>ENA-OWPB01000353-OWPB01000353.1-human-gut-metagenome-genome-assembly--contig:-NODE-353-length-62072-cov-10.540045_pt1 | contig 62072 bp, 50 predicted proteins | sample MGYA00248260_ERZ651838 | MGnify/ENA primary metagenome ERZ651838 (study PRJEB26924, sample SAMEA4378304) | human gut metagenome | biome: human gut; feature: human-associated habitat; material: faeces... | reverse complement strand
TGAAAGAGGAAAATGCAGAACTGCTCATTGATGGAAAGCGTGTGGAGAGTGATTACACTTTTGTTGCTGACAGCGAGAAAATGAAAGTAGAGATTTCTTATACGTTTGATGCATCAGAACTTGGCGGACAGAATCTGGTTACATTTGAAGAATTATATGATCTGAAGAATCCGGAAGAACCTGTAAAAGTTGCAGAGCATAAGGACATTGACGATGAAGGTCAGACCGTCCTGATTACGGAGCGAAAGATTTCGATTCATACCACAGCAACGGATAAGAACGGTAAGAAAGAGGTGGAAGCCGGAAAAGATCTGACGATTGTGGATACGGTTACTTTAGAGGGATTGGAAATTGGTACAAACTATAAGTTGTCCGGTTGGCAGATGGTTAAGGCAGAAAATGCCAAGTTGCTCATTGATGGCAAAGAGGTTACCAATGATTATGAATTTACAGCGGACAAGGAAAACATGGAAGTGCAGATTGAGTTTACTTTCAACGGCAGCACGCTTGGAGGAAAGCAGCTTGTAACCTTTGAAGAACTGTATGATATAACAAATCCGGAAGAACCGAAAAAGGTAACAGAGCATAAGGACATCAATGATGAAGGTCAGACAGTAACGATTAAGGAAGTACCGGAAACTCCAACACCGGAGACACCGGGAAACCCTGTAAAGACCAGCAATCCACCAAAAACAGGTGATACAACACAGGCAGCTTTGTGGATAGCCATTCTGGTATTATCTGCAGCCGGAATTACAGGTATCCGTGCATGGAACAAAAAGAAACAGATCAAGAAATCAGGAATTGAGGAGAAAAAAGAAGAGGAGGAGTAAAGCGGAGGGCGGCGTTAAGCTGCCCTTTGACAATAAAATGGGAAAAAATCAAAAAGCAATAAAAGTATTACAGCGTTTATTTGATGCCGGATACGGAACGGAAAAAGAGATTGTCAATATGACGATGGATGAGATGCTTGCTTTGCCGGGAGTGAATGTAGCAGATCTGTGCATTATCAGTGAGTTGCAGAAAAGCATTAAGGCAAACAAAGTGATAAGCTATTTGTCAGGGAAAACAGAAGCAAGGGAAGAAACGAAAGGAGCAGATTATGGTGGAACAACCTAAATATTTGGAAATGACATTATCACAATTGAAATCATATGTGGAATCTTCAGAGAGTAATGTTCTTCTGGTTGTAGAATTTCCAAAAGGAGATCAGAAGGATGGAGAATGAATTGGAAGTTGTGAATATCCGTCTGGTAAAAGAGCCGTCTCTTTATAGTGAGCAGACGTTGGACAGTCCACAGGCTGTTGTAGAATTGATGGCAAAGGAGTTATCGCAATATGACAGAGAAGTATTTTGTATCCTGAATATGAAAAATAACGGACAGGTAATCAATATGAATCTGGTCAGTGTTGGAACGATTAATGAATCTTTGGTAATTCCCAGAGAAGTTTTTAAGAGCAGTATTCTGGCAAATGCTTCTGCAATCATTGGACTTCATAATCATCCCAGTGGTAATGTGAAACCATCAAAAGAGGATATGATTGTTACGAGAAAGCTGCAGAAGTGCGGACAGCTATTGGGGATAGAATTGCTGGATCATATCATTGTCGGTGGAACAAATGGAAAGATGCTCAGTTTCCGAGAAGAAAAGATGTTGAATGTGACAGGAAGGATGGATTGGGAGAGATAGAAGAAAAAAAGAATTAGAAGTTTTTATTTATTGTAATATTTCATGTAGCGGCATTGGTAAAATAGTGTCGCTACAAAAAGCTGACTTATACATTGATATTATATGCATAACTCAAAATAAAATTGTTAAAAATAGAAAAATAAACAATATATAACGAAAAAATCTCTAAATAAGAAAATTTACATTGACTGAGAGAAGAGTAAAACATATAATAAAGGTGGAGGTGTATAAGAATGTTAGTAAAAGTAAGTGTTGAAAATTTTAAATCTTTTGATAAAGCAGCAGAGCTGACAATGATTTCCTCAAATAAAATACGAACAAATGCAAATCACAGGTTAAAGATAAAAAGTACCCAGTTATTAAAATATGCAGTAGTTTATGGAGCAAATGCATCTGGAAAGACCAATCTGGCATTGTTCTTTAAATTTTTTAAAGATAGTGTCTGCAATGGTATTCCGATAGAAGCTACACAGATGTTTTGTAAGAATCGGCAGGAGAATAAGGAACGAGAAAGTAGTTTTGAAATTCAGATTACTGTAGGTGACAAATTTTATGCCTATGGTTTTTCCGCAGTTTTAAGCAGACGAAAAGTAACCGGAGAATGGTTATATGAATTATATCAGAATGGTTCAGCAAAATGTCTCTTTGAACGAGAAGGAAGTAAACGTCCGGTGTTAAATGATGGTATTACGCTGACAAACACAGAAAAAAATAAATTTGAAACCTATGCAGATGATTTTGAAGGAAATGAAACATCTTTGTTCCTGACAGAAATGAATCGTGGAAAAAAATATAGCACACGATCTAAATTATTGTTCTTCCGGGATGTATATGATTGGATTCAGAATCATATTTCGATTATCACACCGGATACGCCATTGATTGATTTGGAATATTATTATGATGATAATTCGCTGAAGCTGATTAACAAATTGATCAAAACATTTGATACGGGTATCAGCCAGGTAAAAATTGAAGAAATTACATTGGATGAGTTATCAAATGCATTGCCGAAATCAGTATTTGATAAGATGATGCTGCATGTAAAAAATAGAATGAAAGAGCAGGAAGAACCATCATTCAGAATGACGATGAGGTCGAAGGAAACTTTCTTTAATATCGAAGTTGAAGGACATTCTGAACCGAAGGTTACAACAATCCGATTGCATCATAATAAGTCATTTTATGAGTTCGGTTTTGATGAAGAGTCTGATGGAACAAGAAGATTATTCGATTTGATGGATATGCTGTTGAATAAACGAGAAGATGTTCTTTATGTTGTAGATGAATTGGAGAGAAGCTTACATCCGAAGCTGACAGAACGATTTTTGCAATTGTTTATGCAGCTACATGATGAGCAGCGTATGCAGCTATTGTTCACTACACATGAATCATCCATTATGGATCAGGCTATTTTTAGAAGGGATGAAATCTGGTTTGTAGAACGTAACGCAGAAAATGCAAGCTCTATTTATTCCTTAGATCGTTTCAAGGAGAGATACGATAAAGTGTTGAGCAAGGCATATCTGGAAGGCAGGTATGGTGCGATACCGGTATTTTCAACATTCGATTTTGCGCGAGCAACGAGTCAGACGGATGTGCTTGCACAGACACCTGACGACTGCCGCGACAATGCAGAAAGAATTTCTGCATCGAGAGAGGAGGAGTAGCCTTGGCTCCAGTAAGAAGTTATACGAATTGGAATAGCAGAACTACGGATGAAGAAGAACAAATTGAGCCTTATCGTAAATATTTCTTCATATGTGAAGGTGCTAATACAGAAACATGGTATTTCAAAAAGTTAATTGATATACGAAAAGAATTAAATATTCATCCGTTGATTGATATCCGTTTGCTTGAAAAAACAGAGGGAGACAGAGATATTTCATTTCCAAGACGTTTGATTGAGTTTGCAGAAAATGCATTATAAAAATTCATACGAAGATGATATTGAACCAAATGATGAACAGATTATCCAGAATGAAAAAGATGGACATCAGACATTTATCTATAAGTTATTACTCGCAAGAACAGGAATTAATCCCAAAAAGAATTCTGCAATTGGAGAACTGGCGAAGAATATAGAGATTGCTATTGAGCAGGAAAAGAAAATTAATGAAGATATTCATCAGTGTAAAGGACAGATTACGTGTAATATAGGTCGGATTATTGATGAGATTCGGAAGGATGACGGGAACTAATAAAAACAATTAATTTGAGAGCGGTTGCTTTAACATATTAAGATATAAAGAGCAAAACTATGTCGCAACATGCTGTAACATGTAAATAGAGATTATATGGAAGGATGAACGCGTATGGAGAATAAAGTTATAATATTAGGTGCTGGCATAGGTGCAATGACGATGGGATTTGAAAATGCTGGTTGTAGCGTTGTTGCAGCTTATGAAAAGGATAGAAGGGCAATTGAACTTTATAAGAAAAATATAAGTGATGAAATAAATGAACTGGATCAATTATGGGCAAGCAATTTGGAAGATATGCCGGATATAGATATATTAGCATGTGATTTTTATAGAGCATTTTATAGAGATTTAAGTATAGCTGGTCGAAAACAAAAAAATGCCAGAGATGTTAATAATGTCATTAAATTGATTTTAGATTATAGAATGCCGAAAATTATATGCTTTTTTATACCGCAGGCTTGTTTGAAATTGAAACAGTTTGTACAGTTGTTAGACAATATAAATAGTAGAGGATATAATTACAAATATAAGCTAATATCTACAGAACAGGCAACTGGATTACCGATAGTAGAGAAAAGAGTCTATTTGGTGGCAATTCATAGGTCATTAGATGATGCATTTGAATTTCCTTATTTTGATGAAAAGAAAATGCTTTCTCCAGAAGAAATATTGGAAAATAAGCCTGTAGAAGAATTTTATCGAAACGTTAATCACAATTATGTTAGTGAGATAAGTACAAAAGATACATTTTTTTGTTGGAAACAAAATAAATACATAGAATCAGATTTAGCAGATACAAATTTAATAAAGATTCCATTGGTCAGGAATAAAAAAGTAATCAGAAAGATAACGCATAGAGAATTGGCAAGGTTGAAGAATCTGCCAGATGATTATCGACTTGATACAAGAAATAAAGCGTGGATGTATAGACAATTGATGTATGCTCCTAATATAAAAATCATGGAACAAATAGCAAGTGAAATAGGAAATACATTGAAAAGAAATATTTTACAAAAGTCGAATATGATGAGAGGACAAACATTTGCAGAATTGTTTAGAAGATATCTTATCACAAAGTGTAAAAATATAGCAGAAGAAAAATTGTGTGATTTTAAATGTAATGTTGATGGAAAAGATATTTGTTTTGAATTAAAAATTTACAATAGCGATTATGCAATTGAAAAAAATATAAAGCGAGCATGTGAAAGATTATTGCGATTAAAAGGTGATAATTTAATTTTAGTTATCGGAAATATTGTTTCAAAAGAAATAAAAGCAAAGTGTTTTGAAACATACGGGATAAATATTTGGGATGTGAAAAATTTACTTTGGTTATTTGAAGAATACTCAGATATAAAAAATGAATTTATATCGTTATTAACATATAGTGTAGATGATTTACAATTAGAAATTCCAGAGCCACAATTATTTGAAGAAAAACAAATCAAAAAAAGGGAGAGAACATGGGAAGAACAGTTAAAAGATATACAACCGGGAAAAGAATTTTTTAAGGAATATGAAAAGATTTGTACAGAAATTTTGAAAAATGTACTTGGAGAGTATTTGAGTTTATGGGCTGTGCAAGAGCATTCCAATGATGGGTTATACTGTTTTGATTTGTGTTGTAAAATCAAAAATGGGGTGAATCAGGATTTCTTTAACACAATACAAAATTATTTTAATACAAAATATATAGTATTTGAATTCAAAAATTATAAAGAAAAAATAACTCAAAGAGAAATTTATACGACAGAAAAATATTTGTATAAAAAGGCATTAAGAAGTGTGGCAATTATTGTGTCAAGAGAAGGAGCAAGTAGAAATGCACTTTCAGCAACAAAAGGTTGCTTGAGGGAAAATGGAAAGTTGATTTTATGTTTATCTGATAAAGATTTAAACGAACTGATTCGTATAAAGGAAAAAGACGAACAACCAACAGCAGAGTTTTTTGAAGCGATGTTAGATGATATATTGATACATTTGGAAAAATAAGAATTAAAAGTACAGAACAAACATTCGATTTGTTCTGTACTTTTTTTATCCTGAATGATATACTAGACAAGTAACATACTAAGAACACAACTACTATTTCTAAAATATCACCGCCAGATTAGAGCGGCTCAGGAGAAATCATATGGATCATTTTGAATTAGTATCAGAATATAAACCAACCGGAGACCAGCCGCAGGCAATTAAAGAGCTGGTCGAAGGTTTCAAAGAAGGAAACCAGTGTCAGACGTTGCTTGGCGTTACTGGATCTGGTAAGACATTTACCATGGCGAATGTCATTCAACAGATGAACAAGCCGACATTGATTATTGCACATAATAAGACGCTGGCTGCGCAGCTGTATGGGGAATTCAAAGAGTTCTTTCCAAATAACGCAGTGGAATATTTTGTCTCCTACTACGACTATTATCAGCCGGAAGCATATGTTCCATCTTCAGACACATATATTGCCAAGGATTCTTCCATCAATGACGAGATTGATAAGCTTCGACTTTCCGCAACTATGTCGCTGATGGAGCGAAGAGATGTGATCATTGTTGCAAGTGTATCTTGTATCTATGGACTGGGTAACCCGGTAGATTATCAGAACATGGTAGTTTCTTTGCGTCCTGGTATGATCAAAGATCGTGATGAAGTAATGGCGAAGCTGATTGAGATCCAGTATGATCGTAATGATATGGATTTCCACCGTGGTACATTTCGTGTGCGTGGAGATGTTTTGGAAATCATTCCGGCATATGAGAGTGATACAGCAATTCGTGTAGAGTTCTTTGGAGACGAGATAGACAGGATTTCAGAGATTGATATTTTGACAGGAGAGGTGAAAGATGAGCTGAAGCATATAGCCATCTTTCCGGCATCTCATTACGTGGTTGACCGCGAGAATATTAAGCGTGCGGTTGCGGATATTGAAGAAGAATTAGAAGAACGAGTCAAAGAGTTTAAGAGAAATGATAAGCTTTTAGAGGCGCAGCGTATTGCGGAGCGAACGAATTTTGATATTGAGATGCTTAAGGAGACTGGATTTTGTTCCGGAATTGAGAATTATTCCAGACACTTGGCAGGGCTTCGACCGGGACAGGCTCCGTATACATTGATTGATTATTTCCCGGATGATTTTATTATGATGATTGATGAGTCACATAAGACGATCCCGCAGATTGGTGGAATGTATCACGGAGACCAGTCGAGAAAGCAGACATTGGTAGATTATGGGTTCCGTCTCCCATCTGCGAAGGATAACCGTCCACTTAACTTTGATGAGTTTGAAAGTAAGATCAATCAGGTGATGTTTGTATCTGCGACACCGGGAGAATATGAGAAGGATCATGAACTTCTTCGAGCAGAACAGGTAATCCGTCCGACAGGACTTCTGGATCCGGAAGTTGAAGTGCGACCGGTAGAAGGACAGATTGATGATCTGATCGGTGAAGTGAACAAAGAGATCAGTAAGAAGAATAAAGTCCTTGTCACAACGCTGACAAAGCGTATGGCAGAAGATTTGACAGATTATATGCGTGAAGTAGGAATCCGTGTAAAATATCTTCATTCGGATATTGATACACTTGAACGTACGGAGATCATCCGAGATATGCGTCTAGATGTGTTTGATGTGTTGGTTGGGATCAACCTCTTGAGAGAAGGACTTGATATTCCGGAAATCACTCTTGTTGCAATCCTTGATGCAGATAAAGAAGGATTCCTTCGTTCAGAGACTTCGCTGATTCAGACAATCGGTCGTGCAGCGCGTAATGCAGAAGGACATGTAATCATGTATGCAGATAAGATTACAGAATCAATGCAGCTGGCGATCGATGAGACACAGCGTCGTCGTGAGATTCAGATGAGATACAATGAAGAGCATGGAATTACGCCGAAGACGATTCAGAAGTCAGTGCGTGATCTGATCAGTATCTCTAAAAAGGTTGCGGCAGAAGAGATGCGGCTTGAAAAAGATCCGGAGTCCATGAGCCAGAAAGAACTGGAGAAACTGATCGCGGATCTGACGAAACAGATGAAGAAGGCAGCAGCGGAATTGAACTTTGAGGCAGCGGCAGAGCTTCGTGATAAGCTTGTTGAATTAAAAAAGATGCTCAATGATATGGAATAGGAGATTACAAAATGGGTAAGAAAATGGACGCCAGACAGTACATTAAGATACGAGGCGCGAATGAAAATAACCTGAAGAATATAGATGTAGATATCCCAAGAAATGAACTGGTTGTTTTGACGGGACTTAGCGGTTCTGGAAAATCTTCCCTTGCATTTGATACAATTTATGCAGAAGGACAGAGACGTTATATGGAATCACTGTCTTCCTATGCAAGACAGTTTCTTGGTCAGATGGAGAAACCGGATGTAGAAAGTATCGAAGGGCTTTCACCTGCAATTTCTATCGATCAGAAATCAACGAATCACAATCCACGTTCCACAGTTGGAACTGTTACGGAGATTTATGATTATTTTCGATTATTATATGCGAGAGTTGGAATTCCGCATTGCCCGAAATGTGGTCGTGAGATTGCAAAACAGTCGGTAGATCAGATGGTGGATCAGATCATGGCGCTTCCGGAGAGAACGAAGATACAGCTTTTGGCACCTGTTGTACGTGGAAGAAAAGGAACACATGCAAAGCTTTTCGAACGTGCAAAAAAGAGTGGATATGTTCGTGTTCGTGTGGATGGCAATATGTATGAGCTTTCAGAAGAAATTACATTAGATAAGAATATCAAGCATAATATTGAGATTATTGTAGATCGTCTTGTAGTAAAACCTGGAATTGAAAAACGACTGACAGACTCTGTCGAAAATGTACTTGAGCTCGCAGAAGGTCTGCTTGTTGTTGATGTGATCGATGGAGAACCTCTGAATTTCAGCCAGAGCTTTTCATGTCCTGTCTGCGAAATCAGTATCGATGAGATTGAGCCTCGCAGTTTTTCTTTTAACAATCCATTTGGGGCATGTCCGGAATGTTTTGGACTTGGTTATAAAATGGAATTTTCAGAAGAACTGATGATTCCGGATCCGTCGTTGTCTATTAATCAAGGTGCGATTGCAGTTTTAGGATGGCAGTCCTGTACAGACAAGAGCAGCTTCACACGTGCAATTCTGGATGCACTGTGTAAAGAATATCATTTTGATCTGGATACCCCTTTTGAGGATTATCCGAAAGAAATCCATGATGTTTTGATTTATGGAACAGACGGAAAAGAAGTAAAGGTTTATTATAAAGGTCAGAGAGGCGAAGGGATTTATCCGGTTGCATTTGAAGGACTGATCAAGAATGTGGAACGTCGTTACCGTGAGACTGGTTCTCAGACGATGAAAGCGGAATATGAGACATTTATGAATATTACACCATGTTCAGCCTGTAAAGGACAGCGTTTGAAGCCGGGGGCTTTAGCTGTAACAGTTGGAGATAAGAATATTTCAGAAGTGACAACACTTTCTATAGAACGGCTTCAGAAATTTTTAGATGAACTTCAATTAACGGAGACTCAACAGCTGATTGGAAATCAGATTCTGAAAGAGATTAAAGCAAGAATCAGATTTTTGATGGATGTCGGTCTGGATTATCTGACGCTTGCGCGTGCGACAGGAACACTTTCCGGTGGAGAAGCACAGAGAATTCGTCTTGCAACACAGATTGGATCAGGTCTGGTCGGAGTTGCATATATTCTGGATGAGCCTAGTATCGGACTTCATCAAAGAGATAATGATAAACTTCTTGCGACGCTGAAACATCTGCGTGATCTTGGAAATTCATTGATTGTAGTAGAACATGATGAAGATACGATGCTGGCAGCGGATTATATAGTAGATATCGGTCCGGGGGCAGGAGAACATGGCGGTCAGGTTGTTGCTGTGGGAAATGCACAGGAAATTATGAAAAATCCAAATTCCGTCACAGGAGCGTATTTGAGTGGGAAAATCAGGATTCCGGTTCCGACAGAAAGAAAGAAGCCGACAGGTTACCTGAAAGTAGTCGGTGCACAAGAGAATAATCTCAAGAACATTGATGTAAAATTCCCTTTGGGAGTTATGACTTGTGTAACGGGAGTGTCTGGATCGGGGAAAAGTTCTCTTGTGAATCAGATTTTATATAAAAGACTTGCAAGAGACTTGAACCGGGCAAGAACAATCCCCGGAAAACATAAGAGAATAGAAGGGCTGGAGCAGGTTGACAAAGTGATTAATATCGACCAGTCACCAATCGGAAGGACGCCACGGTCAAATCCTGCCACTTATACAGGCGTGTTTGATTTGATCCGAGATTTGTTTGCAGGAACGCCGGATGCAAAAGCACGTGGATACAAGAAAGGACGGTTTAGCTTTAATGTTAAAGGGGGACGTTGCGAAGCATGTGCAGGAGACGGAATCCTGAAAATCGAGATGCATTTCCTTCCGGATGTGTATGTTCCATGTGAGGTCTGTGGTGGAAAGCGTTACAATCGTGAGACGCTGGAAGTACGCTATAAAGGGAAAAATATTTATGATGTATTGAATATGACAGTGGAAGAAGCGGTAGATTTCTTCGAAAACGTGCCAAGCATTCGAAGAAAGATGGAGACGTTGAGAGATGTCGGATTGTCGTATATTCGTTTGGGACAGCCTTCTACAGAGCTTTCAGGTGGCGAGGCACAGAGAATTAAACTTGCGACAGAACTTAGCAAACGCAGTACCGGAAAAACGGTATATATTTTGGATGAACCTACGACAGGACTTCATTTTGCAGACGTGCATAAATTAACAGAGATTCTCCGCAGACTTTCCGGGGATGGAAATACAGTAATTGTAATCGAACATAATCTGGATGTGATTAAGACGGCAGACTATATTATTGACATTGGACCAGAAGGAGGAGACCGCGGAGGAACTGTTATGGCAAGTGGTACTCCGGAAGAGGTCGCAAAGAATCCAGATTCTTATACAGGGAAATATATTGCGGCTATATTGGAGAAATAAAGACGAAAAAAAGTCGAAAAAAGTCGTAAAATATATGCAAAAAATGCCTTTCTATTTTAAGCGAAGTCTATTATACTAAAGTATGCGGATGATAAAACATTACTGTTTTGGTTACATAATATTGACAACAGGAAATAGTGAAAAAAACAGTAACGATAAACCCCTTCAAGGGACAAAAGACACTTGATTGAGGAAAGAAAATGCTGGAATCAGTAACAGACGGAGTCGTTTATTTGCAGGAGCTTGCTGAGAACAGCAAAAGAGCGTTTTAGAAGGGAGATATAGAAATTATGATGTCAGTAGATCTTGGAATAGATTTGGGGACAGCCAGTGTACTGGTATATGTGAAAGGAAAAGGAGTTGTTCTGAAAGAACCATCAGTTGTCGCATTTGATCGTGATACGAATGTGATCAAGGCAATTGGTGAAGAAGCGCGTCTGATGCTTGGAAGAACACCGGGGAATATTATTGCAGTAAGACCACTCAGACAAGGGGTGATTTCTGATTATACGGTGACGGAGAAGATGATTAAGTATTTTGTTCAGAAAGCTCTGGGAAAACGTACATTTAAGAAACCGAGAATCAGTATCTGTGTACCAAGTGGTGTTACAGAAGTAGAAAAAAAGGCTGTGGAAGAGGCTACCTTTGCAGCCGGAGCAAGAGAAGTTCATCTGATTGAAGAACCTGTGGCAGCTGCAATAGGAGCAGGAATAGATATTTCAAAGCCTTGTGGAAACATGATCGTTGATATCGGTGGAGGCACAGCAGATATTGCAGTTATTTCACTGGGCGGAACAGTTGTGAATACATCAATTAAGATAGCGGGTGATGATTTCGATGAAGCAATCGTACGCTATATGAGAAAGAAACATAATCTTCTGATTGGAGAAAGAACAGCAGAGGATATCAAGATTAAGATTGGAACGACTTATCCACTTGTAGAGGAAGAGAAGATGGAAGTCAGAGGGCGTAATCTGGTAACAGGGCTTCCGAAGACAGTTACGGTGACTTCGTCTGAGACAGAAGAAGCTTTAAGAGAATCTACAGGACAGATTGTAGAAGCTGTAATCGGAGTACTCGAGCAGACTCCACCGGAGTTGTCAGCAGATATCCTTGATCGGGGAATTGTTCTTACCGGAGGAGGATCACTTCTTCGCGGACTGGAAGAATTGATCGAAGAGAGAACAGGAATTAACACGATGACAGCGGAGGATCCAATGAAAGTTGTTGCAATTGGTACCGGACAGTTTGTAGAATTTATGAGTGGAAGAAAAGAGTTTTAAGAGAAAGACTTCTGAAAAAGAATTTGAAGTGTCAGGTTCTTAGAGAAGAAGATTCAATTACAAGGGGTGTGTATAATAGGAACACACCCTTTTTCTGCATATAAATAGGAAAAGATACAAGAAGAGAGAGGAAAAAGTGTGGAAACAGTTACAGGGTATGTGAGTCATATTGTATATAGAAATTCTGATAATGGGTATACAGTATTCCATATTGAACATGATGATGGTGAAGTGACATGCGTGGGAAGTCTGAACTATATTAATGAAGGAGAACTTCTTGAAATTCAAGGAGAATATGTGAATCATAATGTTTACGGTAAGCAGTTGAAGATTTCTCATTATAAAGTAAAAGAGCCGGAGGATATTGTTTCTATTGAACGATATCTTGGCTCCGGAGCAGTGAAAGGTGTGGGTGCGGCACTGGCTGGCCGAATCGTGAAAAAGTTTAAAGAGGATACTTTCCGCATTATTGAAGAAGAGCCGGAAAGACTTGCGGAGATCAAAGGAATCAGTGAGAGAAAAGCACAGGAGATTGCATCTCAGCTTGAAGAAAAGAAAGATATGCGAAAAGCTATGATTTATCTGCAGAAATACGGTATTTCAACAAAGCTGGCAGCCAAGATTTATCAGTATTACGGAATGAAAGTGTATAAAGTGCTAGAAGAAAATCCGTATCAGCTTGCAGATAATATTGAAGGAATCGGATTTAAGACTGCGGATGAAATTGCATCCAAGATTGGCATACATACAGATTCAGACTATCGTATACGAAGTGGTTTATTTTATACATTGCAACAGGCAGTAGGTGAGGGGCATGTGTATTTACCACAGAATATATTGCTTCGAAGGGCAAATGCACTTTTAGGAGTTGATCTTGAAGATATTGAGAAGTACATCATGGATCTGTGTATAGAGCGGAAAACAGTTATGAAAGAAGTGGATGAGGAAATTCGCATTTATCCAGCACATTATTATTACTTGGAATTGAATACTGCGAAAATGCTTAATGATCTTGATATTGACTGTCAGATGCCGGAAGACATGATGGAGAAACGTCTGAAAAGAGTAGAACAGAAAGAAAAGATAGAATTGGATCCAATGCAGCACAGAGCTGTTATAGAAGCTATTAAACATGGTTTGCTCATATTAACAGGAGGACCGGGTACAGGTAAGACGACAACGATCAATACGATGATTCAATTTTTTGAAAGCGAAGGAATGAGTATCCTTCTTGCAGCGCCAACAGGACGCGCGGCAAAGCGAATGACAGAGGCTACAGGATATGAAGCCCAGACGATTCATAGACTACTTGAAGTAAGTGGAAATCCTGAGGAAGAGAACGGTATAGGTGGATTTTTGAGAAACAGAGAGAATCCACTTGAGACAGATGTTATCATTATAGATGAGATGTCCATGGTTGATCTGAATCTGATGCATGCACTTTTATCAGCAGTTATTCCGGGAACAAGACTTATTCTTGTGGGAGATGTGGATCAGCTTCCGTCCGTGGGACCGGGAAGTGTGTTAAAAGATATCATACGCTCAGAAAAATTTCATGTAGTGACGCTTACAAAGATTTTTCGTCAGGCAGGAGAGAGTGATATTGTAGTAAATGCTCATAAGATTAATGCAGGAGAACCGGTTACAATTGATAATAAAAGCCGGGATTTCTTCTTCTTAAAACGCCAGGATGCGAATACGATCATTAGCGTCGTTATTACTTTAATACAGAAGAAATTACCCAGATATGTGCAGGCCGACCCAAATGAAATCCAGGTAATGACACCAACACGTAAGGGATTGCTGGGTGTAGAACGATTGAATGTGATTCTACAGCAATATCTGAATCCTTCAGATTCCCAAAAAACGGAGAAAGAAATTAATGGTAGATTGTTCCGTGAAGGTGACAAAGTAATGCAGATTAAAAATAATTATCAATTAGAGTGGGAAGTTTCTACCAGATTTGGATTAACAGTTGACAAAGGGATTGGAGTTTTTAACGGTGATATGGGAGTCATTGATGAAATCAATGAATATACAGAAACTGTTATCGTGGAATATGATGAGGGGAGAAAGGTAAAATATGGATATGATATGACAGATGAGTTAGAACTTGCCTATGCGATTACGGTTCATAAATCTCAGGGAAGCGAGTATCCGGCGGTCATTATCCCACTTCTTCCAGGACCAAAGTTACTATATAACAGGAATCTGCTTTATACAGCAGTGACGCGGGCAAAAAAATGTTTAACAATAGTAGGGAGTGAACTAACATTTCAGGAAATGATCGAAAACAAAAGCGAACAGGGAAGATTTACAAGCTTAGACGAGCGAATCAAAGATTTTTAGAAAAAATGTATCCAAAAAGATGCCCGTTTTGTCAGGAAATCAGCTCAAAAGGTATTTGCGATGACTGTAGAAAACAGGTTGTTAAGGTGGGAAGAATAAAATGTATCCATTGTGGAAAGCCATTGGAGGATGAAACAAAAGAGTATTGCAGGGATTGTGAAAGAAGAAAAAGTAATTATGAACAAGGACGCAGCCTCTGGGTTCACATTCCGCCGGTTTCAAATTCAGTATATCGGTTGAAATATCACAACAAGCGATATTATGCGGAAATCTTTGGGAAAGAGCTGGCAGATGAGTTTGAATTTCAGATTCGAAGATGGGGGATCCAGGCAATTATTCCAATTCCATTACATAGATCGAAAATGAGAAAACGAGGATATAATCAGGCAGAACTTTTAGCAAAGCAGTTATCAGAATGCATGGGAATTCCTATGGAAAAAGATGTTTTATATCGGATTAAGAAAACCCGTCCTTTAAAGGAAATGAACGGGGAGCAGAGACATAGAAATCTGAAGGGGGCATTTGCGGTTTCAAAATCGTGGAATCCACGCCAGAACATTCTTCTGATTGATGATATTTACACAACCGGAAGTACAATAGAACGTGCTGCAGGAATCCTGAAAAAAGCAGGTGTTGAAAATGTCTACTTTTTGACTCTAAGCATTGGACAAGGCATCTGAACATATGGTATACTTAGGAGAGAAATCTGGAAAGGTGAATGTCGGATATGTTAGATAAAGACAGGATTCGTTTAATGACAAAAATGTCGATATATGAGAAGAATCACAGAGATGATTTTAAAATTGCCGATTATTACAGAAAAGATTATGCAAGTCTTAAGAGATGGATTACATTGATCTGGGTAACAATAGGTTATGCAATTTTGTTCGTTAGTTTCTGCATTTATTCAAGTGATAGTTTATCTGCTGATCTGACAATTTTAAAACTATTCGTTCTCTTGATTGCAGCAATTGCAGGCTATATAGTTCTTTTGGTTATATATGGGGTTTGCGCAAATAGTTTTTATAAGAGAAAACATGCAGTTGCCAAACAGAATGTAAAACGTTATTATCGTAATTTGTCCCGTTTAGAGAAGATGTGTAAAAAGGAGAAGAATGAACAATGAACAATTTACTGGTTCTTAGAGAAAGATTTAAGCAGATTTATGTTTCTCACTCTCTCTTAGTTCGAAAGGGAGCACAGTTTTTGCTTGCACTTTTGGTGTTTAACCTGATCAATTCTAATATTGGATTTATGAAGATGGCATCATCTGTTCTTTGTACTGTTGGCTTAGCAGTAGTCTGTACATTTCTCCCTCTGGCAGTAATGACGGCAGCAGCAACTGTGTTAATAGTGGCTCATTTATATACATTATCTATGCCAATAGCCGGAGTTGCGGTGATACTGTTTTTGTTAATGTATATTTTCTACTTTCGATTTACCCCGGAGAAGAGCTGGCTGATTCTGCTGACGGTAGTAGCGTTCGGCATGAAAATACCACTGGTGATTCCGGTTATATTTGGGCTGTTAGGTACTACAATATGGATTGTTCCTGCATCCTGCGGAATCCTTGTTTATTATCTGCTTTACCTGATCAAAGCTTCTGCAACAGCATTGAAAGGTACAGATGGAACAACAATGATCAGCACTTTAACCAATTTTACAAAACAGTTTGTAGGCTATCAAGAAATGTGGGTTATGCTGTTTGCAGTAGTGATCGGAATACTGGTAGTGAACGGAATTAAAAATCGGGCAGTTGATCATTCCTGGAAGATAGCATCAGCAACAGGAGCAGCAGTTTGTGTGATCGTAGGTGCATCGGGAAATATTTCTCTTGGACTTCACATGTCTTATACGATGATGATTTTCAGTGGGATTCTTGGTGTTGTAATAGGATTGTTCCTTGAAGTTATTTTTTTCTCTGTGGATTATTCAAGAACAGAGAATGTTCAGTTTGAAGATGACGAATACTATTATTATGTAAAGGCAGTTCCGAAAGTAGGGGTTCAGATGCCTGAGAAGCAGGTAAAACATATTACAGAACATCAGGGGCAGGACGCAGAGATGCCGAATGTGTCAGAGACAGAAAACAATACTGCTGTGTCAGAAGTTTCTGATTTGAAGGAAGTTGAACAGAAAGAGGAAGAAGATCAGTCAGAACAACTGAAAAAGGAGTCTGATCTTGCACAAACAACAATTTTTAATGATTCAAACATGACGGAAGATATTCTTTTAACAAGAAGTCTGAGCAAGGAACTGGGTCTGGATCAGAATGAAGAGAAAAAAGAGTGATCGACAGAGCAAAAGATGCAAGAGTGCATAACAACGAGTGATTACATAAGGTGGTGAGACTTGAGATGATAGAGTGGATTCAGAATTTTATAAGAAATTATTCAAATGGAATGTATTTTCCACATATACAGATAAAAGATATCATAGAGATTCTGATTGTGACGATTATTGTCTATGAAATCATGCTCTGGATCAAGAACACAAAAGCCTGGATGCTTCTGCGAGGAATGCTTATGCTGGGGGGATTTATTCTTCTGGCATGGCTTTTTCAAATGAATACGATCCTGTATCTGGCAAGAGAGTCGATTAATGTATTAGCGATTGCAGCAATTGTTGTTTTTCAGCCAGAACTTAGACGGGCATTGGAGAAGCTGGGAGAGAAAAATTTATTTAGTAACATTAATCCGTTCGATAAAAATAAAGAAAATCAAAGGTTTTCGGATGAAACACTGGATAGTATTGTAAGAGCTTGTTATGCTATGGGAAGTGTATGTACAGGAGCACTGATCGTAGTAGAACAGGTGATTCAGTTAACAGAGTATGAAATGACAGGGATAGAGCTTGATTGTAAAGTGTCTTCTCAGGTGCTGATCAATATTTTTGAACACAATACCCCACTTCATGATGGCGCGGTTATTATCAGAGGGGACAGAATTACATCAGCAACATGCTATCTGCCACTTTCGGATAACATGACAATCAGTAAAGATCTGGGAACAAGGCATCGTGCTGCATTGGGAATGAGCGAGGTTTGCGATGCTCTTGTGATTGTTGTTTCAGAAGAAACGGGACTTGTTTCTGTGGCTTCCGGAGGACGATTGCTTCGAGCTATTAACGCAGAAGAACTTCGGAGTCAGTTAAGCCAGATTCAGTATAGAAAGACAGAGACAAAGAACAAGTTTTCTATACGGAAAGGATGGCACAGATCATGAAAAAATACAAATTGACAACGAATCTTCCTCTTAAGATTATTGCATTTGTTTTTGCAGCATTTCTTTGGCTGATTGTTGCGAATGTTGCTAATCCGGTTACGAAATCAACTTATACAAACATCAAAGTTACGATAGCGAATGATGATGTGATTACACAGGGCGGGGAAGTTTATACGGTTTTAGATGAACAGAATGTAAACGTAGTTGTTTACGCAAAACGTTCAGTGATTCAACAGATTAAGTCGGATGATATTGTGGCTACTGCGGATATCAAAGAAATGGATTCCAGGACAGGGTTGATACCAATTTCAGTATCAATTCCAAAGTATAGTGGATCTTATCAGTCGGCAGAGGCTGCTCCGAGAAATATACAGATTAAGACAGAACCAACAGGTAAGACTGTATTTACACTGACTGTTAGCACAACAGGAACGCAGCGTGACGGTTATCAGATTGGAGAGATGAAAGTTAATCCTGAAAAAATAACGATTACAGGAGCAGAATCAACAGTAAAATCAATTGATAAAGCCGTAGCGAAGATTAATGTAGATGGAATTTCAAAAGATGAAGAACTTACAGCAGAACTTGTTTTATATGATGCATCGGGAAATGTAATCAATCAGGGACAGCTAAGTAATAATCTTGGAGAAGATGGAATCACTGTAGATGTGACAGTAATGAGGATCAAGACGGTTCCATTAAAATTTGAAGCATCTGGAACACCGGCAGATGGATATGAATATCTCGGTTGTTCGAGCGAACCGGCGAGCGTGCAGATCTGCGGAAAAGAAGAGGCCTTATCCAAGATTGAAAGTATCAATATTCCAGCATCTGAATTGTCTATCGCTGGGGCAACAGAGAAGATAGAGAAAGCATTTGACATTACAGATTATCTGCCGGAAGGTGTAGAACTGATTGAAGGCGCTTCAGGAAAGGTTACCGCAACTGCAATGATCGAACAGTTGGGAAATCGTACAATTGAGTTTATGGTTGCGTCCATCAAACAGAATTATCTGGCAAAAAATCTTCAGGTAAGTTATGAGCCAGATGCTGAGGTGACACTTGTATTTCAGGGAGAGAAAGATACGCTGGATAGTCTGGATATCAGCAATGCAGTATCGGTAAATCTCCAGAATTACACGAAGGAAGGCACTTATGACATACCGGTAGAAGTAGACCTTCCGGATGGAGTAACGTTGACAAAACCAGTGACAGTGCAGCTTATATTGACTGAAAAAGGATCCACAAAGGATGAACAACCGGAAAATAACGCTGGGACAAATTAATAATACTTCATATTAATTAAAAAAGTACAGGTCTAAATTAAAAAAGAATTAAGAAGGCTGGCATTGACAGTTTTCAATGCATATTATATGATATTGGAGTTAAAACTTCCAACTATCAGAGAGATAGAATAGGAGAATAACATGGTAAGCGATAAAGTAGTGATCAAAAATCCGACAGGACTTCATCTAAGACCGGCAGGATTGTTTTGTAAAACTGCGATGCAGTACAAGAGCAAGATCACAGTGTACAAAAAGATGAAAAACGAAGAGGTAAATGCAAATGCCAAAAGTGTATTAAGCGTACTGGGTGCATGCATAAAAAGCGGAGATGAGATTACAATTATTTGTGAAGGAGAAGACGAAGAAATAGCACTTTCAGACATGGTTCAACTTGTGAAAGATGGATTGGGAGAATAAGTGGTGTTTATAAACTGGTATATTGTAACAGTGAAGAGACATTAGGAGGAAAAAGAAATGAGCAAAGCAACATTAGTAATCATGGCGGCAGGTATTGGAAGTCGTTTTGGAGGCGGAATCAAGCAGCTGGCTCCAATCGGACCAAATGGAGAGATTATCATGGACTACTCCATCTATGATGCATTAGAAGCAGGGTTTGACAAAGTTGTATTCGTTATCCGCAAAGATCTCGAGAAAGATTTCAAAGAGATCATTGGCAACCGTATTGAAAAAGAAGTAGAAGTAGCATATGCATTTCAAGAGCTTGATGATATTCCGGAAAAATTCAGCGGAAAATTCACAGGAAGAACAAAACCTTGGGGAACAGGTCAGGCAATTCTTTGCTGTAAAGATGTGGTGGATGCTCCATTCCTTGTAATCAATGCAGATGATTATTATGGAAAAGAAGCATTTAAAGAGGCATACAGTTATTTGACAAACCTCCCGTCTACTGATATAATGCAGATTTGTATGGTCAGCTTTGTATTGAAAAATACATTGAGTGACAATGGCGGTGTGACCAGAGGCGTGTGCAAAGTAGACGGACATGGTATGCTTGCAGACATTGAAGAGACACATAACATCGAAAAAGAAGATGGAAAAGCCGTAATCCATAAAGAGGATGGAGATGTATTCCTTGACATTGATTCACCGGTATCTATGAATATGTGGGGAATTACACCTGAATTTTTTGAGATTCTTAAGACAGGATTTGATGAGTTCCTTGAGAAAACAGAAAGTACAGATCTAAAAGCAGAATACCTGCTTCCGACAATGATTGGAGATCTGTTAAATGATGGAAAACTGGAAGTAAAAGTACTGCAGTCACATGACCAGTGGTTTGGTGTGACATATAAAGAAGACAAAGAATCTGTAACAGCAGCACTTCGTGGATTGATTGAAAAAGGAGTTTACCCGTCAAAATTGTTCTAATTTGAGAAAAGGGATGTAAGATGGCAAAACGAAAAGGATCTGCTGGCAATTCTGCACGCAGAAAGAAAAGTACAAATAAGTATTCCCGCAGATCGGGAAGCAATAAATTGGGAACTTTGTGTATCATTCTTCAGACGATTGCCAGTATAGCCTTAATGGCGGTATTGTGTTTGTTGGGAATGATTCCGGATAAGTATCTGATACTGGTAGCAGCAATACTGTTTTTCTTATGGTGTGTGACACTGAATTCACAGGCAGCAAGGAGAAAACGGGGTACTTTGGGAAAAGTGTTCAGTTTACTTATGGCAGTTGTGATGTTTACTGGAAGTTATTATGTCGCTCAGGCTAATAATATGATTGGGAAGATCACAGGCAGCAACTATAAAGTGGATAAGATGGTCGTTGCAGTGCGCGCAGATGATTCAGCGGAGACAATAGAAGATGCGGCAGGCTATACGTATGGTGTACAGTTTGAGAAAGGAGCTGACAATATACAGACGGCTGTAACTGATATTGAAAAGCAGATTGGCGTTGATACGATCGAAGTGAAAGAATACGATTCTGTTCAGGATCAGGCACAGGCTTTGATTGATGGAGATTGTGATGCAATTATTTATAACAGTGCATATACAAGTCTGATGGAAGAAACAGTAGACGGTTATAGCGAAAAAGCAAAGGTATTATACACATTTAATATCCGTGTGGAATTGAATTTGGGAAACAAGGATACTATGGCAACAGATGACAGTATTATAAAAGAACCATTTACAGTTTATATCAGTGGTATTGATGTTTATGGTGATGTATCAGAAACAAGCCGAAGTGATGTGAATATTATTGCAGTTGTGAACCCGCAGACACATCAGATATTACTTGTAACAACACCACGTGATTATTATGTTCCTATTCCGGGGATTTCAGGAGGACAGAGAGATAAGTTGACACATGCGGGAATCTACGGGATAGATGCATCTATGAGAACGTTGGGTGAATTATATGAAACGGATATTAATTATTATGCGAGATTGAATTTTACATCCATGATTGACATTGTAGATACACTTGGAGGAATTGATGTATATTCAGAGTATGAGTTTACTACAAGTGAAGATTCTGAACATGTAATGGACGTACAGAAAGGATATAATCACTTTAACGGTGAAGAAGCACTTGCTTTCTGTAGAGAGAGACACAATGTTCCAGGTGGAGACAATCAGAGAGGAAAAGATCAGCAGGCAGTTATTACTGCTATGTTGAAGAAGTGTTTGTCACCGACTATGCTCTTGAAAGCGAATGCTATTATGGAACAGGTGAGTAAAGATATAGAGACCAATATGTCTCAGGAAGAGATTAATGCGTTGATCAAATATCAGTTAAGTAATAATCCGGCATGGACGATTCAGTCTGTAGCAGCGGAAGGTACGAATACAACTGGTACATGTTACTCCAGTGGTGATACAGAACTCTTTATTATGGAGCCGGTTGAATCTTCTGTGCAGAATATTATTAATCTGGCAAACATTGTAGAAGAGGGGGGAGTGTTGACGGAAGGCGAACAATTGAATTGAGAACGGGGAATATGCAGAACTAGATGTAATCATTGCAAATGGTGAACAGGTAAAAGAGAGATAATTAATATATAAGTAAGTATTTGACTTAAATCAGAGGACGGAAAAATAGAGATGATTCTCGTTTTTCTGCCCTCTTTTTGCTTTATAGAAAATTCCGATTTTGGATAAGAGGGAAATGGACATGACAATAGGACGATAGTTCGATTTAGAAGATATAAAAACCTTCTTCTCCAAATAAATCGTCAAAAGGGTTGTCTTCATTCAGAAAATAATCCATATCCAGAAGGTCGTCCCCACTTATATGGCAGATGTCCTCTGATGTCAATCCTTCCGGTGAATTTTATATGTGCATTAAAATTTGAAATTTAAAGAGGTAGGTTTTTCAGTGCCCTCGATTGAGGGGCAGGGGAGCTGAATATGTACAGCCTATTTTTTATGCTTGAATTCAACAATAAAATAAAAAATATTAATAAAAATACAGAATATAACAGAAATACGAAAAAATAGATTTATAATTTGATGAAAATATGGGATTATAAATACATATTAAACTCATGAGGAGGTTTCACTATGAAGAGGAAAAAGTTTATTGCCTTACTTTGTGTAGCAGCGACAAGTGCAAGTCTTGTTACACCAGTAATGGCAGAAGAGAATCAGGCAGTAGAAACTGTACGGGAGACAGCAGTAGAACAGGAAACTGCAGGTCAGGAAACAACAAAGCAGGAAGCCCCGGCAGGAGAAGTACCAGTAGAAGAGGGAGCGGAAGAAAAAGAAGTACCTGCGGAGGAGGCAGAAGAACCGGTAGAAGAGGCTGCACTTGTTCCGGAAGAGTCAACAGCAGAAAATCCAGAGAATGAAACATCAGAAGCAACGAATACAGTTGATACATATATTGAAGATGGACTGTATGAGGAAAATGGAGAAGTTTACTATTATAAAGATGGTGAAATGCTCACAAATAAAATAGTAGAATTTGAAGCAGAGGATGGCACTACTTTTGCACATTACTTTGATTATGATGGGACAATGTTGAAAAATGCTTATCATTATTATGTGAATTGGTATGATGATAATGATAATTACTTTGCTGGAGAGATTCGAGTTGATGGTAATGGTTATCTTTGTACAGGATGGTATTCAGAAGATGGTTACTGGAGATATTATAGCGAAGAGGACTATTTCCTTTGCACTTCAGAGATTATAGAGGATAATGGAAAACAGTATTATGTTGACAGTTATGGTAACATGGTAACGAATACTACGGTGATGAAAGATGGCGTTACATATGTTGCTGATTCTACAGGAGTTTTATCTGTTAAAGATATGACAGATAAAACTGAATGGGTAAAAAGTGGGGAAGACTGGTATCTGTATGTAGACGGAGAACTTGTAAAAGAAAACTATTATGAATATAGTGGCAAGACGTATTATTTTGATCAAGAAGGTCACATGGAGACTGGCATCTTTGAGGATAAAACAGGAAAAAGATGTATGGCAGAGCCAAGTGGTGCTGTGATCACGAATCCTACAAAGGGATGGAACAAGTCATCCGAAGCAGACATATGGTATTATTATAAATCAAACGCAGAGGGTGATTTATATCCTGTTGATAATGAGATGCTGAATTTGAATGGTAAGAAATATTATATTGATTGGAATGGACGGATGATAACTGGTGCGTTCTATTATGATGGATCCACTTATTTTGCAAATACTAATGGAGAAATACAGGAAAAAGCATCTTGGTATATAGATAGTAAAGGAAACTGGTACTATGTCAAACAAGATGGTAAAGTTGTTACGGATGATATCTACAAAATAGGAAATAAATCTTATATATTTGATGGCGATGGAGTAATGCAGAAGGGTACCGTCTGGTATAATGGAAAGATGTACCTGACAGATAACAATGGAGCAGTTATCAGTACGAATGGCTGGTATTTGAAGAAGGGCGATTGGTATTATATAAATAAGGATTCATCAATCGTGACAGATGAGTTTAAAGAAATTGATGGTAAGCTTTATTACTTTGAATACGATGGAGTAATGAAGATGGGGGATTTCTATATATATGATTCAGAAACCGGAACTTCAAAAAGATATTACGCAGATGAAAATGGTAAAATCACCAGAAACGATTGGTATCAGGCAGGTGTTGACTGGTATTATGCAGATGCCAATGGACAAAAGGAGACAAATAAGTGGATTGATGAAACATATTATCTGAATGAATCAGGAGCTATGGTAAGAGGTACTTGCAGAATAGAAGGAATTGAGTATTTCTTTGATAACAACGGCAAATATATAGGTACTTCTGCTAAAGATGGCTGGAGTTATTCAGATGGTAGTTGGTTCTACTATAAAGATGGAGAAGCATATACTGGTTGGGTTAACAATAAGTATTGGGTTGAAGATGGCGAACTTTGTACAGGTAGGTTTATAGAAGATGGTGGCAAGTACTATTATGTGAATTGCGAAGGAATTTACCAGACAGGCTGGATTAAAACTGAAGAAAATGAATGGTGGGGTGAATGGACATATGCCAATGCCAGCGGCGAAATTGTAAATGATGGATGGCAGTCTATAGGAGGAGACTGGTATTATTTTAAAGATGGAGTAATCAACCAATTCCCGATTATTGAAACAGAAGATTATGGGGCATGTACATTTAAATCAGATGGTCGGTATACAGGTAGAGCAAAAAGATCAAATTGGTATTATATTAATGAAAAATGGTATTATGTAAAAGCAGAAGGAAGCCTGGCAAGAGGAAAAGAAACAATAAATGGGCATACATATTACTTCAATAGTGGCTTTACTTCAGCGCTACTTCAAAATGAATATTATAGCGAATATGATAATAATAGTAATAAAAGTGTCTCAGTATGGGTGAACAGTAATGGCGAAAAGGACATGAGTAATGGTTGGAAATACACTGGACATACGTACTATTATGTGGAAAACGGAGCATTCAAAAACGGTTGGTTATCTTATGGAGGAAACTGGTATTATCTTGAACCAGGAATGGCTCGTGGAATCGAATTTGTTGAGTATAATGGAGAATATGAATATGCATTTTTTGATGAGAATGGTGTTTATCATAAGCTGACGGATGGCTGGAAGTCGATAAAGACAGAAGAGGGATTCACAGACTGGTATTACGTTAAGAATGGAAAACCGGCAAGCGGATATGTAGATGGATATCATTTCTATAGAAATGGTTATTTGGATACAGGAATTTACTGGTCAGATTCTGGAAAAGTATATTATTATGATGAAAATGGAAAAATGCTTAAGGGAACTGGAGGGTATTTAGACAAATATGATACATGGCATTATATTTATTCAGATGGCACAATGGCTACTGGTGAGAGAACAATTGGAGGAAAGAAATATTGGTTCACAGGCTATGGAGACTGGATTAGATAAAAGATAATAAAACAAAAAGAAAAGGAAAGAATTGTCCGAAGAAGGGATTCTTTCCTTTTTTTTGGGGGATATTTGTTAGAGAAATATAGACAAAATATTTGAATTAAGATAAAATGATATTCGTTATAGGTTTCTTTGCGATGAAGAGGAGGTGTAAGCATGTATAAGAAAAGAGGGATTTTTGCACTGTGCTGTCTTGCGGCGGTGCTGGTTGTTGGATGTGGTCAGGAAGAGAACAAAAATACAGAGGAACAGATTCGGACGGACAACAAGCAGGATACAACAACTGATTATAAAGATAACTTAAAAGAAGATGAAACACAAAAAGCTGAAAAAACAGAGATACAGAAAACCATAACAGTGTATTCTGTGAATCTAGATAGCGGAGAGATTCAGTCAGAGGAAATTAAAGTGAATCAGTTGAGTGGAGAAGAGATATGGACAGCACTGAAAGAAAGAGATGTTTTGACGACAGACTGTAAATTGAATACATGTAATGTAAATACAGAAGAAAAAAAGATTGATCTGGATGTCGATGGTACCTTTGGAAATTACATAAGAACTATGGGTACCACAGAAGAACAAGAAGTACTTAAGTGTATCGTGAATACATTTTTGGATAGTTATAGTTGTGAGAAAATTAAGATGACAGAGAATGGTCAGCCATTGGAAACTAGTTGTGCAGTCCTGAATGGTTATATGACAAAGCAGTAAAGCAATGGAGGATACAAAAGATTGGAAAATCTAATGAAAAAGTGTATTGTATTTTTGATGACAGCGATTTTGGCAATAACGACAGTTCCTACTCCGATATGGGCGAATGAAAATTGTGAAAATAGTATCGCAATCACTGAAAATGCAGAAAAAGATATTCAGGACACGGTAACAGATCCGCGTTTGAATTATATTTATGTTGAACAGCCGTATCTGGAATCACCAGATACGCAGAAAATTGCCGTGTCTTGGGGAGATGGTACAGAAAATATTACTGAGATGTCAGCTGTAGTAAGTGGACCAGAAGGAGAAGAAATATGGCATGCATCAGAAGAGACGGATACAATTTATTTGTTTGAACGGGCCTATACGGAACAAGAGAAAGGAATCTATCAAATAACTGAACTTAATCTTGCAATTCAAGGGGTGACATATACCTATTCACTTGCAGAGTTAGGTGCAGAAACAGTATTTGGTGTGGATGAAGAATACGAAGGAATCGAGCAACTGTCACTAGTGGATGATGAAGGGATGTCGACTGATATTGCAGCGTATAATATCGATGAAGCGGGAAATGTGACAGAAAAGGAAAGTCTGGAAGAAGCAATCAATCAGGCAACAGCAGAAATACCAGCTATGATGTGTGATGATGGAGTACAAACACGGAATACGAATCTTGTAGTTGCACTAGATCCAGGACATGATTCATCACATGCAGGCGCTTCAGCAAATGGGGTCCGGGAAGAGGTTCTTACATTAAAGATTGCACAGTATTGTAAGGCGGAATTGGAAAATTATGCAGGAGTATCTGTTTACATGACCCGGACGAGTGCAGCGTGTCCTCATCCGGGAGGAAGCTCTGCAAAAGATATTGAGCAGAGAGTTGCTGATGCAGCGAAGGCAGGAGCAAGTATTTATGTCAGTATTCATTTAAATTCTTCTAAATCATCTTCAGCGAAAGGTGCAGAGGTGATTTATCCGAATTCGAGTTGGAAACCACAAGTAGGTGCAGACGGTAAGAGACTTGCAGAATTAATAGAGGATGAACTTGTAGGGATTGGATTGGAAAGAAGAGCAATTTACAGCAAAAATACAACGATAGGGGAAACCTATGAGGATGGATCGATTTCTGATTATTTTACAGTTCAGATTTCAGCAAAAGAACATGGAATACCTGGAATTATTGTCGAACATGCATTTGTAACAAATAGTTCAGATGTGAATAATTATTTGAATAATGAAGCAGGATTGAAGAAACTTGGAGTTGCAGATGCAACAGGAATCGCGAAATACTTTGGTCTTGAAAAAGAAGGTTGGCAGAAAGATTCAAAAGGTTGGTGGTATCAATCAGGATCAGGTTATTTAAAGAATCAGTGGGCTTTAATTAATGGAAACTGGTATTATTTTGATTCAGATGGTTATATGAGAACAGATTGGCAGAAAATTAAAGGATCCTGGTATTATCTTGGAGATGCCAATGATGGAGCAATGAAAACCGATTGGAAGTATATTAATGGCTTTTGGTATAATTTCGGAAAAGCTGGAGATGGATCCATGAAAACGGGTTGGTACAAACTGAATGAAAACTGGTATTATTTAGGCGGGTCAGAAGATGGAAGAATGCAGACCGATTGGAAAAAAATAGATAATAGCTGGTACTATCTTGGTGGAACAGATGATGGTTATATGAGAACAGGCTGGCAGAAACTGGGAGATGTCTGGTATTATCTCGGAGATCAAAATGATGGCTCCATGAAAACAGGCTGGTATGTAATCGATGGTAAGAAATATTATTTCGATCAATCAAGTGGAATTATGCAGACAGGTTGGAAGCAGATAGAAGGTGCTTGGTATTATTTTGACGATAATGGTGTTTACGATGCTTCAAAAAAATATACAGATATAACAGACAATAATAGTACTACTAATAATGGAGTGAACTCTTCGACGAAGAAGGATGAGGAGAATATCGAAAGTAAAGTTGTGGAAGGAACATATCTGATAGAAGGAACAACATCTGTTTCGGTAAAACAGATGACAGATTTTTTTAGACAGAGTAAATACTCTTATCCAACGGATATTATGAAAAAGGGAGGAGCTTCTACGCTAGAGGAGTTCTGTCAGATCTATTATGAGGAAGCAGAAAAAGAAGGTATTAAAGCGGAGGTTGCTTTTGCACAGGCAATGAAAGAAACAGGCTGGCTTCAGTTCAAGGGTGATGTTAAGGCAGAACAGTATAATTTTGCGGGAATGGGTGCAACCGGAAATCGTGTTACAGGCGAATCATTTAAAGATGTAAGAGAAGGTGTGCGCGCCCAAATCCAACATCTGAAAGCGTACGGATCAACGAAGAATTTAAATCAGACTTGTGTAGATAATCGTTTTAAATATGTAGAACGCGGATGTTCAATCTATGTAGAATGGTTGGGAATTCCGAATAACCCAAAGAATAAAGGATGGGCAGCAGCAGATGGATATGGTGTTGATATTGTAAAGATGGTTCAGAAAATGAAAAGTCTGTAAATGTTGAAAAATGAAAAGAGGAAATACAAAAGTGAAGAATGAGAAGTATTGGTCAAAACTTGTTATTGGTGCTATTTGCATGATGGCAGTGGCAACAGTTCCTACTAGAGTTAATGCTGAGACATTACCTGAAGAAAAGGATACTATTGAGTCTGAGATGGCAGATTTACAAGAAGATATTGTGTTGGAATCAAATGAGGTGGCGGAAGCACAAGATGATTTGCAAACGCCGGAGGAATCGGAGAATCCGGAGACTGCAGTAGAATCGGAAGAACCAGATAATTTAGGCGATTCAGAAAAACCAGAAGATGTAAAACTTGAACCGGGATGGAATTTTATTGACGGAAAAAAATATTACGCAGATGCGAATGGAAAAATCACGACAGGCTGGGTAAAGTATGAAAATAGTTGGTATTATCTGCAGACGGAAAAAGAGTGCCCTGAAACACCAGGAGCTATGAAGACAGGATGGTTTAAGCAGAATAATAACTGGTATTATTTAGATCCAGCAAGAGGTGGTAAAATGGTTGCATCCGAATGGATGCTAATTGACGGAAGATGGTATCACTTCTATGGTGGTGGTGGAATGGAAACCGGATGGACAAAACAAAATGGAAACTGGTATCATCTGAATGCAAATGGAGCCATGGAAACAGGATGGATCATAATGAATGATGACTGGTATTATTTATATCCGGCAGGAAATTCGTCAGTTGCACCAGAGGGAGCAATGGCGGTTAATACAGTAATCAATGGTTATGTAGTTGCACCAGATGGAGTGTATAATGAAGCTTATCAAGGGGCATATAATGTTTTGAATCAGGTTGGCTGGAATCTACGGGCAGCATACAACTGGTCAGCAAATCTTCCATATGTGAATTATTCGAATGATCCGTCACCAGGAAGTAAAAATTTTGCGATTCATGGATTTAAGACCAAAACAGGAGATTGTTATGTTATGGCCGGGACTTTCTATTATATGGCAAAACTATTAGGATATGATGCACACCAGATTGCGGGATATGTTCCACTCCGGAGTGGAAACATGGGAGTACATTCTTGGGTTGAGATTGATATAAATGGAAGTACATATGTTTTTGATCCTGATTTTACACATGAGTCAGGAAGAAATGGTTATCAGATTTCTTATGGAATGTCTGGAACTTGGAGATATTCGAATTATTATAGAATGAATTAATAATAGAAAGGAAGAGTAGGAATGAAAAGGAAGGTACTTGTTACTCTTTGCTTATGCATGATTGGTCTGGCTGGAACGGTTACAGGATGCGGAAGTAAAAAAGAAGAGACACCGGTAGTTGAAGAAGAAAAAAAAGAACCTGAACTGAAAGCAATTGGTCAGGAAGATAAAGAGGCATTTAAAGTAGAAGTAAAGAATGCAACTGGAAAAAATATTAAAGGCGTTGCGATTAAGTTGACAGATGAGGATGCTTATCCAGAGAATATGTTGGAAGAAGGAGATGTTTTTGCTGATCAGGAAAGCAGAAATCTTTATTACAAAGCTCTAGAAAAAAACGAGAATGAAGATGTGACGGAAGAATCTGAAACAACAGAAAATGATGGAACAGGGGATGAGAAAGTTTTAGAGCAGGGATATGACGTCCAACTGACATTTGAGGATGACAGCACAGCAGAATTGCATGCATTCCCATTTGGAGATATCGAAAAAGGGGATCTTTGTTATGCAGATGATGTGGCTTATCTCACCTATACAAGTATTGAATCTAAAGAACAGATTGATACGAAAGAAGCGGAACTGGCAGTGAAGCAGGCGGCAGAGCAGAAAGCCGCAGAAGAAGCAGCAGCACAGGCTGCGGCAGAGCAGAAAGCCGCAGAAGAAGCAGCAGCACAGGCAGCCGCAGAGCAGAAAGCTGCAGAGGAGGCAGCGGCTAGAAAAAAAGAAGCGGAACAGGCAGCAGCGGCGTCCAAACAGCAGAAGAGTTCTGGAAATTCTACAAGTAGCAATAACAATAGCAATCCAGCTCCATCTGAATCCTATAGTAATTCAGGAGATACAGGGAATTCTGAGTCATCAGGAGATGATGGATGTCTGGATGATGGATTATTATATTAGAAGTATACGAAAAGGAGATGGGGATGGAGCGTATTCCCATCCCTTTTTAGGGTAAAAGAGGAAAATATGTCATTAGTATCAAATGTTTTTATTTTGTTTGTGGCAGGGAGTGTAGCGATTTATTATATACTGCCACAGAAGGTTCAATGGTGTGGTCTTCTGGTGATGAGCTACATATATTATCTTGTGGCAGGTTCAAAATATATTTTGTTTCTTTTGTTTTCAACAATAGTTACATATGTGAGTGGAAGACTTATAGGGAGTCAGATTGGTAAGAATAAGAGGAAAGCAAAGAAATTTTTGATTGCAGGCTTGTTTCTTAATTTTGGAATGCTTGGTGTGGTGAAATATACGAATTTCATTCTTGAAAATATGAATTTGATATTTCATGTGAGTATCCCTGGAATGAAACTATTACTTCCACTTGGAATATCATTCTATACGTTTCAATCGTCCGGATACTTACTGGATGTATATTGGAAAAGAGATACAGCAGAAAAGAATCCTTTTCGTTATGCATTGTTTGTATCTTATTTCCCACAGATTCTGCAGGGACCGATTGGACGACACAGTAAAATGGCAGGGCAGTTGTATGAAGGACATAAATTTGAATTAAGTAGATTATGTCGGGGGACACAAAGAATTTTGTGGGGATTTTTTAAGAAGATGGTTCTTGCTGACTGGTCAGTAGTTTTTGTAGAAGCTATTTTTGGAAACCCTGACCAGTATCATGGACTGGCGATATTTGGCGTCTTGTTTTATTCTATTCAACTATATGCTGATTTTTCTGGTGGGATGGACATAGTGATTGGAATTTCGGAAATGTTTGGAATAACATTGGATGAAAACTTTAAGCGACCGTTTTTTTCAACATCCATTACAGATTTCTGGCATCGCTGGCATATCACATTAGGAACATGGATGAAAGATTATGTGTTTTATCCATTAACGCTTTCAAAATGGATGGGAAAATTCAGAAAAGTGGCTAAGAAAAAAATGGGGAAGAATATTGCGGTCAAGCTTCCAATCTGTGTGGCGAACCTGATTGTATTTTTTTTGGTCGGGGTCTGGCACGGTGCAGCATGGAAATACATAGCATATGGTATGTTTAATGGCATAATTATTGCGTTTAGTGGTATGATGGGAGATCAATATAAGAAGTGGAAGAAGTCTTTGCATATTACAGGTAAAGAAAACTGGTATCATGTGTTTATGATTTTAAGAACTTTTATATTGGTGAATATCAGCTGGTTTTTTGATTGTTCGGATACAGTTGGACAAGCAGTCAAAATGATGAAATATGCAGTGACATCCTTTGAGCCGACACAACTTTTCCTGATTCCGGCGGGCAGAGAAGGAGTTGCATTTACGCCATATGCGTTGATGATTCTTCTGGGTGGATGTATAGTTTTGTTTATTGTAAGTGTATTACAGGAACGTGGAATCAAGATTAGAGAGAAAATTTCAGAAAGAAGTTTTGCGGTTCAATTTATTCTTTATGCAGGACTGTTACTTTCAATTGGATTTTTTGGCTCTACAGCAGCAGTGAGGGGATTTATATATGCACAATTCTAAAAGAATAAGAAGAATGATTATAGCAATTGCTTTAATTATAGTAATATTACTTGGACTGGATTATTTATTGTATCCATGTACTTTTATGAGAAATGATATTCATACAGTGACGACACAGAAACATCAGGACATCTTTATGGGAACTTCTCATGGAAAGATGAATATAGATCCCAAAACAATTTCATCCGTGACAGGAAGGACAGGACATAACCTTTGTGTTGGAGGAGAATACGGAATTGACGCATATTATTTAGCAAAATTATTGCTTGAGAAGCAGAAACCAGAACGAATCATTTATGAAGTGGATCCCGGGTACTTTGCGACTCAAAAAGAAGAAGGAAATAATTATTTGCTCTTTTATCATCAGTTTCCAATCTCTGTTTCTAAAGCCGAATATTTTGGAGATTTGTTGCTGGATTGTGATTTTCGGAGTGTATTGTTTCCTTGGTATGAGTATTCATTATCCTATGAAATACAATCGATACCAAAAACAGTTTCCAAAAAGTGGAACAGAGATTACAGTGTGTCAGATTTAAAAAGTGATTCACAGGAATACCATACAGATGGATTTATTGAGCGATATGCGGTAGATACGTCAACGTTGAAAATGACACAACCAAAACTCTTTTCCGAAGATACAGTTAATGTACAGAGTATGGAATATCTGCAAAAATTAATTAAGTTATGCAGAAAAGAAAGGATTGAGTTTGTAGCTGTAACAACCCCAATTCCAGAGGAGACACTGAAAAAATATCAAGAGAGCTATGAAGAGGCATGGAATTATTTTGAAACATTTTTCGGGAAAGAAAAAGTTCAGTATTTAAATTTTAATACGACGTATTATGAGTTGTTTTCACATGATATTAATTCTTATACAGATTATGATGGCCATATGAATGGAGATTCGGCTAGAAATTATTCGGAAATACTTGCATATTTTTTAAAAAAATAGCATGCGAAAGTAAATATCATATAGTCTGATCGGAAAGTAGAGAGGCATTAGACGATACGTTGGTATATCAACGATAAGATGATTGACAGATCTTATGAATTTAAAGACATTCATAAGATCTGTTTTAAATTTACGCGGGCAACGAGCCAAAGTCCGTGCTTGCACGAGACCTTGGCGACTGCCGCGATAACTTGAGAAAAGTGTGATAAAAAGATGTACAAAATATGTACTTCCAAATGAACGCTTGTAAAATGAAGTGAAATTTGTTATTATATAACCGTATGTAAAAAAATTGTAACATTTAAAAAAGAGGATATGAAGATGAAAAAGTTTTTTGATTTGCACAATTCCAGAAATCGTATGATTTTATTATGCTGTGTTGATATACTTACGATGATTGTGCACCCGTTCTTATCATTGATTTTTCGATATGAATTTAAATATGCATGGGTACCATTAGAGTACATTCACAGTATTAAATCATATATGGTAATTAATATTGTGACTACTTTGGTGATTTTTCTGCTTTTAAATTTGTATAACAGTGTATGGACATTCGCTGGATTAAGGGAGTTGACTCTGATAGGAACAGCATGTTTCCTGTCGACAATTTGCCAGGCATTTGGAATGCAGATCCTGGTGCTTCCAGTGCCTAGAAGCTATCATATTTTTTATTTCTTTTTACTGCTTTGTACGACAGTACTTACCAGATTCTCCTATCGAATTTTCTGGGTGTTGAAAAGCGGATTGCGAAAACCGGAAGGACATGTTTATCATACCTTGGTAATTGGAGCAGGTGAAGCAGGAAGTATGATTATCCAGGAGTTGAAGTATAGTGCGCATTTGAATAGCAAAGTGGTTGGAGTTATTGACGACAATCCACATAAAAAAGGAAAGCTGATCCATGGTGTTCGCATTATCGGAGGAAGAGAGTGCATCCTGGATGCAGCAAAGAAATACGATGTCGATGAAATTATTCTGGCAATTCCATCCGCTTCGCCAAAGGTGACAAGAGATATTCTTAAAATTTGTAATCAGACAACCTGTAAGTTGAAAATTTTGCCAGGTATGTATCAGTTGATTACAGAAGATGTGAGCGTATCAAAATTAAGAGATGTTTCTATTGAAGATCTTCTTGGCAGAGATCCGATCAAAGTTGATCTGGAAAGTGTCCGTGGATTTATTGAAGGAAAATGCATTATGGTAACTGGCGGAGGTGGTTCAATCGGAAGTGAGCTTTGTCGTCAAATTGCAAAATATAAACCATCAAGACTGATCATCTTTGATATTTATGAGAACAATGCATATGATATTCAGCAGGAATTAAAACTGAATCATCCAGAATTGAATTTAACAGTTCTGATAGGATCTGTCAGAAATACGAGTCGTATTGAATCTGTAATGAAAACTTACAGACCAGATGTGGTTTATCATGCGGCAGCACATAAACATGTACCGCTTATGGAAGACAGTCCGAATGAAGCAATTAAGAATAATGTATTCGGAACATATAAGACAGCGAGAGCAGCAGACAAATTTGGTGTGAAGAGATTTGTTCTGATTTCAACAGATAAGGCGGTCAATCCAACAAATATCATGGGTGCCTCCAAAAGAATGTGCGAGATGATTATTCAGACATTTAACAGATATTCTAAGACAGAATATGTAGCAGTACGTTTTGGAAATGTCCTTGGAAGTAATGGAAGTGTAATCCCATTGTTTAAACGCCAGATGGCTGCTGGAGGACCACTTACAGTTACACATCCAGACATTATCCGCTACTTCATGACAATTCCGGAAGCTGTATCACTTGTTTTGGAGGCAGGTGCCTTTGCAAAAGGTGGAGAAATCTTTGTCTTGGATATGGGAGAACCGGTGAAAATCGCAGATCTGGCCAAGAACCTGATCCGGCTGTCCGGTTATACACTTGGTGTGGATATGGACATCAAGTATACAGGACTGCGCCCGGGCGAAAAGTTATACGAAGAACTTCTTGTAAAAGAAGAAGGAATTCAGAAAACAGAGAACAATCTGATCTATATTGGAAAACCACTTGAGTTTAATGAAGTACATTTCTTGAGCGGATTACGCGAACTTGAAGAAGCAGCTATGAATGAGAGTCTGAATGTAAAGCAGATCGTTTCAGAAATTGTCCCGACTTATCATATCAGACAGGAAGATTTGAAACGTGACGAAGCAGTTAATAAGGAATTGCGTGAACTTGGAAAGATCAGTCATGAGAAACCTGTAATGGAGGATTAAAATAATGGAAAACAGACATATTGCATTTTCCCCACCAGATATTACTGAGGAAGAAATAACAGAAGTAGTTGATACACTGAAAAGCGGATGGATCACAACAGGACCAAAAACAAAGAAATTTGAAAAGAAACTGGCAGAGTATATTGGCACAAGCAAGGTCGTATGCCTGAATTCTGCTACTGCCTGCGCAGAAATGATTTTGAGAGTGCTTGGCATTGGTGAAGGTGATGAAGTTATTACAACGGCTTATACGTATACAGCAACGGCAAGTGTGATCGCACATGTTGGTGCGAAAATTGTCATGGTTGATGTGAACCAAGACTCCTATCAGATGAATATGAATCAGGTAGAAGCGGCTGTGACAGAGAAGACAAAGGCAATTATCATGGTTGATCTTGGCGGCAGAATCTGTGATTATACAAGAGCATTTGAGATCGCAGAAGAGAAGAAATCAATGTTCCATCCGAAATCAGAGATTCAGAAGAAGATGGGACGAATTGCAATTATGGCAGATGGTGCTCATGCAATGGGTGCAGTACAGAATGGAAAAAGGTGTGGAGCAATTGCAGATTTTACAAGTTTTTCTTTTCATGCTGTGAAAAATCTGACAACTGCAGAAGGTGGAGCTGCTACCTGGAGGGATATCGAAGGAGTAGACAACGAGGCACTTTATAAGCAGTTTATGCTATTATCCTTACATGGACAGTCTAAAGATGCTCTTGCCAAGACACAGCTTGGAGCATGGGAATATGATATTGTCGCTCCATACTTTAAGTGTAACATGACGGATATCATGGCTGCTCTTGGACTGGCACAGTTGAGACGTTATCCGGAGCTTCTTAAGAGAAGAAGGACTATTATTGAGAGATACAATGAAGCATTTAGGAATGAAAATGTCACGGTTCTGGAGCACTATACTGAAACAGAGCAGTCCAGTGGTCACTTGTATCTTGTCAGGGTGAATGGAAAGACTAGAGAAGAGTGCAACCAGATTATTGAAAAGATGGCAGAAAAAGGGATTGCTACAAATGTACACTACAAGCCTTTGCCACTTCTGACAGCGTATAAAGATCTTGGATTTGATATCCAAAATTATCCGAATGCTTATCATATGTTTGAGAATGAGATTACATTACCACTTCATACTAAATTGTCAGATGAAGATGTGGAGTATATTATTACTTCATTTAAGGAATGTTTATAATTGTTTTGTGTAATAGATTAACGAGTGAATAAGAAAGCTTGAAAAGGATGAATTTATGAAAAAATGGGATGAATTGCCAATAGCAATGCAGAATGAAAAAGTGAGATATTATTATGATATCTTGCAGAAACATGAAACAGAACTGAAAATCAAGAGACTCTTTGATGTTGTTTGTTCTTTCGTGATGATTGTAATTTTATCGCCAATCCTTGTCCTTCTGAGCATTATGATCAAGCTGGATTCGAAGGGACCTGTTTTGTTTAAACAGGTCCGTGTAACTACTTACGGAAGAAAATTTAAAATTTGGAAATTTAGAACGATGGTCAATCATGCAGATAAACTGGGAACGCAGGTTACAACTAAAGGAGATGCGCGTATTACAAGAATGGGACATCTGCTTAGAAAGGTTCGCCTGGATGAGTTGCCGCAGTTGTTTAATGTCTTAAAGGGAGATATGACTTTTGTTGGAACAAGACCAGAGGTACCAAAATATGTGGCGCATTATACAGAAGAAATGATGGCTACTTTTTTGCTCCCAGCAGGTGTTACTTCGCGAACAAGTATTGAATATAAGGATGAAGACAGCTTACTTGAAAATGCAGAAGATGCAGATGAAGTATATATAAAAGAAGTATTGCCTGCAAAGATGGTGTATAATTTAAGAGAAATTGAAAAGTTTAGTTTCATGAGAGATATTTGTACCATGATAAAGACAGTGATTGCAGTAGCTAAGTGATGAAGTAGAGGGATTTAGAATGATAGTATCGGTTTGTGTTGTTGCATACAACGAAGAAAAGGTTTTGGGAAATCTTTTGAATGATATCAAGGCACAGGATTATGAACATTCCAAAATAGAAGTTGTACTGATAGATAGTATGTCTACAGATCATACGAAAGATATTATGAGGGATTTTCAGCAGCAGACGTCTGATGATTTTAAGAAAATTCAAGTATTAGAGAATTTGAAAAAAAAGCAGGCTTCCGGTTGGAATGTTGCAATTCGAAATTTTTCTGGAGATGTAATGATTCGTGTGGATGCACATGCATCAATTCCACCTGAATTCGTGAGAAAGAACGTAGAGATTCTCGAATCAGGGGAAATGGTTTCCGGTGGACCAAGACCCAATATGATTGATGAGAGTACACCGTGGAAAGAAACCTTGCTTCTGGCAGAACAGTCTATGTTTGGAAGCAGTATGGCTTCTTATCGGAGAAGTCAGAAAAAACAATATGTCAAATCTCTGTTTCATGGCGCATATCGTAGAGAAGTACTGGAGAAAGTAAATGGGTTCGATGAACAGTTGGGAAGAACTGAAGATAATGAATTCCATTATAGAATTCGACAGGCAGGTTATCAGATTTGTTATTCACCGGAAATTATATCATACCAGCATGCCAGAAGTACACTTCCGGGTATGCTAAAACAGAAATATGGAAACGGATACTGGGTAGCTTTAACATTGAAAGCATGTCCTGGATGTCTGGCAATTTATCATTTTGTTCCCTTTGCGTTTATCGGAGGCATTATAGTAACTTCTGTACTTGCAGCTTGTCATCATTCACTTCTTGCAAAGATGATGTGGGGAGCGTACAGTTGTCTGGCGGTTATTATGTCATTAATGGCTGTCAAGGGAAAGAAGAAGTATTGGCAGGAATTGCTGCTTCCGTTTTTATTCTTTTTATTGCATGTTAGTTATGGAATTGGAAGTTTGGTTGGATTTTTAAAACTTCCATTCTGGAAGTACAAGAAATGCGAGAGGTAGGAAATGGGTGATTTAAGAGAAAAATTGGATCGTGTAAATATTAAGGATCTTTTTGCAATACCGCAGTTTATTTGTGCAATTCCTTTTGCAACTTTACTGAAAAGAAAAAGAAAAGATATGTGGCTGATTTGTGAAGATTATAATGAGGCACGAGATAATGGATATTGGTTGTACCGCTATATCAGACAAAATCATAAAGAGCAAGATGTTGTATATGCAATCAATAAGAAATCAGTAGATTATAAAAAGGTTGTCGGATTAGGTGAGGTGATTCAGTATGGAAGCTTTAAACACTGGATTTACTATCTGGCTGCGAGCAAAAATATTAGTTCTCAAAAGGGAGGAAAACCGAATGCTGCAGTATGTTATTTGTTGGAAGTATACGGAATTCTAAAAAATAAGAGAGTATTTCTTCAACATGGAGTAATCTGTAGTGATATGCCGTGGTGTTATTATAAGAATACAAAAATGAGACTATTCGTATGTGGCGCCCAGAAGGAATATGAATTTATCCGGGATACTTATGGATATCCAAAGAACTATGTGAAATATCTTGGCTTGACCAGATTTGATGGACTGCATGATTTCAAAGTAAAGGAGAATCAGATCCTTGTTATGCCTTCCTGGAGAGAGTGGATTGCAACTCCTACATCTAAATCCAAGAATTTTGATGATGTAAGTGATTTTAAAAAGACAGAATATTATCAGCAGTGGAATAATTTCCTGAACAGTGAAAAAATTAAGGAAACGCTGGAAAAACATGACCTTCAGATGATTTTTTATCCGCATCGGAATATGCAGAAATATCTGAAGGAATTCCATCCAAAATCCGACAGAATCATAATTGCAGACTGGAGAAAGTACGACGTACAGGGACTCCTGAAAGAATCAGCATTTCTGATTACAGATTTATCCAGTATATTTATGGACTTCGGCTATATGAGAAAGCCGATGTTATATTTCCAGTTCGATATGAAGAAATTCAGAGAAGGACAGTATCAGCAGGGATATTTTGAATACAAGAGAGACGGATTTGGGCCTGTATGTGAGAAATTGGAAGAAGTTGAGCAGGAATTAGAAAAGGCGGCTGCTAACCAGCTTCAGAATAATGTGGAGTATCTGAGAAGGGAAGAAGCATTTTTTCCATTATGGGATTCAGATAATTGCAAGAGAAATTATGAGGCTATAAAGGAAATCTGATATGAAGAGAATATTAATTGATGGAATGTCGAATAATATGGGGGGAATAGAAAAATTTGTACATACCCTGTATGAAATATTAAAAGATGACTGTAAAGTGGATTTTATAACAGTTGATGATAAAATACCATTTGAAGAGGAATTCAAAGCGAATGGATCAAATGTCTTTCGGATTACTCCAAGATATGTTAGTGTCAAGAATTATAAAAAAGACATTGATAAAGTTTTTAAAATGAGACACTATGATGTCCTTTGGTTTAATAAGACAACTCTCAGTAGCATTGATTGCCTGAAAGCTGCAAAAAAAAATGGAGTTTCAAAGATTATTTGTCATAGTCACTCTTCGCAGAATATGGGTGGAAAATTTACTATGATTATGCATTGCCTGAACAGGAAAAGGGTGGGAAGGTTTATTGATCAGAGAATAGCTTGTTCTCCGGAAGCGGCAGAGTGGTTTTTTGGAAAGAACCATAAGAATGTTATGATTTTTCAGAATGCTGTCGATATAAAGAAATATGAGCCGGATCAGAAAATAAGAGAAAAAATACGTTATGAACTTGGAGTGGAACAGAATTTTGTGCTAGGTCATATCGGACGTTTTTCTCCGGAAAAGAATCATAAATTTTTAATTGATATCTTTGAAAAAGTGTCAGAGCAGACAAAAGCGGTTCTTCTTCTTTGTGGAGACGGAGCACTGAAAAATGAAATTCAGGAGTATGTGAAGGAAAAACAGTTAGTAGATCGGATATTCTTTTTAGGAATCAGAAATGATATAAACAGAATACTTCAGGCGATAGATTGTATTGTATTCCCCTCCGTTTTTGAAGGACTTCCCTTTGCACTTGTAGAAGCACAGGCAGCAGGAGTTCCCTGTGTTGTATCAGATACAGTAAGCAAAGACGCTGGACTTACAGAACTTGTGCATTTCCTGAGTTTGGAAGCTCCATTAGAAGAGTGGAGAGATACAGTTCTGAACTATAAAGACTACAGGAAAGTCAGTGTCAAAAAGCAACTAGCAGATAAAGGATATTCATTGGATGTAATGAAGCAGAAAGTAAGAGAGATTATTAATTCATAATAAGGCGGAAAATAGCATGAGAGCAATTACTGATATTAAAGAGATGCAGCATATCGCATTGGATGTGCTCATTTATCTTGATAAAGTCTGTAGTAAATATGGACTTAAATATTTTATCGTAGATGGAACACTGCTCGGTGCGGTCAGACATAAGGGATTTATTCCGTGGGATGATGATATTGATGTCTGGATGCCACGAGCAGATTATGATAGACTGGCAGATGTTATACGACAGGATGGAGAAAAAAAATATAAATTTTGTACACCACAGAATACGAAAAAGTTTATTTATCCGTTTGGTAAGCTGATCGATGTCAGAACAGGACTTTTGGATGATACTAGTGCAAAATGCGAGATTGGAGTGCATATTGATGTATTTCCATACGATGGATTGCCAGGAGATAGTGAACTAGAATATAGAAAATTTGCGAAAAGATGTGTTTATCTTGCTGAACAGAGATATCCGGCATTTACAACCTGGAAACAGGCAAAAGAGAGAACAGATAAAGGACACTTCTATTTTGCAAAGTGGGTGATGCGAAAAATAATCGGTGGTTATAATATTGTAAAGATAATTGACTGGTATGCAAGAAAACATGCAAATACTTATCCACGTTTTATATGTTGTCTTCCGGCAGAATATAAATATGATCAGATTATGGATGCATCAATTGCAGATAATCTTACAGAGCTTGAGTTCGAAGGACATAAATTCAAAGCTCCGGCAGATTATGATACATATTTGAAAAAGTTATATGGTGATTACATGCAGCTTCCGCCGGAAGAGAATCGACAGCCTCATGCAAGAAAGGCCTGGTGGAAGTAATTGGAAAAAAAGAATAACGTAATTAAATGTATCAGATATAGTCTTTTTGTGTTGCACCTATGGATTGGAATTTTAGCACTTGTTAAAGGTAGCTTTGAAATTGCGTTGTTGTGCGTGACAGTATTCTGGTTTCATAATATTTTATTTAGTCTGGAAAGATGGAATAGCAGATTTATATTCTTCTTTTTTCATTGCATGATTTTTATGTTTTTAATGGTGCGGCCGATTATCAGTATATTTAAAGGTTATACCTGGAAGTATTATACAGATGCAGCATTAAGATTTACATTTGTGAGTCTGTGGATTACCCTACTGTCAATGTTTGTTGGAGTGATAATGTATGAACAGTATCATGCTTGCGCATTAAAAAGATCTCGTTCTAAAACAATAATTTCAAAAAAAACTGTTAGATGGTATGAAACGGATGAGTTTAGAAAAAGTTTGCAGTTAATAGCTGTTATTGTTTATTGCATATCTTTTGTTGCATACTTTTATTTGCAGATGGAAAAATACATGTTTATGAGAGGGAAAGTATATAATGATTTTTATACAAGCTTTGAGAGCACAGCCCCATATATCGTGCAGTTCCTTGCAAGTTTTAGAACTTATAGCCTGGCAATATATTTGTCAACAGCACCAAAAAAGAAAAGCACATTTTTGATTCTGAGTTCTTTTATCTTAGCGGATTTCCCGGTACTTTTATACGGAAAAAGAAGTTTGATTATGACGGATGCACTTTTTATACTTGTGTATTATATTCTGCGTAATGGAATGGGTGAGCAAGAAAAGTGGCTTGGAAAGGTTGAAAAGACATGTGTTTTTATAGGAGCCCCGCTTGCACTTGTGGCAATGGGAGCAATGAACTATATAAGAGCGGGTTCATCTGTATCGACAAAAATATCAGATTTACTTCTTGATTTCTTTTTTAAACAAGGAGTTAGTTTTAATGTTTTAAATCTGGGATATGAAAGTATTCCGTTTTTACCACAGCGTAGATTTAGAAACTATACTTTTGGAAGTATCATCGATTATTTTGCACATGGTAGTTTCGCACAGAAATTTTTCCATGCGGAAGATTTAGGAAGTGGAAATAATTTATTGTGGGCTCTTAAAAGTAACAGTTTTGCTCATAATATGTCTTATATTGAAGCGGATGATTACTTAGAAGGACATGGTTTGGGGTCTTCTTATATTTTGGAGGTTTTTGCTGACTATGGGTATATAGGAATTATTCTATTTAGCATTCTGCTAGGTGTTATTCTGATTTGGTTTGTTAATGTAATGAGAAAGATGAATTTTGGATCAATGATCGTAATTAATATCATCATGAATATCTTTTTTATGCCAAGAGGAGAGGCAACAGGATGCATCACATTTCTTGTATATGCACAGTTTTGGGTAATTATTTTAGTGGCTTATATGGGAGCTGCTCTAATTGCTCGTACCTATTCGTATAAAAGTTTAAAAATGAAAGGAATTGAAGAAAATGTTTGAACATTTTGGAATTAAAGACATCTTTTGTGGTTTATGGAGATTTAAGTATCTGATTATCGCAGGTACAATTATTGGGGTACTTGGAGGCTACTTCTTTTTAAGTTCTGATAACAAAATTAATGAAGAACATAAAGAGTATTATATGTCAGAGACCTGGTATTTTGGAAATACAACTTCTGATGCACAGGATAATACGAAATCAGATTTAAGACCGGCAAAAACGTTTAATGCTCTATTAGATTCCGATATGTGCAGAGGATATGTAAAAGAAAGACTTTTGGAAATATATTCGGAAGAGGAGTTGCTTAAGATTTTTGGAAACGAAGGAAATGCAAATGGTTTTACCTGGGAAATCATGACAAAAAATATGAGTCATTTACTAGGGGATGGAGAAGAATCTGTAAGCCTTGCCATGAAACTGGAAGACGAGGAATGTGTAAGGACAATTATGTCTATTTATGATGATTTTGCACATAAAGTGCAGCAGGAAATGCAAATTACATATCCGGGAATTACAGTAACAAATCTTGGAACGGGTGAGGAAATATATGTGTCTTCACCAGACGGTATGTCTGCAAAAGAAAGTTCGGTTCTTGGTGCAATGTTGGGGTTTGTAGTGTCGTGTATCATTGTATTCTTTATCTGTCTGTGGATGCCAACAGTGAACCGGAAAAGTGATTTTGATGAATATGGACTTTTTGTATTAGGAAAAGTGGAGGAAATAAAAAAATGAGACAGGAAAGATATGATGTTTCAGTGAATTTGAAAAAAAGAGAAGAAAATAAGAAAACAGCGTATAATATTATCGAAATATGTAAGAAGAATAATTGGAAAAAAATTGGAGTAGTATCAAGTACATCTTATAAAAAGGATAAGGTGATTGCAATACTTAGCCGTTCTCTAAAAAAGGCAGGAGAGACAGGAATTTCTTTCGCAGAGATTGAGCCTTTGAAGATATATGCGGATGCGATTTATAAAATACAAGACTGTGATGCAGTAGTGCTGGCAGAAAAATATAATTATACAAAATTTAGTGACTTTGAAGATATGTTGCAAACCTTAAAAGAATATAATATTAATATTGTCGGAGTGGTTACTTTCTAGAAGGGATTTATATGAATATTTTATTTGTTGTCAATGCTTTGGGAAGCGGTGGAGCAGAAAAAATCTTTATGGATATTGTAAACAATTTTGATTACAGTAGACATTCGGTTACAGTGGCTATGGTAGACCATTTCGGAATTTATGTAGCACAGTTACCAAAAGAAGTAAAGAAAAAATATATATTTGAACATGTTTCAACACCGGTATGGAAACGTAGATTTTATGGAAGTGTAAGTGTAATCGGTACATATATACTGCGGAAAATATCTCCAAAATATTTTTATGATCATTATATTGCAGGGGATTATGATGTAGAAATTGCATTTCTTGAAGGAGAGGCAACAAGCCTTGTAGCACAGTCGAAAAATCCAGATTCTGTGAAATATGCCTGGGTTCATACGGATATGATCAAGAATCCATGGACAGATAAATGCTATAAAAATTTTGAACAGGAAAAAGAAGTATATTCTAAATATGATCGTGTGATTGCTGTATCAAAGTCAGTAAAAGAGGCATTTGAGAAAAAATTTGAGCTACCGGCGCAGGTTGTATATAATGCATTGGATGAAAAGGAAATAGAAAGAAAGACGTTACTATTTGAAGGCAATCCGAAATCAGAAGAGATTACTCGCCTAATCAGTATCGGTCGTTTGGAGAAAGTAAAAGGATTTGAGCGTCTGATCGAAGCGTTTGCTGAGTTGATAAAAGAAACTCCAAATGTGGAATTATATCTGGTAGGAGATGGATCCGAACGAAGTGGGTTGGAAAGGCTGATTGTAGAAAAAAAAGTTGGTGATAAAGTTAAACTTCTGGGATTTAAGTCAAATCCATATCCGTACTTAAAGTCCAGTGATGTTTTTGTGTGTTCCTCGTATGCGGAAGGATTTAGCACAGTTGTAACAGAAGCATTGATTCTTGGAATTCCTACAGTAACAACAGAATGTGCTGGGATGAGAGAACTGCTTGGTGATTCTGAATATGGACTTATTGTAGAGAATAGTACAAAGGGGATTCTCGATGGTCTTCGGAAAATGACAGGTGATCCTGTAATGCTTGAAGCATATCAGAAGAAAGCAAAAGAAAGAGGAAGAGCATTCTGTGTTGCAGATAGAATTAAAGAGATTGAGGCATTGATTGAACAGGATTGTGAGAAAAAGAGAAGAAGATGATGTAGTTTTGTTTGGATAACGAAGGGAAAGGATTACAGAAACTATGAAAAAATTTTGGCATTTTGCAAAGACGTCAGGTATTTATTTTGCCGGAACGGTTTTACAGAAGATTATCAGCTTCTTTTTGCTACCTATCTACACAAAATATATTAACCCTAAGGATATGGGAACATATGATGTTCAACTGGCATATGTAACGTTTTTATGTTCTGTATTATTCCTGAATATCTGGTCAGGAATTATGAGATACACGTTTGAGTATAAAGATGAAGAGCGTAAAAAGCCGATTACAACAGGTATGGCTATTTTTATGTGTTCTTCTGTTTTATATACAGTACTGTTTATTGCCGGAGCGTTTGTATTGAAGGTTCCATATCTTGAATGGATTTATCTATATGGAATTTTATCAAATGTGCAGACTTTATTAGGATATTTGGCCAGGTGTTTTGGGAAAAATGCACTTTATGCAACAGCAGGACTTGGGACTTCAGTAGTTACAATGGCTTTCAATGTTCTCCTGATTGTTGTATTTAGAATGGACTATTCTGCAATGTTCATTTCCTCTTGCATTGGATTTTTGTTTAATGCAATTGTGCTTGGAATAGGAATTCGTTTTGATAAATTAATCTCTTTCAAAGCATTTGATTTCGATTTATTTAAACGTTTGATTATTTTCTCTATTCCGTTATGCCTGAATTCAATTGCATTCTGGTTTTTGACAGCGTATAGCAGAGTTGCAATTTCAAATATTCTTGGAGAAGAACAGAATGGTATGTATGCAATTGCAGGAAAGTTCTCGTCGTTTATTACATTGTTCACGACTTGTTTCAATCTTGCATGGCAGGAAATTACTTATGTGACAGAAGCTAATGTGAATGATGATAGGAAAGGATTTTACACTCAGGCAATCAATTATTATATGCGTTTTTTGGGAATGGGAGTATTACTTTTGATACCCGTTGTATATGTAATCTACCCGTTCTTCATTAATGAAAGTTATAGTGCAGCAAAAGTATACGTCCCACTTTATCTTTTCGCAACAATTGCGTCGGTGATCAGTGAATTCCTCGGCGAAATCTTTACAGCTACGAAAATGAATAGGTATTTATTCTGGACAACTGTAACAAGTGGTACATTAAATGTGATTTCAGTCCATGTACTTATTCCAATTTTGGGTGTACAGGGGGCAAGTTTATCTCTTCTTATTGGATTCTGCGTGAATACAGTTATGAGATTGATTATTCTGAGAAAAGAAATTTCTATCTCACTGGATCTGAAATTTCTTGGATTCTTTATTTTACTTGCGGTTGTTGTAAGTATGGTATATATTCACGGAGCAATCTGGAGCAATATTATCAGCTTTGTAATAGTGGGAGTAATTTGCCTGTTTGTATTTAAAGATATTCTGTTACAGATTCTTCAGTCAATCCAATTAAAGAAAAATAAAAAAGCATAATATTTATTAGTAGAATATAGAGTAAGGGGATATCCTGTATTGTGTTTCAATCTAGGAACACAATACAGGGTATAATTTTATAATCCCATTCGCTTCGTATAGATAATTAAAAGAAAGTGAACTTTGGGGTATTTGAAGGAGAATGCGAAATTACGCTTTTATCAGAAGTTTTAATATGATAGACTAAAAATATAAGAATATTCCAAGGGAGGAACTGATATGAAGCGTAATTTCAAAAAATGGATGCTAGTGGGGCTTTGTGCAATGATGAGTATGCAGACATCTGTTGCAGTTCTGGCAGAAGAGATGTCATTATCGGAAGTACAGTCTAATGAGAAAGTAATTGTACAGGGTGAGACGGCGCAATGGAAGAAAGATGAAACAGGCTGGAAATACCAAAGGGCAGACGGTTCTTATGTTGCAAATCAATGGGATCAGATCAATGGAAATTGGTATCATTTTGATCAGAACGGATATATGGAAACTGGCTGGAAAAAATTGAATGGAAGCTGGTATTATTTGAAGTCCAGTGGGGCAATGGCAACTTACTGGGAGAAAGTGGGTTCAGACTGGTATTATTTTGACCCTAGTGGGGCAATGCAGGTAGGATGGGCAAAATCTGGAACAATTTGGTATTATCTGAAACCAGATGGAAGAATGACTGCGAATCAATGGGAACAAGTTAGTGGAAACTGGTATCATTTTGATACAAATGGAGTAATGCAGACCGGTTGGTTGAAGGTTGGAAATATCTGGTACTATTTGAAGCCGAGTGGAAATATGACTGCAAATCAATGGGAGCAAGTTAGTGGAAACTGGTATCATTTTGATGCAAATGGAATGATGCAGACAGGCTGGCTGCAGCTGGGAAATACATGGTATTATCTAAAATCTAATGGGGCTATGGCAGTAAACGAATGGGTAGAACGTGATAGATATTATGTAGATAGTAACGGAGTTTATATTCCGGGAAAGAAAAAGACTTATACGGACAATATTTACACCATCGATCTTGGAAATGGTCAGACAACCACAGTAAAAGGTCACATTGATGTACAGATGGAATCACAAATTTTTGATATGGTAAATCAGTACAGAAAGGAACAGGGGGTAGAAGAGCGAGCTATACTTTCACCTGGATCTGCAGCCATGCAGGCAGCTGTTGATACACGTGCTGTAGAGATTTCATATTCATTTTCACACACGAGACCGAATGGATTGACACCGTTTTCTTTTTCAGATGCACCCGAAATATGTGCGGAGAATATTGCAGCAGGCTATCCGAATGCACAGTCGGTCATGACAGGATGGAAAAACTCTCCTGGACATAATGCCAACATGCTTGAATATATCATTGACAGTGGATCAATTGGGGTTTTTGCGAAATATGTGGGAACGAATAGCTATACATATTATTATGTTCAACTGTTTGGTAGTGAATGGTTCTAGAGAGAAAAATCAGACAATATATCAGAAGCTGTCATTATTTGGCAGCTTCTTTTTTTAAGAGCTTTTTGAGAGAAGTATCTTTTTATTTTCTTATTAATTCTTATTAATCCCTTAATTTTTTATTGTAATTTAATATGGTTCGTGTTTTAATAAAAACGATTGTTTGATTTTCAAGTGATATTATTACTTATGAAGATCAAAGAAATACTAAGGAGAATAATAATGGGATTTACAAGTGTGATATTTTTATTTCTGTTTGTTCCAGTGAGCATTATTTTGTATTATCTGATGATAATGTTGGAGAAAATTAGAATTTTAAAAAAGATGAGGATAAGAGACATTGTATTAGTGTTAATAAGTATTTTCTTTTATGGTTGGGCAGGTTTGGATGGAGTAAAGTTCATATCTGTTTATGTAGTTGGGGTATTTATAACGGGAAAACTAATTGGATTGGTCAAAAAGAAAAAGTATATAAAATATGGAGTCCTTTTTACAGGAATTTTTGCACTGGTTGGATTGCTGTATTACTATAAATATATGGATTTTACGGTAGCAATATTGAATTCCTATATTTCAAAGAAAATAATTTGGAAAACCTCCTGGGTACCATTAGGAATTTCATTTGTAACATTTTCGGCAATTTCATATATTACAGATGTATACAGAGGAGATGCAAAGTCGGGGAGTCTGCTGGATGTTGCATTATATTTGACATTTTTCCCAAAAGTTGTATCTGGACCAATTGTATTATGGAAAGATTTTGAAGGAAAGATAGAACATCGGAAAACAAGTGTAGATCTTTTCTTTAATGGTTTGAATAGAATTATGATTGGTTTTGGAAAAAAACTGATTCTAGCTGATTATTTTGGTACAGTAGTAGTATCAATACAGGAGCAGGTCACATATGGAATTGATATACCAACAGCATGGGGGTGTGTACTACTCTATACTTTGCAGATCTATTATGATTTTTCAGGATATTCTGATATTGCAATTGGGTTGTCAAATATATTTGGTCTTGAACTAGATGAAAATTTCCGATTTCCATATACGGCAGTATCAATTACAGATTTTTGGAGAAAATGGCATATTTCGTTAGGAACCTGGTTTAAGGAATATATTTATATTCCATTAGGAGGAAATCGAAAAGGATGGATACGTACACTTGTCAATCTTGGTATCGTGTTTCTGATAACCGGTATCTGGTATGGAGCCGGAGGGAATTATATTTTTTGGGGAGCTTTACATGGAACAGTTCGAATTCTGGAAAAATGTATAGAAAAGAAGGAGTTGTATATAAAGATTCCAAAAGCAGTAAAATGGATTTTTACAATGCTGATTGTAAGTATAGGTTGGCAGGCTTTCAGGTTTAGCAATATTAAAGAATTATTTGACTATTATAAAATTCTGTTTGGAATTGTCAGATTTGATGCAAGCGATATATTTTACCAGTTTGTGTATTTTTTCGACAAGAAAGCAATTATTTTATGTACAGTAGGAATTTTAGGCGCAACAATATTTAGCGTGGATAGAATGAAAAGAGCAGTGAATTATTTACAGAAAAATAGTGTTGGATTAATAATTCAAGAGATTGTATTGCTTGGAGTGATGATTGTTTCGGTAATCTGTATAGTGAATTCTACATACAGTCCGTTTATTTATTTCAAATATTAGGAGTGAATTAATTGAAGAAAATTAAAATTGGTACAATAATTATTTTTGCATTATTGCTTTTTATTCCTCTTTATAAATTTAATTTTCAGGAAAATGCAGTATCAGAAATAGATAACCGAATGTTGACTGAGAATCCTTTTTGTGCTGACTCGGAGAAAGACAAGGATGATTCAGAGGAAAAAGATACTTCAGAAGATGAGGAAGAAAAAATTACAGAAATACTCGAAAATTATGTTCAGGATAGAATTGGTTTTAGAGAGGATATGATCTATCTGTATACAGTAGCGAATGATCGGTTGTTTGACAAAATGGTTCATCCGACATATACATATGGGAAAGACGGATATGTATTTTTTAAGTTAACAAAAGAACCTGATTTTGGCGAATATCATATCGCATTTGTGGACGCAATAGAAAAGATTCAAAAATATTGTGAGAGCAGAAATGTCCCTTTCTTGTTTGTTTTTAATCCTGCAAAAGTAACTGTCCTTCAGGATGAACTACCTGCTGGAATAAATTATAATAATGACTGGGTAAAAACATTCATGTCTGAGTTGGATGATCGTGGAATTAATTATGTTGATAATACCTCATTGCTCGAAGAAAAGACAGATGAGGGAGAGGTGGTGTTTAATAAAAAATATAATGCAGGTCATTGGAATGATCTTGGAGCATTTTATGGATGTAATAATATTCTGACAAAGATGCAGACATGGTATCCACAATTACTTATAAATGAAAAGAGCGAGTATAATATAAAGGAGAAGTTAAATACAACTTTACAAGTATCAGAATTTCCAATTCATGAATATGAACCGATTTTTGAATTAAAATCAGCGGTTGAAGATATTACAAAAGATTATGAAGATGACCTATATGTTGATGATCAGTATAGGCATTTTCAATATGTGATTAATGAAGATAGAAAAGAGGAGGGAGCACCAAAAGCTTTAGTATTTCAGGGAAGTTATATGAATGGAATGGGATATAAATTTCTTGAAAATAGTTTTGGTGAGTATATTTCTGTACACGATTATCGAAATATAACTTATTTTGACTATTATTATAATATTTTTCAGCCGGACTGTGTTATTTTTGAACTGGCTGAATATACGTTGGAGCCAGTTTATTTTACTCAATACGATATGGAACATATAGAATTAAATCCAAATGAGCAAGATATAGAAGAACAGGCAGAGGTGATATCTGAATCATTGAATCAAGAGGATGTAGCAGTTGGCAGAAGGGGAAATCTATGTGACATAACAGTAACGGGAATTGATGGAAATGCAACATATGTATATATGAAGATGAAAGGTTGCACCTATGATATGAGGAAAAATGAAGATGCTTCTTATAGTGTAACGATTGATAGCAAGAATTATTGGAATGACGTTGAATTTATTACATATCAGGCCGGAAAAATAACGAAATATTCGCTTGTTCAGTAGATTACAGGTAATTCTAGACGTGATAACATTGTCGTGTTCTTTCCATTATGTGTGCCTCTTAAATTAATTGATTCGGTTAGAGCATATCATCAATAAGATAGAAGAATTGCTCTACCCCCTTTTTGAGTCACTTACCTAAAAAAGCAAGGCAATTTAAAAATTGTCTTGCTTTTTAAATATAAAGGTGCTATACTACCTGTAGTTCACGAAAAAGGAGAAATAAAAGTACATGAACAAACAAGAACTTGATTTACTGAACATCATAAAAAAAGAAGCATATGTAAATCAAAGACAGTTATCAGAAGCTTCTGGTTATTCACTTGGTAAAGTGAATACTTCATTAGCAGAACTTGTGAAAGCCGGTTATCTGAATGCAGATTATAGATTGACTGAACAGGCAGAAGAGTTATTTACAGAAAATAGACCAAATCAGGCAGTGATTCTTGCAGCTGGAGCGGGAATGCGAATGATACCGATCAATACAGAAGTATCCAAGGGAATGCTTGAAGTAAGAGGTGAAACCTTAGTAGAACGACTGATTAAACAGTTGAAAGAAAAAGGAATCCATAAGATCACTATCGTTGTTGGATTTATGAAAGAACAGTATGAATACTTGATCGACGAGTATGGAGTAGAGCTGGTTTATAATAAGGAATATGCAGTAAAGAACAATCTGTTTTCGTTGGCAAAGGTAAAAGATAGATTGGAAAATGCGTATATTGTACCGTGTGATCTTTGGTGCAGAACAAATCCTTTCTCAGAGACTGAACTGTATTCCTGGTACATGATTGATGAGATGACGGATGAGGATAGTACGATTCGTATGAATCGAAAGATGGAATTAAAAGCAGTTGGTGATTCGGAAGCTGGTAATCATATGGTAGGAATTGCTTACATCAATAAAGAAAGTGCAAGAACCTTAGAACAGAAAATAAGTGAAATGAAAGAACATCGCAGATATTACAATTCATTTTGGGAAGATGCAGCAATGGAGAAAGGAAAAATGATTCTTTTTCCGAAAGAAGTAAAAAAAGGAGATGTTCTGGAGATTAATACATTGGAGCAGTTGAGAGATCTTGATGAGAATTCAGATCAGCTGAATTCAGAACTTCTTGATATTATTGCAGAGACGCTTTCTTGTGAACAGAAAGAAATCACAGAGATTGAACCCCTGAAAAAAGGAATGACTAACCGTTCGTTTCGCTTCCGTTGTGGTGAAAAGCGTTATATCATGAGAGTTCCGGGAGAAGGAACGGATAAGATGATTAATAGAAGTCAGGAGTATGATGTTTATCAGGTGATTGGTCCGAAAGGAATCTGTGATCCAGTTCGATATATGTCGAAAGAAAAAGGGTATAAGATTACAGAATTTTTAGAGGGTGCAAGGAATTGTGATGCAGAAAATGAAAATGATGTGAAAGCATGCATGAAGTATCTGAGAAATGTACATGAGCAGAAGCTGAAAGTAAATCATTCCTTTGACTTGTTTGAGCAGATTGAAAAATATGAACAGTACAGAAATGGAGAGAAATCCATTTATCGCGATTATGAGAAGACAAAGGAAAAAATGTATGAACTGAAATTCTTTGTTGATCAGCAGGAAAAAGAGTATACATTGACTCATATTGATGCAGTTCCGGATAACTTTCTCTTTGTGGATGACAGGATATATCTTATTGATTGGGAGTATTCAGGAATGCAGGATCCACATGTAGATATTGCGATGTTTGCAATTTATGCATTGTATGAGAAAGAACAGATTGATCAACTCATCGATGCCTATTTTACGGAAGGATGTCCAGAAATAATCAGGACAAAGATTTATTGTTATATTGCAATCTGTGGTTTCTTATGGAGTAACTGGTGCGAATATAAGAGAATCCTCGGAGTGGAGTTTGGTGAGTATTCTCTGAAACAGTATCGTTATGCAAAAGAATTTTACAGGCTTGCAAAGGAGAGAATGGAAAATGACTAGAAATGCTATTATCATGGCTGCCGGAATGTCCTCAAGATTTGCACCATTGTCACTGGAGACGCCGAAGGCGCTTTTGAATGTGAAAGACGAAATTATGATTGAACGTCAGATCGGACAGCTGAGAGAAGCAGGAATTGATGAAATTGTTATCGTAGTCGGATATTTGAAAGAAAAGTTTGAATATCTGAAAGAAAAATATCATGTGATTCTTGTTGAAAATCCATATTACAAACAAATGAATAATTTTTCTACTTTGTATGTTGCGAGAGAATACTTGAAAAATACCTGGATTTGCTCAGCAGACAATTATTTCACAGAAAATGTATTTATGGAAGAAAGTGAAAATGCATTTTATGCTTCTGAATATGCAGATGGTGCTACAGAAGAGTGGTGTATCAAGACTGATAATACAGGGAAAATCATAGGGGTTCAGATTGGTGGCGAGAATGCATGGATGATGAAAGGTCATGTATTCTTTAATGAGAAATTCAGTACACAATTGCTGCCATATCTTGAAGAAGCTTTTCAGAAAAAAGAACTGTGGGATGAATATTGGGAAAATCTTTATATGGCGCATATGGATGAAATGGAAATGTATATCAGAAAGTATGATGCCGGTATTATTGAAGAGTTTGACAGTATTGATGAATTAAGGGAATTTGATGTAAAGTACAAAGAATGTACGGGCAGCAAAGTACTTCGGGAAATTTCAGAGAAACTGAACTGTCCGGAAGGAAAAATGACGCAGATGAAACCAGTAAAATCCAATGGAGATGTGATTGGATTTGAGTTCTTATGTGATGGAAAGAAATATGAGTATTCTTATACATCAGGATTAAAGACAAGGTAAGTCGGAAAGGAAAGCAAATGGAAACGAAACAGACAAAACAGACAGAGACAAAGAAGGTTGACTGGCTTATTACATTATTGCCATTAGGACTTATTGTGGTCTTATGTATTTTATTCTTCTTTAAGCCAGAACAATCCAATCAGGTGCTTAGTCAGATTAGATATGTATTTGGCGATACATTTGGAACTTATTATCTTGTGATTGGATTAGGTGTATTCCTGTTATCTATTTATGTAGCAACATCAAAGTATGGAAATATTGTTTTGGGAGCTCAAAATGAAAAACCAAAATATTCATTCTTCGCGTGGGGCTCCATGATGTTTACAGCAGGACTTGCGGCAGACATTCTGTTCTATTCTTTCTCAGAGTGGGTCATGTATGCGACAGACCCACACATTGCAGAACTTGGAAGTATTCGTGAATGGGCAGGCGTTTTCCCAATTTTCCACTGGAGTTTGATTCCGTGGGGATTCTATCTTGTGCTTGCAGTTGCTTTTGGATTTATGCTTCATGTACGTAATCGTGAAAGACAGAAATATTCTGAAGCCTGCAGACCGATTCTTGGAAAACATACAGATGGAATGCTGGGAAGAATCATTGACCTGCTTGCAGTATTTGCTCTGATTGCGGGAACAGCAACAACATTTAGTATTGCGACACCTTTGATGGCAAGTATTATTAATGAACTGTTTCATATCGAACTGAGCCGTACAGTTGTAACAATTATAATTATTTTAATCACATGTGTTATTTATACTTATTCTTTGTTACATGGATTCAAAGGAATTAGTTTTCTTGCGAAAGCTTGTGTATACCTGTTCTTTGGACTTTTATTGTTTGTATTACTTTTTGGAGGAGAAACAAAATTCATTATTGAAAATGGTTTTGCATCTCTTGGAAAAGTGGTCCAAAATTTCTTTGAGCTTTCGACATTTACAGACCCAGAAAGAACAACATCATTCCCACAGAACTATACAATCTACTATTGGGCATACTGGATGGTATGGTGTGTGGCAGCTCCGTTCTTTATTGGAAATATTTCAAGAGGAAGAACGGTTCGTCAGACAATCCTTGGAGGATATGTATTTGGTGTTGGATCAACAATTGTAAGCTTCATTGTTCTTGGAAATTATTCTCTTGGAAAACAGATCAGTGGACAGATGGATTTTATTGCTGCTTATGAGAAGACGGGGGATCTGTATACAATGATCATTGGAGTAATACGTTCTCTGCCTTGTGCTCCGTTTGTCCTTGCTCTTGTGTTGATTACGATGATTGCATTTTATGCAACTTCATTTGATTCAATTGCGTTGACAGCATCTTGTTACAGTTATCATAGACTGGGAGAAGATGAGACTCCGAACCGACTGATTCAGCTGATGTGGTGTATCCTGCTGATTCTCCTTCCAATCGCACTTGTGTTCTCAGAAAGCTCGATGAGTAATCTGCAGTCAGTAAGTATCATTGCGGCATTCCCAATAGGTGCAGTTATTGTACTGATTGTGTTGAGTTTTATGAAGGATGCAAAGAAATTCATGGAAGAAAATGAAAAACAGAGGAAAAAGTAAGAGGATAAAAAGAGAGATATCAGTGCGTAATGCATTGTTATCTTTCTTTTTATAGTTTTGAAAGTTTTTAAAATGTATTCTTCCATGTAGACAACTTCACTCAAACAGTGTACAATAGGATGGTATATAAGTTTAAGACAACAAAAGAAGGGGTAATTATATGAAAGCAAAGAAATTAGCGGCAGTAGCATTATCACTGTGTCTTACAGTGCCAATGTTCAGCACAATTGTAAGTGCAGCTGATGGTTCTCTGATGTTCTCTGATCCACAGACAAAGGTTGGAGAGGAAGTAAGTGTAGATCTTGTTGTGAGATCCGGTAATTCAGCTGTTGGTGATGCAGATATTACAATGAGTTATGATACTTCTGCGCTTCAGTTTGAAAGCGGAGAGGGTGTGACAGCAGACAGTGATGGCAAGCTTACATACTCAGGAAGCGGAGACGGAACAGCGACAGAACTTCGTACTACAATGAAGTTTAAAGCATTGAAGATGGGAGATACAACAATCACAGTTAACAGCTCAAAGGCTTATCTGTATTCAGATGAGACATTGACATTAGACCAGGGATCTTCCGCAATTAAGATTGAACAGGCAGATGATGGTTCAACAGAGATTGAGGCAAATGGAAGTGAATCAACTGTCGCAGCTACTGATATTACGGTAAATGTGAATGGAACAGATTATAACTTTTCAGAAGAATTTGCAACATCTGCGATTCCGGTAGGATATAGTGAGACTACAAAGACATTCAATGGAGAAGAGCACAAGTTTGTTGCTAATGAGGCTGGTGTTACACTTGGATATTTGGTAGATGCTTCCGGAGAAGGAAAGTTTTTCCTCTACAATGAGGACGATTCTACATTTGTTCCATATACAGAATTGAAGATTTCTGATACAACATCTATTATTCTTTTAGCAGATAATGGAGGAGCAAAACTTCCGGATTCTTACCAGGAAGGGGAACTTACAGTAGCAGATCAGACGTATCCATATTGGGCAAACCCGGAGAATGATCGTTATGATCTTCTGTATGCAGTGAATACAAGAACAGGTGAAAAAGGGTTCTATCAGTATGATTCACAGGATGGAACTTATCAGAGTGTAGATGTTCAGACAACAGACAGTACAAAGAAGGAAGCAAAAGGGATTGTTGGAAAACTGGAGTCGCTTGTAAAAGAGCATCCAATTGTTCTTCTGGCTGGAGGAGCACTCATCGTAGTTGTATTACTTGTTCTTATGATTATGTTTGCAGTAAAACTTGTGCATAGAAATCAGGAACTTGATGATTTGTATGACGAGTATGATATTCCTTTTGAAGATGAAGAAGATGACGAGCCGGTTGCTGCTAAGAAGTCAGATAGAAAGGCGTTTGGACGTAAAAAAGTAAAAGATGATGATTATGACGATGGTTATGATGATGATTTTAATGATGATTACGATGCCTTTGATGATGAGTATGCGGATTATGATTTTGATGATGATTACGATGATGAGTATGCTGATGAATATGATGCACCGACAGGAAATACAAGAAATTTAGGGAAATCAGCTAAGAAATCAAAAAAAGGAAAAAAATCAGATGATTATGATGTAGATTTCATTGATCTGTAAGTTTAAGAGAAGGATGAAAGATACTGATTAGGTAGTTGAAAACATATAGACAGGATTAGAACTGTTCAAGAAGAAAGTTCTGATCCTGTTTTTCTATCGTTCTTTTCAATCTTTATTAATTGATTATACACAGATTTATCACAATGCGGAGTTACTATGTAAACATCAAAGAAAAAGAATAAACAAGAGAAGAGGTAATCTTTATGGAGAATCAATATAATTATTATAATTCGGATGGAATGAATGGAAACGGACAGGGTGAAACACCATTTCATGATGACAAGGGTGGTCAGAAACATCAAGTACCGCATGGTAAGAAACCACAAAAGAAAATTCCCAAAGCAGTGGCAGTGACAGGATTTGCACTATTGTTTGGAGTTGTTTCCAGTGGTACATTTCTGGCATCAAATGTTGTTGGAAGTAAAGTGTTGGGATTGACCGGTGTGACGAAGACCAATACTACGGCAACCAAATCTGTGAGCAGCAATGCTTCATTATCCAAATCTTCCAGTGTTGTAACTTCAGATGTTTCAAGTATTGTGGAAAATGTAATGCCATCAATCGTATCAATTACAAATATGAGTGTGCAGCAGGTTCAGGATTTCTTTGGTGGTGTGTCGCAGCAACAGAGCGAAAGTGCTGGAACAGGAATCATTATTTCCCAGAATGATTCAGAACTTCTGGTTGTTACAAATAATCATGTAGTAGCAGGAAGCGATACATTAACAGTTACGTTTGATGATGGAACAAGCGTTGAGGCGAATATTAAAGGAACAAACTCAGAGTATGATATCGCTGTTGTGGCTGTTCCACTTGACTCTATTTCAGATGATACAATGAAAGCAATTTCGGTAGCAACACTCGGAGATTCCACACAGTTAAAGGTTGGAGAACCTGCGATTGCAATCGGTAATGCACTTGGCTATGGACAGTCAGTAACAACTGGTGTAATCAGTGCTTTGAATCGTTCTGTTTCTGAAACAAACGAGCAGACTGGTGAGACAACAGAGAGTGATGCCAAACTGATTCAGACAGATGCAGCCATTAATCCTGGAAACAGTGGTGGAGCACTTGTAAATGCAAGTGGCGAAGTGATTGGAATCAACTCATCCAAGTTGGTTGGTGATTCTGTAGAAGGTGTCGGATATGCAATTCCAATCAGTGATGTATCCGATCTGATCCAGAATCTGATGAATCAGGCAACAAAGACAAAGGTTGCAGAAAAAGATCAGGGTGCAATTGGCATCAAAGGAATGAGCGTGCCGGCTGAATATTCCAAACAGCTGAATATGCCGGAAGGTGTTTATGTATCAGAAATTACAAAAGGCGGTGGAGCAGAGGCTGCCGGAATGGCAAAAGGAAGTGTTATCACAGCAATTGACGGAACAACCGTATCAAGCATGGATGATCTTCAGGAACAGCTTCAATATTATGCCAAAGGAGATAAGGTGTCACTGACAATTCAGATTCCACAGAGTAATGGAGAATATGAAGAGAAGACAGTGGAAGTTACTTTAGGTGCAAAATAAAAACTACTTTTAAGTGAATGTATTATGCTTAGGGATTGTCACGTGGCAATCCCTTTTGCTGTTGTTCACAATTTTTCTTATCTTCCATACAATAACAAAAAAGATATAAGGATTTATTTTATGGCACCATATTGTTCTAATAGGAATACGAACTGTTATTGTCAGAATGGAAATTATAGGCCGCGAACAGGACAGGAAAATGAAAGACAGCTTCATTGCAATATTCCTGTTCCTCCACTTCCGGAGCAGAAGTCGAAAAATTACTGTTGCGATGAGTGTGTTGGTGATTACAGCAAAACGGATGCTTTGCAAGAGTTTCCGGTTGCGATGGCTTATGTCCCATGGCAGCAGTGGAGAAAACTTCACGATCTCGGTTATGGATTTCAGTGTGGAACTATTTTTCAAGAGCTTGAAAAACCATTTCGAGGAAAAGGAGGATGCTGTAAATGAGTTGCAATTGTCATGAAATGAATCGAAGAGAACTTTTTGAATATATAAATCAGATTAGTTTCGCGGTGGATGATGTTAAATTATTTTTAGATACACATCCTGGAAATCAGAAAGCACTTGAATATTTTCAAAAATATAAAGAGAAACGTATGGAAGCACTCAAAGAATATGCAGAGGTATATGGACCTTTAACTGTAGATACAGTCAGCGAAAACAGTGACTGCTGGAATTGGATCAATGAACCATGGCCGTGGCAGGAAGGGGGATGCTGATTTATGTGGAATTATGAAAAAAGACTTCAATATCCTGTGAAGATAACCCAGACGAATCCGAAACTGGCGAAGATTATTATAAGTCAGTTCGGTGGGCCGGATGGCGAATTAGCTGCATCTATGCGTTATCTTTCACAGCGATATACGATGCCATATAAAGAGGTAACAGGAATACTGACTGATATTGGTACAGAAGAACTTGCCCATATGGAGATGATCTGTGCAATTATCTATCAGCTGACAAAGAATTTGTCACCGGAAGAAATTGAACGTTCCGGTTTTGCACCGTATTATGTTGATCATACACTGGCATTATGGCCACAGGCAGCCAGCGGAGCTCCGTGGACTGCAACGTATTTTCAATCGAAGGGAGATCCGATTACAGATCTTCATGAAGATCTTGCAGCAGATGGTGCAACTACATAAGTGCAACATAGAAGTGTTAAGTAGAAGTTCTATATAATCTGGTGTGCCAGACACCAGATTTTACAGAACTTAGAAATTCCAATGTATTTCAATCGGGACATTTCTTGTCCCTGGAATCCGTTTTCCTACTAATATATAATCAATTAGAGTTTCAACGGTTTCTCTGTCTAAATGTTCAAGATTTGTGTATTGCTCAATAAGCTGGCGGCGATTATCGCCTGTCTGGATTTTTCTCTCAATTACATCAAGCTGTTTTTGCGTTTCAATCACCAGCTTTTCAAGCCGTTCTCTGTCATTTGTGAAGTCTTTTGACAAATTCAGGAAATCATTTTCGGAAAGAATCCCTTTTACTTTATCAAGATAAAGTTCTCTGATTACCTTTGCGTCTTCTTCAATCTTTTTTTGATAAGTAGCAAGTTGTGTTTCTAAAGCAGTTTTTTTCTCCTTTACGTTGGAGTGAAATTCCACGTTCTGTTCCAATTCATCTTTATCAAGATATTCTTGTGATAACTTGTTCAGTTCAGAAATAACTGCCTGCTCCAACTTCTTCACAGAAATAAATGAGCCTATGCAAGCGTCCTTTGCAACATGGCGATTTGAACATTGTAAATAATGTCTTCCATCTGTCTGTTTATTAGAACGCATGGTATAGCCACAGTTCATGCAGCGAGCTTTTCTGGCAAACAGCCCTATGGTTCCTACTGTAAATGGTTTTGCTTTTTCAGCTACCATAGATTGTACTCTATCCCAAAGTTCACGGTCAATAATCGGTTCGTGTGTTCCCTCTACTCTGTACCATTCCTCTTTAGGTCTAGGCTTATTTTGTTTTGTCTTATACGAAACACTGCCATATTTTCCTTGAACCATATTTCCGATATAAATTTCATTTGTCAGCATATCGGAAATAGCAAAATATTTCCATAAGGTACTATTTTTTCTGGTAGGCTGCTTATAGCGTAAACCATGAAGCCGTTTATATTCCGTAGGGTTTGGAATCCCACGGTCATTCAGCATACGGGCAATCGCTGTTTTGCCATATCCCTGTGAAAATAAAGTAAAAACTTCTCTGACAACAGCAGCAGCTTCTTCGTCAATAATCAGGTGTCCCTTTTGCTCAGGGTCTTTTTTATAACCATAAAGAGCAAATGCACCAATATGAAATCCATTCTTCCGGCGGTCAGCCAATACGCTGCGGATGTTTTCTGACATATCCTCTAAATACCACTCATTAACCAGACCATTGATTTGTCTTGATTTTTTGTTTCCTTTATTAGCGGTATCTGCATTATCTACAATACTGATAAAACGAATCCCCCAGATAGGAAACAATCCGTGTATGTATTTTTCTACCAACTCTAACTCTCTGGTAAATCTGGATTGTGTTTTACAGAGGATAATATCAAATTTTCGGTGTTCAGCGTCATTTAACAGTTTGTTAAATTCTGGTCTTCGTCTATCTGAACCAGTATAATCATCATCACTGTATATATTGTAGACTTCCCAGCCTTGTTCCAATACATATTGAATCAGCATGGATTTTTGATTTTGAATACTGTTACTATCATCAGTTTCATGTTGTTTGTTTCTATCTTCTTCTGATAAGCGGCAATAAATAGCAACTTTTGACTTTGTGTTCATCATATTTTATCTCCCTTAAAGAGAAGATAAAACAAACATTCCACCTACACTTATTATACCGTGTTGGGAAATGTTTGTCTATCATTTTACAGGTAATACCTGCCCTTTGGATTTTTCTAATTGATTGATAAGTTCTATCCATTTTTGATTGAACTCTTTTTTTAATGCCGACTTATCTTCACACTTAAATACATTTTTGCAGGAAATTTCTGCTTCTTTTGGCATAATTCCACCTCACAGTCTTTACTATGTTTACAGACTATGCAAAAATGCTTGTTCATTATGAAAGAATCATCCTTAGCAAACCGAACAGCTTTCGCTAAAGCTCATGGGAATCTCACCCCTGCATGGTTCTCATCCAGCCG
>ENA-OWPB01000348-OWPB01000348.1-human-gut-metagenome-genome-assembly--contig:-NODE-348-length-62777-cov-12.308951_pt1 | contig 62777 bp, 60 predicted proteins | sample MGYA00248260_ERZ651838 | MGnify/ENA primary metagenome ERZ651838 (study PRJEB26924, sample SAMEA4378304) | human gut metagenome | biome: human gut; feature: human-associated habitat; material: faeces... | reverse complement strand
CTAGAGCACACGGTTCATACCCGTGGTGTCGCTGGTTCAAATCCAGTTCCCGCTATTAGATTGAAGACTGCGTGCTTAGAAATGAGTACGCAGTTTTTTTACGCAAATTTACTGGTTACTGCTTATATCAAGCAAAGAAATAATAGTATTAAGGAGCAACTTGTGGTAATATAACAGGTAATGATATAGAAAAAAGTTGTTGTCTTTCGTTTATATTTTAAAATGTGGCCAACAGCAGAAATATGGAGGAAACAAGATGAATAAGAAAAGCGGATATGCGCTCAGAATAGTACTTGGAGGTTATCTTACCTACCTGGGTATCAGAATCTTAAGTGAGATGATCCAGCAGCGTCCTAGCAATATGACACTTATGTCAGTGCTGGCAGTTGTATTTATCCTGGTTGGAGTTGCTTATGCAGGGAATGCCATTTGCAAAACGTTTGAAATTGATATCAAAAAGCAGATTGCGAAGATGATAGCAAAGAGAAAAGCGGAGCAGAAACGAAAAGCAGAAGAAGCGGCAGTGGCGAAGGAAATGTCACAGGTAACAGAGAGCACAACGACAGAAGTATCAGACAATACAATGCCGACAATGCTTTCAGAAGAAGACAGAAAGAAGCTGGAAGACGCAGTGTCTAAGGTGGATTTCGAGGAAAAAACAATGCAAGACAGCAAGGCTGAAGCTATAGAAAAAACAGCAGATTCAGATTCAACAGAAAACGAAGCAGCGGAAAAAACAGTATCAGAAGAAAAAGTAGAATCAGTAGAAAAACTGGCGACTACAACAGAATCAGAGGAAACACCGGACGAAGAAATAAAAGCTGAAGGAACACCAGTTGAAGAAACTCCAGCTCAGGAAGAAGAACTGACAGACACAAGAGTGGTAGATATTTTTGCAGAACTGAATGAAGAACCTGTTTCAGAAGATGCTGAAAATGATTTTGAGGAGAAATAATTATGCGTGTAGGTATGGGATATGATGTTCATAAGTTAGTTGAAGGAAGAAAACTGATCCTGGGTGGAGTTGAGATTCCTTACGAGAAAGGTCTCTTAGGACATTCAGATGCAGACGTTATGCTGCATGCCGTAATGGATGCACTGCTTGGAGCAGCAGCACTTGGAGACATTGGCCTTCATTTTCCGGATACAGATCCGAAATATAAGGGCGCATCCAGTATAAAACTGCTCGAGCACGTAGGCGGACTTTTGGAAGAAAATGGTTATGTGATCGAGAATATTGATGCAACGATCATTGCGCAGCGTCCAAAGATGCGTCCGCATATTGATCAGATGCGGGAAAACATGGCGAAAGCGCTTAAAATTGACGTTGATCAGATCAATGTAAAGGCTACAACAGAAGAGGGCCTTGGCTTTACCGGAAGCGGCGAAGGAATCTCATCCCAGGCGATTTGTGCGATTGAAAAATTTACGAATTACAGTAGCGTGGATGTGATGGAGAAGCCTGCAGGATGTGGTGGATGCTGTGCGGGGAAATAAGATGAAGATTCGAAAGCTGGACCAATCAGAGCATGGGAAAACCCGGAGCTTGTGGGAACAGGTATTTTCAGAAGACAGTCAGGAATTTGTTGATTATTACTATTATATCAAGACAAAAGACAATACGATTTATGTAATAGAGGAAGACGATGAGATACGTGCGATGCTGCAGCTGAACCCTTATCAGGTAAAGCTGCAGGGAAGTGTTGTTCCATCGGATTATATCGTGGGAGTTGCCACGCAGGCAGAATATAGAGGCAGAGGATATATGAGAAATCTTCTGATTCATGCATTACAGGATCAGTATTCGCAGAAGATGCCATTTACCTTCCTGATGCCGGCGGCAGAAGCAATCTATTATCCTTATGATTTCCGATTTGTCTATGAACAGAAACAAATCGAACTTGATGAAGCATTTTTTTCTGCGAGAAAAGAATATAAAAATGATGAATATAGAAATATATCACAAGAGCGGATTGTAGACCGTGATGCAAGATTTATGGATGCAGGGAAGATGGCGGCATTTGTTGAAGAGAATTTTTCGGATTGCTGGAATGTTGTTGCTTTAAGAAATGCACAATATTATCAGACACAGATTCTCGAACAACAGAGTGAGTTTGGTGGTATGCGGCTTGTCTTTGAAGAAGAGAAGCTGGTCTGTATCTATGCATATGCGAAAGAAGAGGGGCTCGAGATCAGGGAACCACTTTGTTTGGAAGGGAAAGAAGCTCTCCTTTGGGCGTCGGTGGATGGTCTTAGAGAACCGGAAGAAAAGGTCATGGTCTATGGCCTTGAAGAAATACCGGATTGCCTGGATGGTGAAAAGTCAGTAAGCAAAGGTATATATAGAGAAAAACCGGTCATTATGGTCAGGATCGTTCATTTACAGGAATTATTTTCTAAAATGAAAATCCCGTCAGAATGTGAGATTCATTGTTCTTTTGCGGTGATCGATCCGATTCTTCATAAGAACAGCAGGATCTGGAAACTCAGTAGCTCAAAAGGAGAAGAAAGCCTGAGTATGTCTGAAACGGAAGATTCACAGGGAGTACTTTCCATTGCAGCATTGACGGAAATATTGTTTGGATACAAAACTCCTGAAGAAATACGTGCAGAGGAAAGCGTAATTCTTACAGAAGAACTAGAGGAAGAACTGAGAAAACTTCAGAACTTCTGTCCAATATTTTTGAATGAGATTGTCTGAATAAAATGTTAAAATGCAGTTGATCGGCAGAGATAATAGTTGACAAAAAATGATTTTTTGCATAAGATAATAGAGATGTTGAAAACAATAAATATTGGTAATAGAATTGAGAAAGACAAAGAACGGGAAGAGTAACAGAGATTTGGACTCATAGAGAGAAGGTGTCACCGGCTGAAAGCACCTTTGAGAGAAGAAACTGTGAAGTGCCCCCGGGAGTCGATTCTGTGAATGGAGTAGCAGGATACGTCAGGCACACGTTACGTGCGTGAAAGTGAAAGAAGTATAACTTCTTTTATTAGAGTGGAACCGCGGATAGAACTTCGTCTCTAGATTGAGACGAAGTTTTTTGTATATTCGGAAAGTGATTGCCTAATATACAAAAACGTTCCGCTTAGGGTATTTAGTGCATTCTTGAATCAGAAAGGAATGATAAGTATGGGAATGATATCTTATGTCAAACAGGAGATAGAGGTGATCCGAGAGCGAGATCCTGCGATCAAATCAAACATGGAAGTATTTTTGTACCCAAGCTTTAAAGTAATCTTAAGCTACAGAGTGGCGCATAAGCTTTACCTGAAAAAGCATTATTTCTGGGCACGCTGGATTTCTCAGAGAGCAGCGCGTAAGACAGGGATTGAGATCCATCCGGGTGCAACAATTGGAAAGGGACTTTTTATCGATCATGGAACAGGTGTGATCATCGGAGAAACTACGATCATCGGAGATAATGTAACACTGTATCAGGGGGTTACGCTTGGCGGTACCGGAAAAGAACAGGGAAAACGTCATCCAACGTTGAAAGATAATGTTATGGTGAGCGCCGGCGCAAAGATCCTGGGTTCTTTTACAATCGGAGAAAATTCTAAGATCGGAGCTGGTTCTGTAGTGCTTGAAGAGGTTCCACCGAACTGTACAGTTGTCGGTGTGCCGGGACGAATCGTCCGCATGGACAACAAGAAAGTCCCAAGAAGTGATATGGATCAGGTACATTTACCGGACCCGGTACTTACAGATATCAGAGAACTGCAGGAAGAGAATATAAAACTTCACAAACGCTTGGAATCTATGATAAAATATATGCGATGTGTGGAGAAAGAAAATAAGGAGAGTAAGAACGATGAAGATTTATAATACAATGTCAAAAAGAAAAGAAGAGTTTGTTCCTCTAGAGGAAGGAAAAGTAAAGATGTATGTATGCGGTCCGACTGTATATAATTACATCCATATTGGAAATGCAAGACCAATGATCGTGTTTGATACTGTCCGCAGATATTTTGAATACAAGAATTATGATGTGAATTATGTATCTAACTTTACGGATGTCGATGACAAGATCATTAAGAAAGCAAACGAAGAAGGCGTTACAGCAGAAGAAATCTCACAGCGTTACATTGCAGAGTGCAAGAAAGATATGGACGGTATGAATATTGAGCCGGCAACAAAGAATCCGCTTGCAACAGAAGAGATTGGCGGTATGATCAGCATGATTGAGACACTGATTGAGAAAGGCTACGCATACGAGAAGAACGGAACGGTATATTACCGTACAAGAAAGTTCAAAGATTATGGTAAATTATCCCATAAGAACCTTGACGATCTTCAGTCAGGCGGACGTGCCCTTCTTGTAAGCGGTGAGGATGAGAAAGAAGATTCTCTGGATTTTGTTCTTTGGAAACCGAAAAAAGAAGGTGAGCCTGCATGGGTTTCCCCATGGGGTGAGGGACGTCCGGGATGGCACATTGAGTGCTCAGAGATGTCCAAGAAATATCTTGGTGAGCAGATCGATATTCATGCAGGTGGAGAAGACCTGATCTTCCCACATCATGAAAATGAAATTGCGCAGAGTGAAGCAGCGAACGGAAAAGAGTTCTCCAGATACTGGATGCATAACGGGTTCCTGAACATTGATAACCGTAAGATGTCCAAGTCTCTTGGAAACTTCTTCACAGTTCGCGAGATCAGTGAGAAGTATGACCTTCAGGTACTTCGTTTCTTCATGTTAAGCGCACATTACAGAAGTCCACTGAACTTCAGCGCTGAATTGATGGAAGCAGCAAAGAGCGGACTTGAGAGAATCATTACAGCAGCTGATCGTCTGAAATTCCTTATGGGAAGTGCGAAGACAGAAGATATGGCAGAGACAGAGGCAGAGAAGTTTGCAAAGTCAGCAGAATATGTTGGAAACTTTGAGAGCGCTATGGATGATGACTTCAATACAGCTGATGCGATCGCTGCAGTATTTGATCTTGTAAAATTCATTAATACGATGACAGACGAAGACAGTTCCAAAGAGTATCTTGAGAATCTGTTTGATCGTCTGGTAAGACTGACAGAAGTACTTGGAATTATTGTTGATAAAGAAGATGAGATTCTTGATTCTGACATTGAAGCACTGATCGCAGAGCGTCAGGCAGCAAGAAAAGAGAAAAACTTTGCAAGAGCAGACGAAATCAGAGATGAACTTCTTGCGAAAGGTATCATTTTGAAAGATACAAGAGAAGGGGTACAATGGAAAAGAGCATAACAGCAGGTTTAGAAGAGTATATCCGGACAATTCCCGGAATGAAAGAGATTGATGCAAAGCAGTGCTCTCCGCTGGTTCTTGCCTATGTGGGAGACTGCGTGTATGATCTGATCATTAAGACAATGGTGGTTGGTCGTGGAAACAGGCCGGTCCACCGTCTTCATGAAGAGACAAGCCAGTATGTGCAGGCATCAGCACAGTCCTTTATGATGCGTTCCATGCAGGAGCATCTGAATGAGGAAGAACATGGAGTTTACCGGAGAGGAAGAAACGCACGATCTGTATCTCCGGCAAAGAATCAGTCAATTACAGACTACAGAAGAGCGACAGGTTTTGAGGCATTGATCGGACATTTATATCTGACAGGTCAGTATGAACGACTGACAGAGCTTGTAAGTATCGGACTTGAAAGCATTGAAAAAGAGATAAAGGAAAAAGGAGCAGAACATGCAGGAAAATAGAGAACAGGGAACAGAGACATTTGTAATTGAAGGAAGAAATGCCGTACTGGAAGCATTTCGTTCCGGACGTACGATTGACAAGATTTATGTTCTTGACGGATGCCAGGACGGACCGGTAAGAACAATTGTACGTGAGGCAAAGAAACATGGCTCACTGATCAATTTTGTGACAAAAGAAAGACTTTCCCAGCTCTCAGAGACTGGGAAGCATCAGGGTGTAATCGCGCATGCGGCAGCATATGAATATTCTACGATTGACGATATGCTTAAGCTGGCAGAAGAGAGAGGCGAAGCTCCGTTTCTGATTCTTTTAGACAATATTGAAGATCCGCACAATCTTGGCGCGATCATTCGTACAGCGAACCTTGCAGGTGCACACGGAGTCATTATTCCAAAGAGAAGAGCAGTTGGTCTGACAGCGACAGTTGCGAAGACATCTGCCGGAGCTTTGAATTATACACCGGTCGCAAAGGTGACGAATCTTGTGAAGACAATGGAAGAACTCAAGGAAAAAGGACTCTGGTTTGTATGTGCTGATATGGATGGCGAGCAGATGTATGACCTGAACCTGACAGGACCGATCGGTCTTGTGATCGGAAATGAAGGTGAGGGCGTTGGCCGCCTTGTGAAAGAAAACTGTGATTTCGTTGCAGGAATTCCAATGAAAGGTCAGATTAATTCTCTGAATGCATCTGTGGCAGCAGGCGTTCTTGCTTATGAGATCGTAAGACAGAGGATTTCACAGAAATAAATATGAGTATTGCTCGAAAAAAGAGTGATAACAGGTGATAATCGGATGAGTAAGTATGACAGAATGACAGATGAGCAGCTTTTATGTGATTACAAAAATGGAAATCAGGAGATTATGGATTACCTGATGGTGAAATATAAATCCATGGTAAGGAAGAAAGCGCGTGCAATGTATCTGTTGGGGGGAGAGAACGAGGATCTGATCCAGGAAGGAATGATCGGTCTGATCAAAGCAGTGCGGGATTTTGATGTAACGCAGAAAACATCATTTTCAAGTTTTGCAGAACTTTGTGTTTCCAGGCAGATGTACTCAGCGATTGAGGCGTCAAACCGAAAAAAGCATCTGCCTTTGAACTCCTATATTTCGCTGTATGAAGACAGTGAACAGGAAGGAGAAGGGAGAAGTCTTCCTTTAATTGACACGATAGAATCATCGAAGGAGAATGATCCGGAAGTTCTTTATTTTGGAAAAGAATATACAGAAGCTTTTGCGGAGCAGCTGAAAGAATTGCTCAGTCCATTAGAAAATCATGTTCTTTATCTGCATTTGATGGGAACCGACTATAGAACAATTGCAGAATTGCTTGGAAAGAGTCCGAAGTCAGTGGACAATGCACTTCAGCGGATCAAGACAAAAGCACAAAAGATTCTGCCGTAAAGGAGAAATACGGATGAAGAAAAAATACAATTACCTTTTGGCACTTGCAGTCTTTCTAGTGATCATGATCTGCTTTAACAAATTCGGATACATCATTTCTTACCTGACCGCAATTGGCGGGTCTCTGGTTATGGGAAACAATGGAACAATGGTGGTTTATGAGTTCCTGATGAGTCATTTGAATCTGGTATCGGCAATTTTGTACCTTATGGTTCTGCCTATTCCTGCTTTATGGTATTATCTTGCTTTTCAGCTGCGTGAAGGAGGAATCCGTGCAATCCCAGGCAAATGCAGAAGAGTCGGATTGGAAGGATGTGTTTTAATTGTACTGTTTACTTTTGGTATGATACATGTGACCAGCATTATACTGGCAATCGTAGCACAGGTACTTCCGGATGCGATGGATAATTATCAGAATCTGATAGAAAATTCCGGCCTGACAGAATATTCGCTGATGTGGGTTTTCAGTACATTGATTCTTCCACCTCTTGTGGAAGAAATGATTTTCCGGGGTTTGATCCAGAAATATCTTGAACGTGCCGGAATGCATTGGATCCTGGCGAATGTTGTACAGGCGGTTCTGTTTGGAGTGTTCCATCAAAATCTCGTACAGGGAATTTATGCGGCACTTTTGGGGTTTGCACTTGGATTTGTGGCGCATCGCTATAACACCCTGGCGGCATCCATACTGATGCACATGTTCTATAATCTGATGGGAACGCTGATCGTAGATCTTGAGAGCAGATTCCTTCCGGCAATAGTAATGGGAATGATTATCCTGATTAGTATTCCGATGACAGTGAGTGCTGTGACGTTGATTTGTCTGACAACAAATAATAAAAAAACAGAGGTTTGAGAAGATGAGATTTGTAATACAAAGAGTAACAGAGGCATCTGTTACGATTGATGGTGAGATATCAGGAAAGATTGGAAAAGGGTATCTTGTTTTGATTGGAGTAGCAGATACTGACACAAAAGAGATTGCAGACAAAATGATACGAAAAATGATCGGACTTCGTATTTTTGAAGATGAACAGGGAAAAACAAACCTTTCGCTTGCTGATGTGGACGGAGGTCTTCTTCTGGTTTCACAGTTTACATTATATGCAAACTGTAAGAGAGGAAACAGACCAAGCTTTATTGAAGCAGGAAAACCGGATATGGCGAATGGGATGTATGAATATATCATTGAAAAATGCAGGGAATCAGTGGATGAAGTACAGACCGGAGAGTTTGGAGCTGATATGAAGGTTCAGCTGCTCAATGACGGGCCATTTACCATTTTGCTGGATTCAGATCAGCTTTAACTTGACAATCAAACTCAAGTAGTGTATATTTAATTTTGCGTTCTGCTGGAACGCAATAAGCTGTCTTGGCGCAGTCGGTAGCGCGTCGCCTTGGTAAGGCGGAGGTCGGGGGTTCAAGTCCCCTAGACAGCTTTGAACCTTTCCCCGGAAGTGCCCGTAAGTGCGGTGTTTTCGGGGTTTTTCTTTTGTGGAAATTCCAATCCGTAGGAATTTTACAGACTTTCCTATGGACTTACAGGCTTGAAAGAAAAAAGCAATTCCTTGTTGAAGATTCTTTCACTTGTCATAAAATATGTTATACTGAAGTTAATTGAAGTGGTGGTTCAAGGTGACGGGTTCTGCAGAAGGGGAAGCCGTATGAGCGAAAAGAATTATGAAACAAGTGAATTAAAAGAACTGAAAGATGCGTTACAGACGTTTACAGAGTTTGTATGGGAGATGGAAGAATATCTGCCGGAATTTTATCATTTTTTTGATGCGATGAGGCAGAACATTGAGATTTTTCTTCAGGTTGGCGAAGAGGATGAAGAACAGATTCATGAGATTTTGGAACGGGATTGGGAGAAAGCACATGCACCGCTTGTGGGAGTACAGTGTTATGATTTTCAAGAATCACATCCAGAGGCAGAAGTAGGAACTTGTGTTTATTTTGCGAATCTTTTGACAGAAATCGGTCGTTTTTTTGAACCGATGAGTATGTTGGGAGTGTTTTGAAAGAAGTGAAAAGGAGGAACGGATATGGCATCGTTTTTAGAAGACATCACACCATTTTATGGGACAGGAGAACGGAATGGGAAAGGACAGACACTGGAAGAATTTCTGGAAGAATATGATCCATATCGATATAAAAATCCGTGTTGTACAACAGACACAGTTGTTTTCTCTTATAAAGATGAACAGGCACTGAAAGAAGGACGATTAAAGATACTTTTGGTTAAGAGAGGAAATCATCCCAGTATTGGGTGTTGGGCTCTTCCGGGAGGATTTGTAAATTTGCGGGAGAATCTGGAGGATACAGCAAGACGGGAACTGCAGGAAGAGACCGGAGTCAGCGGACTTCCGGTGGAACAGTTTGCCTGTTATGGAGATTATCAGAGAGATCCGAGAGCGAGGATCATTACAAGTGCGTATCTTTCTATTGTAAAGGAGTCGGATGTAAGTGTGGAGGCCGGAGATGATGCGGCAGATGCGGCGTGGTTTGAGATAGAGATGGAACCGGAGACAGTATATGAAGAAGATGGATGGGAAAAGACGGAATATCATTTGACAATTCAAAATCAGGATCAGAAAATGAATGCAGTTGTTCAGAAAAAGGAGCTGACAGGATTGGTCAAAGAAAAATACTATGTTGTAAAAGAGGGTGGAGGAATTGCAGTGGATCACGCAGCTATTCTGGCACAGGCTTATGAATTATTAAAAGGCAGATTGTAAGAGCAGAGTTACTGTTCACTCCCGTGTCAATCACTCCTCTGATTGACACGGAGGATGCATGTTTTGGCTTGAATGCATCTCGCCCCATCGCCAAAGGCGATTTAAAATGGCGAGATGCGTTGCTGGTCGCACATTGTGTGAACAGTAACAGAGGAGGCGAAAAGAATCTCTTGTGGTTGTTCTTTTTATGTGATAAGATATTGAGCATGAAAGCCTGTAGGATAAATCACAATTCCGAAGGAATGTGACAGATCATCCGGATGGTACTTATGGTTAGTAGGAGGAAGATATGGAGAACGAAACAGTTTCAAAGAATTTTATTGAACAGGAGATAGATAAGGATCTGGCAGAAGGAGTTTACGATCATGTATGCACCCGTTTCCCGCCGGAGCCGAATGGATACCTTCATATTGGTCATGCGAAGTCTATCCTTTTGAATTATGGACTGGCAGAGAAGTATAATGGTGAATTCCATATGAGATTTGATGATACGAACCCGACAAAGGAGAAGACAGAATTTGTTGAGTCTATCAAAGAGGATATTAAGTGGCTGGGGGCTGACTGGAAGGATCATCTTTATTTTGCATCCGATTATTTTGATCAGATGTATGAGTGCGCTGTGAAGCTGATCAAGAAAGGAAAAGCATTTGTCTGTGATCTTACAGCAGAACAGATGCGTGAATATAGAGGAACTCTTACAGAGCCTGGAAAGGAAAGCCCATATAGAAACCGTTCTGTAGAAGAGAACCTTGAACTTTTTGAAAACATGCGTGCAGGAAAGTATGCAGACGGAGAGAAAGTTCTTCGTGCAAAGATCGACATGGCATCACCGAATATCAATATGCGTGACCCGATCATTTATCGTGTTGCCCGCATGACACATCACAATACAGGTGATAAGTGGTGCATTTATCCGATGTATGATTTTGCTCATCCAATCGAGGATGCAATCGAGGGAATCACACATTCCATCTGTACACTTGAGTTTGAAGATCACAGACCGCTTTATGACTGGGTTGTGAGAGAATGTGAATTCGAGAACCCACCGCGTCAGATTGAGTTCGCAAAATTGTATCTTACGAATGTTGTAACAGGAAAGCGCTATATTAAAAAGCTCGTAGAAGATAAGATTGTTGATGGATGGGATGATCCAAGACTGGTTTCTATCGCAGCGCTCAGAAGAAGAGGATTTACACCGGAGTCAATCAAGATGTTTATTGATATGTGTGGTATTTCCAAGAGCCAGAGTTCTGTTGATTATGCGATGCTTGAGTACTGTATCCGTGAGGATCTGAAGATGAAGCGTTCCCGTATGATGGCTGTGCTTGATCCGATCAAGCTTGTGATCGATAACTATCCGGAAGGAGAAGTTGAATATCTGGATGTTGCGAACAATCTGGAGAACGAAGAACTTGGACAGCGTAAAGTTCCGTTCTGTCGTGAACTCTACATCGAGAGAGACGACTTCATGGAAGAACCGCCAAAGAAATATTTCCGTTTGTTCCCGGGGAATGAAGTTCGTCTGATGCACGCATATTTTGTGAAATGTGAAAGCTTTGTAAAGGATGAGAATGGTAATGTGACAGAAGTTCACTGTACTTATGATCCTGAGACAAAGGCTGGAAGTGGATTTACAGGGCGTAAGGTGAAAGGAACAATTCATTGGGTTCCGGCACCATATGCACAGAAAGCAGAAGTAAGACTTTATGAGAACCTTGTAGATGAAGAGAAGGGTGTATACAATAAAGAGGATGGTTCTCTGAATCTGAATCCAAATTCTCTGAAGATTATCAAAGATGCTTATGTGGAGCCAAGCTTTGCAGATGCGAAAGCTTATGATAGCTTCCAGTTTGTAAGAAACGGATTTTTCTGTATCGATGCAAAGGATTCTACACCGGAGAATCTGGTATTTAACCGTATTGTTTCCCTGAAGAGTTCTTTCAAACTGCCGAAGAAATAAAAAACGAACTGCCGTGATCACAATGAGAAATTGTTCACGGCAGTTTTTCATAGTTATAGGTGTGATGCAGAGGGAGAACAAGAATGTATGAATTGACAATGAGTTTGAAGCCAAAATCAAAAACTCCGCTGTACGAACAGATTTATGAATTTATCAAGGAAGAGATTCAGAATAACGTAATACAGAGTGGAGAGCGGCTTCCATCTACAAGAGCATTGAGTAAGCATCTGGTGGTGAGCAGGAGTACAGTAGAACTTGCATATGAACAGCTCCTGTCGGAAGGGTATGTGGAGGCGATCCCATGCAAAGGATATTTTGTCGCAAAGATCGAAGGTATCTATCAGCTTCAGAAGAGACCGGAGATTAAAGTTGAACCGATTTCTTCAGGAGTAACAGAATATGCGTACGATTTCACTCCGAATGGTGTGGATCTCAACAGTTTCCCATATAATGTCTGGAGAAAATTATCCAAAGAATGTCTGATAGATGATAAGGCAGAGATGTTCCGATTGGGGAATCCTCAAGGAGAATATGGACTTCGGAATGCGATCAGCAGTTATTTGCATCAGGCAAGAGGAATACACTGTCATCCGGATCAGATCATTATTGGAGCAGGAAGCGATTATCTGCTTATGCTTTTGACAACAGTGATTGGAAATTGTCATAAAGTTGCGCTGGAAAATCCGACCTACGGACAAGCCTATCGTTTGTTTGAACGATTAAGTTATGAAGTCTGTACTGTTGATATGGATCAAAGCGGGATGCGGATTGATGAATTAGAGAAATCAGGGGCGGATATTGCATTTGTCATGCCGTCTCATCAGTATCCACTTGGATGTGTTATGCCGATCCAAAGAAGAATGGAACTTTTGAAATGGGCAGATGGGGCAGAAGACAGATATATTATTGAAGATGATTACGACAGCGAATTTCGATATAAAGGAAAGCCGATTCCGGCACTGCAGGGAAGTGATAGCAATGGGAAAGTGATTTATACAGGTACCTTTTCTAAATCACTGGCACCTTCTATTCGAATGAGTTATATGGTGCTTCCGGAACATATTTTGAAAATTTATCAGGAAAAATGCAGATTCATCAGTTCTACAGTCTCCAAGGTGGATCAGATGATTCTTCAGAAATTTATGGAAGAAGGCTATTATGAGCGACATCTGAATAAAACACGCGCATTATATAAGAACAGGCATGATGTTCTGATCAGCAGCCTTCGGAAGATGAAAGAGATTCTGGAAATTTCCGGAGAAAATGCAGGTGTTCACCTGTTGTTGCATTTTAAGACGGATGATTCGGAAAAGGATTTGATTGAAAAAGCGGCGAAACAGGGTGTCAGAGTTTATGGCTTATCCGAGTATTGTGTAAAAGAGAATGAAGGCAATACAGGAAAAGCTGTGATTCTGTTAGGTTATGCAAACATGAATGAGGAGAAAATCCGTGCAGCTGTTCAACTACTCTGTAAGGCATGGGAATAGATGATAGAAAAACAGATTGCATCTAAATAAAAAGGAAGCGGGATAGTTCAATTTTATTAAGTGTAAGATTGAGCTATCTGCTTCCTTTTTATTATTCGCTTAAATCATCCGGTTGGGCTGCCTGCAAAGATACATAAGATCTTTCCTGTGTTGGTTCAAGATCCTGATCCAGATCAAATGTATCGGAATCCGTCTCCTCTTTATTGCTATCGGTGCTATCTGCTTTTATATCAGAGGATGTACTCTTTGACTTTTTGATCAGACGAACAGCAAGAAGTCCGATTGCAGTACCAACAGTGCCAAGTCCAACTATCCATTTGATTAATTTTTTCAATTCTATAGTCTCCCTTCTATTAAACTAAATTTGATACTGTTTCATACTAAAATAGTATGATAAACAGTTTGCTTTCAGGGGAAAACCGCCTGATTTACTTTTCATTGTAATACTTTTACCGCAGAAATACAATATTTCTGACATTTAAATAAAAAAATGCGAAATAACGTTTTACAACCCTGCAAAAGTATAGTATAATTCTTAAGGCGGTAATGGTTATAAGTACCGCTGATTAATATTATTTACAAGCAAACATACGCAGGAGGGTTTGAAATGGTAAAAGCAGTAGTTGGTGCAAACTGGGGCGATGAAGGAAAGGGTAAGATCACAGACATGCTCGCCAGAGAGGCAGATATCATCGTTCGTTTTCAGGGTGGTGCGAATGCAGGCCATACAATTGTGAATGATTACGGAAAATTTGCGCTGCATACACTGCCATCAGGTGTGTTCTATGGACATACGACCAGCATCATTGGTAATGGTGTCGCACTGGATGTGCCGCGTCTTTTCGCAGAGGTACAGTCTGTAGTAGAAAAAGGTGTTCCGATGCCGAAGATTCTTGTATCCGACAGAGCACAGATGGTAATGTCTTATCACAAGAATTTTGACGCATATGAAGAAGAGAGACTCGGAGGGAAATCTTTCGGTTCCACAAAATCAGGAATCGCTCCGTTCTATTCAGATAAGTATGCAAAGATCGGTTTCCAGGTTAGTGAGCTGTTTGATGATGAACTTTTGAAGGAGAAGGTTGTGCGCGTGGCAGAGCAGAAGAATGTACTGCTTGAGCATTTATACCACAAACCACTGATTAATCCTGATGAGTTATATAACGAACTGATGGAATATAAGAAAATGGTAGAGCCGTTTGTAGCTAATGTATCTCTTTACCTTCACGAGGCAATCAAAGAAGGAAAGACAGTTCTTCTTGAAGGACAGTTAGGATCCATGAAAGATCCGGATCACGGAATTTATCCAATGGTTACATCTTCCTCAACACTTGCAGGATACGGTGCGATCGGAGCAGGAATCCCACCATACGAGATCAAGCAGATCGTTACAGTATGTAAAGCATACTCAAGCGCAGTAGGAGCCGGAGCTTTCGTAAGCGAGATCTTCGGAGAGGAAGCAGACGAGCTTAGAAGACGCGGTGGTGATGGCGGAGAGTACGGCGCTACAACAGGACGTCCGAGAAGAATGGGATGGTTTGACTGTGTTGCATCCAAATATGGCTGCAGAATGCAGGGGACAACAGATGTAGCATTTACAGTACTCGACGTACTCGGATATCTGGATGAGATTCCGGTATGTGTTGGTTATGAGATCAATGGAGAAGTTACTACAGAATTCCCGGTAACACATCTTCTTGAGAAGGCAAAACCGGTTTATAAAGTTCTTCCGGGATGGAAAGAAGACATCCGTGGAATCAAGAATTACGAAGACCTTCCGGAAAACTGCCGTAAATACATTGAATTCATCGAGAAAGAGATCGAGTATCCGATCACAATGATCAGTAACGGACCAGGAAGAGACGATATTATTTATCGTAATAAATAATGAAACAGAAATACAGGACAGGAAGTGAAAGCTTTCCGTCCTGTATTTTTTATATATTAGAATATATAAAAACGCTCCGCTTAGGATGTGCACTGCGGCGTACAATGTAGTTGTCACTCCGCTTGGGATTTGCCAGGAAAACAAAAAAGATAGTAATAAATCAGAAGGTTCCTCATATAATATATAGCTGAGAAAAAAAGAAGGAGGAATTCGATGGAAGAGAACAGCAATGAAAAAGACAGAGAAAATTTATCCATGGAAGAATATCTGAAGAGGAGACAGGCAGTAAAAACCCGGGAAACAGCTTCACGTGCATCCCGGGGAGTAGATTCTGTCAGTGCATTACTGACTGCAGTATTTTATTTATGATCAAGAATTGTCTTTGGAATCATCTTTCAACAGTCGTGTGACCATCAGCAGTCCATAGAGAATAACAGGAACAAAAATGGTTGCAGCGATAGATGCTTTAAGAAGATCAGAAGCAACAGGCGAATCAATCAGTGCAAAAATCAGTGTGCACAAATACATTGCGATAAGAATAAAAACCCCCAGCAGTGCAGAAATACGTTTCAGTTTTTTCATGTAACCAGTCCTTTCATACGCCAATATAGTAATAGTAACAGTATATATCAAATAATTGTTTACGGCAAATAAAATTTGTTATATAATAGAAGGGCGATTGAATTCGAAGTTTAAAGATAAAGGAGCAATATACAATGAGTGAGAAATGTTTATTAGACCAGTGGCGTGATATGGCCTATGACCGCAATCTTCCGAAAGATCAGCTGGAGAAGTTCTGGGGAACATACTTTACAATCGAAAGAGAGATTTACGAGCAGCTGCTCGAGAACCCGGATGAAGAAGTGAAGGGAACCGTGAAAGAGCTTGCTGAGAAATATGGACAGGATGTCATGACAATGGTTGGATTCCTTGACGGAATCAATGACAGTCTGAAGACAGCAAACCCGATCGAGACAATGGAAGAAGATACAGTTGTAAGTCTTGCATTTGATAAAGAACTTCTTTACAAGAACATGATCGATGCAAAAGCTGACTGGCTGTATGGACTCCCACAATGGGATAAGATCTTTGATGCAGAGACAAAGAAACGTCTGTATCGTGAGCAGAAACAGTCCGGTACAGTTCGCAAGGCGAAAAAGATCGGAAGAAATGATCCATGTCCGTGCGGAAGTGGAAAGAAATATAAATTCTGCTGTGGAAAGAACGCATAAGAATCAGATTACTGGCGGTATGTATTGAAAGATACATACCGTTTTGTACTTTTAGGTATAAGCGTATATATTTAAAAGAAAAGGACATACTGATATTGTTCTAATAAGATTAAGAGGAGGAAATCAGTATGCCAGAATTAAGCTGTACCGTACAGACATGTGTACACAATTATCAGTATCTTTGCGAACTGGATAAGATCCAGGTGGGAGGAAACAGTGCGAAGAATGCACAGGAGACCTGTTGTGATAGCTTTGAAGAAAGAAGAGAGGGAAGTTATAGCAACAAGACGGATTCGATGAAGTCTGTTTCAGATTGCTCAGATGTTGACTGCCAGGCGAAAGATTGCAGATATAATGAAGAGTGCAAATGTCACGCAGGGAAAATTAGTGTAGAAGGCGGTGACGCCTGCCACAGCAGTGGGACAGAATGTGCAACATTTGATAGTTGCTGTAATTGAGTATCAGATAAAAGTATAAAATCGTGATAAATAGAAAGAGATTTGGAAGAGAGGATCTTCTGAATCTCTTTTTTCTACTGTTGACTCTATTATTGCAACCGCGTTATAATCGTAATATATATATTTAACAGAAGAAAGGAAATGATCGTACATGAGTGAATATCGACAGGATGAGCATACGACAGCGAAAGAGGCGTCAAAGACTCATACAGATCAAAGTTATAGGCACAATTCGTGGGAAGAGCATGAAAAAAGAAGGTATAGCTTCAAAGAACAGGCCATAAAAAGTATGACGTTGTTCTTCGTAGTTGCGACATGTATCTTATTTTATTTTGCACTTTTGAGATTGGGACAGATTTCATCTGTATTTAAGCAGTTTTTAACAGTGGCAAAACCTATTATTTATGGACTGGCAATTGCATATTTGCTGAATCCGATTGTGAAGTGGATAGACCGTCGGATGATTCCGCTTTTGGAGAAACATTGTCCCAAATTAAAGAAGAAAAAACAGATATCAAGAGGAGTTGGAATCTTCGTATCTGTCATCTTAATGTTGGCATTGATTACTACACTTCTCAATATGATGATTCCGGAGTTATATGGAAGTATCCGCGACATGATTTTCACTGTGCCGAGTCAGATGAACCGGTTTATCCATGAATTCAGTAAGATGCATTCTTCTGATTCAACAGTTGGAAAGATGTTGGCGAGCATAGTTGAAGAAGCAAGTGATTTTGTTCAGAACTGGATGAAGACAGATTTGATGGAGAAAGTGAATCTGTGGATGACACAGCTTACTGTGGGAATGATTCAGATGGTTCGTGAAGTCTTTAATTTTATTATTGGAATCATTGTCTCTATTTATGTTTTGTTTAGCAAAGAGAAGTTCCAGAAACAGACAAAGAAGCTGATCTACGCTGTATTTCGTCCGGGACAGGCTAACATGATTCTCCAGATTGGCGGAAAAAGTAATGAGATCTTCGGTGGATTCATTATCGGAAAGATTATTGATTCTCTGATTATCGGAGTAATCTGTTTTATAGGATTATCAATTCTGAATATGCCATATACAATGCTGGTCAGCGTGATCGTAGGAGTGACAAATGTAATTCCATTCTTTGGACCGTATATCGGAGCAATTCCGAGTGCAATTCTGATTCTGCTTGCAGATCCATTGAAAGGGCTCTATTTTATCATTTTTGTTATTGCATTGCAGCAGTTTGATGGAAATGTGCTGGGACCAAAGATTTTAGGAAATTCGACAGGACTTTCCTCGTTCTGGGTTGTTTTCTCAATCCTGATCGCAGGGGGATTATTTGGTATTCCGGGAATGCTTTTTGGTGTACCGACATTTGCGGTGATTTATTATATTGTAAATATGCTGGTTAATTCTATCCTGAAGAAAAAAGAACTTCCAACAGATACAGAGTGCTATGGGAAGAACGGATATGTAGATTCCGAAGGGATTTATATACAGAAAGAAAAACAGGAAGAGATAAAAGAAATACAAGAAGAAAAGGGAGATAAGGACAATGCCGATTCGAGTACAAAATGATTTGCCGGTAAAAGAAATATTGGAACAAGAGAACATCTTTGTGATGGATGAGCTGCGTGCGGCACATCAGGATATCCGTCCGATCAGTATCGGACTTCTGAATCTGATGCCACTTAAGGAAGATACAGAACTTCAGATTCTGAGAGCACTTTCAAACTCTCCGCTGCAGGTGGATGTTACTTTCGTAAGAGTGACAAGTCATGTGTCAAAGAATACATCAACAAGTCACATTTATAAGTTCTATGAAGCTTTTGATGATATCAAGGATAAAAAGTTTGACGGATTTATTATCACGGGCGCACCTGTAGAACAGATGCCGTTTGAAGATGTAGATTATTGGGAAGAACTGAAACGTATTATGGAGTGGACAAAGACAAATGTTGTGTCTACACTTCACCTTTGCTGGGGAGCACAGGCTGGTATTTATTATCATTATGGAATTGATAAGGTACAACTTCCGGAAAAACGTTCAGGTTTGTTCTGGCACCACGTAAGGAACAGAAAGATTCCGATCGTCAGAGGATTTGATGATAAGTTTTTGGCACCGCATTCAAGACATACAGAAGTTCCACAAGATCTTTTGGAAAAAGATGACAGAATCACAATTCTTGCAGATTCGGAAGAAGCAGGAGTTTATCTTTGCATGGCACAGGATGGACGTCAGATCTTTGTAATGGGACATCCGGAGTATGATAGAATGACACTGGATTCCGAGTATAAGAGAGATTTGGGGAAAGGATTGAATCCACAGATTCCGGAGAATTATTATCCGAATGATGATCCAGAGAAGAAACCAATGCTGACCTGGAGAGCGCATTGCAATAACCTGTATACGAACTGGTTGAATTATTATGTATATCAGGTGACACCGTATGATCTGTATGGAACACCGTTCTAAAGATTTGGATTAGAGAGTTTTCGTATAACGATAAGAAAAAACAAAAAAGCACCTTCGGAAGATACTATTCTTCCGAAAGTGCTTTATCTATATCCTGTTGCCGATTACGAATATCCTCAACAACTCTGAAATCAATTCCTATCGCCCAATCCAGTTGTCGAAAGGATCCGGTTTTACAGATATGAAATCATTCTGTACATTCGCGCTGTTCAGCTTGATCTGCTGTCGGCTCTTTTCAGCAGCTTCTTCAGATTCAAATAGCTGATCTTCCGGCAGTGTCAGTGCGCCGCAGGAGCCGATCAGCTGAATGATATAGTTCTCCCCCTGCTTGCGTGCAATCTTTCCTTTACGGATTGTTGTGTTGTTCTCAAGAATATATATAACATCATCTTTATTGTACATCATTTCACATCCTCTTCATCAAATTCCAGGGTGATATAGTTGAATCTGTCGTCCTTCCAGATCTTAATGACTTTGCCTTTGCGGGTCTTCAAGCGTTCCCGGTTCTTGAAATTCGTGCTTGCGCCGTAGGCATGCTCGAGCATATACCAATAGGAAGTGGGAAGCTCATGTTCGACAATCTCCAAATAATCACCGACAGAGCAGCAATCCGGCTGTTCTGTAGTAAAGTCCATTGTTCGCATACTCTCACCTTCTGTTTCGTGTCTATAGAATCTATTATACTCTAAACACAGAATATCTCAAGAGAATTATTTCACCAACTTGTTTTTTACTTTCAAGTATTTTATAATAATGAATTGCAGTGCTTGTGGGCAGGAAAGAATAAACTTCCTGTATATGGGACAAGAAGACAGATAAAAATGTGGTAACTGTTCAGAGCCAACCTTCAAAATGCTACGCATTTTGAAGGTGTGGCGTATCCGCCAAATAAAATTTCAAAAACAGTCTTAAAAATGCAAGCATTTTACCTCTTTTTTGAAATTTTGCTTGGCTCTGAACAGTTACAAAATGTGAAAATAAATTGGAGGTTATTAACAGAGATGAATCGAATTGCAAGATTTGAAAAAGTGAGTAAAGAAAAGTTCTTTGAAGGGTGGAAAGACATATTTGAGACAGCGGAAGAAAAAGAGATGGAAGCAATCTACGAGTCTTTAAAACTGCCGGGAAGAGCGACAGCCGGAAGTGCAGGATATGACTTTTTTGCACCGGTGAAAATCACACTGAAACCGGGAGAAACCGTCAAGATTCCAACGGGAGTCCGTGTGTGGATGGAACAGGACTGGGTACTGAAGTGTTATCCGAGAAGTGGTCTGGGATTCAAGTACAGACTGCAGCTGAATAATACAGTAGGAATTATCGACAGTGATTATTATTATTCCGATAATGAAGGACAGATCTTTGCAAAGATCACAAATGATTCTAATGAAGGAAAAACCGTAGAAGTAGAAGCAGGAGATGGGTTCATGCAGGGAATCTTCGTGCAGTACGGAATTACATTAGATGATAACGTGACAGAAGTAAGAAATGGTGGATTTGGAAGTACGACAAAAAAGAAATAAAAGGCTGACAGAATAATTTGTAAGAAAAAGGGAAACCTAAACTCAGTGAAGCCAAGGCAAATAAGAGGCAGAAAAAGAGGGTTAGGTTTTATGATCAGAAAGATTAAAAAAGAAGTCGGTTGTTCTTTTAAAGAAAATATTCAATATATGGATCAGACCCTTCCGGTGGAGAAAAGCTTTGACATTATCCGCCGGGAGATGGAGATCGGTGGAAAAGAATCGGTATTCTACTACATTGATGGATTTATAAAAGATGAAGCAATGTTAAAGATTATGGATTCTTTTCTTTCTATTACAGCAGAAGATCTTCCACAGGATGCGGAAACTTTTTCAAAACAGAAGATTCCTTATGTAGAAGTGGATGTGCTGAAATGTTTTGATGATATTCTGAGAAATGTGCTCTCCGGCACAGCGGTGTTTTTTGTAGATGGTTATGATGCAGCACTGTGTATGGACTGTAGAAGTTATCCTGCCCGCAGTGTAGACGAGCCGGATAAGGATAAATCGCTTCGCGGTTCCAGAGATGGTTTTGTAGAAACAATTGTATTTAATACGGCACTGATGCGAAGAAGGATCAGAGATCCACATCTGATTATGGAAATGACAGAAGCTGGTCAGAGTTCCAGAACGGACATAGCAGTCTGCTATATGTCAGACCGTGTAGATGAAGAACTCTTAAATAATATAAAATCAAGGATTGAGAAACTTGAGGTAGATGACCTGAGAATGAATCAGCAGAGTCTTGCAGAAGCACTTTTCAAGAGAAAATGGTTCAATCCTTTCCCAAAATTCAAATTTACAGAGAGACCGGATACGGCAGCAGCCTGTCTTTTGGAAGGAAAGGTTGTAATTCTGGTAGATAACGCGCCGTCGGCAATGATACTTCCAACGTCCATTTTGGATATGATAGAAGAGGCAAATGATTATTATTTTCCGACGTTGACCGGGATGTATCTGAAGATTTCCAGAACCCTGATCACAATTGCAACAGTGTTTTTTACACCATTATATTTATTATATATGCAGAATCCGCAGTGGCTACCGGGCGTTTTTTCATTTGTAATGGTGCGTGATCAGATCAATCTTCCATTGATCTGGCAGTTTCTTCTGCTTGAACTGTCAATTGACGGTTTACGGCTGGCTGCGATGAATACGCCAACGATGCTCAGTACTCCGTTGAGTGTGATCGCCGGTATTGTGATGGGAGAATTTTCGGTAGAATCCGGTTGGTTCAATTCAGAAGTAATGCTATATATGGCATTTGTGGCAGTGGCAAATTATACACAGCCGAATTTCGAACTTGGATATGCATTGAAATTTATGAGACTGATGCTTCTTGTACTGACTGCAGCGTTTAATCTGTATGGATTTGTTGCGGGATGTATTTTGGTATTATGTTTCCTCGTGTTTAATAAAACACTTTCAGGAAGAAATTATCTAAATGTAAAACTTAACTGACAAAATCTTAATTTTGTTAAAATATCTTTGCTCTTTATTATAAAAGATGGTATGATATAGAAAATATTGCTTATCCGGGAAATACATGTCTGCTATATGGAAGGTAGTGGCGTTTCCGGAAGAAAGAGAGCAGGAGGTTATTGACATGAGAGAGTTCGTTATTACCGTGAACAGTACTGTAGACTTACCGAAGGAATGGCTGGAAGAGAGACATGTTCCGGTTCTTCCGTTGAAATATACAATTGATGGAGAGAATTATACAGATATGTCAGGATTGACAGCAAAAGAGTTCTTTCAGAAATTAAGAGAAGGCCATATGTCTGTGACTTCTCAGATCAATCCGGAGGAAGCACGCGAGATGCTGGAACCGTTTGTGAAAGAAGGAAAAGATGTGCTTCATCTTGGATTCTCTTCCGGATTAAGCGGAACATACAATAGTATGCGAATCGCGGCGGAAGAACTGGCGGAGGATTATCCGGAAGCAAAGATTATCGTGATCGATACACTTTGCGCCTGCCTGGGAGAGGGCTTGCTTTTGTACTATGCTCTTAAGTTGAAAGAAGAAGGCAAGACGATTGATGAGATCGCAAAGTGGGCAGAAGAGAACAAGCTTCACGTTTGCCATAATGTTACGGTGGATGATCTGAATCATCTGCAGAGAGGTGGACGTATTTCCAAAGCGGCAGCAGTTTTGGGGACACTCGTGCAAGTGAAACCGATCATACATATGGATAACAATGGAAAACTTCAGGTGATTGCGAAAGAACGTGGTCGCAAGAAGTCTCTGAATAAAATTGTTGATATGGCAGTAGAACAGTCGAAAGGCTGGGAGAATGAGATCATAATGATCACGCACGGAGATTGCCTGAAAGATGCAGAGTATGTTGCCGGACGTGTCAGAGAGAAGATGGGAATAGAGAATATTCTGATCAATAATATCGGAACAGTCATTGGAAGTCATACAGGACCGGGCGTTGTTGCTGTATTCTGTATGGGAAATGAGAGATAAAAGTTTAGAAAAAAACTGAAGAAAATTCAATTAAAGTGTTGACAGGAAAGAGTGGATATGGTAAATTAGATGTTGCGTTAAGCAAAAAACAAAGTAGAGTATCCACTCTCACCGCAGCACAATTGAGTGACTGATGGTTCGATATCGATAATAAGGAACTCCGGTTGGAGTTATTACATTTGTCGGGTGGATATGATATTCACTCGTTTTTTTGTGTTTTCGCGTAAGAACCTAAAGGAAATTCATTTGACGGAGGTATACGACAATTAGCGATTTAATGATTAACGAGCAGATCAGAGATAAAGAAGTAAGATTGATCAGCGCGGATGGGGAACAGTTAGGCATCATGTCATCCAGAGACGCAATGAAGCTTGCACAGGAAGCAGAGCTTGATCTGGTGAAGATTGCACCGGGAGCAAAGCCACCGGTATGCAAGATCATTGACTATGGTAAGTACAAATACGAGCAGACTCGTAAAGAGAAAGAAGCCAAGAAGAAACAGAAAACTGTTGAAATCAAAGAAGTGCGTTTATCACCGAACATTGATACGAATGACCTGAATACCAAAGTGAACAATGCTAAGAAGTTCATTTCCAAGGGAAATAAGGTTAAGGTGACACTGCGTTTCAGAGGTCGTGAGATGGCTCACGTACAGCAGAGCAAGCATATCCTTGATGATTTTGCAAAGCAGCTGGAAGATGTTGCTACAGTAGAAAAGGCAGCAAAACTGGAAGGCAGAAATATGAGTATGGTTTTAACTGAAAAACGTTAAGACAATATGATCCGGGATGAAGATCCTGTAAGGCAGCACAATAAAGGAGGAAATTATCATGCCAAAAATTAAAACAAATAGAGCGGCAGCAAAGCGCTTCAAAGTAACAGGTACAGGAAAGCTGAAAAGAAATAAAGCTTACAAGAGCCATATCTTAACAAAGAAGTCTACAAAGAGAAAGAGAAATCTGAGACAGGCAACTATTACAGATGCAACAAATGTAAAGAACATGAAGAAGGTTTTACCATATCTGTAAGATTTGGAAGTAGATTAAGGAGGAGATTAGGAAATGGCAAGAATCAAAGGCGGAATGAACGCTAAGAAGAAACATAACAGAACACTGAAACTGGCTAAAGGATACAGAGGAGCTCGTTCCAAACAGTACAGAGTTGCAAAACAGTCTGTAATGAGAGCACTCACATCTTCTTACGCAGGAAGAAAACAGCGTAAGCGTCAGATGAGACAGCTTTGGATCGCTCGTATTAACGCAGCTGCAAGAATGAATGGACTTTCTTACAGCAAATTCATGTATGGTCTTAAACTGGCTAACGTTGACATGAACAGAAAGATGCTTGCAGAGCTTGCAGTAAGCGACAGAGAAGGATTCGCAGCACTCGCAGCAGTAGCAAAAGAAAAACTTGCTTAATTTGAGCTTGTATTTTCACCCGGTTTTCTTCGGAAGACCGGGTTTTCTTATTGTATTAATTGTATATAAAAAATAAATTTTTAAAAAAATTAAAAAAACTGTTGACATTTGATGTTGCAACGTGTATTATAGTCGTTGTGGCAAGGCGGTAACGCAGATGACCACGGTAAAATGATGATATGCGGAAGTGTCGGAACTGGCAGACGAGCAAGACTAAGGATCTTGTGATCAATGCGATCGTGTGGGTTCAAGTCCCATCTTCCGCAGTAAGATAAGACCAAGAGTACAGAACAAAGTATTCTTGGTCTTTTTACATTTAGAAAAGAGCTTTCCTAATATATAAAACCGTTCTGCTTGGAAAATAATATTGAAAAAGAAAAAAAGAAGAAAATTAAAAAAATAAAAAGGAAAGAGAAGAGTTTTGTCGAATATATATAATAGAGTATTCTTTAAACATTAAGCGGAGGCACTCATGTACTACTCAGAAGAACTGATAGAAGAAGTAAGATCAAGGAATGATATTGTAGATGTGATTTCCGGATATGTCCGGCTGCAGAAGAAAGGCAGCTCTTATTTTGGATTATGTCCGTTCCATAATGAGAAATCACCGTCTTTTTCTGTGAGCAGACAGAAGCAGATGTATTACTGCTTTGGATGTGGGGCAGGAGGGAATGTTTTTACATTTCTTATGGAATATGAGAATTTTTCTTTTGTAGAAGCAGTGAAGTTTCTTGCGGACAGAGCAGGAATCGAACTTCCGGAGATGGAATACTCGAAAGAAGCGAAGGAAAAAGCAGATTTAAAGTCTACGATTCTTGAGATGAATAAGCTGGCTGCAAAGTATTTCTACGTACAGTTGAAGTCAGAGCGTGGAAGTCAGGCCTACAGTTATCTTAAGAACCGTGAACTCTCAGATGAGACGATCACAGCGTTTGGACTGGGATTTTCGAACAAATACAGTGATGATCTGTATAAGTATCTGAGAGAGAAGGGATACAGTGAAGACCTGATTCGACAGGCCGGACTGATCAACACGGATGAACGTCAGGGTGTGTACGACAAGTTTTGGAATCGTGTGATGTTTCCAATTATGGATGTCAATAACCGTGTGATCGGATTTGGTGGCCGTGTGATGGGAGATGGGAAACCGAAATATCTGAATTCACCGGAGACAGTCGTTTTTGATAAGAGCCGGAATCTTTATGGTCTGAACCGTGCCAGAACATCAAGAAAGCCATACTTTCTTCTTTGTGAAGGATATATGGATGTGATCTCTCTCCATCAGTCCGGATTTACGAATGCGGTAGCTTCACTGGGAACTGCATTGACAGCAGGGCATGCAGCTTTGATCAAGCGTTATGTCCAGGAAGTTTATCTGACTTATGACAGTGATGAAGCCGGTACAAGAGCAGCGCTTCGCGCAGTGCCGATCTTGCGGGAGGCCGGGATTTCTGCTAAAGTTGTAAGGATGGATCCATATAAAGATCCGGATGAATTCATTAAGAACCTTGGAGCAGAAGAGTATGAGAAGCGGATCCATGCGGCGCGTAATGGATTCATGTTCAGCCTGGAGATGCTGGAGAAACAATATGATATGAATTCTCCGGAAGGCAAGACGGATTTCTTCAAGGAAGTGTCGAGGAGACTGCTTGAATTCGAAGATGAGCTGGAGCGTAACAACTATATTGAAGCTGTTGCAACAGCATACCGGGTCAGCCGGGAAAGTCTGGAGAAGATGGTCGCAAAGATGGCTGTGAATGCCGGAATGGCGAGACCGGTCGCAAGGCCGAAACGGGCAGAGGGATCTGAGAAGAAGCAAAAGGAAGACGGAATCCTTACTTCACAGAAAGCATTGTTGACCTGGATGATCGATGATGACAGGCTCTTTGATCAGATCAGTCAGTACATAAGCCCGGGTGATTTTACAGAAAGTCTGTATCGGACGGTTGCAGAACTTTTATATGAGCAGAGAAAGCAGGGAACCTTGAATCCTGCGAAGATCCTGAATCATTTCACAGAGGAAGAAGATCACAGAGAAGCAGCCTCTTTGTTTAACACAAGAATCAAAGAGCTGAAGACAAAGGAAGAAAGAGAACAGGCTTTACAAGAGACAATCCTGCGGGTGAAGAGTTATAGCATTGAGCATCAGACAATGAATCTCGACCCGACAGATATGCGTGGGTTACAGCATTTGATGGAAGAAAAACGGAAGCTGGAGAACCTGAAGAATTTGAATATTACAATTCAATAAGGATAAAATAAAACAAGACAGGCTGCGGATGCGCGCAGCGAAGGAAGGAAGAACACATGGACGATATTACACAGAAATTTCTTGATAGATTGAAAGACCTGGTTGCACTTGGTAAAAAGAAAAAGAGCATACTGGATGTCCAGGAGATCAATGATTTTTTCAATGATATGGAACTCAATGCAGATCAGATGGAGAAGGTATTTGATTATCTTGAGGCAAATAACATTGATGTGCTGCGCATTAGCGGAGATACACCGGATGAGGTGGATGTAGATCTGGATGACATTATCATATCTGAGGAAGACGACGTGGATATGGAGAATATCGACCTGTCAGTTCCGGAAGGCGTGAGTATTGAAGATCCGGTCCGTATGTATTTAAAAGAGATCGGTAAGGTACCTCTTCTGAGTGCAGAACGTGAGATTGAGCTTGCACAGAGAATGGAAGAAGGCGATGAGGAAGCCAAGAAAGAGCTTGCAGAAGCGAACTTAAGACTTGTAGTCAGCATTGCAAAGAGATATGTTGGAAGAGGTATGTTATTCCTTGATCTGATCCAGGAGGGTAACCTTGGTCTGATCAAAGCAGTTGAAAAGTTTGATTATCATAAGGGATATAAGTTCAGTACTTATGCTACATGGTGGATCCGTCAGGCAATCACAAGAGCGATTGCGGATCAGGCAAGAACAATCCGTATCCCGGTTCATATGGTTGAGACGATTAACAAGCTGATCCGTGTATCCAGACAGCTTCTTCAGGAACTGGGAAGAGAACCGCTTCCGGAAGAGATTGCCAAGGAGATGGATATGCCGGTAGAACGTGTACGTGAGATCCTGAAGATTTCACAGGAACCGGTTTCTCTTGAGACACCGATCGGTGAAGAGGAAGACAGCCACCTTGGAGACTTTATCCAGGATGATAATGTACCGGTTCCGGCAGAGGCAGCTGCACAGACACTTCTGAAAGAGCAGCTGGATGAAGTACTGGATACATTGACAGAGAGAGAGCAGAAAGTCCTCCGTCTTCGTTTCGGAATGAATGACGGAAGAGCACGTACACTTGAAGAGGTTGGACGAGAGTTTGATGTAACAAGAGAGCGTATCCGTCAGATTGAGGCGAAAGCACTCCGTAAGCTCCGTCACCCAAGCAGAAGCAGAAAACTGAGGGATTATCTGGATTAATGATGGAATTATCGAAAAGATTACAGGCGGTCGCAGATCTTGTGACCGCCGATTATAAATTAGCGGACATTGGAACGGATCATGCATATATTCCGATTTGTCTGATACAGCAGAAGAAGATTGCAGAAGCAGTTGCACTTGATGTCAATGAAGGACCACTGCAGCGAGCAGAGGAACATATCCGCGAGAATGGACTTGAAGCAGAGATAGAGACGAGACTTTCCAATGGATTTCAGGCATTACAGCCGGGAGAAGTCCGGTCTGCGGTCATCGCAGGAATGGGCGGAGGACTTGTGATCCGGATCCTGACAGAAGGAGAGGAAGTGGTGCGAAAGCTTGAGGAGTGTATCCTTCAGCCACAGTCAGAGATTGAGAAAGTGCGGGCATTTCTTCTTGAGAAGGGATATGAATTTCTGGAAGAAGATATGGTCTGTGAAGATGGAAAATATTATCCTATGATGAAGGTAAGACCACCGGTGGCTGAGACAGCAGGCGAAGATACAGAAGTAAAGTGCTGGGATACGGTTCAGTTAAAATATGGAAAGCTTTTGCTGGAGAAACAACATCCGGTACTCAGAGAGTATCTGGAAAGAGAGATACGCATTTATCAAAGTATTTTAGAAGGATTGAAAGCGAAAGATTCTGACCGGATCCGTCAGAGAAAAGAAGAATTGGAACAGGAACTTGTAGAAGCAGAGAAAGGGATGAAATATTATGCAGTGTAAAGAGATTATACAGGTAATAGAGGCAACATTCCCGCGAACAGCAGCTTTGGGATTTGACAATGTAGGACTGCTTGCAGGACGTTCAGAGAAAGAGGTGTCCAGAATTTATCTGGCACTGGATGCAACAGATGTTGTGATCGACCGTGCGATCAAGGAAGGTGCGGACATGCTGATCACACATCACCCGCTTTTATTCTCAGCAGTAAAGAAAGTGACGGATGAAGATTTTATTACAAGAAGAATTGTGAAGCTGATTCAGAATGACATTTCCTATTATGCAATGCATACGAATTATGATGTGCTTGGTATGGCAGAACTGTCCGGAAAGATCATGGATCTTCAGAATGGGGAAGTGTTAGATGTTACCTATACAGATGAAGAAGGGAATCCGGAAGGAATCGGAAGAATCGGTAATCTGGAGAAAGATATGACATTGGAAGAGTGCTGTGTCTATGTGAAACACAGACTTGAACTTGGAAGTCTGAAAGTATTTGGAGATATGCAGAAGAAGGTACATCGTCTTGCAATTTCTCCGGGATCAGGAAAGAGCTCGATTGCAGTTGCTCTCGAGAAGGGGGCAGATGTTCTTGTAACAGGAGATATCGGTCATCATGATGGAATTGATGCAGTAGAGCAGGGGCTTGCAGTGATTGATGCAGGACATTATGGCACAGAATATATTTTTATTGAAGATATGAAGCAGTTCTTCGAGAAGAAGCTTCCGGTGCTGGATGTACTTACAGATCCGATCGAACATCCATTCCAGATCATATAATCAGAAGTGAACGCATAATAATGTTCAGCATGGCAGTTGTGAACGGAAAGCAGTTTACAAAGACAGTGGAGGTGGCCAAGAGTTGGAAAGTCAGAAATGTAAGGTTACGATAAGCGGAAGAGAGTATCTTTATGAGAAAGGGACGTCGTATCAGGAGATCGCGAAGGATTTTCAGGAAGAGTATAAACATCAGATTGCACTTGTGATGCTGGATGGACATCGTCTGCAGGAACTTAGAAAACAGGTTTCCGGAGACTGTACGCTACAATTTGTTACTACACAGGATACAGCAGGATATGACACATATCGGAGAAGTGTCTGCTTTCTTTTTATTAAGGCAGTACATGATGTGATTGGCCATGAGTGTCCGCAGCAGGTGCGGGTAAGGATTCATTTTTCATTAGGTGCAGGATTTTACTGTACGGTGGAAGGAATCGATCATGTGGGAATGGAATTCCAATGGAAAGTTGAAGAACGCATGTATGAACTTGTACAGCAGAGACTTCCGATCACAAAAGAGTTGATCCATACAGAAGAGGCAGTGGAATTATTCCATCGATATGGAATGTTTGATAAAGAACGCCTGTTCCGGTATCGGAGAAGTTCCCACGTGAATCTGTATGCCATGAATGAATTCCGTGACTATTATTATGGTTATATGATGCCGGATACAGGAGATTTGAAGTATTTTGCATTGTATCTGTATCAGGGCGGAATCGTACTTCAGATGCCGCTGAAAGACGAACCGGAGAAAGTGCCTTTATTTGCGCCAAAGGATAAGCTGTTTCGTGTACTCAGTGAGTCTGTGAGATGGGGAGACCAGCAGGGGATTGATACCGTCGGTGCGCTCAATGACATGATCACGCAGGATGATATGCGTGAGATTGTTCTTGTGCAGGAGGCATTCCAGGAGCGCAAGATCGGAGAGATCGCAAAGCAGATCGCAGATCGCCCGGGGGTAAAGTTTGTTTTGATCGCGGGACCTTCCTCTTCCGGCAAGACAACATTTTCACATCGCTTATCCATTCAGCTCAGAGTGAACGGGCTTCATCCACATCCGATTTCTGTAGATAATTATTTCGTAGATCGGGAGAAAACACCGAAAGACGAGGATGGAAATTATAATTTCGAATGCATTGAAGCAATCGACGTGGAAAAGTTCAATGAGGACATGAGCAATCTGCTGGCAGGCGAGGAAGTCTATCTTCCGGTTTTTGACTTTAAGACCGGTAAGCGGAATTTTGAAACAAAGCCAAAGAAACTCGGTGAAAATGATATCCTTGTAATCGAAGGAATCCATTGTCTGAATCCGAAGCTGACAGAACAGTTATGTGATGACCGGAAATTCAGGATCTATATCAGTGCATTAACACAGCTGAATATTGATGAGCATAACCGGATTCCGTCTACAGACGGACGTTTGATCCGAAGGCTTGTCAGGGATGCAAGAACAAGAGGGGCATCGGCGACGAAGACCATCTCAATGTGGCCGTCAGTGAGAAGAGGAGAAGAGAAGAATATTTTCCCATATCAGGAATATGCAGATGTGATGTTTAACTCTTCCCTGATCTATGAACTGGCAGTGTTGAAACAGTATGTGGAGCCGTTGCTTCTTGGCGTAAGCAAAGACTCTCCGGAATATGTTGAAGCAAAGCGATTGTTGAAATTCCTGGATTATTTCGTAGGAATCGGAAATGACAATGTGCCAACGAATTCACTTTTGAGAGAATTTATTGGCGGTGGATGTTTCCATGTCTAATGCAATAGAAAGATAGAAGAAAGAGGATACATAGAAAACTTGTATGTGACAAGAATTTCTATGTATCCTCTTTACATTAAGATACCTCTTTGTTGATCATATCCTGCAATAAGCAGAAATATACAATATCTAATCCTAAAATCGAGAGAACCAGGTAGAGAATAGAAGAATTCCCCTGTATTCCTCTGATGCGGTCACAGCGTTCTCCCATCTTATAAGCCCAGTAAATACCATAGATTCCACAGGTGATCAAAGAAAATAGGAATACCATGCCTCCGCTTGTTGCCTGAGGCTCTCCGGCCAGCTGATTCACCTCATCATTCAGCTTGATCATCCAGTAGATACTGTAGATGCCGCAGGTGAGAAAAGAAAAAACAATTGCAAGTACAAGATTACGTGGCATAATGCCTGCAGTTGCCCCGTTCCGGTAATAATTGTTCTGATTATAGTTGTTCTGGTATGCATTCTGGTAATATGCATTCTGCTGGAACTGGCTATCCTGCTGTTTTTGATTCTCCTGTGTATGAGCATTATCATTAGGAGCAGGAAGCGGAGCACCACATTCCTGACAGAAAGAAGCACTGTCTTCGCAGAGTGAATTACATTTTGGACAGATTTTCATAGAAGATTCTCCTTTGCATGAATTAGTTCGAAAAATGTCAGAAGTTGACAAGATCCTTCTGAAAAGTATCGTAGCATAAAAAGATACAAGTTACAAGAAATGTAGCCAAGTTTTAGGATATCTTAAGATATTCGATAGAAATAAACCTGGATATGCATAATATTCTTCCTTTTTCTTTCAAAAAGTTTGTGGTAGAATAGTAATGTTTCTGAAAACAAAACATGAGGAGATGAAAGTATGCCAGTATTTGACTTTAACAGTGCACCGGAAGATAAGAAAGAAGTTCAGTGTACTTATACAACATTTTGTTCCAACGAAGACCATGCAACACCGGAGTGTCCGATTCTTGTTCTGGATAATCAGAACCGGAAGTGGAACCATCATTCCTGCGGTGTGTTTACCAATCAGAATAAGCAGACCGCATTTGAGTTTGATGAAAGGGACGGAACATGCAGCGCAGATATCCTGAAAGTGGATGCACGTTTTGTCAGTCTTTTAAAATGGCTTGGAGAAAATCACATCAATGTACGTCTTTCCGGAGAAAATAAGCCGGATGGTTATGCCGTTTATAGAATCCGTGAGATCGCATTTGGAGGCGGAACAAAATTATCTGCTGAGGACGGCTTCCTTCAGTTTATGATCGATCGGTTGTTTGCAAGTGATGCGCCAAAAGAAGAGATTAATGATGACGAGCAGGAAGAGTCCGGAGATGACATGAAGCTTACAAGTATTCAGAGTATTACAGACTTTATGACGTGCGCAGGACGTACACTTCCGGATAACATTCGTCTGTGGGCAAGAAGGAATCTTGCAGTTGCACGCTCTCACGAGGTCTCTCAGGAAGAGCGCCGTCATGCACAGAGAGCACTATCTATCATGATGAATATTCAGTGGAAGAGTAATTACTTTGAAGCAATCGATCCGGATGAAGCGAGAAGAATTCTGGATGAAGAGCTGTATGGAATGGAGAAAGTAAAGCAGAGAATCATAGAGACGATCATTCAGATCAACCGTACACACACACTTCCGGCGTACGGCCTTCTGCTTGTCGGACCGGCCGGAACAGGTAAATCCCAGATTGCTTATGCCGTTGCAAGAATCCTTAAACTTCCTTGGACAACACTGGATATGAGTTCCATTAACGATCCGGAACAGCTGACAGGAAGTTCAAGAATCTATTCGAACGCAAAGCCAGGTATTATCATGGAAGCATTCTCCATGGCAGGGGAATCCAATCTGGTATTCATTATTAATGAGCTGGATAAGGCGGCATCCGGAAAGGGAAACGGAAACCCGGCAGATGTTTTACTTACACTGCTGGACAACCTTGGATTTACAGACAACTACATGGAGTGTATGATTCCTACCGTTGGTGTATATCCAATCGCTACAGCGAATGACAAGGATCAGATCAGTGCACCGCTCATGTCCCGTTTCGCTGTTATTGATATCCCGGATTATACACCGGAAGAGAAGAAAGTAATCTTCTCCAAATTCGCACTTCCGAAGGTGCTGAAACGCATGAGCCTGAAGGCAGAAGAGTGCATTATGACAGATGAGGCACTCAATGAAGTGGTTGAACTGTACTCCAATACATCAGGAATCCGAGATTTGGAACAGGCAGCAGAACACATCGCAGCGAATGCGCTGTATCAGATAGAAGTGAACCATGTGGAGAAAGTTGAATTTGATGCAGAGATGGTAAGAGAACTGCTTGGATAGAGTTGGGTTTCGCCATGAAAGAAAGAGCTCTGGAAAGTTTTGGATTTCCAGAGCTCTTTTTTTGACTTGCGTTATAACGTAAATAAAACTCTAAATGCAAATAAAGTTCAATTCCTACTGTCTATAATACTGCAAAAATTCTCCAATCTTACCAACCGCTTCTTTCAGTACTTCAATACGCGGCAGATAAACAACGCGGAAATGATCCGGCTGATGCCAGTTGAATCCGCTTCCCTGAACAATCAGGATCTTCTTGTCACGAAGCAGATCAAGAGCAAATTTCTCATCATTCACAATATTGAATTTCTTTGTATCAATCTTCGGGAACATATAAAATGCAGCCTGCGGTTTTACTGCGCTGATTCCCGGAATATCCGTCAGAGCCTTGTAAACATATTCACGCTGCTCGTAAATACGTCCACCCGGAACAATATAATCATTTACACTCTGGTGTCCGCCGAGAGCTGTCTGCACAATGGACTGCGCCGGAACGTTAGAGCAAAGACGCATGTTGGAAAGCATCTTGATTCCTTCGATATAGTCTCTTGCAATATTTTTATTTCCACTTAAGATCATCCATCCGATACGGAATCCGGCGATCATATGGGACTTGGACAGTCCGCTGAATGTCACGCAGAACAGATCCGGTGCGAGAGAAGCGATAGAAACATGCTCTTTTCCATCCATAACAAGACGGTCATAAATCTCATCAGAGAAAATGATCAGCTGGTGTTCTCTTGCGAGGTCTACAATCTGCTGCAGTATTTCCTTCGGATAAAGAGCACCGGTCGGATTGTTTGGATTGATGATAACGATCGCTTTTGTACGGTCGTTGATCTTCTTACGCATATCTTCGATATCCGGATACCAGTCAGACTGCTCATCACAGATATAATGCACAGGCTTTCCACCGGCAAGTGTAGCACAAGCTGTCCAGAGCGGATAATCCGGAGACGGGATAAGAATCTCATCTCCTGTATCCAAAAGAGCAGACATGGTAAGATTGATCAGTTCACTGACACCATTTCCTGTGTAAATATCGCTCATCGTTACATTCGGCAGGTGCTTTAACTGGGCATACTGCATGATCGCTTTTCGCGCAGAGAACAGACCGGCAGAAGCAGAGTAGCCTTCGCAGTCAGAAAGCTGACGGCTCATGTCATAGATCACCTCATCCGGTGTACGGAAGCCAAACGGAGCCGGATTTCCGATATTAAGCTTCAGTACATGAGTTCCCATCTCTTCCATTTTGGCAGCCTCATCGACAACCGGACCTCTCACATCATATAATACATTATTTAACTTGGATGATTTTTTGAATTCTCTCACTTTCATACCTCCTGAATTATCTGCGGATGTCTGTATCTTATCAACATCTGACAGTGTGGAATCATTATCATTATTATTGTTTAACCAGTCAGGATCAACCTGCAGGGCATCTGCCAGAAAATGTAAGATGTCGGTACGCGGGATTGTCTTCCCACTGACATACTGGCTGACATGACTTTTCCCAAGCTTGATCCCTTTCTGCTGGGCAAGACGAACAAGATCAACCTGTTTCAGGCCTTGCTCGTTCATAGCGGCTTTTAATCTGTCTGCAAAGGTTTCCATAAAGCTCCTTTCTGGGGTTATCCTTCTGGGGATCAGACCCCATTAATAAAGTATTAACAAAATACAAAGTTCAATTTAAAATCTGCTCCAATACGAAAATCTCTAAAAGTTCAATTTAAAAGTTCAAAACTTTAGTCAGAGTATACCACGATAAATGAAAAAGTTCAATAAAAAAATTACTGTTATAGAAAATCCGCAAAATCACGGTATCATTAAGAAAATATGATATACTAAAAGTGTATATTACAGCAAAATACAAAGTACACAGAACGAAGGGAAACAGGGAAATGATTCTTGAAAATGAAAAAATAAAACAGGCATTGGAATATATAAAGGAAGAAGATCCGGCAACGACTCAGGATACGCTCAATATGTGTCAGATCCCGGCGCCTTCTTATAAGGAAGAGAAAAAAGCAGAGTATATCCGGGAGCGGTTCCGGGAGATCGGGCTTAGGGATGTCAGGATTGACGCTGTTGGAAATGTGCTTGGTATCTGGCCGGGAACAGGTGAAGGACCAAGTGTAATGCTTGCAGCACACACAGACACAGTATTCCCGGAAGGGACAGATCTGTCGATAAGAAAAGAAGGAAATCGTTATTATTGTCCTGGTATTAACGATGACACACATGCAGTGGCGGAGATGATCGCAGTAGCGAAAGCAATGATCCATGCAGATCTTCACACAAAAGGGGACTTGATCTTCTGTGCAAATGTGTGTGAAGAAGGACTTGGAGATCTAAGGGGCGTGAAGTATCTGTTCGGATACGACAACAAAGCTTCAGAAGAATGTCCAGAGGTAGATGCATTTGTCTCGATTGATAACCAGTATACGGGCGGGGTGATCTATACGGCAACAGGAAGTCACCGTTATGAGGTGACATTTACCGGAAGAGGTGGTCACAGTTTCCAGAACTTTGGCATTCCTAATCCAATCCATGCAATGGGACGAGCCATCGCACAGATCGCAGAATTCCAGGTTCCGGATGAGCCGAAGACGACATTTAACGTAGGCGTGATCCAGGGAGGAACTTCTGTAAATACAATTTCAGGTTCTGCATCCATGCTGGTAGACCTCCGTTCGGACAGCGAAGACGAATTGGACCGACTGGATGAAGAACTTCATAAAGTGATCGAACTGGCAGTGAAAGAAGAAAATGCAAGATGGGATGCTTCAAAGCCGCAGATCAAAGTACAGATCGAAGAACGCGGTGTGAGACCGGCGGGGGCACAGCCAAAGGACTGTGCGATCGTGAAAGCAGCATTCCGGGCGGCAGAACTGCTGGGGATTGAACCGGAGTATCGGTATGAGAGCAGTACAGATGCGAATATCCCGATCAGTATGGGAATTCCGGCAATCACTGTTGGAAGAGGTGGAGAGGAAGACGGAATCCATACACTTCAGGAATGGTATGAGCCAAAGGAAGCATGGCTTGGTCCACAGAGAGATTTGCTTCTGATGATTCTGCTTGCCGGAGCAGAAGGAGTCTGTGAGCCGGCTATAGAAAAAAGATAAAAAATCTTAAGAAAATATCAATGTCTTTTCATGCACATTTCCTGTATACTGATGGTATAAGAGAATATTTTGTGCAGATTGTACCGGATGTCCCGGAGATTTTATCTTTTGCACAAAAAGAAGTAAAAATAAAACAAAGCAGGAGGGCAAAAGATGCGGGGAATCAGAAAGCAGTCATCCGACACACAGAGCTCCAGTCAGCCGAAAGAAAAAAGAAGATTGGATACAAAACAGAAAAAAGGAATGTTGATCGGCGGAGGTATCTTCCTTGTGGCAGTGATCGCCCTGATTCTTGTGAAGAATCTGACAGGTGGAGGTGGAGCAGATGGAGAGAATGTTCTTTATGCGGATTCCGTCGGAATGATCACAGGGACAGGACTTGGGACACAGAACCGTTTTACAGGAGTGGTTGAAGCACAGGATACGTTGAAACTGACACTGGCAGACAACCAGAAGGTAAAACAGATCTTTGTTGAAAAAGGGCAGGAAGTAGAGCCTGGAACAAAGTTGTTTGAATACGATACAGAAGAGCTTGCCATGACATTAGATCAGGGAAAACTGGAGCTTGAGAAGATCACGAACAACATCAGCAGCCTGAATTCACAGATCGCGACACTTACAACGGAGAAGAAGAGTGCGCCGGTCAGCGAACAGCTGTCCTATACGACACAGATCCAGGAACTTCAGATGGAGATCAAGCAGGAAGAGTACAATTATAAAGTAAAAGAGCTGGAAGTAAACCGTACACAGAAGAGCCTGGAACAGTCTACAGTAACTTCTACAGTTGCCGGAATTGTACAGGAGATCAACGAACAGCAGGGAACAGATCCTTCTACAGGAGAGTCCAAACCGTTTATGAGTATCCTTTCTACAGGAAAATACAGAATCAAAGGAAAGATCAGCGAGCAGAACATCGGAGATCTGACACCGGGCACACAGGTGACGATCCGCTCCAGAGTGAATGAAGATGAGATCTGGACAGGTACAGTAGATAACGTAGACACAGAGAAGCCGGAGAACAGTTCCCAGGATTCTATGAGTTATGGTTCTGAGAACAGCGATAATCAGGCAACAAAGTATCCATTCTATGTCACATTGGATACAGTGGATGGATTGATGCTCGGACAGCATGTCTATATCGAGACAAGTACTTCACTGGAAGCAGACAAGATGTGGCTGATGCGTGACTACATTGCAGACGCAGATTCAGATCATCCATATGTATGGGTAGCAGGAGATAATGACAAGCTGGAGAAGCGTTCTGTTACACTCGGAGAGACGAACGAAGATATGGGAACCTGTGAGATCGTAGACGGACTGAAAGCTTCTGATTACATTGTATGGCCAAGCGAGGAGTGCAAAAAAGGTGCAGCTGTTGTGAAGAACGATTCAGGTACATCAGGCAGTACTTCAGGCAGTACTTCAGATATGTCAGGAGCCGAGGGCGGTTACGAAGAACCTGTAGAAGAGAATGCAATGCAGGAAGGAGTTCCGGGAACGGAGGAGAGTGCGGATGAATAAAAAGAAAATAATCAAGATCGGCATTCCTGTGGCAGCAGGCTGTATCGTTCTTGCACTTGGAATCGGTTTCGCAGTGAAGAACAGCGGAAAGGCTGTTAAAGTAGCTCCTGTCAGCAGTGTGAATTCCGGTGGCTGGTACGATGATAGCGGGATTGCAAGTTACGGAACCGTCACAACGAACCAAAAGCAGGACATTTACGTGGATGATACTATGCCGATCACACAGGTTTACGTGAAAGCCGGGGATACGGTGAAAGTTGGAGACCGTCTTGTGGCATACGACACGACACTTTCTTCCCTGGAGCTTGAGATGAAAGAAATGCAGATTCAGGGGATTGACCTGAACATTCAGAACCTGCAGAAAGAGATCACCCAGCTCAAGGGGACAAAGACCGCGAAGGCAGATACAGGGGCATCCGTCGTGCAGACAAGCGCAGATGGAGAACAACAGCCAACTGTACAGAAGATGAGTGCTGTAAAGACAACCGTTCTTAATACATCAAAAGAGGATGAGAATAAAAAACCGGATGGTGATACCTCGAAGGATGATACGACAAAAGACGACAACACAAAAGATGATACTTCAAAAGACGATGCTTCGAAAGATGATAATACAAAAGACGATACATCCAAAGACGATAACAAAAAAGACGATGTACCATCTTCCGCAGTCGAGCGTCCATTCCCTGAAGCATTAAAGGGAAAAGAGGTTTACAGTGAGATCACATTAGATTCTGTTCCTTATAATAAAGAAGATGCAGACGGAACAATGGAAAAACCGTATCGTTATCTTTGCGCACCGGGGGCAGCCGTAAATGCACCGTTTATGCTCAAAGTATTAAAAGAGGGTCAAGTGTGTGCCTTTGATGTAGTAGATAACGCAGAAGCGCCGACAAAATTCTTATCCTGTTGGATCCTCGATGGAAAAACAGGACAGGTAGTCATACCGGATCCACAACCAACTCCAGACCCGGAGCCGACTCCAAATCCAGAGCCAACTCCGGAACCAGAGCCAACTCCGGAACCAGAACCAACTCCGGAACCGGATATTTCAGAAGATCCGGTTATCCCAGACACCCCGGACCTCCCGTCAAAGGAAGAAGTGACGAAGCAAATCAAGGAGAAAGAGCAGAAGATCAAAGATCTGGATCTTTCCAGGAGATCCGCTGAACTGGAACTGAAAAAGCTGAAGAAAAAGGTCGGGGACGGCGTGATCAAAAGTACGGTAGAAGGTGTAGTCAAAGAAGCGACTGACGAAGCGTCTGCAAAGAATGAGAACAAACCAGTTGTCAGCGTTGTCGGAGAAGAAGGTTTCTATGTGACCGGAAGAGTCGGAGAGACAATGCTTGATCAGATCAAAGAAGGAATGACTGCGACTGTAATGTCCTGGCAGTCGGGAGAATCCTACGAAGCGACAGTTACAGGTGTTGGCAACTCACCGGTAAGCGATTATTCCACAGGAGAGAACCAGAATCAGTCCTTCTATCCGTTCACGCTCGTGATCCACGGAGACGCAAATCTCTCGAATGGTGAGTCTGTGAATCTGTCGATGAATGGAATTGCAGCAGGTAGTGATGGATCGATCTATCTTGAAAAAATGTTTGTCCGCGAGGAAGGAAACCGCTATTATGTCTACAAGCGGGGCGATAATGGCAGATTAACAAAACAGTATGTAGAGGTTGGCAAAAATATGTACAATTCACTGGAGATCACCTCCGGCCTCACAATGGACGACCTGATCGCGTTCCCTTACGGCAGAGATGTCAAAGAAGGCGCAAAGACACAGGAAGCAGATACCCTGTACGACTATTATTAAGAAGACTGAACAGTATCAAAATGAAAGAGAGTGAGGTGCCATTATGTTAGAAGACATCAGACTGGCGTTTCAGGGAATCTGGAATCATAAATTAAGATCTGCGCTCACAATGCTCGGAATCATCATAGGAATCGGTTCCATTATAGCAATTGTGTCCACGATCAAAGGAACGAATGAACAGATTAAGAAGAATCTGGTCGGTGCAGGAAATGACGCGGTAAATGTACAGCTCTATCAGGGTGACTGGCCGATCGATCTGCAGTATCAGTCACTCCCGGACGGAGTGCCGGAGATCTCAGACGAGACACTGCAGGAGGTCGTTGAACTCCCGGAAGTGGAGACAGCGTCTTTATATCATACAAGAAATGAATACGACGCAGTTTACCGCGGCGCAAAGTCATTAAGTAACAGCGTGATTCTTGGAATTGACAGAAATTATCTGGATGTTTACGGATATCAGGTAACCAAAGGAAGAGGATTAACAGACAAAGATTATTCCGAAGGACGAAAAGTAGCCTTGATAGACAAGACAACAGCGGCAAGTTTATTCGACAATGCAGATGTGATCGGAAGAACGATCGAGATCAAGGGAGAGCCTTTTGTTGTCGTTGGAATGGTTGCAAAGAAAGCAGAGTCCCAGCCGGTGATCAACTCAATGGAAGATTACTACCGCTACATGTCAGATGACCAGAGCGGAAAGATTATTATTCCGGATCAAGTATGGCCGGTCATTTACCAGTATGACGAACCGCAGAACCTTGTCGTGCGTGCAAAAAGTACAGATGATATGACAGCGGCAGGAGAGAAAACCGCAGATATTTTAAATGCTATGCTGACAGTTTCAGATGATACCGTAAAATACAAAGGAGAAGATCTGTTAGAGCAGGCAACACAGATCCAGGAGATCAGCAACTCGACAAATCAGCAGCTGATCTGGATCGCCAGCATTTCCCTGTTAGTTGGTGGAATCGGAGTTATGAATATCATGCTCGTGTCGGTTACAGAACGTACCGGCGAGATTGGATTAAAGAAGGCACTCGGAGCGAGAAAGCGCAGAATTCTGACACAGTTCCTGACAGAGGCAGCGGTACTGACACTGCTTGGAGGAATTATAGGTGTTCTTGGAGGAATCGCGCTTGCGTACATTATATCCAAAGTCTCAGCAGTTCCGGTAGCAATCAGCGGAGTTTCGATTGTGATCGCAGTGCTGTTCTCCACACTGATCGGTATTATCTTCGGATTGATCCCGTCCGTGAAAGCGGCGAACATGAATCCAATCGAAGCACTTAGACATGAATAAAAAAACAGTGGAAAAAGAAAATACTTGTTTCAATTTCCTTCCATATCTGTTATAGTATGTGTTAATTAAAAGAGTCAGGAGAATCTGAGTGATCGGATTCTCCGTCTTTCTATGCAAAGAGAAAATAGCAATTATTAAAAGGAAAAGAGAAAAGGGGCATGTAGATTTGAGCAGCAGTACATTCGAAGGAAAGAAAAAGACAGAGAACGGAACAAAGAGGCTGATCTTCACAGCAGTATCTATCTTGCTGGAGATTGTATTCCTTCTCTTTCTGTTCACAAAGGTAAGTGAATACGCAACTATTATTGACTGGGCAACAAGAATCGTGGCAATCTTTCTTGTGCTTGGACTTTACAGCATGGATAAGACTTCATCGATGAAAATGCCATGGATCATACTGATGCTTGCATTCCCGATTCTTGGTGTGAGTCTGTATCTTCTCGTAGGTCTGAATGGAAGTACGAAGAAGATGCGGGCGAGATATGAAGAGATTGATAAAAAACTGCTCCCATATCTTCCGGATAACAGACAGATTCTTGAATGGATGAAAAAAGAGAATCCGCAGGCGGGGGCAATCGCTTCTTATCTGACGAATTACTCCTGTTACCCGGTTTATCAGAACACAGATGTTACCTATTATGATGAGGCAATCAAAGGGCTGGATGCACAGCTGGAGGATCTTTCAAAGGCAGAAAAGTTCATCTTTATGGAGTATCATGCCATTGAAGACGAAGAAGCATGGCAACGGATCCAGACGGTACTTGAAGATCGTGTGAAAGCAGGCGTAGAAGTTCGTATCTTCTATGATGATATGGGATCGATTTGGTTTGTGAACATGGATTTTGCAACAAAACTGAAATCTTTAGGAATCAAATGCCGTGTATTTAACCCGATTCTGCCGGGACTGAATATGTTCCTGAATAATCGCGATCACCGGAAGATTACTGTGATTGATGGAAAGGTTGCTTACACAGGTGGGTACAATCTGGCGAATGAGTATTTCAACATCACGCATCCGTATGGAATCTGGAAAGATACCGGGATCCGTATGGAAGGAGATGCGGTCAAGTCTATGACAGTAGCATTTCTGGAAATGTGGAATGCAGCCGGAAATGTAAAGTCAAAAGAACTTGTACCGGAGAAATATGTGATCAACTATGCATACCAGGCACAACAGCGTGGTTATGTCCAGCCATATGCAGACAGTCCGCTCGATGGTGAGCAGGTAGGCGAGGAAGTATATATCAGTATGGCGAATAAAGCAGAGAAATACTGCTGGTTTATCACTCCATACCTGATTATCACAGACGAGATGACACATGCACTCACACTGGCAGCAAAGCGTGGTGTTGATGTACGTATCATAACACCGGGTATCCCGGACAAGAAGATGGTCTACAGTGTGACCCGTTCCTTCTATCATAATCTGGTTAAGCATGGAGTCCGTATCTATGAGTGGACACCGGGATTCTGTCATGCGAAGATGAGTGTGGCAGATGATAAAATGGCGACCTGCGGAACGATCAATCTCGATTACCGCAGCCTGTACCATCATTTTGAGAATGGATGCTTCCTGGCAGATTGCGACGCAGTGCTGGAGATCCGGGATGATCTGATCCGCACGATGGGAGAAAGCAGAGAAGTGACCGAGCAGTATAAAGAAGGAAGAAGTGCGGGCTTAAGACTCGGACAGCTGATCTTACGTCTGTTTGCGGAGCTGCTCTGATATTATTACCGGTTATACGATGTGCGGACAGCAATCTGATAATATTGTTTGTGGGTTGAATTTGCACCGGATTGATTGTATAATGAACTTGATTGTTGAGAAATTAACAATAGGTTTTTTATGAAATGGATGGTCTGCCGGTCAGAAGATACTGAACCCGACAGCCGGATATGAACTTTATTTTATGAAGGAGGAATCAACGATGATTACCTGGAACAATTTGGATAAGCTTACTTCTTATCAGGAACTTGAGAAGACAGAAAGTGTAGACCTCGCAGCAGTGATGGCCGGAGAGAACGGAGCAGAGCGTGTGAAGAACTACAGCGTTCCGATGGCAGAAGGATTAGCATACAATTATGCAGCGAAGAAAGTGGATGACACAGTTCTCTCAGCTCTTGAGAAACTGGCAGAAGAAGCACAGCTGACAGAGAAGTTCGAAGCACTTTACAACGGAGAAGTTGTGAACACAGGAGAGAAGCGTCTCGTACTTCACCATATGACACGCGGACAGCTCGGAGATGCTGTTGTGGCTGACGGTGTTGACAAGCGTACTTTCTATGTAGAGCAGCAGAAGAAGATTGCTGAGTTCGCGAACAAAGTACATGCAGGTGAGATCACAAACGGTGCCGGAGAGAAGTTTACAACAGTTGTTCAGATCGGTATCGGCGGAAGTGACCTCGGTCCTCGCGCAATGTACCTTGCACTTGAGAACTGGGCAAAGAAGAATGATACATTCAAGATGGAAGCAAAGTTCATCAGCAACGTTGACCCGGATGATGCGGCAGCAGTTCTGAATTCTGTAGATGTTGCTCACTCTATCTTCGTACTTGTATCCAAGTCAGGAACAACACTTGAGACTCTGACAAATGAGTCCTTTGTAAAGGATGCTCTTAAGAACGCAGGACTTGACGCATCCAAGCATATGATCGCAGTAACAAGTGAGACTTCACCACTTGCCAAGAGTGATGATTACCTTGCAGCCTTCTTCATGGATGACTATATCGGAGGTCGTTTCTCATCTACATCAGCAGTTGGTGGAGCCGTACTTTCCCTCGCATTCGGACCGGAAGTATTCGCACAGTTCCTTGACGGAGCAGCAGCTGAGGATAAACTGTCCCTCAATAAGAATATCAAAGAGAACCCGGAGATGCTCGATGCATTGATCGGTGTATATGAGAGAAATGTACTCGGATACCCAAGCACAGCAGTACTTCCATACTCCCAGGCACTTAGCCGCTTCCCTGCACATCTGCAGCAGCTAGATATGGAGTCTAACGGAAAATCCGTAAACCGCTTTGGTGAGCCGGTTGATTACGTGACAGGACCGGTTATCTTCGGAGAGCCTGGAACAAACGGACAGCACTCCTTCTATCAGCTCCTTCACCAGGGAACAGATATTGTGCCGCTTCAGTTCGTAGGATTCAAGAACAGCCAGATCGGTACAGATGTTGTGATCCAGGACAGCACAAGCCAGCAGAAACTCTGCGCGAACGTAGCTGCTCAGATCGTAGCATTTGCATGTGGTAAAGAAGACGAGAACCGTAACAAGAACTTCGAAGGAGGACGTCCTTCAAGCATCATTATCGGAGACCAGTTAACACCGGCATCTCTCGGAGCACTGCTTGCTCACTTCGAGAACAAGATCATGTTCCAGGGATTCCTGTGGAATGTAAACAGCTTCGATCAGGAAGGTGTTCAGCTCGGTAAAGTCCTTGCAAAACGCGTACTTGCACATGAGACAGACGGAGCCCTGAGAGTTTTCAGTGATCTTCTGAATATCTAATAGAATCATATAAGTAAAAAGTATAGGAATCGTGCTGTCGGCGGAGAGTTCTGCTGACAGCACGATTTTTTAAGGAAAGGATTTTGTAAAAGAGAGAGGAAGCAAATGAAAAAGCGAAGGATCAAAGGAATTCAGATGATTCCATATGGACTTCTGGCCGGAGTCATGACAGAAGATTCAATAGAAGAGAGGCAAAGAGAAGTCCGCCTGACAGAGATTTCATCCGAAGGATTCCGCATCCGGCTTTGTAGGAGAGGGAAAGCAGAGGAGAACATTTATCCGAAAGCATTCAAGATCTGCTTCTATCAGATGGATCAGGCAGAGTATCGGGAGATTGAAATTCGTCATTTTCAGATAGAGTCAGGGGAACAGACAGAATTCTATCAAGCCTATGATATTTTCACAGTTCAGGAAGATTATAAAGAAGCCTTTCAGAAGCTCTGTGTCGAATATAGCCGATACATTTCGCTCAAGCTGGAACAGGATGATGAACATCTGGTGCAAGAAATGACCGGTTATCCCGCGCAGGAAGAAGAGGAACATTTCAAGAATGAAACAGAACAAAATAAAGCGTGGTTTCAGAATGCGGAGATCTTCCAAAATCTGCCGGCAGAATTAGCGGTAGAACTGGATCATCCGAAACTATACGAACAATATCTGACCAGACCGATTGAACGGTTCATGAAAGAATACTGGCAGCAGCATGGAATCAAAGATGCGCGGATCCTGGGAAGACAACCGGACCGGTTGTATATCGGCAATCAATTCTGTCCACATTTATTCCCGAAAGAAGAACAGTTCTTTGCACTTCTTGAGAAAGCAGATAAAGAACGGATGGAAGTGACCGTTGCCTTTTCCTTTATTCGGGAAGATAGGCTTGCACAGACAGAACAGCTGTTGACACGCCTGGATCAGTGGTGTGAACAACAGAAGACTTCCGGGGCGGAGAAGAAACGACTTGAGGTTGTAGTCAATGACTGGGGAATGGCACGTCTTGTGAAGCGGACCAAACATCTGATCCCGTGTCTTGGGACGCTCTTAAATAAGCGGAAGAAAGATCCAAGAATGTCCTACAAGATGGGAGATAAGACGCTGTTGGAACAGAATAATCTGAATGCAGGATTTTATCGCACCTATCTGGAAAAAAGCTTTGGAATCAGCTGTTATGAGTGGGAAAGCTGCGGCTATACACAGGAAATACCGAAAAAGATGCAGAACCATCTCCATGTGCCGTTCTATCAGACAAATACGTCGAGCTATTGTACACTTTGCGCTGTACTGGAACACGGTGAACGTGGAAAACAAAGGGAGAGACAAGAATGTCCGGCACCGTGTCTGGAACATAGCTTCTTCTATCCAAAGCATTTATATATGAAGGGAAAATACAACAGTCTGTTCGTATTGGATAAACATCTGTTAGATGAACCGGAGCAGTTGAAGAGAGAACTCGGAATAAAATGGAACCGCCTTGTGGTCAATCTATTGTGAAATGTGAAAAACAGAAGGATGATGGAAGAATGGAAACACAGAAAAGAAAACAGAATGAAAAAGAAAAAGCAGAGCGAAGGATGAAAATCGTTGCAGGACTTGGCTCTGTGGATGAATATATTCCATATGTCCAGGAGGGTGCAGACGAATTGTTTTGCGGATATGTGCCATATAACTGGATAAAAAAATACGGAACCGTACTTCCACTGAACCGCAGGGAAGTGCTGGCTTATAATGTGCAGCTCGGTTCTTTCAGTGAATTAGAGATCCTCTCAGCAATGATCAGGAAGTATAGAAAGCCGGTGCATATCGCGATGAATTCTCTCTATTATATTCCGGAACAATATGAAGACATTGCAGACATTGTGAAACAGTGTATGAAAATCGGATTCGACAGCTTCATCCTTGCCGATCCGGCATTGATTTTGTACTTGAGACAAAAAGGCATATCCTGTAAGATCCATCTTAGCGGTGAAGTCGGAGAAATGAACCGGGAGGCAATCAAAGTTTTTCAGGAAATGGGGGTCGACCGGATCATCTTCCACAGGAAAAACACAGTTGCATCGATGCGGCAGATGATAGAAGCTGTAAATGCAGAAAAACTGAAATTCGAGGCCTTTGCATTGAACGAATTGTGTCAGTTCACAGGAGCATTCTGCAATTCCATTCACTGTGACGAGATGGGTTATCTGTGCAGGACGACCTACTGGGGAGATGCTGAGATGGAAGAGCGTATGGAACGAGTGAGAAAAAGAACATTGGAGATAGAAGAGCAACAATATCTCTGTGGGAAGAGTGGATGTGCTCTGTGTGCGCTGCCACAGCTGGAGGCGGCAGGGATTACCCATCTGAAACTGGTTGGACGAGGAAATTATGTGGAAGATATGATCCGGGATATTCGGAATCTGAAGGCTGCGCTGGGGGTTCTGGAGGAGAATCAAAGAGAAGAAAAAGAGACAGGGAGATATATCGATCAATTGAATAAGAAAATCTTTGATGGTCAGCCGTGTGGGAATAATTGTATTTATAATCCGGGGCAGTTTCTTTGAGGTGTATGGGGAAAAAGAGAAAAGTTCAGAATAGAAAAAGAAGCGTATTTCGTGGAGTAGATTACTCTACGAAATACGCTTTTTCTTTAAATTGTTTCAAATCTTAAAATAATTGTCGTATATAGTGTACTCTTTTCAAACATTTCTGTCAATCTGAATACGTTCATTTCGTAAAATTATACAATATCTTAGCGAAAAAAATCGAAAAACAGATATTTTCATCATTTTAGGATCCTTTTTTTAATAGTTTTTCCTTTATTCGCCGTCAGATTTCTGGTCAATTGTCAGATAATTTCAAAGCTATCCAATCAAAAAATTAAAAATATTTATCTTTATTTATCTAAGTCACTTCACACTTTTGTGATCACATGTGTTAAAAAATCAATCATAATTACAAATTTTACAGCATTTATTTACCGTCAAATTTTTGGTCAGACACCTGAAAACCCTTGATTCCCAAGGCTTTCCATAAAAAATTCGTAGAGTAATCTACTCTACGAAATTTTTTGCAAAAAAGGGTGAAGGCTTATGGGAAGAAGACCGGCAGATCTGTCAGGAAGAAAGTTCGGTATGTTGACGGCCGAGTATGCGACAGAGAAAAGGGATAAACGGGGCTCCGTTTATTGGCATTGTGTTTGTGATTGTGGAAATGAAGTTGACGTGACGGCAGCAGGTCTTGTGCATGGTAATTATCATAGCTGTGGTTGTTTACAAAAGAAGAACCGTCAGGAAATTGCGCAGAGACGACATCTCGTAGACGGAACCTGTGTTGAAGTACTAGAAAAAAGAAAAAGCAGAAAAGATAACATGAGTGGTTTCCGTGGCGTTTTCCAGTTGAAGAATTGTAATCGGTATCGTGTGGATATCGGGTTCAAGGGAAAGCGCTATTATGTTGGTCTTTTCGACAATTATGACGAAGCGGTGCAGGCAAGACTTGCGGCGGAGAACCTGATCCACAATGGTTTCATTCAGAAATGGAAGGAATGGAATGAGAAGAAGAAGGAAGATCCAAAGTGGGGGAAGGAGCATCCGCTTGTGTTTGATGTGAAGAAAGAGGATGGGGAGATTCGGGTGAGTGTGTGAGATATGATTGTCGCGCCGAGAGGGAATGGCATCATAAGGAAACACTTAGCTGTGTGATGAACACGCAGGGAATTAGAAAAAGAAATCATTTATGAAAGCGAATGTGCATATAAAGATAATTTTGGGATGAAGGAGTTTAGAGAACATGAAAGTATGTTTAGTTGGTTCATCAGGAGGACATCTGACACATTTATATATGTTAAAGCCGTTCTGGAAAGATAAAGAACATTTTTGGGTTACGTTTGATAAAGAGGATGCAAGAAGCTTGCTTGAAGGTGAAAAAATATATCCATGTTATTATCCAACAAACCGGAGTCTGAAAGCACTGATCAAAAATACAAAGATTGCCTGGAACGTCCTGCATAAAGAGAAACCAGATTTAATTATTTCCTGTGGTGCAGCAGTTGCGGTTCCGTTTTTTTATATTGGTAAAATGATGGGCGCAAAGTTGGTCTATATCGAGGTTTTTGATCGAATTGATAAACCGACAATGACAGGAAAGATGGTTTACCCCATTGTGGACAAGTTTGTTGTGCAGTGGGAAGAGCAGAAAAAGGTTTATCCAAAGGCGGTTAACCTTGGAAGCATATTCTAAGTAGGGGACGAGAAAATGATTTTTGTGACGGTAGGAACACATGAGCAGCCATTTAATCGGCTGATTCAGAAAATAGATGAATTAAAGAAAGACGGCATTATAAACGAAGATGTAATTATCCAGACTGGCTTTAGTACATACGAGCCGAAATACTGTCAGTGGAGTAAGTTGATTCCATATCAGCAGATGGTGAAAAATGTGGCCGACGCCCGTATTGTAATCACTCACGGTGGCCCGGCAAGTTTTATTATGCCACTACAGATAGGTAAGACTCCTATTGTTGTGCCACGTCAGCATCAGTTCAATGAGCATGTGAATGACCATCAAGTTGAGTTCGCAAGGAATGTGGCGCAGAGAATGGGAACGATTATTCCGGTGGAGGACATTAATACACTGGGAGATATCATAACGAACTATGATCAGATTGTTGCCGGCATGGGGCATGGTATGAGTAGTAATAATGCAAAGTTCAATGAAGAGCTCGAAAAACTTGTAAAAGAATTGTATTGAGGATGGATGGATGAGAAAAGTTGGAATCATGTCGATGCAGCGCATTGCAAACTACGGTTCGTTTTTGCAGGCATATGCATTGAAGCAGCTAATTGAGGAAGTTGGCTGTAATGTAGAATTTGTGGACTACCATGTAGGTGCTCCAGTAATTGCAGAAAATGCAGATAGTAAAAACAAGGTTGTCCGAAAGATAGAAAAGGGGCTGGAAACCTTTCGGTATAGGGCTCCTCTTGCACACAAATTATCGTTCATCCGATATAAACAGTCCTTTGCGCGAAAGTATATGCCGCTTTTGGGAATTGCAGACGAAATGAACTACAATCCGACAGTGGATTGTCTTGTGATTGGCAGTGACGAGGTTTTTAACTGTATTCAAAAAAATTCCAATGTGGGCTATTCGCCAGAATTGTTTGGAAAAAATAACCATGCGAAGAAACTTATCACTTATGCAGCGTCTTTCGGTAATACCACATTGGAAAAGCTGGAAAAGTATAAAAAGGCCAATGAAGTCGGAGCTTTGTTGAAGAAGTTTGACGCGATTTCTGTACGAGATGCTAATTCAGGAACTATTGTAGAACAGCTCACTGGGAAAGAACCAGTGTACAATCTGGATCCGGTTCTGACCTATGATTACATGAACTGCTGCGACAAAATCCCACAGGTTCAGACTTATGAGAAGTATTTGATTCTGTACGCGTATGCAGGTCGTATTTCCAATGATGAGGCAGATTGGATTGTTGCTTATGCAAAGAAAAAGAATTTGAAGGTATATGCAATTGGTGGTATCCAAAAATGTGCAGACCGATTTGTGGACTGCTCACCCTTTGAGGTTCTGGCCTATTTCAGAAATGCAGAAGAAGTTATTACCGATACATTCCACGGCAGCATCTTCTCGGTGATCACACATCGGCCGTTTACAACATTGATTCGCAAGAGTGTAGGTAACAGCTATGGTAATGAAGAAAAGTTGAGCGATTTGCTAAAGCGACTGGGACTGGCCAATCGGATGACAACGAAAATTGAAGATACAGAAAACATCAATGAAAAGGCGATTGATTACGCGAAAGTTGATGAGCAGTTGAAAGCACATAGAGAAGTGGCGAAGGAGTATCTGAGAAAAAATTTAGAGGAATAAAATGGAGAACATATCGAGGATAAAAGAGAAATGTGTGGGATGTAAAAGCTGTGAGCAAAGCTGCCCAAAACACTGTATCTCTATGGTAGAAAACAAAGAGGGATTTTGGTATCCGTCTGTTGATGAAAAAAGCTGCATCGAGTGCAAGGTGTGCTTGAAAAAGTGTCCAGTAGAAAATACGGAATTTCATCGGAATGAGCCACATAAAGTTTGGGCGTGGCGCAATAAAAATGATGTGGATATTATGCGCTCTGCATCTGGCGGTGCGGCAGATAGTGCAGCGAAAACTATATTGCAAATGGGCGGTGTGGTTTATGGTGCTGCCTATGACGAGCAGCTGGCAGTAAGCCACATTGAAGTGACAGATGAAGCAGAAAGAGAGAAACTACAGTCCTCTAAGTATGTTCAGTCTGACCCGAAAGATAGCTACACAAAGGTCAAACAGCGTTTGTCAGAGGGGAAAACGGTACTTTTTACAGGAACTCCCTGCCAGATTGCAGGTCTGTATGCTTTTTTGGGTGGCAATCCAGAAAATCTATATACAGTTGACCTGATTTGCCACGGTGTGCCTTCGCCGAAGTTCTTCAAAAAGTATCTGGAATACCAGAACAAGCAGACGGCTAGCAGAGTAATCTATTTCAACTTCCGTTCCAAAGACAAGAGGGGTTGGGGAACACAATACCTGCTAAAGACAAAGACAAAGACAAAGACAAAGACACTCTCCCTTGATCGCTATGGAAAACATTTTATGGATGGCGACTGCTATAGGGAGAGCTGTTATCAGTGTGCTTATGCGAATATGAGCCGTGTGGGAGATTTGACAGTGGGTGATTTCTGGGGAATTGCAAAGAGCCATCCGAGCTTCAATTCTCCAAAGGGCGTGTCCAGTGTATTTGTAAATACCGAAAAAGGTCAAAAGCTCTTTGAAATGATGCGAGTTCTTGCAGAAGTAGAAGAAGCAACGTTGGAAGAGGGCATGGTGAAGCAGCATAATCTGGTGCAGCCGAGCAACAGGCCTGTGACTAGAGATACTTTCTATAAGAGCATCGATGAACTAGGCTTTATAGAGAATATAAAGGTTGGCTTTCAGCCAAAAGCACGGTTGAAATCTGTGCTGCCGAATAAACTGATTCAAAAAATCAAATCTCTTTGAGATTTTGTGGAGGAAGAATACATGGGAGAGCCTATAAGAGTTTTGCATATCTTGCAGCGAATGGAAGCTGGCGGTACGCAGGCTTTGTTGATGAATATATACCGGAAAATTGACAGAACGAAAGTACAGTTTGATTTTTTGGTCGTTTATAAGGAAAAACAGTTTTACGATGATGAAATTGAAAAAATGGGTGGACATGTTTACAAACTGTCTTTCCGGGAGGATTTGAACCTTCCTAAATTTCAAAAAGATTTGGCAGTTTTCTTTGCTCAGCATCACGAATATAAAATTGTTCATTGTCACGCCTACACGATTGGATATTTTTGCTTGAAAGCGGCAAAGAAAGCAGGTATCCCCGTTAGAATTGCTCATTCACATAATAATGAGACAGTACACGATATAAAATATTTACCGAAGCTGTTCATGCAGCGAATGTTTACCAAAAACGCAACAGATCTTTTCGCCTGCTCTGAGGAAGCTGGAAAATATCTGTTCAAAGACAAGCCGTTTCAAGTGCTGAAAAATGCGATTGATTCGCAGAACTTTATTGCGGATGCGGATACCAGAAATGAAATCAGGAAAGAACTGGGGTTAAAGGATAAATTTGTTGTCGGCCATGTTGGTCGCCTACATCCTCAGAAAAACCATGATTTCCTGATTGATGTTTTTGCAGAAATCAAGAAGGAAAAGCCTGACGCTGAATTGATTCTTGTTGGCACCGGGCCATTAGAAGAGAAAGTAAAAAGCAAAGTGGTCGAAAAAGGCCTTTCAGATTGTGTGCATTTTCTTGGAAATAGAAAGGATATGAACAGAATTTATCAAGCGATGGATGTGTTTGTTTTTCCATCTTTGTTTGAAGGTCTTGGTATTGTTGCAATCGAAGCACAGGCGGCAGGTGTTCCTATTGTCTGCTCTGAAGGATTGCCGCCGGAAACGGATATTACACCAATCTACCGGAAACTGCTGTTGAGTGATGGGGAAGAAAAGTGGGCGAATGCAGCACTTGAAATGGCACAGAATCTGAAAGCACATACCAATATGCAGCAGTATGTGATTGATGCAGGATTTGATATGGACGCAACTGCAAAATATATGGAAAGTTATTATTTACGAAAATATAATTAAGCGAATGATACTTAATTATATTATAGAGGTGAAAAATGTTTATTTCAGTGATAGTTCCAGTATATAATGTTGAAGAATATCTGGACAAATGTTTAGAAAGTTTGTTGAACCGGCATTATTCAGATATGGAGATTGTTGTTGTTGACGATAAGTCAACAGATGGATCTTTGAATATTGCAAAAAAATATGAAAAATATACAAATGTAAAAGTAATCGCTAAGGAAAAGAATTCAGGTTTATCTGATACTAGAAATGTTGGAATAAAAGAATCATGTGGGCAATATATTATGTTTTTAGACTCGGATGATTATGTAGAAAATGGATGCATTGCTAAAATACAAGGTATAATTGAAAAGGAAAATACACCGGATATTATATATTTTGGGTATTGTGAAGAATACGAAAGTACCGATAAACAATTAATAAAATATGGGTATGTGTCGGCTAAAAATTGTTCTTTTACAGGTGAGAAGTTTGCACTTGAGGAACTAAAGCAAAGGAATTTGTATGCGGCAGCTTGCTTCGGCGTGTACAAAAGAGCATTTATTGTAGAAAATCAATTATACTTTGAGTCAGGAATTCTACATGAAGACGAGCTTTGGACACCACAAGTTATATTGAGAGCAAACAAAATATATACATCAGATTATGTGTTTTACCATTATTTAAGAAGAAAAGGATCTATTACAAGATCGGGAAATAAAACAAAACATGGGCAAGATATGCTCTGTATTTGTAAGAAATTAGATATATTAGCAAATGAAATTAAGAATCCAGAATTAAAAAAATACATGGATAATCACATTGCGATGCTTTATATGAAAGGTATGACAGAAGGAAGACTGTATCAAACGAATATGGAGATTGATCGGTTTTATCCATTGCGTAAGGTTTGCTTTAAAAAGGACAGAGCAAAAGCCATTCTGTTTGCATTTAGTTTAAGATTGTACTATAGGATTAATATAATGAAGATGCAAGGATAAGAGGATGAAGATTACATATAAAATCAATGTATATAACTTGTTGACATATTTGTTGGTATTTGCAATTATTAAACCATATTTTTTGCCTGTAGGACTAAGGCAGGCAAGTAAAATTATTATTCTCATAAGCGTTTTTTTGTTTACAATTTCAAGAGAAAAAAAAGAAAGAATTGTAAATTTGTCGTGGTTATTTTCTGGCTGTGTTTTGCTTTCAGCGGTTATGGCATATCTTAAAGGTGGATATCAGGATAAAGACTTTTTGGACGCACTTCTCTATGCCGTTACATTTTATGATATTTATTCGTTTATTGGACTTTGCAAGCAAAAGGATCGATTTAACGAGACAATAAAATGCTTATATAATATCGTTGGACTATATTGTATATTGACAATTGTTTCAATATTATTGGTCGGTACAGTGAATAACAGCAATCAGTCTGCATATATCTTTGGAAATAAATTTACATCTTCATATTTATTTATATTTTTTGTTGCTTTATATGGTGCAACACATGAGATGATTTTATGGAAAAATAAAATTTGCTATATTGCTTTGTTTATAAGTTCAATTGCACTTACCTTATACATAGGTTGTGCTACGGCTACGGTAACTTTGGCAGTGCTGTTTATAGCAACAATAGTTCCATTTCAAAAAATCAGAATGTTGCTGTTAAATGAAAGATTTGCGGTAACAGCACTAATCATGTCTGCACTGGTTGTTTTGGTGATGGGACAAATTCTTAAAAATGAATTTATAAATAATATCGTATTTGGATACTTCAACAGATCTTACACTGTGACTGGGCGTTTGGAAATATATAATGATTATTTGCTGAATATCATTAGAAGTAGATTCTGGTTTGGATATGGGTATAGCAATTCGATGATGAAGAATATGACAGGATTATATGCAAATGCACAGAATGGATTACTTGAAATCATGGTGAATATGGGATTTTTGAGTGTAGTTTCATTAATTGTTACTGTCTTCTGGAGCTTTAAAAATACTCTCAAGACAGATAAGTCTTTTTATATTTCAATTATTGTGTATGGAATGATTATTGCATCAATTTTTGAAGTGGCCTTGAACTGGTTTTTTTTCTTAGGTGTATGTCTAATTCGATGGAATTGCGATGCCGATGGTTCAATACGGTCGAGTGATTGAAGGAGAAATTAAATATGAAGGTATATATTTTATCAATGCAACAGGTTAACAATTACGGATCCGTCTTACAAGCGTATTCATTAAAAAAAATGATAGAAAGTCTAGGTAATGAGGTGAGGTTTCTTGCGATAGAAAAAGGAACGGATGATGCTCTAAATATACAATGTGAAAAAAAGGATATTGACAAAAAAAATGATAGCTGGTTAGAAACACAATGGAATCGCGTTAAGGGCAAAATACTTGGAAGAAATTTGCGGAGAGTTTTTTATGAATTTAGAAATAGCACAGGTCTGAATAGTGTGAACGGCGACGAGCATTTTGATACATGCGTAATAGGAAGTGATGAAGTTTTCAATTGCTTACAAAAATCCAAATGGGGTTTTTCTTCGCAGCTATTTGGGAAAGTTGAAGCTGCTGAAAGGGTAATCACATATGCAGCAAGTTGCGGATCGACAAAAGTGGATGATTTGTCGGACGAATTGAGAGAAGCTATTAAAAGTGCGATGTCGAATTTGTCAGTTGTATCCGTGCGGGATAAAAACACTGCAGACTTTGTAGAGAAAATTTCCGAAAAAAAGCCTGTATATAATTTAGATCCGGTGGCTGTAGGAAACTTTGATGATGAAATCAGGAATGTTACAGTGAATTCTAAACTTCCTAAAAAATATTGCATTGTTTATTCTTATGCCGAGAGATTTAGTGACCTAGAGGAAATTAAGGCAATTTCTGAATACTGCAAGAAGTACAATTTGAAGATTGTGGCTCCGTTTGGAAGGCAGAAATGGATACCTTCGTATGAAACACTAACTCCGTTTGAGTTGTTGAAAGCTTTTCAGAATGCAGAATGTATTGTAACGGACACATTTCACGGAACACTGTTTGGTGCAAAATTTGGAAAGAGAATGGCGGTATTGATTCGGGAGAGTAACCAGAATAAATTAGAGGATTTAACGCAACGCCTTCAAATACAGAGTCATGTTATTACCGATATCTCTCAATTGGAAACAGTGCTGAAAAAAGAGCTGGATAAGAAAAAAATCGGTCAGATACTGGGTTTGGAAAGAGAAAAATCATTGAAGTATTTGAAAGAAAACTTATAAATGGGTGACGGAGATGGAAAAAATAAATAAGATTTATAGAAGAAATTATATACCTAATTTTCGATTATCCGCATAAACACTAGACTTTCAAGCATTTTGAAGTATAAAAAAACATTCATTTTACCACGAATTTACCACGATTGAATGAGCCTTGATATGACCTATAAAATAATACCCAAAAGACATCATTTAGATATAATGATGTCTTTTTTAAAAGCAGTCAATCCTAAGACTAACTGCTCTATATGTGATATAAGGTTATCAGACAATTTACTAACAAGGTATATACTATCGCCCTAATAACATAGACAAAAATTTTAATAATGAATCAATTCCACCAGTAAATAGAAATAACCCTAATATTATCGAAACTATTGTTCCTATGTTAATTTTTTTAGCCAGAATAAATACTGCTGGGTGCTTTGGGTCAATATATATACTATATACATTTCCTTGTGTCATACTCCTATTTAATCTTTTATGAGAAATATTCTGTGTTGTTTGCTCACGATAATAAGTTCCGTTATATGTATATTCAAATATTGGAGATTGTGTAGAAATGCCATTGCCACCATAATATGTATTATAGCCACAATACACGCCGTCCACTTTTTCTCTACAACGCAATAACGAATATAAATCATTTACCCCAACCAAAATAAATATCAAACCAAATATAGTCGCTCCAAACGGATAAAACAAAAGCTCACCATATGGCAAAGTTAAAGATAAAATAGAAATAATTCCACAGCCAATGAAACAAATAAACATAATCAAACAGATAAGTGGCATGACTTTATAGCGTTTCTTTTTCATAATTACAAAACATACTATACCAAATACTATTGTTAAAAAATAAATAAGAATTGTCATTCCTAATCGCTCCTTTGATTTTACCAAACCACTTAGTCAATATTATTTTTCTAACTGTTCTTGCACAAATTTAATGCTATTTTGAATATATTCTTTGTCTTTTTCTGTTGCAACTTCTTCTAATTGTTTAAACAAAGCAATACATTCATTTCGTTTACCTAATACATTAAATGCAGTTGCAATATTGAGATACCATGTCATTTCATCTTTCATATCTTTAGGTTTCGTATCTATTGCAAGAAGTTTTTCTAAAAAGAGTTCTCCATTTTTATTTTCGTGATATTCTCTTACAATATCATTGTTCATTTTTCTAAACTGACGTCCTCTCCGCATTAAAACAAAGAATACAGTAAAGAAATAAACAATAGTAATAACAGCAATACCACCAACAATAATGCCTAAAAAGCCAATTGTTGATTTTACATAGGGAATTACTATGTTCACATAAATAAATAGTAGTACCGCCCAAAATAGAAAGGCTAATCGGATAAGCCATTTATCTCTTTTTTCATATATTGCTCTTTTATTTTTTAGATTTTCGGGTTCGTAAATCATTTTATTTCACTCCTTTATTGCCACATCAATCAGAATTTGTTTCACTTACTGATATTTTTCTTGTTCTTGACCTTGTTTTGCAGCCTTGAATATCTCTAAGCTATCATCAAATTTATCTGAACCATATCGCATGATTGTTCCGAAGTATGGCTGACCTTCTTCTATTTCATCTAAATCGCTTCCGCTATTTCTTGGGGCTGTTCTTTCTAATATTGCCTCTGCTTTTTCAAAACTCTTATGGTCTAAATAATGAACATAAAGCAATGCTTCGCCACCTAATTTATCACGAAAGACTTCTTCATACATTTGATATTCTTCTTCATCAGTTTTTCCAGTCATTGTAGAAGTGTCAATATAAACCCTAACAGCTCCCAATGTTCTTTTATCTGGATCATCTGCAAGATTACGAAGATTAACAAACTTATTCCAATTAGAAACTTCTTTTACTGGCATGCTTTGCCATTTTTCCCATTCTTCTTCTTGTGACCAGATACGTCCTTTAATATAATAGTTTTCGGCTACCTGTGAAACAGCTCCTTCCGTTATAGACTCCATTTGTTTTGCCAAAAGTCGTTCCGCATAACCATCATAAATAATTTCTATTTTTGAGTTTGGTTCTTCTGGATTAAAATAGCTACCCTCAAATGGATGATTTGGGTCATTTTTTGAAATACAAGTTGCATAGATTGCACCATTGTCTGATGGCAAAAGTTTTGGTTGATTCCAAGACAATACTTCAAATTCTTCTCCATATTCTTCTTGTAAGTAGGTTTCAATTTTTATTGAAATCTCATCCTCATGTCCACAGCCATTCAATAGCCCTAAACAAAGCATGCTTGCTATAACACCTAATAAAAATTTTTTATATCGCATAATCGCCACCTCTATGTGATTTTATGATTTAACACAATTCGTATTCAAATAATAATTATCTTCTTCCTGAATTTTTATTAGAAATTCTTCTAATGAGTCCGCAATCTTAACATCATAATAATATATCTTACTTGAAGTATCATTTGTTAATTCTATTGATATTAATGCTGATTCACTACCTTCAAAAAATATTAATTTACCATTTTCATATTCATCATATATCTCAATATCAGGATAAAATTCAAAATCACCTTGTCTTAATCTAAAATCTCTTATTGAATAAGTATCCATAATACGATTTACATTATTCTCAGCCCCCTTGATAAATCCATATCCAATCCCTAATAATAAATCCTTTAGTTCTCTTGGCACAGTTAAGTTTAGTTTTTTTTCTAATTCATCTATCTCTTCTACTTTAACTGGATAAAATTTATTCCCATTGTGGTATTTTAAAAATTCATATAAATCAAAATTCATAAATAATGTCCTTTTTTGTTGATTTCAAAATCTACTTCTATATTTCGCCCATTTTGTTCTAACTTTCAGTTCTACAAACTGGGATTTCGTTTGTTCTTTACTTCGTAATACCAGTCATTTACGATATCGTCTGCTGTCTTAGTTTTGTGATTACTATGCACTAGATTATACTTATAGTCTGCGTTAAATTGTTTTGTCTTAACATCATAAACCATTTTTATTTCTGTTGGCATTGGTCTACTGTACTTTTTACACACTTCAATCAACTGCTTTATATCATCAATTAAAATTTGCAAGCAATCCCTTTGGCGTTCTAGAGAAACATCATAGTTAAAGCCATTATTGGCATTGTTTAACTTATGCTTTTTTAGTATATTTCCACCGATATTATAGAAATAATTAGATGTCACAACATTAGGTTCAAATGATGCATAGATATATATTTTATCTGCTTTATTTTTAACATATTCTAGACAAATAGAAACCATATCTGACTGTATCTCTGTAAAATAATCTTCAAACACTTTTTCTTTTACAGGTTCTTTTTTCCTCTTTAATTTACCGAATAATTCCATATTTAATGTTCCTCTAAAATTCAAATTCTACTTCTATAATACTTCTTAGTGAACTCTGCAAGTTTTAAATAATCTTTACCAAAAACAAAGATGCGGTATGCATTTTTTCCTTGTGAATAATTAGGCACATCGTTCCTTTCAAAGTTTATATTATAATTTTTCAGTTCCCGCTCTGCCTGTTGGATTTCCACTTCAGACCAAACCCACGCAACTAAATGTGCTTTATTCCACTTATCAGCCAGAAGTTTCTTAAGTGCATATTCCACTAACTCCTGTTCACTTGAGAATGACTTTATTATCCTTTTATTCCCTCGTTCAGAATATCCAAACTCATATGCATCACCATTTTTTTTAATAACAATCCCTTCGTACGCATAATGTTTTCCAATGCTAATTTCTGCAAAAGAATAACACTCGTCTTCCAAATATTTTTCTAATTCTTCTATACTTTTCATATAAACCTCGTGTGCAACTTCTAATTTGTCGCTTTCTTCATGCCCATATTATAACAGTTCCATATATCCACCACAATAAAAATCAGCATACCTCTTAATATTTTTCTATCTTGGAAAATACACACTTTTCTTTTCTTCCTCTTGATTATCAATCACAGAAAAGAAAAAGCCCTGTCAAGAGCTTGCCACCATTGGTGGTGCTTTGCACTCTTTACTGGGCTTTTTATTTGCTGTATTTTTTATGCAAGAGGAAAATCAAAGTCCTCTGTTCCATTTCTCCTTTAGATAATCATCATAGTCCGCCTCATTGAAATCTGATTGTGGGGAAGTGTCGGGAATATTGTTTCTGTTGTCAATATCCGCAAGCTGACGGAATATCCAATCATCATAAGGGTCGTGGTATTTATATTCTTTGGGCTGTTCTCTGTATCGGTCTAAACCTCGCATTTCCTTATGCACTTTCATCATGCGTTCCAATTTCTGACGCTGTATCAACTGCTTGATTTCCATAAGTTCTTCCAACTCCGTAACCTCATTGGTAATGTAGTTATGAATATACTGTATGAGTTTATATTCCATGTAAAATCTACATTCTCTTTCGTCATTGAAAAATTCATTTTCAGACAGATAATCTAAAGAAACATTAAAATCCTGTTCCCGTTTGATAACGTCCATGATATATGGCTCGGTGTGGTCGATATATTTCCATTCCCCTGATAACAATTCATTGGGCGTTACACCCAGCACGTCCATTATCTTCTCCAACGTATCAAAGGTAGGATAATTCACACCACGTTCAATCTTGGAAAGGCTCTGCATATTGATACCGATTTTGTCCGCAAGTTCCTGTTGTTTCATTCCTCTGTGTTTTCTTATGGTCTGTATGTTTTCTCCTAAGAAACTGATTTTCTTTTCATAATGCTCCATAACTTAGTATAACCGCTCCTTTCGTTGCTTTTCTTGGTATTTATAAGCATATCATACTTAATATATATCCAAAAGTCAACAAAAACTTCTTGACAAGTAATTCTAATGGCGTTATTATCGTATCAGATAGAGTGATTAAGCACGCTAGGGTCAATCACACGCTTGAGTAAGCATAGAGAAGATATATTTTCACTTTGATAGCATGAATAAGCATGGACTGTCAGACCGAAAATAGTGGTTTCCAAAAGGGGCTGGCTGGACGGGGCACGTCCCCCAGACGTGTTCGGACAGACAGTTCCTTTTGGAAAGGGAACGCCTTTAGGCGTTCGTAAAGGGCGTATATGTAACACCGCCCTGCGCATACATGTCATAGTACCTAGAAACTGTGATAAATAAAGGAAAAAACACGATTTTTACCCCGCAAAAAAACGGGAAGTACGAAAGGAGTAATGCACTATAACTACACACAAAAATTTATCCGTTAAGATTGATTACATCAGCATTGTATTTGATACTGCAACCACTGAAGATGTAATCATGCACATTTTAGGTTTACCGACTGATATTTTCAATGTCTATCCGGCAAGCATTAAATACAAAACCTATCAAGCACGCTGGCAGATTGGAGATATTTATGTATCGGGGGACGCAAGAAAAACAGAGGATAACCCACAAGGGTTAGGCTGTTATCTTGTTATGACTGGCAGAGGGTGTGATGATATTTTCCGTATTCTCGACAGTAGGAATTATACCTTTGGGGATATGTTCCGACGCTGTGAGCGAAGATACGGACGGGATAATTTCCATTTCACAAGACTTGATATTGCCATTGATGATAAGAACGAAAAACCATTTTTTACCATAGAGCAGATAAAGAAGAAATGCGAAAAAGAGGAATTTATCTCGAATAGTGAGGGCTACCACTTTGATGAAAGTAAGTTTGATGATTTCGACACCGCAAAGACTGTTTATATCGGTGCTGGAAAATCGGGATTGTCCTACCGCTTTTATGATAAGGATAAGGAAGTCTGTTCAAAACATAATAAGACACTTGATGAAGTCGGCAGTTGGAAACGGACAGAAATGCAACTGCGTGATGATAAGGCTCATGCTTTTGCCATGACATTCAAAGACAGACCGCTGGAACTTGGGGAACTGGCTTTCGGTCTGCTGGCAAACAACCTACGCTTTGTCGTACCAAACAGAAACGAAAGTAATAAGAGCAGATGGAAAACGTGTCGGTTTTGGGAACGCTTTTTAGGGGCTGTGGAAGTCTTGAAACTGAATATACCAAAACCGCATAACTCCCTTGAAGAAACACAGCAATGGCTCACAGAGGGTGGCGTGATTTCCGCTGTCAAAAGTTTTTACTTCTTGGAAGAACATGACGCATTAGGTGGACTGGAAAAAGTGGGAACTATGCTTGATAAGGCAAGATACAGCAATTCCCTTTCCAGTAAATTAACCGCCCATTTACAGAGGATAAACCGCACCGACCTTATCCCCTATATCCAGTATGACACGAAACATGGGAAAGGGGGTATCTGATGAATAACAACGATATTCCCGTATGGGAAAAATACACCCTTACCATTGAAGAAGCGTCAAAGTATTTCCGTATCGGAGAAAACAAGTTAA
>ENA-OWPB01000345-OWPB01000345.1-human-gut-metagenome-genome-assembly--contig:-NODE-345-length-63293-cov-5.375407_pt1 | contig 63293 bp, 52 predicted proteins | sample MGYA00248260_ERZ651838 | MGnify/ENA primary metagenome ERZ651838 (study PRJEB26924, sample SAMEA4378304) | human gut metagenome | biome: human gut; feature: human-associated habitat; material: faeces... | reverse complement strand
TGCGTCCGGCAGGGCGCACCCTGTTTTTGTTTTATGGTCTAATTTTATCTTACTTCTGAGCCTTCACTGGGCGGTCCTCAAAGCCCAGTGAAGCAGTGACCAGTGCAGACACAACGATGGCTGCAACAATGGCGATTGCCATTGCCCACATGGTCTGCTGGAAGATTGGCAGAGCCAGAATGGTGGAGTAGCCGTACACATAAGCCGTTGCACCCAGAACACCAGCGATGATACCACCGACAGCAGTGCCGGCCATGATGCCCAGCATAGGACGCTTGAGGGGCAAGTTCACGCCGTACAGAGCAGGCTCGGTGACACCGGCCACGATACAGCCGAAGGCAAGGCTCAGGCATTCGGCACGGAACTCAGGATTCTTAGTGCGCAGAGCAACACCGAGGCAGGCACCGCCCTCTGCCATGTTATGCAGGATGTAGGAAGGACGGAAGAACACATCATAACCCGGATCAGCAAATGCCTGCACCATGAAAGGGGTAACAGCATGGTGCATACCCGTCATGACCAGCCACGGCATTGCCGATGCCAGCAGTGCGATTGCAACGGGGCCAAAGGTTGCGGATGCCCACAGGAAGAACTTGACAACGATGCCGCCGACCAGATCGCCCAGAGGTCCGAGAACGACCACGCCCGCGATGTAGGTCAGGATCATAGTGCCTGCGCCGACCAGAACCGTGCGCAGGATACCGGGGATGATTTTGGTCAGGAACTTTTCGCAGTAGCAGGCGAAGATGCCGATGAGCAGTGCAGGCAGCAGGGTGCTGCTGTAAGACACCTTGGTGACCGGCAGCATAAAGATGGTAACAGGGCCTTCCTTCAGCATGGAGATGAAGTCCGGGTAGACCAGCGCAGCCGCCACGCTCATTGCATACAGCGGGGTGCTGCCCAGCTTCTTGGCAACACCGTAGGCAACAAACACCGGCATGAAGTAGAACGGAACGTTTGCCAGCTGGCTGAGCAGCGTATAGGCCGAAGCATCCTTGAATGCCGGGTATGCCAGCGTTGCCAGCAGCAGGAACACCTTGAGCATACCGCCCGAAACCAGACCGGGGATCAGCGGAGTGACCGATGCCGAAACAAAACCAACCACGTTGTTTGCAATGGTCTTTGCACTCTTCTTTTCGGCCTTGCCCGACTTCTTTGCAGGTGCTTCGTCCGGGACAACGCCGCCCGCCTTATTGCCAGCGGCCTCATAGATCTTGCTGGCTTCTGTATACACGAGGATCACGTTCTTGCCGAACACCATCTGAAGTTCGTCGGTGGTGAACACCACGCCCAGAACGCCCTCGCACTTCTTGATGGCTTCCACCTCGACCGCAGACTTATCTTTGATGATAAAGCGCAGACGGGTAGAGCAGTGGGTGACGTTTTTGATGTTCGAGGTTCCTCCACTCAATTCAATGAGTTCCGATGCTACTTTACGGGAATCCATAAGACTACTTCCTTTCATTTTTATCATGTTATCTTGACTTTCAGGCAAATCCTTAATAGACTTATAAAAAAGATGTTTTGTGTACAGGAGGGGCTGTCATGATTATCGAACGACTTTCCGACGAAACCAGATTTACCGCAACGGAAAAGAAAGTCATCGAGTTTATTCAGGAGCATCCGCGTGTCGTGACGAATCTTTCACTGGACGATCTGGCGGCGGCCTGTTTCACTTCGCAGGCTTCCATCATCCGGCTGTGCAAAAAACTGGGCACAAAAGGCTTTGCAGAGTTCAAAGTCCAGCTTGCATCTGAGCTGAGCCTGTTTGCGCAGGACAACCGGGAAATCTCCGTGGACATTCCCATCGAGCCGGATTCCAACAGTCAGGAGATTGCAAAGACCTTTTACAATCTTTCGAGGCGCGCCATCGAATCCACCCGGAACTCGCTCGACCACATCGCCCTGCAAAAAGCCGCCCGCCTGCTGGCTTACTCTGACCTCATCCATGTTTACGGACGCGGGGAATCGCTCATCATTGCCGAGGACTTCCACTACAAGCTCATCCGCATCGGGATGAACTCGGTTCTGGAAACGCAGAACGGCTTTCAGGAAGCCCGCAGCCATGTGCAGAACCCGCACATCCGGGAAAGTGCCCTTGTGGTCTCGCAGTACTGCAACAGTCCGCAGGTGCATTACATCATAGATGAACTGATGAGTGCCAACATTCCGTTCGTGCTTGTGACCGCTGCGGAAAAGGCATGGCCTTATGACAAGTTCGCACAGGTCACGTTACGCATCAGCTGCACGGAAAGCCGCTACAAGATGGGCAGCTTTGCTTCCCGGAACGCTTTCCTGTATCTGCTGGACTGTCTGTACGGCACGATGTTCTCGCTGAACTACGAACAGAACAAGCAGAACCTTTCCGCATTTTCCCAGCGCAAGGTGGAGCGCAGCTATTATTACACCTACCTCCCGGACACGGAAACGAATTACTGAATCTCTACCCGGTTCACGCCATCTTTTACTGCCGCTTTCTTCACGGCTTCTGCCACGGCGGTCTTGACATTTGCATCAAAGGCAAGGGGCAGGATGTTCTCCGTGTTCAGTTCGCTTTCGGGGATCATGTCTGCAATGGCGTGCGCGGCAGCGATCTTCATGCCCTCGGTCACGCGGGAAGCCCGTGCATCCAGCACACCGCGGAACAGACCAGGAAAGACCAGAACGTTGTTCACCTGATTGGGATAGTCGCTGCGGCCCGTGCTGACCACCGCTGCACCTGCCGCCTTTGCTTCTTCCGGGAAAATTTCCGGCGTGGGATTGGCACAGGCGAAAACGATGGCATCGTGGTTCATGCTCCGAACCATCTCTGCGGTCAGGCAATGGGGAACGCTGGTGCCGATAAAGACATCCGCACCCTTCACTGCATCGGCAAGACCGCCTGTTACTTTGCGCGGGTTGGTGATCTCGGCAAGCTCCTTCTTGTGGCCTGCCAGACCCGCGGCGCGGCCCGGGATCAGAATGCCGTGTTCATCCACAGCGATAATATCCTTGATGCCCATGCTCATCAGCATCTTGATGATGGCCGTACCTGCGGCACCGGGACCATTCTGCACAACGCGGATGGTCTCCATTTTTTTGCCGGTCAGTTTCAGTGCATTGATTAAGGCTGCGCTGACCACGATCGCTGTGCCGTGCTGATCGTCGTGGAACACCGGGATGTCACAAGCTTCCTGCAACTTCTGCTCGATCTCGAAGCAGCGGGGTGCGCTGATGTCCTCAAGATTGATTCCGCCGAAGCTGCCCGCCAGAAGGCTAACCGTATGTACGATTTCATCCACATTCTTGCTGCGGATGCACAGGGGAATCGCATCCACATCACCGAAATCTTTGAAGAGGATGCACTTGCCTTCCATGACCGGCATTCCAGCTTCCGGGCCGATGTCGCCCAGTCCCAGAACCGCCGTTCCATCGGTCACGACCGCAACGGTGTTCCAGCGGCGGGTCAGCTCATAACTCTGGGCCGGGTCCTCCTTGATTGCCAGACAGGGAGCTGCCACACCGGGGGTGTAAGCGATCAACAGAGCTTCATGCGTGCCGGTCTCTGTCCGGGTGTGCATTTCCAGCTTGCCGCGCAGCTTGCGATGCAGCTCCATTGCTTTTTCTGCGTAATCCATGCTCGCTTTCTCCTTTACAGTTCCTGTCCGTTGGTGCGGACCACATTCTGATAGTAAGCGAAGGAATCTTTCTTTCTGCGCTCCATGGTGCCGTGTCCTTCGTTGTCACGGTCAACATACACGAAACCGTACCGCTTTTTCATCTCGCCGGTGCCTGCGCTGACAATATCGATCGGTCCCCAGTAGGTGTAGCCCATAATGTCCACACCGTCCCGCAGGGCATCCCGCAGAGCCATCAGGTGCTGACGGAGATAATTGATGCGATAATCATCGTGGACAATGCCGTTCTCGTCCGGCTCATCGATCTGTCCCAGACCATTTTCCACCACAAAGAGGGGAATCTGGTAACGGTCATACAGTTCGTTCAGCGTATAGCGCAGTCCCAGCGGGTCGATCTGCCAGCCCCAGGGGGTCGTTTTCAGGTATGGGTTCGGCGTTCCCTGATCTCCGCCGGTGTCACCGGAAAACGGTGTGCCGTACTCATGCGTTGTGGTGCGGTAATAGCTGAAGCCAAGGTAGTCGGCGGTGTATTTCCGCATCAATTCCTCGTCACCCGGCTCCATTTCCACATGGACATTTTCCTTATCCCAGATGTCAGCCATGTAGTTGGGGTAGTAGCCGCGGATCATAATGTCGCCGTACAGCAGCGAACGGCGGCGCAGTTCCATAGTTTCAAACACATCTTCCGGTCGGCAGCTGTGCCGATAGACGTTGCTCAGCGAAAGCATACAGCCGATCTTTGCATCGGGAATGATCTCATGGCACAGCTTGATAGCCAGTGCATTCGCCACAAACATATTGTGGCTTGCCTGATAGACGACCTGCTGGTGGTTCTCGCCTTCTTTGAAGAAGATACCGCCTGCTGCACCCGGCATCCGGCGCATATTGTTGATCTCGTTGAAGGTCAGCCAGTATTTCACCTTGCCTGCATAGCGGCGAAACACGGTCTCGCAGTATCTGGTGAAAAAGCCGATCAGCTTCCGGCTGCGCCAGCTGCCGTATTTCTTGACCAGATTGGTGGGAGTTTCGTAGTGGCTCAGCGTGACCAGTGGCTGCATTCCACGGCGAAGCATCTCGTCAAACAGATCATCGTAATACTGGAGCCCTTTCTCATTGGGCATCGCATCGTCACCGTTCGGGAAGATGCGCGACCAGTTAATGGAGGTGCGGAACACTTTGAAGCCCATCTCCTGCATCAGCGCAAGATCTTCCTTGTAGCGGTGGTAGAAGTCGATTGCTTCATGAGTGGGATAGAACTGTCCGGGAACAAGTTCCGGGTCATAGCCGTGCTTGATCCCGTGCGGAAAGCCATCGGAGATGTCCAGTCCTTTTCCGTCTGCATCGTAGGCACCTTCTGCCTGATTTGCCGCAATCGCGCCGCCCCACAGGAACCCTTCGGGGAAGCCCTTCTGCAATGGTTTCATAAGACACATCCTTTCATCCTGTTTCCGCCTGCATGGCGGTTTTCTTGTCTGCATTGTATCGGATGCACGGTAATCGTGCAATATCGCGAACATTTTTTGGCTCTTTTCTTCATAGAATTTGCAAAGAACGACCCTGGCAGACCTTTGTTTTGACACTTGTTTTGCAAAGTATGACTTGCAAAATGCCATTTACAGCAAAAAAGGCAGGCACCTTACATTTCTGTAAAGTGTCTGCCTTTCTTCAATTTAATCCTCTAACCCGTGACTTCCAGCCACATTCTTCAAATATTCCTCCAGCTCACCGTTCAGAATCAGTTCGGCATACGCCAGAGGGTCATTGTAGATGAGATAGTCCAGTTCCGTCCTCTGCGCCATAGTCACGTCCAATTCATCCTCGACCCCAGTGCAGTCGATGGAGATTTTTCTCCCATCCCGGAGCAGCAGCTCCACGCACCCGGTGTCCATGTTGAATTTGCAGGCTCTTTCATCGTACTTCATAATCGTGTCCTTTCTGCCTTACGGCACCTTTACAGTTGTGACTTTTGTTATACGGTTCTTCTGATAAGGTTTTGGACACACAGCCGTCGGGAAGGAGCCTTCATTTTGCTTTCCGAAGAAAACAAAAAATCCGAACCCTTCTCCTATCGAGAAAAGGTTCGGATTTTCATGGTTTGGTGCGACCGGGAGGATTCGAACCTCTGGCCTTCCGGGTCGGAGAACTACGACAGGGCGGTGTAGACTGACGTTAAAACGTGAATTTTGTAGGTTGTGTACAGTTGCTTCAAACATAAGAAAAAGCCCGCTGTTGGTTGTCACAACAGGCTTTTCGGGCGTTTTGTAGGGCTGCTACACAGTAGTGGTCAAATGGTGGTCAAAAGCGAATCGTTGGTTTCTGCAAGACTGGCCAGTAGTTGTCCATCAAGCATTTCTCGCGCAGGCGCTGGAAGGTCATCCAAGGTGACAGATTTATCCATAAACAGCAAGTCAGTATAGCTGGCAGAGTCATTATCTTTGGACAGAATATGGGTTACCGTGTAGGCAGACTTACTGCGTGAAAAGCAATCCTCATCCCGAAGAGATTCAACAATATAGCAATCCCCTTTTTCGTTGCCATAGGAATCATACTCTTTATTCATGCATAAAGAAAAATTCAAATCAGTAGTTCCGAATTTATAAGTTCTGGTTTCCGTGGCAATCTCTTCAAGCATAAAATTTTCAGAGCTTGCCAAAACAGAAATTTCGCACAAATGCTTAATCTTTCTTTTGCACAAAGAATATGGGTGGGAAGCGCTAAAATAAATCTGCGGAGACTGTAACCGATTCTTTAGCGCATTTTTATAAAAATCGGCCGCGGACATATTGCATTCAACACCGGTTAAATGCTTGAAGTTTACATTCTTATACAAGACTTCTATGTATCTGCCATCAAATACATATAGAAATCTTTTGCCAACAAGGTTAGCCTTATAAAGCTTGGCAGCCTTGCAAATTTCTTTTACGATATGTTCTTTATCATTCTTTTTGCTCATAGAAAATTCCCTGCTAAATATAGCAAAGCGCCGAACGACAACCCGTCATTCGGCGCTTATGTCTTAAAATGCGTGTTTTATGCTGGCCGTCAGCCTCGATGCCCTGCCGAGCATCATAAAGTCGCCGGAATGTTAAGTCCCCGGCGCGGACTCACCATATCTCCCAGGTGTGGGCTCGATGCCCTGCCGAGCATCATAAAGTGTTGGTAATTAACCTCCCCAACCGGAGTACAGCTTTAACGTGCCGCCGCACGGAACCTTTATGGTTCAATATTATTATACGTGATTAGCCACCATTTAGCAACTGTTTTGGAAAAACTATTTTGGAAATTTTTTATGAAGTGATAATACCCAAATGAATCTGATGTTGCAGGACTATAGCGGGGAAACTCAATTCCCCGTACCTGTTGACGGGGGCGGAAAACCGCGATACAATAAAAGAAACGGCCTTTTTACGGTGGCAGGCCGACGAGGAAAACAAACTATGGAAGTAGAACTGCTCAAAAAATACGACAGTGTGCGCCCCGGCAAAATTGAGAATCTGGACGGCACAATCGAAACTGTCGATTTCCGATTTTCAACGGCAATCCGCTTTTACCACAACATGGAGGATGCCGATTTCCCGCTGCACTGGCACGCTCCCGGCGAGATCATCTCCCCCATCGAGGGTACTTACACGGTCACGATCGCGGGCAAGACCGTGACGCTGCAGCCCTACGATGTGCTGATCATCGCCTCGGGCGAGCTGCACAGCATCCGTGCGCCCAAAACGGGGGAACGGTATATCATGAACTACAGTGTATCGTACTTTCAGCAGATACAGGACATGGCTGAACTGTTCAACACGTTCTACCCCTTCCGCCTTGTCACCCGGCAGGAGGACCCCGAGCTGGCCGAGCAGCTGTTTGCGGTGCTGACGCGGATCGAGGGTGAGTATTTCAGCACGAACGTCTACCGCGAGAGCGAGATCATGGCCTTGATGCTGCACTTTTTCTCGACCTTTGGGCGGTATGAGCACCGCCAGAACAGCAAGCAGGTGCTGGATTACCCCAAGCAGCAGGACCACATGCGCCGCTTTGCGGAGCTGTGCGCCTACATCAACAACCACTGCACCGAGCGCCTCTCGGTCGAGAATCTGGCCTCCCGCGCGGGGTTCAGCGTCTACCATTTTTCGCGCCTGTTCAAGGAAAACACGGGCATGACCTGCCACAATTACCTGGTGGCCCGCCGCATCATCTATGCCAAGACGTTGCTGGTGGACGATACGATCCCCATTACCGAGATCGCCATGCGGTCGGGCTTTAACTCGATTGCAACCTTCAATCGCCTGTTCAAGGCGCAGATCGGCTACACCCCCACCGAGTACCGCCAGATGGCCTCCCACGGATAAAAAGCGCCGCCGCGTGAAACTTGCACGCGGCGGCGCATTTTTTTTATTACTCGTAAATTTTGCGGCCATGGGCATCGCCGATGCCGGTCTTGCGGTAGAAGTAGGTGTTGATGACATCGCGCCACTCACAGGCATGCTCCTTCTGGTGGGCAAAGCGGGCTTCCAGGCGGGCGTACACGGCGGGGTCCAGGTAGGGCTTCAGCGCTACGACCTCGTCGTAGAACCGCGCGGCGTCCTCGGCACCCTCAAAGTGGGTGTCATAGATGTGCTGCAAAATCGTTTTGCCGCTCTTGAGCACATAGCTGTACGGCATATGGTGGAAGAAGAGCAGCAGCTCCTCGGGGCAGGTCTCCACATGGGCGTACATCTCGGCTAACTCGGGGGCGTACTGATGGCAGTAGTCACTGCCCGTGGGCGAGCGGTCAATGCCGATGCCGTCGAAGGAGGCGCGGTGGTAGCAGCCCCAGCGGCTGTATTCGTAGCCGTCCACGTTGGGGCCGTAGTGGTAGTTGGGGTTGACCATCCAGCCCACGCCCAGAGGGGCGTTGTACTTTTCGTAGGTGGGCCAGGACTGCATCAAAATACGGTGCAGCGTCTTTTCCACTGGCTCGTTCTGGCCGAACGTCAGCCGCAGCCACTCGTCGGCAATCACGGCGGGGTCCAGCGTAGTGTCATAGCTCAAGCGGCCGAAACCGTAGAGGTTCGCGGCGGCCAGGTCGTGGCCGGTCCAGTTTTCATCGTTGCCGGTGTTGGTCACGGCCACCATGCCGTTGCCCGCACCTTGGATCAGTGTGCGCACATGGGCGTCGCCGTTCGGGCGGGTGCGCATGTCAAAGTCCAGGATCTGGCGGAACCAGGGCATCAAGTAGCAGACGTGGCGCTGCTGGCCCGTGTACTCCTGCGCGATCTGGAACTCCACGGCAATGTGGGTGTGCTGCAAGCCGCCGATCAGCGGGGAGACCGGCTCGCGAACCTGGAAGTCCATGGGGCCGTTTTTGATCTGCAGCGTGACGTTGTCGCGGAAGGTGCCGTCCAGCGGCATAAAGTAGTCATAGCCTGCACGGGCGCGGTCGATCTTGGTATCGCGCCAATCCTGCTGGCAGTTGTAGACGAAGCAGCGCCAGACGATATGACCGCCGCAGGGGGCCACGGCGTCGGCCAACATGTTTGCGCCGTCGGCCTGGTTGCGGCCGTAGGTGAACGGGCCGGGGCGGCCCTCGGAGTCGGCCTTTACCAGGAAACCGCCTAGGCCGGGCAGGTTCGCCCAGACTTCCTTGGCCTTATCGGCCCACCACCGGGCCACGGTGGGGTCGCAGGGGTCGGCGGAGTCCATGCCGCCCAGTTCCATCGGGGCGGCAAAGTTGATGCTCAGATACAGCTTGACGCCGTAGGGAGTGAAAATTTTCAGATACTCCCGCAAAGCGCCGAAGTAGCGGTCGGTGATGAGCCAGCTGGCAGCATTTTTGACGTTGACGTTGTTGATCGTGATGCCGTTGATGCCCACGGACGCCAGCATGCGGGCATAGGCCGTCAAGCGCGGCACATCGATGAGGATTTCGGAATCCCTGAAGAAGAAGGAGTCGCCGGAGTAGCCGCGCTCGATGCTGCCGTCCATGTTGTCCCAGTGGTTCAGCATGCGCAGGCGGTTGGACGGGGCCTTCTCCTCGTCGGCGGTGAACTGCGCCCACGCCTTGCCCGCGGTCTGCAGATTGCGCAGCAGCGCAAAAACGCCGTACAAAACGCCCACTTCGCTGCCGCCCGCAATGGTGCAGCGGCCGTCGGCGGCCTGCAAGCGGTAGCCATCTGGGTCCAGGGTCGTGTCCAGCGCCAGGGTGATGTCGTCGCCCTCGGTCAGCGCTGCGCCGTACAGGCCCTTGAGGCCCTCGGCCAGCTCCGCCTTGGCGCGGTCGACGGTTTCGCCCGTCAGCTCGGTATGCAGAGAGATCGCGTCGCACCGGCAACCCTTGATCTCCGGGTATGCCAGCCAGCACTTGGTAAATGCCATGGTAAAACCTCCTGTGTATGTTGTGGATTGAAAATGAAATTGTAAGGGGATGTTCCGCGGCGGCATGGGGGCATGCTGCCCTACGTTGAACGGAAAAACGGGATTGTAGGGCGGGGTGCCCTCACCCCGCCGCACCTTACTGCTGCTCCAAAATCCGGATCAGCCGTTCCGCGGCTTCTTTGCCGTCGCCGGGTCGGTTGGCGCTGCCGAAGCTGAAGCGCAAGGTCGACAGTGCATCCTCGGCCGCGGTGCCGCCCAGGGCCACCAAAACGTGGGAGGGCTCCTGCGCGCCGCGGTTGTCGCACGCTGCGCCGGGGGAGACACTGACCCCCGCCACGTCCAGCTGGTAGGTCAGCCGCTGGCCGCTGCGGCCCGGGATGCCGATGCTCAGCAGACCCGGCAGGCCGTCGGCGGGGGTGTGCAGCCGTGCCTCGGGCCGGGCGGCGTGCAGCGTCTGCCAAAACTCGTCGGCCAGGGCGCGCTTTTTGGCGGCGCGCTGGCAGCGCTCGGCGCAGGTGATCTTGAACGCTGCGGCCAGGCCCGCAATCAATGCCGCGGGCTCGGTGCCGGGGCGCAGGCCGTACTGCTGGCTGCCGCCGTAGATCAGCGGGCGCAGCTTGCGCGGCTCGTGCACATACAAAAAGCCGATGCCCTTGGGCCCGCCGAACTTGTGGGCCGATGCCGACAGAAAATCGATGCCGTCCAGCGGGATGGACAGATGCCCCGCAGCCTGCACGGCATCCACATGCAGCGGCACGCCTGCCTCACGGCAGAGCGCCGCCAACGCGGGGATGTCCTGCACGACGCCGACCTCATTGTTGGCATATTGCAAACTGACCAGATCGGGGTGAGCCGTCAGGGCGCGGGTCAAGCTCTCGGACACAATGCGACCGAACCCGTCAACCTCCAGCGTCGTCATGCGGCCGCCGTCGTCTTGGATTGATGCGCAGGCGTTCAGAACCGAGTGATGCTCGATGGGGGATGTGACCACATGGCCGCCCCGCGGCACCGTGCCGCGGATGGCCCAGGTGTTGCTCTCGCTGCCGCCGGAGGTGAAAAACACATGATCGGGGGTGCAGTCCAGGTTCTCTGCCACGGTCTGCCGTGCTTTTTCCACGGTCTGCTTGGTGTGCAGGGCGCTGCGGTAGAGCGCTGCGGGGTTCGCGTACGCTTGGTACGCGGTGTACATCGCTTCCATCGCCAAGGATTCAATGGGCGCGGTGGCGGCGTGGTCCGCATAGATTTCGTGGTTCATGGGTATCGCCTCAAATAAACGTGAAGTTGTCAAAATCAAACTGCGTGCCGGGCAGGAACAGGAACGTCACCTGCCGCGCACCCGTGACGGGCGCAAACGTGAACGTCTGCTCGCCCCAGTCGGCCTGCGGGCCGAACTCGACGACGCGGCGTTCGGGCTCGCCGCCGTTCTCTGCGGCAAACAGCAGGTGTACGGTATTGGCGGGCAGGGGACTGCGGCCCGTGATGCGGATGCCGCGACAGCCCGTTTCGCCAAAGTCCATGCGGTCAAACACCAGCGAGACATTGTTGCCGATGCCCAGCACGCGTGCGCCGTCGCGGGTGAAGGAGTCGCCGTAGACGGAATCGCACGCGCCTGCGGCCAGCGTGTCCCACGCGCGGGAGCGGCGGGCAAACGTGAAGCCCTTGATGTGGACCTTCACGTTCAACTCGACGGAAAACTTGCCGATGCCGCGCAGGATTTTATCCAGTTTGAAGGTGCCGGGCTGGTAAACGTTCCACTGCTTGGGCTTGTGGTAGATGCGCTCGCCGATCATTGTGCTGCCCTCGGCGTAGGGCTCGCCGTCCCAGAAGCGGAAGGTCGTCGGCGCACCGTCCAGGGCGAAGATTGGCAACTCCACCGTGTCTGCGCCGTCGGGGCCGAAGTCGATGTCATCGAACAGCACCCAGCTGCGGCCCGTGCGGGAAGTGGAGACGCCGCGCTCGTTGCCGTTGCCGATATCGCCGAAGGACGCATCAAAACGGCTGGCCGAGATAAACTCATAGGGGTTCTTGTGCAGCTGGCCGACGCCCGAGATGGACAACTCCAGCTGGGAGATCAGCTGCGGCGCGTCGTGGCCGTTGCGCACCAGGGCACGGACCCGCAGCGTACCATCGCCCAAGGCGGTCACGGTCAGTGTGTCGCCGTCTGGCTGCATGGCCGCGTTCACGGCAGGCACGCCCCTGTCGTCGGTCAGCTGCCACTCAATGTCGGTGAACGTCGCATCGGCGGGGCGGCGGGCGGCGGTAATGTGGGTTACGGGGTGCTCCTTGTCCAGCGCCGTGCGCTCGGCGGTCAAGGCCAGCTTGCGCACGGGGATCTCCTGCGTGCTGCCGTTGAATTTCATCGACGGCAGACGGCGGCGGACGGGGCCTTCAAACGGGGCGGCGTTCAACGTCAGCACGGCGGGGCGCAGGCCCGGGGCCGTGACTTCCACGGTAATCGTGCCCGTGCGGCCGCTGCCCGCCACGACGGTCAGCAGCATGCCGCTGAAAAGACGGCGGCTGTCGGTCTGGTACTCGTCGGGGTCGGCGCTGTCGCCGTTGTCCAGGCCCACCAGCACGCCTGCGCCGTTCACGCGGACCGTCACGCGGTCGTTTGCGTTGCGCACGGGGCTGCCGTTTTTGTCGCAGGTCGTGATCGTGATAAACGCCAGCTCGCGGCCGTCGCCGGAGATCGTCTTGCGGTCGGCCTGCAGGCAGACCATGGTGCTGTCGCCGAAGGAATCCTGTTCATCGGTGGCAACGACCGTGCCGTTTTCATCGTAGGCCACGGCCTTGACGCTGCCGGGGCGGTAGGGCGTCTGCCAGTTGGCGGTGCGGCCCTTGGCGGGGTCCGGCACCTTGCGGCCAAGGCTCTCATCGTTCACAAAAAGCTCGACGCTGTGCGCATTTGTGCAGGCGCATAGGTCAATCATCTGCCCGTCGTTGAAGTCCCAGTAGGGGAACAGGTGTACCATCGGGTGGGTCGCGGGGTCGAGCCACGCGGCCTGCACGACGTAGTAGGCGTCCTTCGGGAAGCCCGCCGTGTCGATCGTGCCGAAATAGCTGCTGCGGGTGTGGTAGGGCGTCGGCTCGCCGATGTAATCCCACCCGGCCCACAGGTACTGGCCCAGCGTGAACGGCCAGCGCTGTTCGCTCAGCAGGCAGACATCCCAGCTCTCTGCGCCCCAGCTCGTGCGGCTGTTGCCCAGGCTCGAGCATTGCAGGTCGTCGTCGGACAGCAGGCTTTGCGAGAGCGGGAAGTGGTAGATGCCGCGGCTCTGCACGATGGACCCCGTCTCACTGCCGTAAATGACCCAGTCGGGGTGCTTCTCGTGGTGGTCTGTGTACAGGCGCTCGCCGTAGTTGTAGCCTGCGACCTTGATAATATCGGCGCAGTGCTGTGTATTTTCCCACGGCATGTAGTTGGAGCCCAGCGTCGGGATGCCGTTGTGGGCGGGGTCGTGCTCGGCCACCTCGGCCAGCAGCATCCGCATCGTGTCAGCGCCCTCGGGGCCTGCGTGGGTGTCGTAAATTTCGTTGCCGATGCACCAGAACAGCACGCACGGGTGGTTGCGGTCGCGGCGTATCCACGCGGCAACGTCCTTTTCATGCCAGTCGTCGAAGAAGCGGGCGTAGTCGTATGGCGTTTTGCTGCTGCGCCAGCAGTCGAAGCTCTCGACGTCCATCAGCATGCCCATCTCGTCGGCCAGGTCCATGAACTGTGGTGCGGGCGGCGTGTGGCCCGTGCGGATGCTGTTGACGCCCATGGATTTGAGCATTTCCAGCTGGCGCTTGGCGGCGCTGTTCTCAAACGCGGAGCCGAGGCAGCCGAAATCGTGATGGATGCAGACGCCTTTAATCAAGACGCGCTTGTGGTTGAGCAGCAAGCCGCGGTCGGGTGTGATCTCGATCGTGCGGCAGCCGAAGCGGGTCGTCAATGTGTCATCATCCAGCTCGGCGGTGATATGGTAGAAGTTCGGCGCGTCAAGGTCCCACAGCTTGGGGTCTTGCAGCGTGAAGGTGTGCGCGGTTTTGTAAATGGCCGTTTCCTTGCCCGTGCGCCAGACCTCGGGGGAGGGGAGTGCCTGCCACGCATCGGCGGGGAGAACGGCGGTGTCCAGCACTTGGCCGTTATCATCGGTCAGGTGCAGCGTCAGGGTGCGGCCCGCGGGGGCGGCGGTGACGGAACCGAGCTCAGCGGTGACGGAGATGTTCCACGCGCCGTTGCCGACTTCTTTGGCTGCCACATACAGCCCGTCGGGCATCAGGTGGAAGTCGGGGACTTTCCACAGCTCGACCTGACGGAACAGGCCCGCGCCCGAATACCAACGGGAGTTGGGGTGGCGCAGATGGCAGCGGACAAGCACCTCGTTCTGGCCTTCGTGCAGCGCGTCGGTGATGTCGAACCAGAACGACGTGTAGCCGTATTTCCATTGGCCGACCTCGGTGCCGTTGACGAAAACGGTCGTATCCATGTAAGCCCCGCCAAACCAGAGCATACGGCGGGTGCCGGGTTCGGCAGTGACAAAGAAATATTTGCGATAAAACAGCGTGCCGTCGCGGTAAAGGTCATCTGCGTGGCGGATCTGCCAGTCGTGGGGCAGGTCGACGGGGGTGAACTGCGTGTCCTGCGGTGGCAGCTCGGTATCCGGCGCGCAGACGGCAAACAGCCAGTCGACGCTGAAATCAGTGCGTTTCATAAGGAACAGCTCCTTTTATAAAAGGTAAAAGGGATGTGGCGGGAACGGCGGGCGGATGCTCGTCATTGACCCGGAAATGCGGGAGGCCGTGACGGGAAGTGCCGTGCAGGCCCGACAGCATCCGTGTCGGGCACACACGGTGCGCCCCGTCACCGGGGCGCGGTACTTGCGTACCATAAAACAAACCGGTGGCGGCCCCATGTTGTTACGTGAGGCTGCCCCCGGCAGTTAGTTTGCTGTCGCAGGGACAGTCGGGTTTACAAGCAGCTTACTTGCTGGCTTTGTAGGTGTCGTTGTACATGTCAACGATGTTCTGCATGTTCTGGGCCTCGACCTCGGCAACGTAGGTATCCCAATCGTTGTTGATGTCAGCCTGGTTCATGGCAAACTTGCAGGTCCAAGCGTTGACGGTATCGGTCATGGGGGTGCCCCACAGGTTCAGCATCTCCATCTGATCCTCGTCGAAGGTAACGGTGGGATCCAGCGGGCGCAGCTTGCGGTACTGGCCCTGACGGTCGTAGAAGTCACGCAGATCATCGGTGAAGTTGCTGGTCAGCAGCTCGGTGTTGCCGGAATACATGAAGTTGCCGCAGGCGTAGCCCAGCTCTTCACGCAGGTCGATCTGATCGTCGGAGGTCTGTCCGATGGACAGGCCTTTGCAGTAGTAACCGGGGGTCAGGCTGTAGGTGCCGTCGGTGACGGTGTAGGTCTCGCCCTCTTTGCCCCACTTGGTCAGGGTCAGGCCCTCGTCAGAGTACCACAGCCAGTCAACAAAGCGCATCATCTTGATGAACTCGTCCTCGCCCAGCTCTTTCAGAGCGTTGGAAGAGATCATGATACCGCACTCAAGGCGCTGGTTCTCGGCCTGATAGTCGGATGTGCCGATGGGAACGAGGGTACGGTACAGCTCGTAGTTGCCCTCGCCCAGCTGCTCCTTGACCTTGGCGTCCTGGACGGCGTACTGGGCACGGTTGGTGGACATGATGGCGGTCTCGCCGCGGTAGAACTTGTTCAGCGCGGTGTCGTCATCCTGGGTCCAGGTCTCGGGGTCAAGGACCTTGTTCTGGACGAGCTTCTGCAGGACAGTGTAGGCCTGCTTGTAATTGTCGGAGACAGAGCCGTCAACGAAGGAATCGCTGTCGGCGTCATAGACCAGACCGTAGTTGGTGGTGATGGCCCAGCCGGTGTTGATATCGTAGGAGGCACCCAGCAGCTTCAGCAGGTTGCCGCCCTGACCGTAACCGGAGGTCTGGCCGCACCACATATCGGACCAGATGTAGTCATTCTCGCCGCACATGCCCTGCTCGACCATGTACTGCTTGACGCCGATCAGCACGTCAGCGAACTCGTCCCAGGTCCAGTCCTTCTCGAGCTCGGCAACGTCGTAGCCGGCAGCATCAAAGATGTCCTTGCGGATGACGAAGGTGTAGTCCTGCAGAGAGGTCTCCTTCAGGCCGGGCAGGCGGTAGTACTTGCCGTCGGCCTGGGTGATGGTGACCAGGTCGTCCTGCATGCTGTAGTCTTCCACGAACTTGGAGTAGTTGGGCATATACTGGACGTAGTCGGAAACGGGGACAACGCCGCCGCCGGTGACATACGCGGTTTCGGAGTAGATCTTGGGGATGATGTAGGGGGAAGTGCCGGAAGAAACGGCCAAGGAGACCTTATCGGTGTAGTTGGAGTTGTCAACGACGGTCAGTTCCAGATGGACGTTGGTGGCATCCTCGATGGCCTTAAAGACGCCCTCGCTGATCCACTTGTCGTTCATGGGATAGGCGGGGTTGTCGTTGAAGAACATCGTGTAGGTGACAGGCTCGTCAGAGTGGAAGTGCTCGCCGTACTCATAGCCGAGGTTCGACTCGTCCGCAGCAGCGGTGTCGGTGGTAGCAGTGCTGCCATCGGTGTTGGTGGTGCTTGCAGCCGTGGAGCTGCCGGAGCCGCCGCAGGCAGCCAGAGACAGCACCATGCCGGTAGCCAGCACGAGGGATGTGAGCTTTTTCATGTTTCGTAACCTCCATTACGTTTTTTCCTGCTCCCCGGAAGGCCCTGGGAAAACAGGCGTTTTCTTTCATCCGGCGCCGGAGTCGGCGTCGGTTTTAAGACAGTGGAAAAACGGGAACGAGATAAGGTACTCTCTTGCGGTTACCGCATCGCGCTTCGGGGCTTGGGCGCCCCTCGCGTTCTGCGACCGCTGCGCCTAAAAATGCTCCCTGAATCCGCCGCAGGCGGCGGTCGCATTTTTAGCCCTTGACACCACCAAGCATCATGCCCTGAACGAAGTACTTCTGGATGAAGGGATAGATGCAGATGATGGGGGCGGACGTCAGCACCATGGCGCAGGACTTGATGTTGGAAGCAATCTGCATGGCGTCGCCTGCATCGGCGCTTGTGCCGGATGCGCTGCTGATCAGCTGGCGCAGGTAGTAGGCAACGGGCCATTTCGAGGTCGTATCCAGGTAGAGGAAAGCATCAAACCAGTCGTTCCAGTACTGAACGATGTAGAACAGAGCCATCGTGGCGATGATGGGCTTCGACAGGGGGATGGCGATGCGCCAGAACACGCCCCACTTGTCCAGACCGTCGATCTCGCCGGCCTCTTCCAGCTCACGCGGGAGCGAGAGGAAGAAGGAGCGCATCAGGATGACGTAGTAGGTGGAGATCATGCCGGGCAGGATGAAAGATGCCACGGTATCGCGCAGGCCCAGAGAGACCATCAGGATGTAGTTGGGGATCATGCCGCCGCCGAAGTACATCGTGAAGATGATGAACTTGTTGATAGCCTTGCCGCCGTACAGCTCCGCTTTGGAAAGCGGGTAAGCCAGCAGGGCGCTGAACAGCAGCGCGCAGACCGTGCCGATGAGGGAGTAGACGACGGTGTTGCCATAGTAGGGGATGAACTTGCCGTCGGTGATAACGTATTTGTACGTGTCGACGTTGAAGTCTTTCGGGATCAAACCGACCTCGCCTGCGACGATCGCCTGCGTAGAGGAGAAGGACTGGGCGACCAGGTACAGGAACGGATACAGCATTGCGATGCTGATGAGCGTCAACAGGATAAAGTTAAAGACCTTGAACGCGCGGTAGCCGCCCGATTCCTTGATCTTCATGGGGCCCATAGTGTTTGCTTTTGCCATTGTTTTATCCTCCTAATTACCACAAACCGCTGCCGGTCAGCCAAGAGGAGACCTTGTTGGCAACCGTGAGCAGGACCAGGTTGATGACGCCCTGGAACAGCCCGACGGCCGTTGCGTAGCTGTAGTTGCCGGAGCCAAGGCCCATACGGTAGACGTAGGTGCCGATGATATCGGCCGTCTCGTAGGTGGTGGGCGTGTACAGCAGGAAAACCTTCTCGAAAGCGGCGGAACCGCACAGGCTGCCGATGTTCAGGACCAACAGGGTGGAGATGGTGGGCAGGATGGCGGGGATGGTAACGTGCAGGCACTGCTGGAAGCGGTTTGCACCGTCCAGCTCAGCGGCCTCGTACAATTCAGGGTTGATGCCGGACATGGCAGCCAGATAGAGGATGGTGCCCCAGCCAAGGCCCTGCCACACGCCCGTCGTGACGAAGATCGTGGTGAACCACTCAGGTAGGGAGATAAAGGTGATTGCCTCGCCGCCCAGTTTGACGATCAGGTTGTTGATGGGGCCGCTGGTGGACAGAATCTCGCGGACCATGCCCGCGACAATGACCATTGAGATGAAGTGGGGCAGGTAGGAAATCGTCTGCACGATCTTTTTGAAGTGAACGTTCTTGACCTCGTTCAGCAGCAGCGCGAAAATCAGCGTCAGGGGAAAGCTGATGATCAGGTACTTGAAGTTCAACAGCAGCGTGTTCTTGAACGCACGCCAGAAGTTCTGGTCCTTGACGAACTGGTTGAAGTACTTCAGGCCGCTCCATTCATCACCGAAGATGCTGCTGCCGGCGCGGTAGCGGCGGAACGCGATGATGTTGCCGAACATCGGGATATAGCGGAACACGATGTAGTACACAATGGGAATGAACATCATTGCGTACCACTGCCAGTACTTTTGAATGTGCTTCAGCGCGGCGCCCTGCTTCTTGACAGTGGCCGTCGAAGCGTCTTTCTGCGCGGTCTTAGGCATGGTTCTGTCTCTCCTTCCTAATTTCGATCACAGGTCAAGGGCCTGTGTCGCGGACTGGGTGACGGTCAGTTTTGCGGGGGCCTGACCCATCAGCGCCACACTGCGGGCGTCGGGCTGAGAAGCGCCGACATAAACGCTGTAGCTGCCTGCCTCGACGATCGGCGTGCCTTCCGCATCGCAGAGGGCGAAGGCTGCCAGCGGCAGATGGATTTTGACCTGCTTTGTCTCACCGGGCTGCAGGTCGACCTTGACCAGACCTTTCAACTGGGCATTCGGGGTGTTCTCGCGCTCGGCCTTGACGTAGACCTCTACGCTCTCGCGGCCCGCGACGGCACCCTCGTTCGTGACGCTCACGGTCACATCCAGACCGTCGGCACCTGCTTCGTTTGCGCTCAGTGCAGCGTCCTTGAAGCCGAACTTCGTGTAGGACAAGCCGTAGCCGAACGGATAGAGGGCTTCCTTCTCCATGTAGCGGTAGGTGCGGCCCTTCATCGCGTAGTCGGTGAACTCCGGCAAATCGCGGTCACTGTGGTAGAAGGTGACGGGCAGCTTGCCCTGCGGGTTCGTCTCGCCGAACAGGGCGCGGGCCACGGCCTCACCGCCGCGGGCACCGGGATACCAGGCTTCGAGGATGGCGTTCGCGTGCTCGTCCGCGTAGTTGACAGCCAGTGCGCTGCCGCCCAGCAGAACGAGGACCACGGGCTTGCCGCTCTCGACGCAGGCTTTCAGGACTTCCTCCTGATGGCCGGGGAGCTTCAGGTTCGGCTTGTCGCCGCTGGCGAACTGGTTGCCCTTGTCGCCCTCCTCGCCCTCCAGGCCGGAATCCAGACCGAGGACTGCGATGACGACATCGCTCTCCTCGCAGACACCCTTGACCTCGCTCAGCAGCTCGTTGGACTCAGCCAGGCCGTGGATGTTGTCGGCGTAGAGGTGGCAGCCCTGGGAATAGCGGACTTTCACGTCGTCGCCGAGGTAATCTTCAATGCCCTCCAGCACGGTGGTGTAGCGGGAGGCGGTGCCCTCGTAGTTGCCCAGCAGCGCCTTGCGGCTGTCGGCATTGGGGCCGATAACGCCGACAGTGTGCAGCTTGGACTTGTCCAGCGGCAGCGTACCGTCGTTCTTCAGCAGCGTCATGATGCTGTCGGCGACTTTCAGGTTCAGGGCCTTCATCTCGGCGCTGTCGACTACGTCGTAGCCGACCTTATTATAAGGAACCTGGTCCTCGGTGTCAAACATGCCCAGACGCATGCGGGTCACATACAGGCGGGTCAGGCTCTCGTCGATCTTCTCTTCGGAAACCTTGCCCTCGGCGACGGCCTGCTCCAAATAGACGTACAGGTCGCCGCAGTTCAGGTCGCAGCCGTTGTTGACGGCCAGCGCGACGGACTCAACGGGGCCGTCGGTGACCATGTGGCCGGTGTGGAAGTCCTTGATGGCCCAGCAGTCGGAAGTGACGTGGCCGTCAAACTGCCACTTGTCACGCAGGATGTCTTTCAGCAGGGTCTTGCTGCCGCAGCAGGGCTCGCCGTTCGTGCGGTTGTAAGCACCCATGACGGCCTCGACGCCGGCCTCTTTGACCAGTGCGCGGAACGCGGGCAGGTAGGTCTCCCACAGATCCTGCTTGGAGACGATCGCATTGAAGTGATGGCGGTCGCTCTCGGGGCCGGAGTGAACGGCGAAGTGCTTGGCGCAGGCGGCGGCCTGCAGGTAATCGGGGTCATCGCCCTGCATACCCTCGACGAAGCGGACGCCGAGACGGCTTGTCAGGAACGGGTCCTCGCCGTAAGTTTCGTGGCCGCGTCCCCAGCGGGGATCGCGGAAGATGTTGATGTTGGGAGCCCAGACGGTCAGGCCCTTGAAGATGTCGCGGTCGCCGTGGGTGCGGCACATATTATATTTGCCGCGGGCCTCAACGCCGACGGCGTTGCCGACCTGCTCCATCATGTCCTCGTCAAAGGCGGCGGCCATGCCGATCGCCTGGGGGAACACGGTAGCGGTGCCTGCGCGGCCTATGCCGTGGATGCCCTCGCTCCACCAGTTGTAAGCAGGGATGCCCAGACGCTCGATGGCGGGGGCCCAGCTCAGCATCTGGCCGACCTTCTCGTGCAGGGTCATCTGCGCGACAAGGTCGGCAGCACGCTTGCGGTACTCAGCCTCTTTAGCGGGATTCTTGGTTCTCTTCATAATGCTTTATGCTTTCTCCTGTTCTTCTGTGCTCTTTACAGAACGCCGAAGCCTAAAATGGTGAATACTTTATCCGTGCAGGTCTCCTGCATCTTGATCTGGATGTGGTGCTTCTGCACGGTTTCTTCCCTTAAGATAATGGCGGCGTGGCAGTGTGTCCAGCCCGCCTGCCGCGGGTCGTAGACGGCCACCTCTTTGCCGTCCACTGTGACAGCCGCCGCGCCGAACTCCTTGCTGCCAGAATCTTTAAAGACGAGCTGGATGCTTCGGCAGGTGATGTCCATCGTGAACGGTTTGTCGCCGGTGCCTTTCTTCCAGTTGTGGGGGAACTCGGGAGTGTTGACATCCTCGAAGTCGAAGGGCACGCTCTGCAGATCGGTGTCGGTCTCGGTAAAGCTGCCCGGGTCGATGACTGCATCAAAGGGGTTCACGCTGCGGTCCAGCAGCTTCGTTTCGGCAAAATCGAAGCCATAGTAGGGGGCGACCTCTTTGGGGGCCGGGCCTTCCTGCTGCTTGTCCAGCCGATCCAGCATGTACATAAGGCAGTCCCGCATGATGCGGTGCCCGCTGTTGGAGGGATGGAACACATCGTAGAAGTATTGGCGGCGGGTGATGACGCTGCGCTCGCCGACGCCCACGCGGAACTGCGGGCTGACGGCGTCCAGTACGTTGACCATCGGCAGCTCATGCCGCCAGCCGATGGGGGCCAGCCGGTCCTTGAGGTTCCAGTCGTTGGCAAAAACGCTGAACAGCATCACGACGGCGGGCTCATTGGGGGCTGACCAGATTTTTTGAATCAAGCTCTCGTGCATCAAGCCCTTGGTCTCGTCGGCCTCATCGTTGACGGCGAACTCCACAATGACCAGATCGGGCTGCACCGCACCGTCACGGGTGATATCGCGATCATAGCGGATGATGCCCAGCTGGCAGGGAGTACCGCCGACGCCAGCCTTGATGTAGCGGACATGGGTACCGTGGTCGGGGGTGTACTTTTCGCAGATGGCCTCGTAGGTCTTGTGCGCGTAGCACAACTCCTGCGAGGGGACTGCGCCCGCACCCTGGGTGATGGAGCCGCCCAGGAACGCGATCGTCGTGGGCTTGCCCTCACGCAGCTGCTGCAAAACGCGCTTGATGCGAACATTGTTGCCGGTGCTCAGGCAGCTGCGGGCAATCGTCTCATTGTAGGCGGGCGTATCGAAGGCTACGGGCGGGTCGGGGTCGACCTCGGGGACCGTGTAGCCGTCGTTCAAGTAGAGCTTGACGGTGGCCGTGGCGATGTCCTTCGGCTTGACGAGCTCGAACAGGAACTCCTGCGGCGTCTCGTCGCTGTCGGACCACTGCTGCTCGTCCATCACCATGACATGCTCGGTGCCGTCGGTGGTGATCTTCATGCTGCTGCGGCTGCCGCCACTGCCCAGCTCCCCGGAGAAGCCGAGGGTGAACGTCACAACCTTGTCGGGCAGATCGCCGACGATGCTGACGCCGACGCTGTGCACGAGCTTGCGGAAGTCCTTGGCCGTGCGGAGCATTTCCAGAATGGATTCGTCATCAATGCCGCCGACCATCTTGGCGAAAGTCACAAGGCGGTCGCCGTTGATGTAAACGGGGTGTCGGCCCACGCCGTCATTGCTCGGCAGGCTGCCCACAGGTTTGTCCAGCAGCACATAAAATCCCGGACGCTTGGCCGTCGGGTCTTTGGGTGCGATCTTGTCCAACACCGTTTGCTTCACTCTTTTCTGTATTGTCTGTGTTTTGTGCTTGTTGGCCCTATCCGCGGGCCGAACATATCATCTGCCATTATCATACCGCATTCCGAGAATACACGCTTCTCATTTTTTGCTATGTTTCTTATCAATATTTGCGCTTTTTACGGGCTTGCTGAGAATTTTTTGTGCAATATGCTAGAAAGAAAAACACGGTTTTTGTGCGATTTGAAAGGCGAATTGTAACTTTCGTGTCACCTTTATGGATAAATGGTGCATTTTGCACCGCTGAATTTTGCGTGCGTCCTGCACTCGTTCGGCGCTGCCAAAATTTGCACAGCCCGAAAAATAGCACAAAATAAGCATTGCAAAAGCCGAAAAAGCCCGAAAACTAGGGGACTTTTCTTGCAAAATGCGTCATTTTTTGCGCTTAATTCCACTGTTACACCGTGTTATAAGTTGAACGCGGGAGTGTTGTATTTATGTTGCTCTGCATAGAATCCGGCCCGGGACCCCCTTGATTTTGCCGCCGCAACCTGCTATATTGGGCTCAAAACCGAACAACGAAAGGGGCCGATTTATGGCAGCAGTAACCTTGCCCACACACTACCGCAATGTTTTTGCGGAGCTGGGCTATGCGCAGGCGGAGATCGATGTGCGCATTGAAAATACATTTCATACCATTTTTTACGGGGACGAAGCTCACCGCTTCTACCATCCCGCCGGGCCGGGCCTTGCCTACATCGAGGACACGGGCAACCACGACGTCCGAACCGAGGGCATGAGCTACGGCATGATGCTCTGCGTACAGACTGACCACAAGGCCGAATTTGACGCCCTGTGGAACTGGGTCATGCACTATATGTACATACAGGACGGCCCCAACGCCGGGTACTTTGCCTGGTCGTGCCGGACCGACGGCACCCCCAACGCCAAGGGCCCCGCCCCAGACGGCGAGGAGTATTTTGCCATGGCGCTCTTCTTTGCGGCGGGGCGCTGGGGCTGCGGCAGCGGAATCTACGATTATGCCGCCATGGCCCGCCGCATCCTGCACAGCTGCCTGCACAAGGGCGAAAGGCCCGGCACGGGCCGCCCGATGTGGGACCCCGAAAACCATCTTATTAAATTTATCACCGAGTGTGATTTTACCGATCCGTCCTACCATCTGCCCCACTTCTATACGCTGTTCTCGCTGTGGGCCGACGAGGAGGACCGCCCGTTCTGGGCCGCGGCTGCCCGGGCCAGCCGCGCATTTCTCCATAAAGTGTGCCACCCGGTCACGGGCCTTTGCGCCGAGTATTCCCTCTACGACGGCACGCCCCACAACCGCTCGGACCGCGACCAGCGCCACGACCTGTATTACAGCGATGCCTACCGCACCATCGCCAACATGGCGCTGGACTATGCCTGGTTCAGGGCTGACCCGTGGCAGGCCGAAAATGCCGAGCGGCTGCAAAAATTTTTCTGCGATACGCTGCACGGCCGCACAAACGGAATCTGGGAGATTGACGGCACGCCGCTGCCCGGGGAGGCCCTGCACCCCGTGGCCATCACAGCCACCAACGCCCAGGCAAGCCTGGCGGCGGGCGGCCCCAACGCCGAGGCCTGCGTGCGCCGCTTCTGGAACACACCCCTGCGGGAGGGCCCGCGCCGCTATTACGACAACTGCCTGTACTTCTTCGCTCTGTTGGCCCTCAGCGGTCAATACCGCATCTGGCCGCTGTAAGGCGCTCTATATAAAAGGAGGAGGAACCTATGTCGATACAATTTGCCTGCACGGCCCGGGCAGCGAACGATGAGGACTACCGCCCGCTGGCCGAAACGCCGCTGACGGTGGACTTTGCCTATGACCACGGATTTTCGACCTTGGCCGATCCGGCGGTCTGGCAGGTGACGCTGACCAACACCGCCGACGCCCCGTGGCGCGGTGTCGTCAAGCTGGAATACCGCGACGCCCACGATGCACCGCGGTTTTTCCTGCCCGGCTTCCTCTACGGCCGCAACCGCGGCGAGGCCCCGCTCCGCGTCGACAACCGCTACCCGCGGCTGCGGGCGGGCACGCCAGAGTTTCCCGCGTCTCCTTGGTGGATGGTCCGCGCCGACAGACTGAGCCACCCCGCGGCCTTCCTGCTGGACGGCGGGCGGTGGTATGGGCTCTCGGCTGCGCCGTACTTCGTGCGCCAAAACGGCGCGCTGCGCCCTTGGCAGCCCGGCAGGGCAGGGGAGTTCGCGCAGTTTGCGGGCTTTACCTGCTCGCTGGACACGGGCAGCGTCGGCTACACGCTGGGGTACGAGAACGCACCTTGGCTGTTTGTGCAGTCCCACAACATCAAGCCCCGCGCCCCGATGGGCGAAAACTGCTGGACGCTGGCGGCGGGGGAGAGCGTCACCTTCCCACTGTACCGCTATGATTTTGTCGCGGTGGACGGCGACCGCACGCTGTACGCGGCGCTGGAGGCTGTCTATCGGCTGTGGCACACGCCGCCGCGCCCCGGCGCGGCCCCCGCCCGCGCGGCGGAGCTGCTGGCCGGGGCCGTCACCCGCGACGCCTGGCTGCCCGGCGATAAAAACTATGTCGGCATCACCAAGGAGCGCCCGGACGGCAGCTACGAGCAGAACAAGATCTTCTCCATCAGCTGGACCAACGGCCTGTCCGCCGCCCTGCCCTGCCTGCAGGCGGCGCACCGCCTGGGGGATGAAACGATCCGCGCCGCGGCCCTTGCCTGCATCGATAACATCGTGCAGAACTCCTTGGACCCGCGCTGCGGCCTGCCCAATGAGACCTGGGACGCCGAACACGGCTGGAGCTGCCGCGGCTGGTGGTTCGACGGCATGTACACGGGCGGGCACTCGGGATATCTGATTGGGCAGACGCTCTACTATATAGTAAAGGCCTATCGGCTCGAGGCAGCCCACGGCATCGACCACCCCGACTGGCTCGCCTTTGTGCAGGGTGTGGTGCCGCGGCTGGCGGCGGCCCGCAACGGCGACGGCGAGTACCCGTTTACCTTGTCGGAGCAAACGGGCGCGGGGCTGGAATACGACTCCCTGGGCAGTGCCTGGTGCCTGGCCGCCGAGACCGCGCTGATGCAGCTTACCCATGACACCGCCGACCTGCCCGCCATGGAGCGCAGCGAGGCGCACTACTACGACGCCTTTATCCGCCGCGCCGAGTGTTACGGCGGCCCGCCGGATACCAGCAAGGCCGTGGACAGCGAGGGCGTGCTGGCCTACCTCCGCGCCGTGCGGCTGCTGCACGAGCTGACGGGCAAGGCCGTCTATCTCGACCACCTGCGGGATGCACTGTGCTATGAGTACAGCTTTAAATTCTGCTACAATGTGCCCGTGCAGGTTCCGCCGTTGTCCCGCCTGGGCTGGTCGAGCTGCGGCGGCAGCATCACGTCGGTGGCAAACCCGCACATCCACCCCATGTCCTGCACGGTCGCCGACGAGATGCTCTACCACCTGCGCCGCCGCCCCGACGCCTACATTGAGTCCCGCCTGCGCGACACGGTGGGCTGGTCGCTGCAGACCTTCAACACCTTCGACCGCGAGTACGACTACGGCCGCGCGGGCTGGATGTCCGAGAGGTTCTGCCACTGCGAGGGCCTGCTGGTGCAGACCTACCCCGACGGCAGCCCCGCCAGCACCTGGTTTGCACTGATGCCCTGGGCCTGCGGCAGCGTGCTGGAAGGCGTGTGTGGCGATTGGTGGGACTGTAAAGAGAAAGAGGAAAATTCAGTATGACGATTGTACACAATCCTATCCTGCCCGGGTTCTACCCGGACCCGTCTATCTGCGCGGTGGGGCGCGATTTTTACCTCGTGAACTCGACGTTCGCCTACTTCCCGGGCGTGCCGATCTTCCACAGCCGCGACCTGGCCCACTGGCGGCAGATCGGCAATGTGCTGACGCGGCCCTCGCAGCTGCCGCTGGACGGCTGCCGCCACTCCCGCGGCATCTATGCGCCGACACTGCGCTACCACGACGGCACATTTTATCTTATCACAACGAACATTTCCGGCGGCGGGAACTTCATCGTGACCGCGCGTGACCCCGCGGGCCCCTGGTCGGAGCCGTACTGGCTGGGCGACGCCGCCCCGGGCATCGACCCGAGCCTGCTGTTTGACGACGACGGCCGCTGCTATTATGTGGGCAACCGCCCCAACCCCGACGGTGAGCGCTACGGCGGTGACTGGGAGATTTGGGCGCAGGAATTGGACTTAAACACCATGCGCTTGACGGGGGAGAGCCACGCCCTGTGGAAGGGTGCGCTGCGGGATGTCATCTGGCCCGAAGGCCCGCACCTCTACAAAAAGGACGGGATGTACTACTTGATGATCGCCGAGGGCGGCACCGGGCCGAACCACAGTGTGTCGGTAGCGCGCAGCGAACACGTTTTTGGCCCGTATGTCGGCAACCCGAACAATCCTATTCTGACCCACCGTCACTTGGGCGCGCAGTACCCCGTGACCTGTGTGGGGCATGGTGACCTTGCCGCCGACGCGGAGGGAAACTGGTATATGGTCATGCTGGGAATGCGCCCCTGCGGCGGCCATACCCTCATGGGCCGCGAAACGTTCTTGGCCCGCGTGGAGTGGCAAAACGGCTGGCCTGTTGTGAATCCCGGTGTGGGAAGGTTGGAGGAAACGTTCCCCGTGCCTTTGGCCGAGGATGCACCCGCGGAAACGCCGCTTGTGTACACCTTCGCCACGCCCGCGCTGCCGCCGGAGTTTCTGACCCTGCGCGGTCCCGTGCCGTGGCAGGCCAACGGACGCCTTCTGCTGCCGCTGTTGCCTGCCGCCCTGCAGGACTTGCACACGCCTGCCTACGCGGCGCTGCGCGTCTGCGGGGCGGACTGGCAGGCAGAGACGCAGCTGGACTTCACGCCGCGCACAAAATTTGAGACCGCGGGCCTTGCCTATGTGCAGAGCAGCTTTGCCCACCTGCGGGCCGAAAAAGTGCTTACAGACGATGGTTTTGCCCTGCGCTTGACGACCTGTGAAAACAACAAAGACAAAATTTTGGCCGAGCAGTCCATCCCCGCCGGGCCGCTGACCCTGCGGTTTGTCGCCCGCGGGCTGCATATGGCCGTGTACTATGCGGTGGGCGGCATCACCGCCTGCCTGGCCGATGCCGTCGACCTGCGCCCCTACAGCACCGAGTCCGCAGGCGGCTTTACAGGCTGCACTGTGGGCATGTGCTCCAGCGCAAACGGCACAAGGAGCGGCAGCGAAGCCGCATTCGCGTGGTTTGCCGTGCGCAATCTCTAAACAAAAAAGGCTGTCCGACGGCAAATCGGACAGCCTTTTGCGTTTATTTATACCCTATACCCGCTTATAAAAGACAGCTTTCAGCTTTCGTAGAAACCGACCTTATAAACCGTCTGCGCGTCATACGGTTTGCCGGGCAGCAGCAGCGTGCTTGGGAAGTTCGGGTGGTTCGGGGCATCGGGGAAGCCCTCCGTCTCCAGGCAGAGAGCGTCACGGGCAACATAGGGGCGCAAAGGGTCATAACCCAGGCCATAGGGGTGGACCCCATGCTTGCGGGGTGTGACAGATGCCAGGTTGTTGCCGGAGTAAAGGTGCATGGCGGGCTGGGTAGTCAGCACTTCCAAACTGACAAGGGATTCGTGGCTTCTAATGTAAGCGGCACGGCGCAGACCCTCACCGCGGATGACATAACAGTGGTCGTAGCCGCGGCAGTCCTTCAGCGTTTGGAAGTCGGCGTCAATGTCGCGGCCCAGCGGTTTTTCGGTCGTAAAGTCCATCGGCGTACCTGCCACGGGCAGCAGACGGCCCGTGGGAATGCTTTGGGCATCGGTTTCCAGATATTGGTCGGCGTCCACGGTTACCAGGTGATCCAGCACGCTGCCGGAATAGTAGCCGTTGAGGTTAAAATAGCTGTGGTTCGTCAAGTTGCAGACCGTCGGCGTATCGGTCTCGGCATGGTAATCAATGACAAGTCTATGATTTGCCAGGCCATAATTCAGCAGCGTGTAACGGAGCGTCAAGGTTACGTTGCCGGGGAAACCGTCGGTGCCCGCGGAGCTGGTAGCCGTCAAGGTCACACTGTCATCAGACACGTCGGGCGTCTCGTACATGTCGAACAGTGTGTTCTGGAAGCCGTGGGCACCGCTGTGCAGGCAGTTGCCGTTCTCGTTGGCCGTAATGTGCACGGTTTCGCCGTTCAGCGGGAAAGCCGCGCCCCCAATGCGGTTGGCAAAGCGGCCCACGACCGCGCCCATGAAATCGTTGTTCTTTTCATACTCGGCGACGGTGTCATAGCCCAGCACAATGTCGACCGCGAACTCTTCCATGCGCAGTGACGGCACAACCATGCTGCGGATGATACCGCCGTAATTTAAAATTTCCACCTTCACGGAGCCGGAGCCCAGCTCGGCAAGCTGTATGGGTCTGCCGTCGCTTGTTTTGCCAAACTCCCGAAATGTAACGGACATATCGGTTCCTCCTTTGCGCCGCCAAGAACGGCGTGTTTTACCCACATTCTAGCAAAGGCGGCCGCGCAAGTCAACGGCGCACAAAAACATGTATACTTTTGACCAAAAGACATAAAAACTTTGTCTTGTTTGGCCCGCGCGGACTGCTTATAATAGGTGCGTGCTCACAACAAACGCAAGACAACATCCATAAGGAGACAACCCGATGCAAGAAAACAATACGACCAAAGAGACGCTCGGCCAGAGCTTTTACAAGCATTTGATGAGCGGTGTTTCCACCATGCTGCCCTTTGTGGTGGGCGGCGGCATCATGATTGCCATTGCGTATCTGCTGGACGATTATTCCATCGACCCTTCCAACTTCGGCATGAACACCCCGGTGGCGGCCTTCTTCAAGACCGTGGGCAGCGCGGCGTTTGACTATATGCTGCCGATTCTGGCTGCCTATGTGGCCATGTCCATTGCGGATATGCCGGGCCTGGCCGTCGGCTTTGCGGGCGGTGTGCTGGCCATGAGCGGCACGAACTTTACAGGCATCTTGAACGGCGAGACCACCGGTGTATCCGGCGGCTTTCTGGCGGCGCTGCTGGCGGGCTTTGTGGCCGGGTACATCGTGCTGCTGCTGAAAAAACTCACCGAGAAGCTGCCCGCCAGCCTCAACGGCATCCGCCCGATGCTGATATACCCGCTGGGCGGCCTGCTGGCCATCGGCGCGGTCATGTGCGGCACCAACCCGGTCATGGGCATCATCAACACGGCCATCAGCACCTGGCTGAACTCGATGGGCAACACCTCCCGCGTGCTGATGGGCGCGATCGTTGCGGCGCTGATGGGCATTGACATGGGCGGCCCGCTGAACAAGGCCACCTATGTGTTCGGCACGGCGGCGCTGGCCTCCGGCAACTACGAGATCATGGCCTCGGTCATGGTGGGCGGCATGGTCCCGCCCATCGTCATTGCGCTGTCCACCACCTTCTTCCCCAAAAAGTGGACCGCCGATGAGCGCCGCAACGGCATCATCAACTATGTCATGGGCCTCTGCTTCGTCACCGAGGGCGCGATCCCTTACGCCGCCACCGACCCGCTGCGGGTCATCCCCAGCTGCGCCATCGGCTCGGCGCTGGCGGGTGCGCTGTCCATGGTGTTCGGCTGCGCCCTGCGCGCACCCCACGGCGGCATCTTTGTGTTCCCGGTCGTGGAGCACGCCCCGCTCTACCTTGTGGCCCTGGCCGCCGGCAGCATGGTCGGCGCCCTGCTGCTCAGCGTGCTGAAAAAGACAAAGACGGAAGAAGCGTAACGCGGGCGGCAAGTGCGCCGTTGCCCTAAGTAAGGAAAAACAAATGGCCGAACGGAAAAAATACGAGACCCCGCAGGATTTCACGCCCGCACTGGCCGCCATGGACGCGCTGCCTGTGCTGTGCTTCGGGGCAGGCATGGTGCTGGCGGCGCGGACTCTCGGCAGTGTGCTGTTTGCCCTCGGCGCGGCGGTCATCACGCTGGCCGGGTGCGGCAAAGTGCTGTGGAAGCTGCTGCTGGCCGTGCAAAAGCGGGATGTGCCCTGGCTGAACCGCTGGTTCGTGCCCTGCCAGATCGATCGGCAGCTGTGAGATTTGAGTAAGAAATATAAAACATAGATGAATCGTTCATTAAGCGTGTTTGTACACCTACACAGTTTTCTTCTGCACGTTGGAAGGACATCTTTTGAAAGTTGTGTGTTATGGAGAAACTATCATTATATGAACGCCGTAGACGATTGATAACAGTTCTCTACGAGCGCCAGAATGATACAGTTGGAAATCTCGCTTTTGAATTCAATGTGAGTTCCCATACGATTCGACACGATATAAGAGCGTTGGAATTTGAATGCCCTATCTATACCAAGGTTGGCCCAAGTGGTGGTGTGTTCATTTTGGATTCAAGCCGATTGCAGCAACGGTGGCTGACAGTACGCCAGCGAGAACTGCTGATTGATGTGTGTGATGTTTTGGATGACGAGCAAGCCTTACTGATGAAATCCATCATAGGCGGATTGTCGCCTTGAATTGTGAATGTGGTGTAAACAATTAGCACTTGCTATTGACCAACTGCTAATCGGTGGCGTATACTAAATTTGCGGATTTATTCTGCACCAGCACCTTTACAACTGAATACACAGCATAACAGGTACGTTACTTTCTCGGTGGGGCGCACAGCAAGGTCAAGGCAGACCCTAACCCACAGCGGGGAGAGAACATAATGATACTCCAGATGCCCCACAGCTTCAGATGGGGTGACCGCGCAGGGGTTGTAATCAGTAAGATTCTTGCAGAGTCAGTGTACGGTCGTTGCCAGCGGCTTGCCTGTTATGTTCCCATGTCTGGGGGCGAGCGGCAAATTAGACATTTTTTCTCAGCATTTATTTTGATGTACACGGTTGCTTTTATTTACTTTTTATTATTTATATGACCGTGTGATTGACGCTATCATGCGTATTATTTGATTTTTATTGAATTTACATCAAAATTTGCGGGGAAAGTGTACCCTCACACCCGGATAGAACAGAGAAAATATAAAAAGAGCCCGGAGGGCCTTACCAAATCGGTAAGGCTCTCCGGGCTCTTTTTTCTCCCCGGAAAGTGTATTCAAGAGGGTTACATAAAAGAACAGCTGAACGCGAAAAGGAGATGGGCCTATGATTAAACTAAAACGGCAAGATTGTATGGGATACGCCCGTGGTCCGCCAGAGTGAATCAGAACTGATTCACTATTTGGTAGCAGAACTGGAAAAGTGAATCAAATCTGATTCACTCTCGCACCTCGCCCAAACGCGGCCTGCGTGGGGCTGACCCCCCACATCGGACACGGACACGAGGACACTCACAAAACCGCCGTTTGGCGCGTTTGTGGGGCTGTGAAGCGGTGTGAACCGTACAACTTACTACTGGAGAGTAAAACTTACTACACACAAAATTACGATAATATGAGATAATAGATGTACACCAAAACGGAAAGGATGATGTGAATGACTACCACAAGATTACCGAAAACCATTACTGCCGGTGCGCTGCTTGCAACGCCTATACCTCCTGTAAAATGGATTATTCCTGGTCTGCTCCCGGCAGGGCTGGCAATCTTCGCAGGCCCCAGCAAAGCAGGCAAAAGTTGGCTGACGCTGTGGCTCTGCTTGCAGATTTCGCAGGGGAAATCTGTGTGGGGACGTGAAATAGAACCGAGAACTGTGCTTTATTTCTCGCTGGAAGATACACTGGGTCGTCTGCAAGAGCGTCTTTACCAGCTTGTCGATGCAGAAGAAGACCCGGAACGGCTCATTTTGCAGACGGAAAGCCACGGAATTGGGCAGGGATTGGAAGAACAAATCGTCAGTTTCATCCATACTTACCCTGATATTAGCCTCATCGTCATCGACACCTTGCAAAAGGTGCGAAAAGGCGACCAGAATGGTAGTATGTATGCCAATGATTACAGGGATATTGGTGCGTTAAAGGAGCTTGCCGATAAGTACGGCATCTGCATTCTTTTGGTGCATCATCTGCGCAAACAATCATCGTCAGACCCCTACGACCAAATTTCCGGTTCAACGGGCATTATGGGCGTGGCGGATACGACATGGCTTATGCATCGTCAGCGCATGAGTAAAACTGCGACAATTCGTGTAATTGGACGCGATATGGACGAGAAAATGCTGCATATCCGCGAAGAAAACTGCGTCTGGACGTTGGATGAGGAAGAAACCGCAGAACAGCAGGCGTTGAAAGCTATTCCTGACTACCTTTGGAAAGTTGCAGACTACATTGACTCGGTTGGGAAATGGCAGGGTACAGCCACGGAATTGCTTGTTGCAGCGAATATTTCTGATGTGAAGCCTAACCAGTTCACCCGGAAGATGGCGCATTATGCCCGCGATGTGTTCGGCCCGCGTGGTATCGAATATAAGTATACCCGAACAGAGCAGAAACGTCTGTTTGAGTTCTTCCATGACGATGATGACGGTGATGACGATGATATTGATATATCGGAGTTGTTCCACTGGGGTATCCCACAAACATCGTCATCATCGTCAGCATCGTCATTAAGGTCGCTTGAGGGAAGCAAGCATGGGCAAAGTGTTGCCACAGGGCAACCCGCCGAAAAGCCTACGGGGACAGCCCCGAACCCCTGTGAGGCTGCTGGCGCATGAGAAAACGCAGTGTCGGGATCAATGTCCGCGTCAGCGTCACAGAGAAACGAAAAATGACGCTGATGGCAAAACGGTGCGGGCTGTCGCTTTCAGAATATTTGCGCCAGCGGGCGCTGGGATATGAACCGGGCGGACACCCGCCCAAGGAGGTATTTGATGTGTTGGATAAGATTGATGGAATGGCAGAAAGCTGTTCTGTGCGAGATGGCGCGGCCATCAACGCCCAGACTGACCGCTTGAGGGACCTGTTCATTGGCGGTAACTAAGATCTGGACGATCAAGGACAGTTTACAGCGCGTCCTTGACTATGCGGCCAACCCGGACAAAACCGAATACGATGCTCTTGCCCAAACGCTGCACTATGCGGAGAACGATGCCAAGACAAAGCTGAACGAGAGCGCCCAGCTCGTCACCGGCATCCATTGCAGGGCAGACCATGCGTGGGAAGATATGCGGGCTGTACAGGAACGCTTTGGTAAAACAGACGGCGTGGTGGCGCTCCACGCCTACCAGAGTTTCCGCGAAGGAGAGGTTACCCCGGAGCAATGCCATGAAATCGGCGTGGCGCTGGCCCGCAAGGTCTGGGGCAAGCGTTTCCAAGTGCTGGTCGCTACCCACATGAATACGGATAATCTGCACAACCACTTCGTTATCAATTCCGTATCGTATGTGGACGGCAAGAAATATGAGCAGCGCCGCAGCCAGTATGCCGAGTTCCGGGCAGCATCCGACAAGCTGTGCCGGGAGTACGGCTTGTCGGTGGTGGAGCAGCCCAAAGCCAAGGAACCGGCGCGGTACACCCGGATGCGGGAAGCCATCGACCAAGCCTGTGAGGATGCCAGCACCGCCGAGGACTTCCACAGGGCGTTGTATCGGCAAGGGTACATTTTCGGCAGTGACCCTAACCGTAGGTACGCAACCATCCAGGCGCGGGATGGCGGACGCGCCGTGCGGCTTTATAGGCTGGGAGAAGAATACGATCTTGCAGCCATAGATGACAGACTGCGGGGAAATTACCTGTTATATGGACCAAGGCTGTATGAACTGAAGCACCCACCCCGACAGTATATGCCGAAACGGTATCGCCCCCAAAATACCTATGCGGGAAAAGGCATTCTTCAAATTTTCTTCGAGGTATTCTTCGGAGAATCCCAAATGCACCGCTTGTATCTGTACTACTGTTATCAGCTGGGTATCCTGCCCAAGAAACAGCAACTGCGTATCAACCGCCCGGAACTGGAGCGCATCTGGAAAAACATAGACAAGGTGCTTGCAGAACACGCTTTTGTCCACGATCACAAGTTTCCCTCTTTGCAAGCAATCGTGGACTACCGCAAGGGCTTGTCCCGGCAGATAGAAACCCTTGCCACACAACGGGCGGAAATCGTCAAGCAGATGCGCCGTAAGGATGCTCCGCCGGAGTTGGCTGACCAACGCATGGCGTTGACCTGCAAGATTGCGGAACTCCGCAAAGAGGACAAGATTGCAGAGGGAGCAATCAAGCGTATTCAACGCACACGCGAATCCAACCGTATAGACCAAGAAAACCGAAATCAAAATACAAACTATAGGAACCGCCGCCGAGATCGTTCTCGGCAGCGCTGACAAGGAGGTACAATGGCTTACATCAAGAAAAAGTCCGAACGAAAATTCAAAATCACCGTCTGCAACGGCTATAAGGTCAATGGGCAGAAACGGATGAAAGCGCAGACCATCGCTGTGCCATCATCCGTGCCAAAACGCGGCATTCAGCAGTATGTCATGGCTGAAGCGGAACGCATCGAGAAAAAGTTCAAGTATGGCGTAGAAGAAAGCGACCAGACCCACTTTGAACAGTACGCGGAAAACTGGCTCAAGCGGCAGGAACCGTTCTTTAAGGCTACCACCTACGCAGGGTACAAACGCAATCTGGATATTGTTTACCCGCTGATTGGCGGTATTCCGCTTGCAAAACTGTTGCCCATGACGCTTGAAGAAATGTGTGAGGAACTGCGCAAGCGCCCGGGGCGTGGTGAAAATTGCATCAAGGAAACCACGGTGCAGAAGTACCTTGAGACGGTTTCCTCGGTACTGGAGGATGCCAAGAAAAATGACATCATTCCATTCAATCCGGCGCACCGTGTCCGCAAGAAGCATTTTGAGAAGGAGGTGCAGCATATTCCGCAGAAGTATGAAATGAGAAAACTGATGCAGACGATAAGGGATGAGCCGATTTTGTATCGGGCGTATTACACACTGGCAATCACGACTGGACTTCGGCGTGGGGAACTGTGCGCCCTGCAATGGCGGGACATAACCGGTGCTTGTGAACTGACCGTCCGTCGTTCCCGCAGCTGTGCATCCGGGCAGATTGTTGAGAGTGACACCAAGAGCCATCAGGAACGGATCGTAACGATTCCCATGGGGATATGGGAACTTCTGATGGCGCTGCGACAACAGCAGGTGCTGCATAGCGGCGTTCCGGATAGAGAGCAGCCGATTTTTACAGACCCCGATGGTCATGTACCGCACCCGGATACCTTTACCCGACATCTGCGTAAGCTGTATAGACAATGCGGATTGCCTGAGGAATACCACCTGCATACGCTACGGCATTTCTACGCAACCTATCTGCTGCAGGAAGGCACCAGCAAACAGGTGGCAGCCTCTCTGCTCGGTCATGCAGATACGGCGTTCTTGGAGCGCACCTACTGTCACCCGCAGGACGTGGCGAAACAGCAGGCCGCAAAGCTGATGCAAGATTTGCTGAACAACCAAAATCCGTGCTATGTTGCATTTATGAAAAATAAGAATAGAAAAGCCAAGAAGGTAGGTTAAATAAACAGCGGCACCGTCAGAGATGACGGTGCCGTTTTTGTCAGTAATAGGTAGATTTTAGGGCGAAAGATTGTTGGGTGTGGTGATAGCTTTCTGTTGCAGTTGTCGGTATGCTTTGTAGTACCAGAGGTCAATAAAACATACAAAGGAGCGTTGAAAACAATGGCGTCTATCAGAAAACGCGGCAGTAACAGTTACTTGATTGTGGTATCTCGTGGGTATGATTATGAGGGCAACCGACTGAAATCTGTGCAGAAAACCGTCAAGCCACCCAAGGAGTATACACGCAAACAGGCAGAGAAATGGGTAAAGGAACAGGCAATTCTATTTGAACGCGAGGTACAGCATACGCCGGAACCCATCAACCGCAGTATTACACTTGCAAAGTACATTGAGCATTGGGTGAGCGACATTGGACCGAAAAAGCTGGCGGACTCTACATACCAACGAGATTTGCAGGATATTCGCAGAATCCTGCCTGCGCTGGGCAACTATAAGCTGACCGATTTGCGTAAAGAGGTCATCCGAGAATTTTACGAAGAAATGCGGCATACACCGCGTCTGGACGGCAGAGGAAATCTATCCGAGAAGTCAGTCGAAGGCTTACACAACACGCTGTGCGGCATCCTGTCGGCGGCTGTGGACGAGGGATACCTTACTCACAATCCCGCATGGAGATGTTACAAACCGAAAGGACAAAAGAAAGAGCGCCCGGTAGCTGACGAGGAAACCGTCAAAAAGCTGATTACAGCGTTTGAAGGTCAGAGTATGAAGTACGAAACCTATTTCAAGCTGGTGCTGGCAACCGGTCTGCGGCGCGGTGAAGCCTGTGGACTGAGATGGAGCGACATCAACTGGCGCAAACGGACGATTCATGTGCAACGCGGGGTGGTGAAATTGAGCCACCAAGAATCAATCACGAAAGACCCCAAGACCAGCAGCGGTGATCGCATGGTATATTTGAGCAAAGAGATGTGCCAACTGCTTAAGGCGTGGCGGAAAGAATGTGAATGGGTTAGGGCGCAAACCGCGAACGAAACCGTATCAGAAAATGACTACCTGTTCCGTCAGCCTAACGGCAAACCGATGAATCCCTGCACATTTACCTATCGTTTCAAGCTGATTTTGAAAGCCAACAACTTGCCGCTGGATTTGAGTGTGCATAGCTTGCGGCACACAAACGCCAGCTTGCTGATTTCACAGGGCGTGGATGTACGAACAGTTGCCAGCCTGCTTGGTCATGCACAGGCAAGCACAACGCTGGATATTTACGCCCATGCATTTGACAAAAATAAACGCAAAGCACAAGAGAAACTCGGAAAGGCGATTGGATTATGAGAAAAATCAAATTGACCCGTGCGAACAAAAGTATCCTGCTGAAAGCACTCGCACCTTACTATTACCAGCAAAGGGCGCTTGGGCATAGCACACAGGAGTCGGGAAGATTGATACTAAAAATCAATTCTCTCCCAGCTGATAAAAAGGCAAGTTTCTCCGCAGAAGAAATTCACCTTATGCGTACCACTGTAAATCAACTAAGAAATGAACGGCTGTCAAAAGGGCAATACACTGATGCCGCAGATGATATGCTACTAAAATTATTCTAAAACCAAATAACATTAAAACAAAAAACGCATTGCAAAAATACATTGCAATGCGTTTTTTGGTGCGCCAAAAGGGATTCGCCAAGCCGCACCCTAGAAACGCCCCACCGGGGCGTTTCTGCCCCGCGGGACGCAAAGCGCGGGGCACGGGCTGTTCGAATCCCTTCTTTTACTACTTTATAAAATCCGTGCAAAACAAAAAGAGCAGCACCCCATAAGGTGCTGCTCTTGTGAAGACAGGACAATAGAGATGTTTTTGCGTTTTCGCTGTCTTGATTTGAACACTCTCGGCACAATCATTTTACATTACTCCGTTTCTGTTTTCAAGTTTTTTTACAGCGTCATTTCGATTTCGGTGCCTCCGATAAAGACCACCTTGATTTTCGCTTTTGACTCTACCGCTACGCAATCGAATATCTGCCGGACAACATAATCGGCAAGCAGTCTGATTTTCCTTTTACTCATATCGTTCAGTCCTTTCATTGTTATTCGTTTTTATTGATTTATTGATTGACTTGTAGTATAATTCTTGATATTCAGAGTTCAAAAAACATAATTTTTTTTGCAAGCTGCAGGGGAGCATTCTATGGCGACAGTATTGTTGATTATAATATATATCGCTTTTATCGGCTTGGGGATACCGGACTCGCTTTTCGGTACGGCTTGGCCTGCCATATACTCCGACTTCGGTCTGCCTTTTTCATTCGGAAGCTTTGTTACGGTCATAGTGTCATGCGGAACTGTTATATCAAGCATTATCAGCTCTAAAGTAATCGCCAAGCTCGGAACCAATAAGGTTTCGGCATACAGCACGCTTCTGACAGCGATTGCCTTACTTGGCTATTCTTTTGCGCCGAATTTATGGGTGATGTGCTTTTTATCTGTTATACTCGGCATCGGCGCCGGCTCAATAGATGTAGCACTGAATAACTATGTTGCTCTGCATTATTCCGCAACACATATGAGCTTTCTGCATTGCTTTTACGGCGTCGGCGTATCCGTAAGCCCCTACATTTTATCACTTGTTATTGCAGGCAAATCCGGTTGGCGAGGCGGATACAGAATTACTTTTATCATTCAGCTTGCCATAGCTGCGCTGTTGTTTATATCGCTTCCTTTATGGCATAAAGTGCACGGTGCTGAAAAAAGCACGGATGAAGCCGAATTTAAAAGCTTATCGCTTAGAAGCATATTGAAAATTCCGGGCGTAAAAATGATGTGCGGACTGTTTATCACCTCCTGTGCAATAGAATGCACCTGCGGCGGATGGGGCAGTACATTTCTTGTGGAATACAAGCATTTGTCCCCGGAAAAGGCAGCTCGAATTATAATGATATACTATGTCGGGTTGACTCTCGGACGGTTTTTGTCCGGCGTGTTGGCAACAAGATTGCATAGCTGGAAAATAATAAAGCTGGGGCAGATCGTATTAGGTGCAGCCCTGTTGCTTTTGGTTCTTCCGAGCAATGTATATCTGTGCGCCGCCGGAATGTTTTTAATAGGACTCGGAAACGGTCCGCTGTTCCCGAATTTTAATTACCTTACACCCGAAAACTTCGGCAGCGATATTTCACAGTCTGTCATCGGAATTCAAATGGCATCGGCATATATCGGAATCATGCTCGCTCCCGCACTTTGCGGATTGCTCGGTCAGACATTCGGTATGGTTATTTTCCCATTTTACCTGATACTGTTTTATGTTATCATGATACCCTTGACGATTCGTGTAAGAGCGGTGCTAAAGAAAAACACAAAACAGAGTTAATATCATAAACAGTACCCTTATCAACAAAATTTTACTTTTGCAATTATATTTTTCATCGCCTCCGAAAATAAGAAAGCCGCCTGATTCTCAAAAGAAAACCAAGCAGCTATGTATGTGTTTTATTCAATTGGTCGGATCGGAATTAATTATACCACCGAATTATGAAAAATTCTACCGCCATGTTCAGTGTGGCAGGATCACTCTTCCGCAGAAGTACTCTATGACGGGGTTTGTTATATGCCTGAATGCCTTGTTTCAAGCGGTTTTGGGTCGTAGAAAAAGTCCGCCGCAATTCTATTGAAATTACGGTGGACTTATGGTGCGACCGGGAGGATTCGAACCTCTGGCCTTCCGGGTCGGAGCCGAACGCTCTATCCAGCTGAGCTACGATCGCTTATATATGAAAAACGCCGTTACAGCGTATTTCAATCTTGTAAAGTAGTCAATTTCCAATAGTGGTCAATTCGTGGTCTGACTACCGTTGACCACCGCGTTTTTGCAAGTGTAAACAACGGTACATCGCACAAAAACGGCAATAAAATATGCCCTGTCGCAGTAGTCGGAGCCGGACGCTCCCATCAGCTGCGCTTACATCAACGCAGGCTGCTTGCTACAGCTTTTATAGTATAGCAAATTTCAAAGCAAAATGCAAATGTTTCTTTGGGTTTTGTGCAGAATTTTTTGCAAATGGCGGGACTGCCCGCGCAAAATAAAGCGGCATCCGTGCATGAGGGATGCCGCCTGAATCACTTTTCTGCGTCGCTTTGCAGAATTTGCACGCAGCTTTGCATGGAAGTCTCAAATTCCGCATCGTTGTTATTCTTAAAGAATATCAGGTTGTCCTTGTGCTGCGGGTCGGCCAGATTTTCCGGCAGAGAGAAATTGCAGCGGCTGATGTACTCATCCCAGTGCGCCAGCTTCCAAGTATCGCGGTCGGAGTTGCGTTCGATCATGCGCTGATGCACGACATCAGGGGAGGTTTCGACCCAGATCACGGCAAGGGTCGCGCCCTTTTCAGCCAGCTTGACCTTGAGATCTGCGATAAAAGCGTTGTCGCGCACCTCCTTGGTGAAGGGCGCATTGACCAGCACAAGGTCATTATAGTCCAATGCCTCCATCGCAAGGGCCAGAATGCAGTCGTACTCATAATCGCGGATGTTCTTTTCAAAAAAGTCGCTGCTGCGGTCGTAGGGCTGCCCGGCCACCTTGAAGATCTGTTTGGACAGCACGATCAGGGTGTCCTTATCCAGATAGACGATATTGTGCAGCTGCTTTGCCAGCGCCTTGGCAACATAGGTCTTGCCGCAGGCGGGAGGCGAGGTTACGAGAATGAGCTTTTTATTCATACAAATCCTTCCCCCATGCGTAAACATCTTGTACTTTGTGAACCATCGTCATTGTAGGACAAAAAATTAACAATGTCAATACGGGAATCTGCAAAATGAACAAAATGAGCAAACTGCACCAAGGAAACGGCGGATTTGTGTAAAGGTGGTAAGCAAAGCGCATGGACTATTGTGCATCACATGGGAAAATGATGTAAACGAAGCACGGCATGCGGACACTAAAAAAGGAGCCGCGGTGTCTATGCCGCGGCTCCGGTATTTCTTATTCAATCCCGGCGCAGCCTGCCGCCCAGCAGGTAGTAGCCGGCCCAGTCCAGCTTGCCGAACATTGGCGAGCCGGTCCGCTTGGCCTCAGCCAAGGTAAAGATCAGGCGCACGCTGCGCCAACGGCAGGGCAGATAATAGGCGCTGTAGCACCGTTCGATCCGCATGCGTTCCAGCAGGGCGTGCAGCCAGGGGCTGCGCAGCGCGGCAATGGCCTTGTCACGGCGTACAGCGGTGCGCTTGGCCGGGTCGCGGCGCAAAATGTCTGCCACGCCCTCGGCGTAGACGGTAAGCTCGGCGCGGTGCAGGGGGCGCATATCCTCCTGCGGGCAGCGGGCGCTGCAGCAGGCTCTATTCAGCTTGGCAAAATGCTCCGGCCAAATTTTGCAATAGTCGGCATGGTACCGGGTTGAGAGGGTGCCGCCGCGGCTGCAATCGTAAAAGGTCAGCGGCGCGGTCAGGACAGTGTAGGTGAACGCCGGCTCCCGGCTGCCGAGCAGGGCAATATAATCCAATACAAATTGTAAATCTTCACCGAGAGTATACTGTGTGTCAAACGGAACCTGCTGGGCGTATTCAGTGCGGTAGAGCTTGTTCCACGGCATAGCCAGCAGACAGTCCAGCCAGAGGCGTGCAAGGCCGGTCTGGGGGCGGCTTTCGGCTGCGGAGGTGACCGGCGCGGTGTCGGCCTCCTCGGTCGTATACCGCCAGCAGACGAGGGAGTGCGGCGCGCGCCGCTGGGCCTCGAGCGCTGCCTGCAGGGCACCGGGACGCAGCGCATCATCGGAGTCCAGAAAAACGATATACTCGCTCCCGGCTGCAGCCAGACCGGCATTGCGCGCGCCGGAAACACCGCAATCCTCCTGATGGATGACCGTCACGCGGGGGTCACGCGCGGCCCAGACATCGCACATTTTCCCGCTGTCATCGGGGCTGCCGTCATCGACCAGAATACAGGCGATCGGCTCCGCCGTCTGTTGGGAGACGATGCTCTCCACGCAGCGGTCAAGGGTGGCCATGGCCTTGTAGACCGGCACGATAACGGTGATGGTCGGCTTGCTCACAGGGCACCTCCGGTTTCGATCATATCGCGCACAATGCGCACAAACTCTGCATAGTAATGCTCGGTGGAGAACTCTTTCCCGCGCAGGGCTCCTGCCGCGCCCATCTCGGCGCAGAGGGCCGGATGCTCATACAGCATACGGATGCTCCAGGCAAGCTGATCGGCCACGGTGTCGCCGCGCTCCACAAGCACGGCCTGACTGCCCTGCAGATACTCGGGCATGCCGCCGCTGCGGGTGGCCAGCACGGGGCGCCCGCAGGCCATTGCCTCGACCGCGACAAGCCCGGCAGCCTCCTCCACCAGTGTGGGCACACAGCAGAGATCCGCCAGCCGGTAGTAGTCGGGCAGATCCTCGTTGGGAATGTAGCCGGTAAACTGTACGCGGCTGCCAAGGCTTTTGGCCTGCTGCTCCAACCGGCGCTGGAAGGGGCTTTGCTGGGTGCGCGCAAAGAAGGGGCTGCCCACGATCAGCAGCTTGATCTGCGGGATCGGCAGGGCGGCAATGGCCTCCATCAGCTTATGGATGCCCTTGTCAGGGTCGAGCCGCCCGCAGTACAGTACGATGAAGTCTGCATCGGTAAAGCCGAGCTGTGCCCGCAGCGCTTTGGAAGCGGGGCCGGGGCAAAAACGGCTGGTGTCGATGCAGTTATGCAGAATGTAGGCCCGCTGCGGGTCAAGGGTACTGGTTTTCAGGTAATCCTCGCGGATAAAATCGCTCAGCGCCAGCACGCCGCCGTAGATGTCGTCCATCACGGGGGTACAGCCGGTCTGGCCGTGCAGATGTGCTAAGCACCGCCTGCGGCCGAACATCCGGCTGATGGCGCTGCATTGGGTCAGATTGCCGCCCTCGGCCACGATCAGATCAGGCGGGGGCAGCTCCAGCGCGAGCGAAAGCTGGACCTTCTGATACCACGGGTCATAGGGGGCCGCAATGCCCATGCAGCGCTCGACAAAGACCATCGGCCAATACCGGCGGTGCCCGCTGGGGCGGGGGACATAGAGCATTTTGGTATGCTGCCAGCCCTCGGCAGCGCGGCGGGCGGCATCATCGGGGACACTGGCGCAGAGCAGCTCCAGCAGGCCCTGCTTTTCATTCTCGCGAATCAGATGGGTCAGCAGGGTCTCGACCGCGCCGCCCTGCACGGCAGGAATCGGCAGGTCCGGCGGCGGCACCAGCAGCACGCGGGGGCGTTTTTCTTTGTCGGGCTTTCGTATCGCCAAGGTCGGCTCCTTAGAAGGTGGATTTTGAACAAAAATACCGCCGCGCATGTAGGGGCCGGGCATGCCCGGCCCGCGGCTTCACATCAGAGGGCACTTTTGGGTAGGCTGCGGGCCGGATATGTCCGGCCCCTACAGAGCAATGAACTTATTTGATTGGGCACAAGCTCTGCGCGCTCATCATGGCCCAGCGGGCAGCGCTGAGCTTTTCGGTCATCTTCATGTTGCGGCAGTTCGGCAGGTAGCTGATCAGCCCCTGCATCAGGAACTGCTCCTTGCTGATCGCCTTGACCAGCTCGGGGGTGGGGTTCTGCCGGACCTTGGCGCAGAGGAAGAGATACCGCCGCCAGCAGGCCGCGTAGGCGGCATCAATAACGGTGCGGTCGGCATGGTTCTCGACATAGAAGCGGTAGCGGTCGGCCAGGCCGTCCACGGCATCAAAGGCCTCCGGGCGGATGCTGGTGCGGCAGATGCTGCCGTTGCGCAGCCGGTAATGGTAGAGCGGCTTGTCGATGCAGACGACCTTGTCGCAGCGCCAGAACAGGCGGTGGGCCACAAAGTCGTCCTCATGCAGGCGGCCCTCGGGGTAGTGCAGCAGCTTCCAGACTTCGGCGCGGTACATCTTATTCCACGCAACGGTGTAGACCGTGCCGTAGGGGGTGTAAAACTCATTCAGCAGATCCTTGCCGCAGAATACGCCCTCCTGCGTGGGGCGGGTGAAGTAAGCCGGGTCGCAGCTTTTGCCGTTCTCCTGCACATCCTCGACCGAGCAGAGCGCCATATAGGCATCGTGGCGCTCGCAGGCATCGTACAGCGTCTGTAAAAAGCCGGGCAGGACCACATCGTCTGAGTCGATGAAGGAATAATAGCGGCCCTTGGCGGCGTCAATACCGGCATTGCGTGCGGCAGAAAGGCCCTGATTCTCCTGATGGATGACCCGGACGCGGGCATCGCGGGCGGCGTACCGGTCGCAGAGGTCGGCGCAGCCATCGGTCGAGCCGTCATCAATCAGCAGTACCTCAACAGGTACATTGATCTTCTGGTCAAGGATGCTCTCAATGCACTCCTCCAGATACGGCTTGGTGTTGTAGATCGGCACGATCACACTGATCGCAATATGTTCCATCATTTATTTCCCCTTCCTCTTGTGCAGGCGGCCCCAGGCCGCTGCGGCGCCGTAGGTCAGCGTGGGGCTGGCACAGAACGCCGCCGCCCGCAGCTTTTCGCCCAGCGGCAGGTGGCTGCTGGACAGAATATCCGGCAAAATGGCGTCCAGATGTTTTTTGTGCGCCATGAATTTCGGCTTCAGCTCCGGCAGGTTGCCGGCTGCATCGCTCTGGCACCAGAACTGGTAAAAGATCCGCCAGTACCGCACCACGGCCCAGTCGTAGTATTCCTCGCGCCCCGGCCGGGCCGAGAAGTATTGCAGCCATTCCCAGTACATCCGCAGATCATCGGTCTTGCGCGGCGGGAAACCGGCTGTAGTGATCTGCCCGGCGCGGGTGCGGTAGTGATACAGCACATCGGTCAGGCAGTTGCAGCGCTCCCCCTCAAAGACACGGTGCAGTACGCTGGCATCATCGCCAAAAAGCATCGTCTCATCGTAGTGGATGCCCTTTTCTTTGAAAAGCCGGGCATCAAACAGCTTGTTCCAGCTTAAGGGCCCGTAAAAGCTGCCGGTCTGAAAGGCCTCCAGCAAAAGCTCCTGCGCATCGCGCACGCCGGGCTGGCGGATCGTGACACTGCGTCCCTCAATCCGGCGGCCCTCGGCGTCAATGCAGTCTGCGGCACAGGCGGCCAGCCGCACACCGGGCTGCTGCACGGCGTTGTACAGCGTCTCAAACATCGCAGGCTCGATGAGATCATCGGAGTCCACAATGCCGATGTAATCACCGCAGGCATTGTCCAGCCCGGTGTTGCGGGCGTGGGCGGGACCGCCGTTGGGCTGGTGGAACACGCGGATGCGGGCATCCTGCCGGGCCAGCGCATCGCAGACCTCGGCAGAGCCATCATGGCTGCCGTCATCCACCAGCAGCAGCTCAAAATCGGTGAAGGTCTGGGCCAGAATGCTTTCCACCGCCGGGCGCAGGTAGGGCCCGGTGTTGTAGACGGTGGAGATTATGCTGATTTTGGGATGGTCAGACATAGATACTTCCTTATATCATACTAGCTGCAGCGGCCCTGCAAAAGGGGCTGCTTTGCAATCGTGTACGCTGCCAACAAGCCCGGCCACTGCAGGGCGACACCTGCGCGGTACGGCAGGGCCAGCAGCCTGTGCGGGTCATGCTGCAGCCGCTCCCGCAGGGCGGCGCGGGCATCGGGGTCGGCCAAAATCTCGGCAAAGAGAGCGCGGCGGACGGCATACGGCAGATCTCCCCGGCAACCGGTCAGCAGGCCGTACTGATTCAGGCAGGCGCGCAGCCGGCTGGTGCGTTCATATGGGGCTGGGTCAATGCCGTTGGCGCGCAGCAGATCAGCCAGCGCCGGGCGGGTGATGCGCTCGGCCTCCAGCAAATCGCCGCGCAGCCGGCGCGAAAGACTGCCGGTCTGTGTATCATACTGCTTATAGTATACACCATGCAGGCAATAAATGGCAGGGGTATTCTGTAAAAATTGTATGTTAAATAAAACATCCTCGTTGATCTGAAGCTGCGGCGAGAAGCGCAGCGCCCCGACGGCCGACCGGCGGAACAGCTTGGGATACGGTGCGGCCAGCAGCCCCGTGTCAAACAGCAGGGGGGTGAGCGCCCCGCCCAGCGCCTGCAGGCCGGGATAGGCCCCCTCGGCCAGAAAATCGGCAGGGGTCACAGTCGTGCCGCTCTCCCGCGTCAGACCGAACAGGATCATGTCCGCCTCGGTGGAAAGTGCCGCAAGCGCGGCCCAAAGTCCCGGCAGCAGGACATCATCGGCATCGAGAAAAAGCACCCAATCGCCGCGCGCGGCATCCAGCCCAGTGTTGCGCGCCGCACCCGCGCCGCCGTTTGGGCGGTGCAGCGCACGGACGCGCGGGTCCTCAGCGGCAAGCGTGTCGCAAAGGGGGCCAGTATCGTCGGGGCTGCCATCGTCCACCAGCAGCAGCTCCAGCCCGGCGGGGGCATCGGCCAATGCGCTTGCGGCGGCGCGGCGCAGCGTGGCTGCGGCCTTGTAGCAGGGAATGATGACAGAAATGTTGCGTATGCTCACGGCTGTTCCTCTTGCAGAATCGTCTTGTAAATTTGTTCCAGCTCCCCGGCGTTGCGGGCGGCGTCATGGGTTTGCAGTGCCCGTGCGCGGGCGGCCCGGCCCAGTGCCGTGCCGCCGTCAGCACTCTGCAAAATGCGCAGCACGGCATCGGCAAGGGCCTTATCGTCCAGCGCATCGCCGTAGAGCAGCCCCTCGCGGCCGTTCTCCAGCATCGAGGGGATACCGCCCACGGCGGCGGCTACGCAGGGCAGACCCAGCAGCATGGCCTCCCCCAGACTGTTGGGGCTGTTTTCACAGCAGGAGGGCAGCAGAAAAACATCGGCCTCCAAATATGCCTGACGCATCGCGGCGGCGTCCAGCGGGCCCGTATAGCGGATGTGCCCCGCAATGCCAAGCTCGGCGGCAAGCTGCTTACAATAGCGCTTGTAGGGGAACATCCGGTCAATGACGGGGCGCAGCAGCGGGCCCTTGTCAAGCGGCGGCCAGCCTGCGATGACAAGCTGTGCATCGCCGTAAGCTGCCAGCACAGCGGGCAGTGCCCGCTGGGCAGTGTGCAGGTTTTTCAGTGGGTAGTTGCCCTGCGGCAAAAACAAGACCGGCGCCGCGCCGAACTCCCGCGCATGCCAGGGGGTCCCCGTGTAAAACAGGGGGCGCAGTGTTTCATTGCAGGCGAAATACCGGGCGGCGGGGGCAAGGGCGGCGCAGGCGCTGCGGTCAAAGGCTGTGCGGCCGGTCACATAGCGGGCCTGTGCCAGAAGTGCGGCCTCCTTGGCGGCCAGTGCGTCAAAGCTTGCCTGCATCGTGTCAAGCAGCTCACCGGGAACGATCCTGTCAAGGGTATGCCACAGCGCGCCGGAGCGGCGGTAGGCGGCGGGGACGCCATCGCACAGATGCGCGGCGCAGTCCCGCATGACGCCCTGTATGCTGAACAGCACAGGCAGACCGGCGGCCTTGGCCGCCTCAGCCATGGCAGCGGCCGCATCATACTCGGTGCCCCAGATGTGGACAAGGTCGGGCCGCAGCCGGTGCAGCAGCGGGGCAAAGGCGGCGGTGCTGGCTGCAATACGGTAGTCTACACCGTCCGCGCGGCCGGCTGCCTCTGCCTTGCCGACACACAGCACGGTCAGATGCAGCGCCGGGTGCGCCTGCAGCGCGGCAAGCTGCCCGGTCAGCCAGCTGCCGCTCACATCGCTGGCACCGGCCAGCCCGCAGGCAGCCGCCGCCTGCGGCAGCGTGGTTTTGACAAGCCAGAGGATCTGCATTTATATCCACCTCAAAAATTCATTTGCGACATACTCCGGCGTAAATTCCGGGTAGAGTGCGGCAACCTCGGCAAAGGGCAGGCGGCGGCCGCAGACCTCGTGCAGCCAGCGGCCAAGCGCTGACGCAGCGGCGGGGGTCACGCCGTCCCCGGTGTGCAGCACCAGCGCCAGCGGGTAGCGCGCCAGATAGGGCAGCGCCGGGTCAGCCTTGCTCACGGCCAGATGCAGCACCGGCTTGCCGGTGGCAAAATAGCCGAACAGTTTGCTCGGCAGTTGGTTGTCGCAGGCATTGCCAAGGCTCACCAGCACATCGGCACGGTCCTCCAGCGCGGCGGCGTCCTCGGGCGGCAGCAGACCGGGGCGCACAAAATTTGCACCCATCGCCGCAGCTGCCTTGTCGGCATCGGCGGCAAAGCGCTCCCACCCGCCGCCCGCCATCGTCAGCGTCACGGTGCTGTCGTGCAGTGCGATGAACAGCGCCAGCGCAAAGCCGGGCTCGCGCAGTGCCGGGTAGAGACTGCCGCAAAAAACACACTGTACCGTGTCATGTGCGCTGCTGACGGCTGCACGCGGCAGCAGTGCCGGGAAGCCCAGCGTATGCACCTTGCCGCGGCGGGAGGACAGCGGTGCGCCGTCCGCATAGTCCGGGATGGCCTGCGGCGTGATAAAGCTGCCGTCCAGCGCGTCAAGAAGCTGCCCCTCCCGGGCATAGCCGCCCGGGGCCGTGTAATCACGGTTTGCAGCATAGGGATCAAGCTGCCAGAGAAATTTCTTTCCGCCAATGGCCGCTGTCTCCAGCGCAAAGGCGGCGCGGTAGGGCGCACAGACCGCACAGACCGCGTCAAAGTGAAATTCTGCGTCCAGACGTTCGATCTCACGGCGGCTGTCCACCGTGCGGCGGGGGGCCTTCAGCACAAGCTGGCGGAAGGCTGCCACCGCCGCTGTCGGATGGGCGCACAGGCGCGCCAGCCGCACAGCCACCGGGGTGCCGCCCCTGCGGCCGTTTTCAAGGGCCTCGTTCATCAGGCGCTCATCGGCAAAGGCGAGCAGATGCTGCACAGCACCCTGCGGCGGGGCGGGCGGGGTGTGCAGACCGTCCCACAGTGTCAGAATATGTACGGTGTAGTCCCGCGCCAACAGCTGCTCCGCCAGGCGGAAGCCCATCAGGGCGTTGGCGCTGGCGGCGTTCTCCACCCGATCTAAAACAAGTAAAATGCGCATTATTGTCGGTCCTTCAAGAAAGTTCGGCAGGCCCACCGCCACAGCCGCGGCGTATGCAGCGTCAAAAACGCCGAGAGCCTTATGCTGTGCGGCAGCTGCGGATTGCGCCCCAGCTGGGGGTCGCGCGCGCCCGCCCGGATGGCGACCTGCAGCTCATACAGCTGCACGCGGTAGGCATCGGCGTTGGCGCGCCGCAGGATCATGCTGGCCAGATAGACGAGCTTTTCGTAGTAAAAGGCGTTCACGCTCTCCTGCAGGGCGGCCGGGGCGGTGGCGCGTATCTCCGCCGCTGCGCGGCGCTGGTCGTCAATGCTCTGGGGCGGCAGGGCGCGGTGGCTGGCACTGTCGGCGTGCTGGCGGTAGTGGTAGCCCGCAAAATCGCAGAAGGCGCACCCCGGCGCGGCCAGAAACGCCCGCCAGTTTGCAAGCAGATCCTCATTGTAGGCAAGGCCGTTGTCCAGCATATCCTCGCGCAGAAGATCGGCAGCGTAGAGCTTGTTCCACAGGCCGTAGTCCACCGCGTGGTCATGCAGCAGCGCGTCCAGATGGGCCGGGCCGCGCAGGATGCGGCAGCCTTCCGGTACGGCGGCATCGGCGGGCAGCGTGTCGGCAAAGGTGTCGTAGCGGCAGCAGGCCAGCGGCATGCCGCTGTTGGTCACAGCGGCGTACAGCGTGTCCAGCAGGTCGGGGTGGTACAAATCATCTGCATCGCAGAAGGCGAACCACCGCGCACCCAGCGCGCGCCCCTGCCGCAGCCCGGCCGTGCGGGCGGCAGATACACCGCTGTTGGGCTGGTGCAGCGCCACAAACCGCTGGTCCCCGGCTGCGATGGCATCGCAGAGCGCAGGGGAGCCGTCCGTGGAGCCGTCGTCCACCAAAATGCACCGGAAGCCGTCAAATTTCTGCGCGGCAATCGCATCGGTGCAGACGGTCAGATAGGCTGCTGCATTATAGACCGGCACAATGACCGCGATCTCACAGGGCTTCATTTTGTCACCTCGGCATAGCGGCGCAGGTAAAATTCCTGCAGTACCGCAGCGCTTGTGTGGATGTCGTACCCGGCGCGGACGGCCTTCTCCCGTGCCTGCGGGTCACGGCGGAAGGAGGCTGCTGCGATCGCGTCCGCCCAGACGCCGGTATCCTGCAGCGGCAGGAATCGTACCCGGTCGGTGAACGCTGCACCGGGGTCCACCGTGTCCGAGACAAAGCAGGGCAGACCGGCGGTCTGGGCCTCGACCAGCACTACGGGCAGCCCCTCAAACAGGCTGGGCAGCATAAAGGCGTCCATCGCATCGTAAAAGCTCTGGATATTGCTGCGCACCCCGGCAAAGATCACACTGTCACCAAGGGCAAGCTCCTGCGCAAGCGCCTGCATTTTCTCGATATAGGCAGGCTCGCCGCCGCCCAGCAGCACCAGCCGCGCCTTAGGCAGGCGGGCGCGCACGGCGGCAAAGATCTTCAGCAGGCCGGGGTGGTTTTTCTGGGCGGAAAACCGCCCCACATGGCCGAACAGGATCTCCTGATCGGTCACGCCCAGTTCCCCGCGCAGCAGGGCGCGGCGCTGGGGGTCGCGGGCAGCAAACCGCGCTGTGTCGATGCCGTTCGGCACGACCGTAAAGGGCTTGCTGCCGTACAGCATCTGCCCGGCTTTTTCGCTGCAGGCAAAGCGGTCGGTAAGCCCGGCGCTGAAAAAGCTGCTCATAAGCCGGTCCAGCCGGCCGACAAGGTTCGGCTCATAGGCGGTGTTGTGGCTGTGGCCGCACCGCACGGGGATGCCCGCCCGCCTTGCCACGGGGTTGTAAAACATGCCGAAGCCGCTGTAATGGCCGTGGATGATGCGCCACTCCGGGTGGGCGGTAAACAGACGGCGCAGCTCGCGCAGATAGCGGGGGAGGTTATTGTCCTGCCGGACGGTCAGCTTATAGATGCGCCCGCCCAGCGCACGGATCTCATCATCAAAAAAGCACGGCTTATCGTAATGATACAAAAAATCGAACTGCACCTGCTCACGGTCGAGGGTGCGGTAGACATTCATGACAAAGGTTTCCATGCCGCCTGCGTCCATGGCGGGCATGATCTGTAAAACACGGATGGGCTCAGCGTTCACGGGCAGTGCCTCCCAAAATAATATACTTATCAATAGTATAGCGTTTTTTAGGGGATTGTGCAAGGACAGCCACAAAAAAAGCGGCTCCCGCAGGAGCCGCTCAGGGTCATTTCTTTTTCTTGTCAGCGTCGGCGCATTTGTTGTGGCAGCCTGCGCAGTTGCCGCCGCAGCCGCCCTGCCAGCCGCCGTTCTGACAGATAAACAAAATCGCCAGCGCCAGCAGCACAAAGATGATCACAACAACGATAATACTTGCCATAGGGGTTTACCTCATACTTTCTGCGGGGCGGGGTTATACCAGCCCGAACAATCCACCCACTAAGTGTACCACAAAAGCAACCACCCATGCAATAGCGCACTGCATCAGAACAACGCCGGCAGCGGCCTTGGCGCCGCCCAGCTCGCGCTTGACGGCTGCCACGGCAGCCACGCAGGGGGTGTACAGCAGGGTAAACACCAAAAACACAACGGCTGTGAACGGGGTGAACATCGTGGCCAGCGCGCCCGTATCCCCGCCAAGCAGAACGGTCAGGGTCGAGACAACGCTCTCCTTGGCGGTAAAGCCTGTGATGAGCGCTGTGCTGACACGCCAATCGCCAAAGCCGAGCGGCGCAAACACCGGCGCGATAAAGCTGCCGATGGCGGCCAGCAAGCTGGCATCGGGCGTGGCGGCCACATTCAGCCGCGCGTCAAAGGTCTGCAGGAACCAGATCAGCACCGTGGCCACAAAGATGATGGTGAAGGCCTTCTGCAGGAAGTCCCGAGCCTTCTCCCAGATCAGCTGGCCCACACTGCGCGCAGAGGGGAAGCGGTAGTTGGGCAGCTCCATCACAAAGGGGACGGGTTCGCCCTTGTACTTGGTAAATTTCAACAGCAGCGCGTACAAAATGCCGCAGACAATGCCCGTTAAGTACAGCCCGATCATCACAAGCGCGCGGTACTGCCGGGGGAAAAAGGCCGTTGTAAACAGCGCGTAGATCGGCAGCTTGGCCGAGCAGCTCATGAACGGGGTGAGCAGGATCGTCATTTTGCGGTCGCGGTCACTCGAGAGGGTGCGGGTCGCCATGATGGCGGGCACCGAGCAGCCAAAGCCGATCAGCATCGGCACAAAGCTGCGGCCCGAAAGCCCGATGCGGCGCAGCAGCTGGTCCATGACAAAGGCCACGCGCGCCATGTAGCCGGTATCCTCCAAAATCGAGAGGAAGAAGAACAGCGTGACGATGATGGGCAGAAAGCTCAGCACGCTGCCCACGCCCGCAAACACGCCGTCAATGACGAGGCTGTGCACAACAGGGTTGATGCCGTAGGTGGTCAGCGCCCGGTCGGTCAGGTCTGTCACGGCATCGATGCCGAGGGTCAGCAGGTCGGACAGCCCGGCACCGATGACGCCGAAGGTCAGCCAGAACACCAGCGCCATGATGCCGATAAAGCAGGGCAGCGCGGTGTATTTGCCGGTCAAGACCTTGTCGATCGCTACGCTGCGCTTATGCTCGCGGCTCTCACCGGGGCGCACAACGGTCTTGTCACAAAGGCGCTCAATAAAATTGAACCGCATATCGGCCAGCGCGGCCTCGCGATCAAGGCCGGTCTCGCTCTCCAGTTCGGCGATCGTGTGGGCAAGCAGCTCGGTCTCGTTTTTGTCAAGGTCCAGCGCCTTTTCGATCAGCGGGTCACCCTCGACCAGTTTGGTGGCTGCAAAGCGGACGGGCAGCCCGGCGCGGGCGGCATGGTCCTCGATCAGATGGTTGACGGCATGGATGCAGCGATGCACCGCGCCGCCCTTGCCGTCCCCCGCATCGCAGAAGTCGATGCGGCCGGGGGTCTCGCGGTGGCGGGCTACATGCAGCACATGCTCCACCAGCTCGTCAATGCCCTCGTTTTTCGCGGCGGAGATCGGCACGACCGGCACGCCCAGCAGCTCCTCCAGCGCGTTGACCATGATGGTGCCGCCGTTGGCGCGGACCTCGTCCATCATGTTCAGCGCCAGCACCAGCGGGATGTTCAGCTCCATCAGCTGCATCGTCAGGTAAAGGTTGCGCTCAATATTGGACGCATCTACGATGTTGATGATGGCATCCGGGTGGGTGTTGAGCAGAAAGTCGCGGGTGACGATCTCCTCGCTTGAATAGGGGGACAGGCTGTAGATGCCGGGCAGGTCGGTGACGGTGGCCTCCTCATGCCCACGGATCGTGCCGTCCTTGCGGTCCACCGTCACACCGGGAAAGTTGCCCACATGCTGGTTGGAGCCGGTCAGCTGGTTGAAAAGCGTAGTTTTGCCGCAGTTCTGGTTGCCGGCCAGCGCAAGATGCAGCGGCTGCCCCTTGGCGATCTCGGCACCGGCCTTGCGGTCGTGGTAGCTGGGGGCCTTGCGCAGCTCACCCACGCCGGGGTGGGGTACGGGAGCGTGGCGCTCCTCGCTGCGGGCGGCGCGGTCGGTCTCATGGACATTCTCGACTTCGATTTTTGCTGCATCGGCAAGGCGCAGCGTCAGCTCATAGCCGCGCAGCTCGACCTCGATGGGGTCGCCCATCGGCGCGATCTTGCGCAGCGTGACCTCGGTGCCGGGGGTCAGGCCCATATCCAGCAGATGGTGGCGCAGTTCGCCCTGCCCGCCAATGGTGCGCAGCACGGCATCCTGCCCGATTTTTAATTCCGCGAGTGTCATAATTACATCCTCTTGTTATAAAAGTTTGATGCTTCTAACTTTTGCAGATACAGTGTAGCACAACCGCGGTTGTGATGCAAGGGGAAATCCCGCCATACGCGCCCTGCGGTGGACAGAGCCGGGAAATTGTGCTATACGGCATCGACTGGTGCCTGCAGCAGGGGCTGCCGCTGCGGGCCGATACCCACGCCGACAACATCTACATGCAGCGCGCGCTCACGGCAACCGGCTTTGTGCGCTGCGGCACGATCTATACCGAGGACGGCACCCCGCGGCTGGCGTACTACCACCGCCGCGCGGACTGACGCGGCACACAAAAACTGCCCTGCACATTCCGTGCAGGGCAGTACTTTTATTGGCGGGTCATCGGCCGAAAACCGACCCCAGACCGTTGAACCAGTTGGTGATGCTCTCCACCTGACTCTGCAGGCTGCTCACGGTGTTCATCAGGGCGGGCAGCTCGGTCAAGACCTTGTTCAGCGCATCGACATCAATTTTTTTCAGCTGCTCGGTGATCTCGGGCAGATCCTGCATCATGTCATCCAGCTGGCTCTGATCCAGCGTGTCCAGACTGGTCTGCACGGTGTCCGCCAGCGCGTTGACGCGGTCACAGGCAGCCATGACATTGTTGTAGGCCACATTGATGCGCCAGCCGAAGAACGCCAGCACCACCAGAATCACCGCGACCAGAACCACGCTCAGGATCATCCGCTTGTGCTGGTTTGCAATGATGCCGCGGTTCTGCTGGTCCTGCAGCTCAAGCTGGGCCTCGATGCGGTTCAGCTGAGCCTTCAGGTCGGCGGCGTCCAGCCTGCCGTCCTGATTCTCATCATTGGCGCGGGTCAGCTCATCCACGCGGGTGCGCAGCTGGGCGTCCATTTTTTCATTGATGCTCTCCATGAAAAACCTCCTTTGTTCGGCATGTCAGAGATGCCGGACGGACCCGGCACCCGCAGGGAACTATGCTCTTGTGTCCGCCATCTCAAACCAGAAGGTCGAGCCCTGCCCCACGGCGCTGTTGACGCCGAATGCAAAGCCGTGCTGCTGCAGAATGGCTTTTGTGATGGACAGGCCCAGCCCCGTGCCGCTGCGGCCGGAATCCTGCCGCGCGCGGTAGTACCGGTCAAAGAGGTAGGGCAGATCCTCTGGCGGGATGCCGGGGCCGTGATCCTCGACCTCGATGCGGCAGCCGCGCTGCTGCGGAATGGCCCGCAGCACCACCACGCCGTCACTGCCGATGTGATGGAAGGCGTTGCCCAAAAGGTTGTGCAGCACCCGCTCCATCATGGCCGGGTCGGCGCTGACAGGGCAGGCCTCATCAGCCTGCAGGTCAAGGTGCCAGTGGTTTTTGTCGCACAGGGCATCGTAGCGGCCGGCAACCTCAAAGCAAAGCTCGCTCATGTCAAAATCGACAAGGCTCGGCTTCTCGGCACCGCTCTGCACCTTGCTCAGCTCCATGACGCTGTTGACGAGCGTGGACAGGCGGTCGGTCTCGTCCACGATGATGTTGCACTGCTCGGTGCGTTTGGCATCATCATCGCCGGTCAGGTCGCGCACCGTCTCGGCATAGCCCTTTATCAGGGTCAGGGGGGTGCGCAGGTCGTGGCTGACATTGGCCAGAATGTCTTTTTCCAGCTGGGCGCTGCGCTTGACCTCGGCGGCCATGTGGTTGAAGTCCTCCGCCAGACGGCCGATCTCGTCATGATGCTCGACCCGGATCGCCACATCGTAGTTGCCGGCGGCAATCTCCTGTGCACCGTTGGACAGCTTGCGGATGGGGCTGGTGAACCAGCGGCTGAACAGCACGGCCAGCAAAAGATCCAGCACCAGCAGCACAAGCGCCACCGGGCCCAGAATCGTCCGCAGCACCTCGGCCGCCGTTGTGATCTGGGCAAGGCTTGTCGAAACGATGACGCCGTACTGCCCGTCGGCAGAAAGACGCCCCACGCACATCTGCATGGAACTGCCGATGCGTATGATCTGGTAGAGCGAGCCCTCCTCAAACAGCTTTTGACGCAGCTGTATGGCCACCCGGGTGTCCACATTGTAGCCGAAATCCCCGCCGAACGCGCCGGTGCTTTCGTGCAGCAGGCAGGGGTACATGCTCTCATAGGCCTTGAGGCAGCGCAGCGTTGTATCGGAAAAATCGACACAGCAGCCGTCTACATTGATCTTTTTGTCCTGAAAGGTCCCGCTCACGCCGCTCCAGAACTCATCGTTCAGGGTCAGGCCCAGATAGCTCCGGGTGGAGATGGGCTTGTCCGCCTGATCGATCATCGCGGTGATGGCGGCGGCCTTGCCGTCAAGCTTGGCACGGATCGTGCGGTTGTACTGCGGCTCCAGCGCAAAGGTGATGATGCTCCACACCAGCAGCAGGGTAAACAGCGTAATGCCGCCGATGAACAGCATCAGCTGCCCGCGGATGCTGACGGTGAAGGGGTGCTTTCCCGCTTTATCGTGCTTTTTCATAAGGTGTCCGGGTCAAATTTGTACCCGATGCCCCATACGGTGACGATGTAGCTGCGGCAGTGGCCCAGATGGCCGCGCAGCATCTTGATATGGGTATCCACGGTGCGATCCTCGCCGTAGTAGTCGTAATTCCAGACCTTTTGCAGGATCTTCTCACGGCTGAGGGCAATGCCCTTGTTGCTGACAAGAAAGACCAGCAGGTCAAACTCCTTGGGGGTGAGCGGCGCCTCCTGCCCGGCAACCTTGACGCTGTGGCTGGCGGTGTCGATCGACAAATCACCGAAGGTATAGCTGCCGGCATCCTCCGCAGGTTTGGGCATTGTGCGCGCCAGCACCGCCTTGACGCGGGCTACCAGCTCCCGCGGGGAGAAGGGCTTGACCACATAATCATCGGCACCGCTCTCCAGCCCGGCCAGCTTGTCATATTCCTCGCTGCGGGCGGTCAGCATGATGACCGGGGTCATGATCTTGCGGGTGCGCATCTCACGCAGGCAGGTCATGCCGTCCATAAACGGCATCATAATGTCCAAAATCACAAGGTCGATGCCGCCCTGGCTCAGCACGCTCAGCGCGGCGGTGCCATCACCGGCCTCCTCACAGGTAAAGCCTGCGTACTGCAGATGCTCCCGGATGAGGTCACGGATGCGCGGCTCGTCATCCACGATCAGAATTTTAGCCATGGGAATACCCTCCTTACACTCTCTATAATACCACAATACATCGCAAGCGTGGAAGAATTGTGAAAAAAATAAAAACTTTTCTAAAAAGATGAGAGCGGCAGGCCCGCTTGCAGCGCCCACTTGTAAAACCTGCCGCCAATTAGCAAAAGCTGTTGCATTTTGCGCCCCTGCGCGGTACAATGGCAGCAGGAGCGTGATCTTGTATGAAAATTCTGCTTTGTGTTATCCTGCTGCTTGCACTTCTTTTGCTGTTCGCCGTCTGGCCCGGCAAGCGCCGTGATGAGCTGCGCCTGCCGTTCTACGGGCGCAATTACGCCCACCGCGGCCTTTTCGGCAAGGACCAGCGCCCGCCGGAGAACAGCCTGCCCGCCTTTGCCGCCGCAGCGCAGAACGGCTACGGCATCGAGCTGGATGTCCAGTTTACATCGGACCATCGGCTGGTTGTTTTTCACGATGATACGCTGGACCGCATGACGCCGGCCAAGGGCTTTGTGCATGATATGGACTGGGCGCATTTCTCCGCCCTGCCGCTGGCGGGCAGTGAGGAGCATCCGCCGCTCTTTGCCGATATGCTGCGCACGGTGGCCGAGGCCAACCCCGCCACGCCGCTGATCGTTGAGATCAAGAGCCGCAGAGAGTACAGCCAAACCTATCTTGAGGAGCTTTGCCGTGCGACCCTTGCAGAGCTCAAGACCTACCCCGGCCCCTACTGCCTTGAAAGCTTTGACCCCCGCGTGGTGGGCATTGTGCGGCGGCAGGCCCCCGAGGTGCTGCGCGGCCAGCTGGCCGACAGCTACCAAAGCTACCGCAGTACCGGCGTCAAGGCGGTCCCGGCGTTTGCCTTCTCCCACTGTCTGGGCAATGTGCTGGGGCGGCCGGATTTCATTGCATGGTGCCCGGATGAGCGCAACTGGGCCGTGCGTCTCTGCGCGGCGCTCGGTGCCATGATGGTCATGTGGACCGCCCTGCCCGAGCATGACACCGAAAAGCTGGAAAAGGACTATGACGGCGTGATCTTCCAGTGGTATGCGCCGAAGCCGAAGTACAAGTAACCCGCCGCGGGCGCGGCGTCCCCGCCCCCCTCCGTCATACATAAACGAAGCAGCCCCCGCATACATTGCAGTGACAATGTGTGAGGGGGCTGCGCTTATGTTTATGTTTACTGTTACCAAACCGGGATTGCGGCAGGCCGGGGCGCTGGCCCTGTGTGCCGTCTGCCTGTGCGGCACCGTGGCCGCTGCCGTACATTTTACCGGGGATGCGGTCACGGCGTCCGCCGCTGCCGTGCCGGGCATCGAAACGACGCAGGACATCGGCATCTACTTCAACGGCTACGGCTTTGACACCGACCTTGCCAGTGCCGCCGTAGATAAGGTGAAGATCCCCAAAAAGTGGGATGACAGCTTCACCGCCTTCAACCAGATCGTACAGGAGAGCGGGCTTGACCTTGCGGACTATAAGGGCAAGACCGTGGAAAAGTGGACGGTGCTGTGCCCGCAGCTTTCCACCGGGGAGCATGACACCTACTGTGTGCTGCTCGTCTACAAGGCCAAGGCGGTCGGTGCCTACCTGCTGCAGAAGCCCTCGGGCGAGGTGACGGGGCTGGTAACAGCCGCCAAGGCCAGTGCCGAGGCCGCCGCGCAGGAGGAAGATACGGTGGAGATCTCTGCAGACGCCTTCCCGCAGGATTGAATCAATCCTGCTCAAACATCCAGCGCGCGGCTGGCAGCGCATACACCGCACCGCAGAGCAGCAGCACGGCAGGGTCGCTGGTCAGGTGGGTGACCTGACTCTCCATATAGCCGTAGGCCAGCATTGTGATCAGACAGGCTACGGCCTGCCACTGACCGCGGCGGGCATAGCCGTACAGCGCCGCCATCATCAGGGCGCAGACCAGCACGACCATGACCGGGCCGGTCAGGTAGAGCAGATACACAAAGATATTGTCCAGCGCGGGCCAGTCGGGAAGCATCTGGCCCGCAATTTTTATGGGAAATACACGGTAGGCCGCCCATGCCAGCGAGATCCGGCAGGTCAGCAGGTCATCAAGCTTTTTCAGCCAGGCGGGGCCGATGTCGTTTGCCCACGGGCCGATCTTTACCACAAAGAGCGGCAGGCTATAGCTTACCGCCGCCAGCAGCGGCACCAGCGCGGCGCAGCCGGCTGCCAGTGCGCGGCTGCCGGGGCGCGGGCCGCGCCGGGTGCGCAGCTTTGCCGCCGCCAGCAAAGCCACAAGCAAAAAGGAGCAGAGCGCCGCCGAGCGGGACTTGGGGCCGATCATCAAAAACGCGCCGACCGCCGCCACGCCAGCCAACTCAGCCCAGGTCAGGCGGGCGCGGCGCAGCAGCACCCACGCCAGCACAAGGCCGAACACCACCCCGCCGAAGGTGTTGGGGTGGCCGTAGCCGAACATCAGGCGAAAGCTGCCGTCGCGCTCACTGGCGGCATCGGGAGCAATAACGCCCGCAAAGTGCAAAAGTTCCACCAGCGCCAGCGTGGGCAGGCCGCAGGCCAGCAGTGCCTTCATGCAGCGGCGCAGCGGCACATCCTTTGCGGCCAGCAGGGCAACGCAAAGCCCCAGCCACCAGATATTCTGCCCGTTGAAGTAGACCCACCGCGCCACAAAATACAGCGCACCGGCGCAGAGCAGGCTGCGCCCGCTGTACCTTGTGCCGAGCAAAATCTTGCACCCGAAGCATAGGTACATCACCCAGTCCAGCACGGGGGAAACGCGGGTCTGCAGCCATGGCCAATTCTCCCGCGCCATGCTGTTGTTGAACACAACGATGAACTCATACACCATCACGCCCAGCAGGAACGCGGCGGTACCGTACCGCTGGCGCACCGCTGCGCCGCGCGCGCTAAACAACGGGCGTTCCTCCGCCCACCACGCGGCGGGGGAGAGCCTGCGCCGCAGGACCGGTACAAAATCAAGGCAGGCAGCCGCCAGCAAAAGCAGCAGCAGCGCATTCGCAAAACCAAACAAAAGGGACACCCCTCCTACACTGTAATCACTTTTGACCACTGAAACCACAAAAAGCACGCAGACACAAAGAATACTGTGCGCCTGTTTGGGCCTTGCAGCCGGCGCACCCGGCGCGCCGTATCGGCGGCTGCAGGGGGTGCGGTACTGACTTTATTATAAACATCTGCATCGGCGTTTGACAAGCCTTTTTCAGAATGTTATTCTAATGGTGAAATGTTATGAGTGGGAGGATACCCTTATGAATGCAGAGCAGTACCGCGCCGTGATCGGGTGGTTCAACGCAAGGCCCGCCGCCAAAAAGGTGCTGCGGCTCGTCAGCCGCGGGGCGGTGGGGCTGGTATATCTGCTCTACCTCGGTATGCTGGCGTGGCTGGCACTGCACCGCAGTGAGCAGCTCTTGCCTGCGGTCATTGTACCGGCGGCGGCGTTTCTGGTCGGCACGCTGGTGCGCCGGGTCATCGACCGCCCGCGTCCTTACGCGGCGCTGGGGTTTGCGCCCCTCTTTCCGAAGGACAAGCCCGGCCAGAGCATGCCGAGCCGCCACTGCTTTTCGGCGGCGGCCATCGCCGGGGCCGCGTGGTTTGTGCTTCGCCCGCTCGGTATTGTGCTGGCCGTGCTGGGGGTGCTGATTGCGATCTGCCGGGTCGTGACCGGCGTCCACTATATCAGCGATGTGCTGGCAGGGCTGGCGTTCGGCGCAGCTTTTGCCGTGCTGGGCTGGAACGCCTTTGTGCTGGCGGCATCCGCTGCGGGCTTTTACAGCATCATGCTATTATAAAAGGAATGAGCTTTATGAAAAAAAGTATCGCAGCCGCCCTCTCCGTCTTGGCGGGGCTTGCCCTGACGGGGTGCAGCTTTCAGGATTTTATGCTCTACCTTTACGGCGGTGACGGCTTTGTCAAAAACGAGGAGCCGGACTATGCCAGCTGTGACGGTGACAACGGTGTGACCATCGTTTACGATCAGAACCAGTGGGAGCAGCCTGTCATGGCACAGGCGGACACCCTCTCACTGACGGCCGGCAACCAGCTCAGCTACACGGTCGTGCTGCTGCAGATGACCGACACCTACACGGATTTTCTTGCCCAGTCGGGGCAGGAGCTGGAGGAAACGACCGGCACGGTCCGATATGACATCGACTTTACCGTACCCGATGCCGCTGTGTCGGCGGTGCGCTATGACTGCGGCAGCTACCAGACGATCTTTGCCCAGATCGATTACGACTGCGGCGAAACGATCTATGTCACGGCCGCTGCCCGCACGCAGGATTATGAGCCGATCCTGACGCTGCTGCAGAATGTCTGGCCGACCGGCCATGCGCCGCAGTCCGCCCAGCAGGCGGATACCTCGGTCAAGGCCGTCACCGAGGAGGATGTCAGCGGCGGGCGCACCAAGAGTCTGGCATAACTCCCTCTGAAAAAACAAGAGCGGCGCTCCCGCAGTGGGAACGCCGCTTTGCCGCCCGCAGGGCGCGTGTCAGCGGATAAAATTCGTCCGCTTGTCGTTTTCTGCAGCGGGTGCCTCAATTCCGGCAGCCTTGCCAGCCTCGATGCAGCGCAGTATCCACGCCATATTGCGGCCCAGATTGCGCATGATCTGCATACCCTCCGCATCGGCGGCTGCCTCCTCGGCCTTGCCGCCGTGGACCATCGGCCAGTAGGTCGAGCTGATGAGCGGCATCTCAAAGAACTGCGGTACCTTTTCCATGGCCTCCAGCGCCGTGGTCGTACCGGCGCGGCGGGCGCTGGTTACAACAGCGGCGGGCTTGTGGCGTAGGTATCTGCCGCCGCTGATGGCCAGCCGGTGCATAAAGCCAAGCATGCTGGCTGCCGCCGTGGCATAGTGGACCGGCGCACCGAACACAATGCCGTCAGCCTTCTCGACCAGCGGCAGCACCGCGGCTACCGGCCCGCCAAAGACGCAGCTGCCGGCCTTGCCGCAGCCGCCGCAGCCTACACAGCCGCCCACCGGGGCAGATCCGATGTGGAAGATCGTGGTCTCGATGCCGGCCTCGTTCAGCGTTTTGGCCATCTCGACCAGCGCCGCGTTTGTGCAGCCGTCCTTGTGCGGGCTGCCGTTGATAAGTAGCACATTCATAGCAATACCTCCGTCCTTTGCTCTGTATGTATAGTATAGCACACCGCGCAAGCCTGTGCAAAGAAAGGTTGTAACCATGCCCACTACCTGCCTGAACTACGATAAAAAATGCGGCGGCTGTCCGCTGCTTGCACTGCCCTACCGGGAACAACTGAACCAAAAACAAGCCCGCCTGCAGGGACTGCTGGGCGGGTTCGCCCCCGTCCGGGCCGTGCAGGGCATGGCCGAGCCGTACCATTACCGCAACAAGGCCATCGCCAGCTTTGCCATGCAGCACGGCAGACTGGTCTGCGGCCTGTATGCCGAGGGCACGCACAGGGTCCTGCCAAGTGCCGACTGCCTGCTGCAGGAGGAGATCCTCAACAAGACCCTTGCCGCCGTGCTGGAGGCCGCCCGCGCCTGCCGCTGGACTGTCTATGACGAGGACCGCGGCACAGGGCTGCTGCGCCATACCGTGCTGCGCAGCAACGGGGACGGCAAGGTGCTGGTCACGCTGGTGACGCCCGGCGCAGACCTGCCCGGCAGCAAAAATTTCTGCGCTGCACTGCGCAAAAAAGCGCCGTGGGTCGTCAGCATCGTGCAGAACATCAACCCCACGCGCAGCAGCGCCGTACTGGGCAACCGCGAAAAACCGCTTTGGGGTCCCGGCTTTGTGCTGGATACGCTGTGCGGGCTGCAATTTGCCATTTCCTCCCGCAGCTTTTATCAGGTCAACCGTACCCAGACCGAGGTGCTGTACAAAAAGGCACTTGAGCTTGCCAAGCTGACCGGCCGCGAGACGGTCGTAGATGCCTACTGCGGCATCGGCACGATCGGCCTGTGCGCCGCGCCCCATGCAAAGCAGGTCATCGGCGTCGAGCGCAACCCCGCCGCCGTCAGGGACGCCGCGGCCAACGCCCGCCGCAACAAGCTGGCCAACGCCCGCTTTGTCTGTGCCGATGCCACGGAATGGATGATGGCCGCCGCTGCGGAGGGACTGCACCCCGATGTGGTCTTTCTGGACCCGCCGCGCGCCGGCAGCACCCCGGAGTGCATCGCCGCCGTAAACCGGATGAAGCCCAAGCGCATCGTCTATGTCAGCTGTGACCCCGAAACACTGGCACGCGATGTAGCCGCCTTCACTCACCTCGGCTGGCGCGCCGCCAAATTCTGCCCCGTTGACCTCTTCCCGCAGACGCGGCATGTGGAGACGGTTGTTTTACTTTCCAAGGGTGAGGTCGACTCGAAAAAGATTCGGGTTGAGTTCTCTTTGGAAG
>ENA-OWPB01000320-OWPB01000320.1-human-gut-metagenome-genome-assembly--contig:-NODE-320-length-65735-cov-8.787058_pt1 | contig 65735 bp, 74 predicted proteins | sample MGYA00248260_ERZ651838 | MGnify/ENA primary metagenome ERZ651838 (study PRJEB26924, sample SAMEA4378304) | human gut metagenome | biome: human gut; feature: human-associated habitat; material: faeces... | reverse complement strand
ACACATACAATGTACCTCGTATGGCATTCATCAACAAGATGGATAAAATGGGTGCAGATTTCTTTTATTCAGTTCAGACAATTATTGATCGTTTAGGAAAGAATGCTATTCCTGTACAGATCCCAATCGGTAAGGAAGATGATTTCATCGGATTAATCGATTTGTTTGAAATGGAAGCATACTATTACAAAGATGATAAGGGTGAAGACATCGAAATTACAACAATTCCTGATGACTTAAAGGATCTTGCTAATGAATGGCATGAAAACCTTGTTGAAAAGATTTGTGAATTAGATGATGACCTTATGATGCAGTACCTTGAAGGAGAAGAACCTTCTATCGATGATATGAAGGCTGCTCTTAGAAAAGGAACAATCGCTTGTGAAGCTGTTCCTGTATTCTGTGGTTCTGCTTATAAAAACAAAGGTGTTCAGAAGATGTTAGATGGTGTTATCGAATATATGCCAGCACCAACAGATATCCCTGACATTACAGGTACTGATGAAGATGGTAACGAAGTAGTTCGTCATTCTTCAGATGATGAACCTTTTGCAGCATTAGCTTTCAAGATTATGACTGACCCATTTGTAGGTAAGTTAGCATTCTTCAGAGTTTACTCAGGTACAATGAACTCAGGTTCATATGTTTTAAATGCTACAAAGAATAAGAAAGAACGTGTAGGCCGTATCGTACAGATGCATGCCAACAAGCGTACTGAAATTGATAAAGTATATTCAGGAGATATCGCTGCTGCTGTAGGTTTCAAAATTACTACAACAGGTGATACAATCTGTGATGAACAGCATCCTGTAATTCTTGAATCAATGGAATTCCCAGAACCAGTTATTGAGCTCGCTATTGAGCCTAAGACAAAGAATGACCAGGGTAAGATGGGTGAAGCTTTGGCTAAGTTAGCTGAAGAAGATCCTACATTCCGTGCTCATACAGACACAGAAACAGGTCAGACAATCATCGCTGGTATGGGTGAGCTTCACTTAGATGTAATCGTAGACAGACTTCTTCGTGAATTTAAGGTAGAAGCTAACGTTGGTGCACCTCAGGTTGCATACAAAGAAACATTTACTAAGGCTGTTGATGTTGATAGCAAATATGCTAAGCAGTCAGGTGGTCGTGGACAGTATGGTCACTGTAAAGTTAAATTTGAGCCTATGGATCCAAACGGTGAAGAACAGTTTAAGTTTGAATCTACAGTAGTTGGTGGTAACATTCCTAAGGAATATATCCCAGCTGTTGGTGAAGGTATCGAAGAAGCTGCACAGTCAGGTATTATTGCCGGATTCCCTGTACTTGGTGTACATGCTACAGTATATGATGGATCTTACCATGAAGTCGATTCATCAGAAATGGCTTTCCACATCGCTGGTTCTATGGCATTTAAGGATGCTATGGCTAAGGCAGATCCAGTATTACTTGAGCCTATTATGAAGGTTGAAGTAACAATGCCTGAGGAATACATGGGTGATGTTATCGGAAGCTTAAATTCAAAGCGTGGACAGATCGAAGGTATGGACGATATCGGTGGTGGAAAGATTGTTAAAGCATTCGTTCCATTGTCAGAAATGTTCGGTTACTCAACAGAACTTCGTTCAGCTACTCAGGGACGTGGTAACTATTCAATGTTCTTTGAAAAGTACCAGGCAGCTCCAAAGTCTGTTCAGGATAAGATTGCATCTGCAAGAGCAAAATAATATATGGATTTAACCATTAATTTAATATAAAGGCTTGAAAATCTTCCCATTATAAAATATAATGGGAGATAAGCCTATGTAAAAGACCACAAGGTCTGAAATTTTAATTTTATTATTTTTAGGAGGATTATCAAAATGGCAAAAGCTAAGTTTGAAAGAACAAAACCACATTGTAATATTGGTACAATCGGACATGTCGATCATGGTAAAACAACTTTAACAGCAGCTATTACTAAAGTACTTGCTGAAAGAGTTGAAGGTAATGAAGCTACAGATTTCGAAAATATCGACAAGGCTCCAGAAGAAAGAGAAAGAGGTATCACAATCTCTACAGCTCACGTTGAATATGAAACAAAGAAGAGACATTACGCTCACGTTGACTGCCCAGGCCATGCTGACTATGTAAAGAACATGATCACAGGTGCTGCTCAGATGGACGGTGCTATCCTTGTAGTTGCTGCTACTGATGGTGTTATGGCTCAGACAAAGGAACATATCTTACTTTCACGTCAGGTAGGTGTTCCAAAAATTGTTGTATTCATGAACAAATGTGATATGGTTGATGATGAAGAATTACTTGAATTAGTAGAAATGGACGTTACAGAAATCCTTGAAGAATATGGTTTCGACGGAACTCCAATCATCAAAGGTTCAGCTCTTAAAGCTCTTGAAGATCCATCATCAGAATGGGGCGATAAGATTATGGAATTAATGGATACAGTTGATGATTACTTCCCAGATCCAGAAAGAGATACAGATAAGCCTTTCTTAATGCCAGTAGAAGACGTATTCACAATCACAGGTCGTGGTACAGTTGCTACAGGTAGAGTAGAAAGAGGAACACTTCACTTAAACGATGAAGTTGAAATCGTCGGTGTTAAGGAAGAAACACAGAAGACAGTTATCACAGGTATTGAAATGTTCAGAAAGCTTCTTGATGAAGCTCAGGCTGGTGATAACATCGGTGCTCTTTTAAGAGGTATCAACAGAGACCAGATCGAAAGAGGTCAGGTTCTTGCTAAACCAGGTTCAGTAACATGCCATAAGAAATTTACTGCTCAGGTTTACGTATTAACAAAGGATGAAGGTGGACGTCATACTCCTTTCTTCAACAACTACAGACCACAGTTCTACTTCAGAACAACTGACGTAACAGGTGTTTGTGAATTACCAGATGGTGTAGAAATGTGTATGCCTGGTGATAACGTAGAAATCACAGTTGAACTTATTCACCCAATCGCTATGGAACAGGGTCTTGGATTCGCTATCCGTGAAGGTGGTAGAACAGTAGGTTCAGGTAAGGTTGCTACAATTATTGAATAATTTTCGTTTTACTAAGAGAACAATAAATAAGTAAAATAAGTCCATTTGAGTGCTTGCATTCAAATGGACTTTCTTTTGCTTATTTATGGGACGACAGTCCCGACCGAGATGAAGCGTCAGCGAAATCGAGGTGTTCTCGGAATAGAGCGCAAGCTCACTATAAATACGGCTCTTTGTCAAGAGTGGGGGTAAAAAGATTTTTGACACAGTTGTGAATCATTGTTCACAACTGTGTTTTCTCTTTTAAGTTGAGGTCAACAGGATTCTATTCCTAAAATTTTCTAAGTTTCCCATAAGTTTCATCCCTGTTTTTAGATTCCGTAAAGTCATAGAACTGTTCTTTTAAATAATAAGCTACAGCTAAGTCATTTGACTGCATAAGCATGACTTCCAATGCCTGCTTACTTTCGTCATTAAGTTTCCAATAATGAGATAACAATATTCGCCGACTTCTCTTAAAATACTTACGATTTGAAGGATGCATATCCTTTTGAATGCGTTTTCTTACATTTTCTAAAGCCCAGGTAACATAAGTTTTTACCTATTATTGGAGCATATTTGATAATTGAAGGACGATAGTCATGAACTTTATTTGTCACAGTACCACAACATGGACAAACATGATCACGACGTTCCATTTTAAAGTAAATATGTATTTCTTCTGAAGTAGATTCCACATTTGTTATAATTAGGTCTTTTATTTCTAAGATATTTGATATAAAATCATTATTAGGTATAGGTAATCTCCTTTCGGTTATTTTGTGGTGATTTAATTATAAAGGTTATAGGTTCCTGTGCCTACTTTTATACAAATAAATCAATGTAGGAAAAGAAAGAGATTAATATGGTGGTTAAAAAAAAAGATTACTTGATAAAAATATTAAATAAGATTAAAAAAGGAATAAGAGGATATACACCCATAATAATTGCAATAATTTCACTATTTTTTTCAGTTAAATCTTATACATGGAATGAAGTACATAGTGAGTTGAATTATTACATAAAACCAAATGTAACAGAAGCTAACAACGATAAAATGAATATTGAACTTGAATTTATGGTAAATAATGGAGCAATTGGTGATATAAGAGTATTAGATTATAGAATGGGAAAACTAAAAGAAATAGCAAATAACAGAGGTGGAGTAATAAAAGGTAATGCTAATAAAGAAGAGCGGACCATTGAGTTTTCTGTATATTTTACAGAAGAGAAATATGAAGAAGTTACTGTGACGTTCTATATATTAACAGAAGGTAAAGATGGAAGTAGGGAATTAGATATGATTATGGGAAATGTGGATTTTATGAATAAGAGAGGTAAAATTCGTTATTATACTACATTAGATATGGTAATTAGCGAACATAATGGTGATAATGTTAAAAATCAAAATGCTCTAAAAGATTATAGAGAATTATATGATTTGCTCAAAAAAGAGAATGAATTATAGTGGTAGATAGTAGACAAATGTAAAAAGATGATAGAAGAAGGAGAAAGATAAAAATGTATGACAAAAAAATATTTGATTTAGCTAATAGTAAATTCTTATCAAAAGAATTGTCGTTAATAGAATCAGATGTGTCGGAAAGGTGTATTTGTGCAAGCTTAAAAGGATATTTGGAAAAAGAAATTGAAAAGTATTCAAAGTATAAGAAGTATCATGTTGATGTTGAATATAATAGAAATGCAGGACATGTTAAAACTATTATAAATAGTGATTTTAAAGTAATACAAGTCACATGTGATTTGATAATACATAGCAGAGGCGAAGATGAAAAAAATGATAATTTGATTGCATTAGAAATGAAAAAATCATATCAGTCAGAAGAAAATAAGAATTCTGATAGAGAAAGATTGATAGCCCTGACTAGATCGGAAAACACCAATGATGTTTGGTCTTTTGATGGAAAAACATTTCCAAGATATGTTTGTGGTTATAAACTAGGTATATATTATGAAATAGATTTACCCAATAGGATTATTTTAATTGAATATTATAGAGGTGGAAATCTGGTAGGAAAAGATATAAAAAGATTGAAAAAACAATTTTATACAGCAAAAAGATAATAAATTATGAGTTCTCATAATTTATTGTCTTTTTTTTATTGATATTGTTATATCTTTATGTTACTATAATAGAAAATATGTTCGAATGGAGAGAGACATGAGTATAAGTTACAAAAAACTTTGGAAATTATTAATTGACAGAGATATGATGAAAAAAGATCTAGCTCAAAAGGCTAATATAAGTTCAGCTTCTATTGCAAAACTTGGAAGAAATGAAAATGTAAATACAGATATAATATTGAAAATATGTACAGCACTTGAATGTGATTTTTCTGATATAATGGAAATTGTTGATGAAAATAAATAAAAGAGGTTAGACAATGGATCGTTTAACAAAAGAACAACGTCATAGAAATATGAGCAATATCAAGAATAAAGATACAAGTATTGAGCTTAAATTAAGAAAAGCATTATGGGAAAAAGGGTATCGATACAGGAAGAATTACAATAAGCTTCCGGGAAAACCAGACATTGTTCTTACCAAGTATAGAATTGTAATATTTTGCGATAGTGAATTCTTTCATGGAAAGGATTGGGAGAAATTAAAGTTACAATTAGAAAAAGGAAAAAATTCTGAATTTTGGATTAATAAGATATCTAAAAACATAGAACGGGATGAAAAGATTGAAAAAGAACTGAACTTTATGGGATGGACAGTTATTAGATTTTGGGGAAAAGATATAAATAAAAATGTAGACGAATGTATTAAAGTTATCGAGGAAAAGATATTTGATAATATGACAGCTGATGATTCGTTGCAGGACAGAGAGGAATTATAAAATGAAATATAAAGCAATTGATTTATTTGCCGGAATTGGTGGAATAAGAAAAGGATTTGATAATGCTTTTGGTAAAAAAATAGAAACAGTATTTGTAAGTGAATGGGATGAATATGCCCAGAAAACATATAGAGCAAATTATAAAGATAAATTTCAGATTGCTGGAGATATAACGAAAATTGATGAGAAAGATATACCTGAATTTGATATATGTTTAGCAGGATTTCCATGTCAGGCATTTTCGCTTGCAGGAAAAAGAATGGGCTTTGATGATGATTACAGGGGAATGTGCAGAGGTACATTGTTTCAGGATGTTGTGAGAATATGTGAGTATCATAAACCGAAAGTTATTTTCTGCGAAAATGTAAAAGGTCTCACAATACATGATAGGGGAAGAACTTTTAAAGTTATAAAAAATGCTTTTGAACAGATAGGATACACTGTATATGATAAGGTTTTAAACAGCAAAGATTTTGGCGTTCCACAGAATAGGGAGAGAATTTATATAGTTGCATTTAGAAAAGATATTAACTCGGAAAATTTTGAATTCCCAATAGGGAACAGGTCAGACACTTGTATACGTGACATTATGGAAGAACAGGAAGTAAGCGTTAAATATTATCTTTCTACAACATACATAGAAACATTAAAGAGACACAAAGCAAGACATGCAGCCAAGGGAAATGGATTCGGCTACGAAATCAGAGACTTGGATGGAAAAGCAGGAGCTATTGTTTGCGGTGGTATGGGTAGAGAAAGAAATCTTATTATTGATAAGAGACTTACAAACTTTATACCTGTTACACACATTAAAGGTGAGGTTAACAGAGAAGGAATTCGTAAAATGACACCTAGGGAATGGGCAAGACTGCAGGGATTCCCTGATGACTTTAAGTTGGAATTGGCAGATACACATTTATATAAACAGTTTGGTAATAGTGTAACTGTTAATGTAATTGAAGCAATAGCAGATAAAATTAAAATGGTTCTTGATGCAGATGAAAAGGAAAAATCTGTTGTAGAAACTGTAAATATCAGGCAAACAAAGAAAGAACGCGCCGTAGGATAATTAGTAGGGGAGGTACAGTAATATGATAAAAGGCAATAAAGGTGAATGGAGTGAATTATATGTATTATTAAGACTGTTGGCATATGGTAAGATTTATGCAGCGGATGATCAGGTTAAAAAGATTGAAAATGTATATTTCCCAATTCTTAAAATAATGCGTGAGGAAGTAAAAGGAAAAAAACTTGAATATAGGATAGGAACTAATAAAGACATTGAAATCTATAATAATGATATTAAGATAAAAAGCGTTAGTAGGGAACAATTAAAAAAAGAGGCGGATTATTTATATAATGAAATAGTAAATATGAAGAGTAGATCGTTTGAGATTGAACATACAGAAAAATTTGCAAATGCTATTGAGTGTTATCGTCTTGCAGCACCATCTAGTGACAAAACAGATATTACAATGCAAATCCATGACATACATACAGGATTTGAGCCAATATGTGGGTTTAGTATTAAATCGGAATTAGGGAGTGCTCCAACACTTCTGAATGCATCAGGTGCAACAAATTTTGCATTTGAGGTCGAAGGAATTAGTGATGAACAGATGGAACAGATAAATGCACTTAATAATCCAAAGAGCAAAATAATGGATAGAATGGAACAGATTTTTTCGCTTGGAACAGTTAAGTATTCAAAACCATTAAATGAAAAATTTGCAAACAATCTAATGCTTATAGACAGTCGCATGGAAGAGATAATTGCACAGGTGCTAATTTGTTATTACCGTGATAACATAAGCGATTGTAGAGATATTATAAATAAGCTCGAAGAGGAAAATCCTCTTAGATTTCCAAAGAATGGATTTTATGAATTCAAATTCAAAAAGTTTTTATGCTCAGTTGCACTGGGTATGATGCCATCTAAGGAATGGGACGGACACGATGAAGCTAACGGAGGTTACATAATTGTATCTTCAGACGGAGATGTGTTAGCGTATCATATATATAATAGAGATTATTTTGAAAAATATTTATTGGATAATACCAAACTGGAAAGAGGTTCAACAAGCAGACATGGCTTTGCGTCTCTGTATAAGGAGGATGGCAAGATGTATATGAACCTTAATTTGCAGGTCAGGTTTAAGTAAATAGGCATTACTACAAGGAGTTAGTGTATAATAACAATAGATGGTGTTCTGCAAAAAATTATGATAATATAGATATTAGAAGATAGACTTTGGAGAAAAAATAAGGAGAAACGAATGATTATTAAGCATGCGCACATAACAAAATTTCGAGCATTGAAAGATGTTGATTTTGATATGGGGAGTAAAATTACAGCCATTGTAGGACATAATGGAACAATGAAAACAACAGTGTTGGGAATATTGAGTCAAACTTTTACGATTGGAAAAAATAATCCAATGTTTGGAGCAAGAACCATAGATGGCTACAATTTTCATTCACAGTTTAAGGAAAAATTTAAACTCTCAGACAAGGATATTCCTGGAGAACATTTATGGAAACTTGATTTATATCCAGGGGTTTATAAAACGGATTTTTTTGAGGCCCATAGCATTGAACGTGATAAAAAACAGCTTATACCAAGATTTTGGTCAACAGAGGGAAAGGGACAAGGCACTGGATATCCACAAATACCAGCATATTATATTAGTTTGAAAAGAGTTACGCCTATAGGCGAAGAAAATAAAATTAACTATTTGACTGAATTAACGGATGAAGAGAAGAACTTTCTTATAACTGAATATAAGGAGATATTTGCTGTAGTTGGAACAAAAGAAATTGCAATTGATTCAATATCCTCATCAAATAAGCATACAGCATCAATTCATAATCAAGAGCATGATGCATTAGCAATATCAGCTGGACAGGATAATTTAGGAAAAATTTTGATTGCAGTATTATCATTTAAGAGACTTAAAGAAAAATATAAAACAGATTACAAGGGAGGTTTGTTATTGATTGATGAAATTGAATCTACATTTCATCCTGCAGCACAAATACGTTTAATAAAAAGAATATATAGATATGCCAGAGATTTTAAAATACAGTTTGTTTTTACAACACATTCTTCAGCAATAATAAAAAGTACTTTTTTTGATAAATATAATAATAAGGAAGCACAGTTACTATATTTGAAGAAGGTAGGTGATAATATTCGCGGATATAATAATCCTAAAATAGATGGCGTAATTGCAGAACTATCAGGAGAAGTGCTGGATAAACCAAAGAAGAAGAAAATAAAAATAGAACTATTTACCGAAGATGAAGTGGCCAAATATTTTATGAGCAATATACTATCTCCTTATAAAACTAAATTGCATTTTAATACATGTTCCCTTGGAGCAGAAGAGTATATAGAGTTATTAAGAGTAAAACTTGAACAAATAAATTATTCTATAATTGTTTTGGATGGTGATAAAAATAATGATACAATAAAAAACAAATTAAAAAAAATAGGCGCAAAGAATGTTATGTTTTTACCAAGCAAAGATTGTCCAGAGAAAATGTTTTATAAATTTTTATTTAATTTGCCAGCAGAAAGTGGATTTTGGGATAATGATCTGGGTGGATATGACAAGCAAAAATGCTTTAGTCAGTATGCTACGTTGTTAGAAAATGATGCAACAACAGAAATGTACAAAAAATGGTTTGTTCATAATAAAACTAACTGGGGGCGTTGTAATAAGAGATTATATGATTATTGGAAAACGCATGAAACAATTCAAGCAGAAAATATAATTGAAGAGTTTAAGAAAATATATAATAAATTAGCTTTAATATCGAATGCAGATATAATTGACTAAAGAAAGGAATAGGTATGAATCCATCACCGCTAAGGTATCCAGGAGGAAAATACAAATTACGTTCTTATGTAACAGAGATAGTAAAAGTAAATAATTGTACCACATATATAGAACCTTTTGCAGGAGGAGCAGCTTTGCCATTAGAGCTCTTGTATAATGATATAGTAAAAAGGGTAATTATAAATGATTATGATTTTTCGATATATTGTTTTTGGGAAAGTATCTTAAATTCAACGGATGAATTTATAGAAAAGATAAAACAAGTTAATGTTGATATTGATGAATGGTATGCACAAAAAGATATAAGAAATCATATGGAAAATTATAGCAATTTGGAGATTGGTTTTTCGACATTTTACTTAAATAGAACCAATAGATCTGGAATAATAGATAAAGCAGGACCTATAGGGGGAATAAATCAAAATGGAAATTATAAAATAGACTGCAGATTTAATAAAGAGGAACTTATAAAAAAAATAAAAAAAATTGCATCATACAAGGACAAAATTATTATAAGTAATATGGAGGCTTTAGATTTTATAGATGAGGTTATTTTAAATACCAGAAAATCATTTACTTTTTTTGATCCTCCGTATTATGCAAAAGGACCAGGATTGTATACCAATTTTTATTCACATGGTGATCATAAAAATCTATCTAATTATATTTTACGGAAAATGAAAAATAGAAAATGGATTGTCACATATGATAATGTTAATGAAGTGAAAGACATGTATAGAAAAATAGACAAAATTGAATTTAAATTACAATATACATTGCAAAATAAATGTTCAGGGAGTGAAGTTATGTTTTTCTCTAATAAGGTGTTGCGTCCTGATGAAGAAAGCAAAATGTTGAATATTATTTAAAATGAGAGGTGACAAATGATGAGTAAAGGGGAACATACAGAGGTAAATGTAGATCAAATAAATAATTATTTTGAAAATCCAAGACATGACATTGCTAATAGCCAAATAGATACTTTAAAAAAATTATTTGAGGCTACAGGGACGCAGTATATGCTGAACTTAGCGGAAGATATATTGAAGAATGGTTTCTTAGGATGTGCACAACCTACATTAGTATATGATAAGAAAATAAGCAAATACATTGTTTATGAAGGAAATAGACGCATAGCTTGTTTGAAACTATTATTATATCCAGATACGTTTAGTTTTTTGGGAAAAGCGTCTATAAATAAAATAAAGAAAATTACAAGTGGTGTAAATCTTGAAGATATGAAAAACGTATTTTGCTATATTACGAATGAAGAAGAAGCTTTTTTTATTATGGAAAGAGTACATTCGGGTGAAGATAAGGGGAGGGGAACGAAAAGATGGTCATCAAGAGAAAAAGAAAATTTTAAAGTACGACGAAATCATTCAAAGAATATGTCATATTTGATAGACTTTTACACAAAAAAGTATTTTGACGGATATGATATTACCAGTATTATACCTTTTACAACAATTCAAAGAATTTTCAATAATAAAGAGGTTAAGAAAGTTTTGGATTTAAATGTTGAAGATGAGAATACATTTACAAAAGAAAAAATGCAAATCATAATTGACACATCTAAATGGATTATTGAAGAGTCAAACAGTCAAAGTATACCTGCAACACGTTTATTCAATAGAGCAAAAGAGATAGAAGATGGTATTGTCCCAAAGTTAAAAGTGATAGTTGAAATGGCAAAACAAAAAAAGCATATTGTTGATTTGTCAGAAAAGGTTGATAAACGAAGTATAAGTGAATTTTCAAAAAAACAAAAGAATGGAGGTAATTCAGAGCAAAAAATAAGTAGTGCAATTAGTGAATCAAAAGGGAGTGGAGGAAAAAATAATTTGCCGTATTTCTTTCAAGGAATTTTCTTTGGACATTTAGACCCAGATGATGTAGAAAATCATGGTGTTGTCAGAGTCTGTAGAGAACTTCAAATTATTTCTACAAAAAAATTGGTAGATTTAATGCCGATGGCATCTGTTTTTTTGATTAGGACAGTTATAGAGCAATCATTGATATATTACGCTAAGAAGCATAAAATACAAGGTCAGAATAAACTTATATGGTGTGATATCGAAAAAATATCAAAACTAAGTAAGATTATCGAAAAATATAGAAAGAATTTACCTAATTACATCATAGATGCCAATATGAGAGATTACTTTAATAAATTATTCACTGATTATAATGAAACAGTAAATCCGTTGAACTGGGTTATTCATAGACCATATGAGTATTTGCCAAATACAAGTGAAATTGTTGACCTTCCACAGAAAGGCTTGTTGACTATAATTAATTTCTTGATTTCTTAATTAAATATTCTTATTTGAAATGAAAAAATAGATATTAGTTATTTTTATACAGTAATTGTGTAGTAGAGTTGATACAAAAGTCGTCAAACAGTCGTCATTTTTCTCTGCAAATAGAAATAATGACAGTACAGATAACCAAAATTAGCAGGAAATATAATGAAAACTAAATAGAAAACACCAAACAAGGATGAAATAATTTCGTGAAGGTGGTAGAACAGTAGGTTCAGGTAAGGTTGCTACAATTATCGAATAATACGGTATAATGGCGAATAGCCTATAAATAAAGGGACTTAGGAGTTTTTCCTAAGTCCTTTTTCTTTCTTTTAGTGGTACTAAAATGGTACTACTTTGTTTAACTTTTCTGCTAACTCATCAGCTCTGGAAGGGTATAAATGACTATAAGTGTTAAGGGTAGTTTCAACTCGTTCATGCCCTAATCTTTCAGAGATCAGTAATGGATTAATACCCATATTAATCAATAAACTTGCATGAGAATGACGGAAATCATGTACTCTTATTTTCTTTAAGCCTGTCTGCTCACTTTTAGCCTTTAGCTCATTATAAAGAATGGCTTTGGTATATGGAAAGACACGGTCGGTTTTCTTGTAATCATATATATGTTTAATGTAATTGTTTAAATCATTAACAAGTAATTGTGGAATAGTTATTTCTCTGTTGCTCTTAGGTGAAGTAACATTGACTTTCCCACCTTTGAAATTTACAGTTTTATTAACTCTAATGATTCCATTATCCAAATCTATATCATTATATGTAAGTGCTAACAGTTCTCCGATACGCATTCCAGTAAAATACAAAGTTTGGAACATTGTATATTTGGTAATGTCTGTGACAAGAGAAATAAATTTAAGATATTCATCTTTAGTCCAAAAAGTAATTTTAGTTCTTTTTCGTTTGCCCATACTTCCGGCTAAATGACAAGGATTATCCTTAAGATTATAGAATCTAACAGCAAAATTAAGTGTAGCAACAAGTAGGTTGTTCATACGCTTAAGGTATGCGTCAGAATATCCCATTGAAATTTGATTATTTTGCCAAGCTCTTATGTCAGCCGGAGTAATTAAATTAATTGGTTTATTTCCTAAATAAGGAAGTATTCTGTTTTCCAACAAATGTTTATGACCGTCATAGGTTACTTCTTTTAGCCTAGTTTTTATGTCTTTTAAATATAATCGAGCCAGTGAATTTAAAGTCATATCAGGCTCTCACTGAGTTTGCAAAAGAAATTCCCGTTCCCAATTAATAGCGTCCTTTTTTAATTTAAAGCCACGCTTTCTTTTTTGCCTTTTTTGTCCTGTATAATCAGTGTAATATAAGTTTACATAATAAGTGTTTCTAGTTTCATCTTTAAAAACTGCCATACCAACGATAGGATGGAGTGATGAGGAAAGTTTTGAATGGTGCTTCGATGGAGAGCCAAAAGGTTCTGCTATTGCAGTTTCAAGCATAGGAACACAGAAAAATAAGCAGACAAAGGAGTTGTTTATGAATGGGTATAATGAAATGTTGAAAAGGTTAGAACCAATTCAGATACTATTTTATGGAAATGTACTAAAAGAAATAACGGATGATAGAATTATCAGGATGAGTGCTTTTCAGGAAAGGTTTAGGAAAAAGTAATGGGCGGACGTGGAGCAAGTAGTGGCATAAGCGTATCGGGAAAAGTCTATGGAAGTGAATATCATTCAATTTTAAAAGATGGAAACATCAAATTTGTTGTGGCTAATGAAGGCTCAGTAACAGCTCCAATGGAAACAATGATAAAAAGAAGAGTATATGTAACTGTAGATGAGAAAAAGAACAAAATAAAACATATAACGTATTATGACAATGAGAATAAACGTGTAAAACAAATTGATTTATACCCTACACATAATGGAATGGATCCACATACACATCATGGTTATTGGCATAATGAAAATGATAGTAAAAAAGGTGCAGGAAATCCGACAAGAGATGAAAAGAGAATGATTGAACGTATTAAGTCTATATGGTATAATTACATAAATAATAAATAGCTGAAAAGCAACGTCTAATCAACGTATATTTTCTTTAAGAAAATTGTTTATTATCAGCAGATTATAACTCAGGAGGAGAGTCCCTTAATTGAGGGAGACCCCGTGTGCAAATCCGGGTGTCTGCGCATATGATAGAGCTTTTGCAATTTAGCAAGGCTCTATTTTTTATGCACAAAAGTAAGAGAGGTGGTGTTGTGAATAATGAATTAAAAACATATGAGCAGGCAGAAACAGACTATATGAATGGTTTCAAATATAAAGAAATAGCCGAGAAATATAATGTATTAATTAGCACAGTAAAATCTTGGAAGACAAGGTATAACTGGAATCGAAAAGGGCAAAAAAGTACGCGTACAAAAATGGAAAAAGTACGCATACAAAATACTACTTCTTTTGATGAAGTTGAGCAGGTAGTTGAAAACGATAATCTAACGGACGAACAAAGGTTATTTTGTATTTACTATGTTCGTTGTTTTAATGCAACCAAACCTGTTAATTTAGATAAAAGCAACGTATCAGAGATAAACAGGGGACATATTAATATATCAACTTATAAAGTAATAACAGCAGAAAATAACATATATGTTTCTAATAATATCAGACTTAAACCAAAGGAACTGCATACCATTGATTTAAGCATATCTGAATCATTGAAAAAGTTAAAAATAAGTGACGTTGATAATTTACCAAGAGTTGTAATAATAAACAGTTCAGAAATGCAAACAGGAGCTTTGGCATCATATAATGCAGTAAAAAATGTACTTTATATTGATAGGACAATAGGAAGCAGATTAAAGTTATTGGAATTGCAAAAAGATGCAGCATGTCCTAAAAATGTATTAAGTACGTATGTACATGAGTATATACACTGGATGGATGCACAATCATATAGGATTGGATATGGAGAAATAATCGACAGTAGTGAATATCTATATTGGATTAGACATAAATCAAAGAAAAAGATTGATAAACTTATTAACAAGGGGTACAATATTAACAGAATTAGTGGTTATGCTTCAGATAACTTTGAGGAAGGAAAGTATGATGAAACATATACAGAATACAGAGTAAAGAAATTACTAGGAGAGTGATTTAAATGAGATTACCAAAAACACCAGAAATGGAAAAGATATGGAATGAAATAGAACCATACTTAAGTTTTTCTAATGAGAAAGGATATGAAGTAATTGACGGAGCACCAGATGATGTATTTGAGAAATTAGAAAAATATAGACATTTAAGAAAAGAACAATGGGATTTTGCAGAAAGTTTAAATTCCTAAGTACCATCTGGTCATAGGACTAGGTGGTATTTTTATGTTCCAAAGGAGGTATTATGGATAATTTCAAAGCGGTGTACAAGATTCTTTCAACCTTGGAAAAAGCAATGGATTTACCTGAATTTGACATATCAATAATCGATTATAGAGCACTTGGTGTATCAAAGGAACGTTGGTCGCGTTACATAGAAATGATGGCTGATGTTGGTTATATCAAAGGTGTAAGAGTTAGTACAAACATTACAGGAGAAACCATTGTGGAATGTAATAATATGCGAATCACATTAAAGGGATTGGAATACTTACAGGAAAATTCCATAATGAGAAAAATCTATAATGCAGCCAAAGGCATTAAGGAGATAACACCGGGGTTATAAATTTAATAGTAGATAATTAAGGAACTTAGAGATAGGTTCTTTTTTTATACCCTAAAATAGTAAAGGAGGTACATTATGGCAACATCTGTGCAGATAACATTGCTCATATGCATAACAATCATAATACTTGCCAAGTCAGGTAAGCAGAAATAAAAAATAGTTAATCAGGCAGTCTTAGGACTGTCTTTTTTATATGGTCCTGAATAAGACGTAAAAGTGTTCAAAATATCATAAAAGTAAGTGAAGCAACCACGTATAAAAGCGTAACGGAAAGGATGTTTAAATATGAAAAGAAAGTTCTTAGAAGACTTAGGACTGGAAAAAGATGTAATCGAAAAGATTATGAATGAAAACGGAGCCGATATTGAAAAGGCTAAGGGAGAAGTTGAAACATTAAGAAATCAGTTAAATGAAACACAGGATAAACTTAAGAGTTTTGAAGGTGTGGATGTTGCAAAGTTAAGAGGTGAAATTACAAATCTTACAAACGAACTTGCAACCAACAAGGCTGAATATGAAGCGAGTATTGCAGACAGAGATTTTAATGATTTGGTTAAGGGTATTGCTAGCGAATACGAGGCTAGGCTCACATTCTGCCATACATATTCGTCTGACGTCTATTTCACCGTACAGTTTTCCGTTTTCAAGATTTAATGTTTTTATAAAAGTCTTTCTCATTATCATCTGTCTTTTCGATTTTGGGTATAAAAATACCACCTAGCCTTTTGACTAGATGGTATCTACATCTCTAAACTTTCTGCAAAATCCCATTGCTCTTTACCTAAACGTCTATATTCTTCTAACTTTTCAGCAGTATCACTTGGAGCACCCTCAATTATTTCCATTCCTTTTAATGTAATCTTTAAAAATGGTGCTATTTCGTTCCAAATCTGTTTCATTTCAGGTGTGTCAGGTAATCTCATTCAAATCACTCTCCTAGTAATTTCTTTACTCTGTATTCAGTATACATTTCGTCATATTTACCTTTAGCATACTCATTATTTGCATAATTACTAATTTTATTAATATTGTAACCCTTATTGATAAGTTCATCAATCTTTTTCCTTGATTTATGCCTAATCCAATAAAGATATTCTTTACTATCAATTATTTCACCGTGTCCAATTATATACGATTGTGCATCCATCCAATGTATGTATTCATGCACATATGTGCTTAATACATTTTTAGGACTTGCAGCATCCCTTTGCAATTCCAACAATTTCACTTTATTTCCTATTGCTTTATCAATATACAATTTGTTTTTTATCGCATTATATGATGCCATTGTACCTGTTTGTATTTCAGAACTATCTATAATAACTACCGTTGGTAAATTGTCAAAATTTACAATTTTTAATTTTTCTAACGATTGTGTTATGCTCAAATCAATTTTATGTAACTCTTTAGGTTTAAGTCTAACACCATTAGAAACATATATATTATTTTTTGCATTAATTATTTTATAAGCCAATATATTAACATCCCCTCTATTGCTTTCGAACACATTGTTCTTATCTAAATTTACAGGTCTAAATAATTGTTCTTCGGTAATATTTTTACTTATTTTTATTTTCTGCTCAAATTTAAAGCCGTTGTCTATATTTTTCTTCCAATTTTTATACGTCATATCCGCAGGAACATAATATGTATTACCATCTTCATCTCTTGTAGCTCTTTGCTCATCTTTGGTAAATTCGTCCTCCATAGATGTTTTATTCCAGTTCTACTGGTGATTGGATTCTACCGATATACCTTCGGCAAGGTATTTCTGTTCTTTAGTGCCTGCAGAAAAAGGCACATAAAAAGAGAGCCTATTTCTAAGCTCTCTGATTAACGTTATTAAATTTTAGAATATTTCAGGTCTTTTTTCGGCATGTTGCACTGGGACAACTGATTGACTTCCAGCATTGCTAATTTTACTTGAAAGTTCTTCTATTCTGTTACTAAGTCTAATAAATGTATCAATATCATCAATTCTACATTTACTTTGCATTTCCCTGCATCTTGTAATCTGTTCCTGTAATTCTTCCTTGTACATACTTGTCCTTTCTTGTTTTTGGGTATAAAAATACCACCTAGCCTTTTGACTAGATGGTAAACCTACTTCTCTTTATTTTCTCTTTTTTCTACTTCTTTTATAAATTCTTTAAATTCCTCTTCTGTCATTGCTCGTATCTGGTCAAACAATCCACCTGGTTTATACATTCTATCATCACATATAAATTCTTGACTATTATTCATATATCATATTCTCCTATAATTTTCTAAATACAAAATCAAACTTAAATGATAACTCCTCAAGCGCTTTTTCCATACTTGTAACTTCAGTATACATCGAATATTTTTTCAATGCAACATAATAATCTTTTTCGGGTATTTCTTTAGATGGTCTTGAATAATAATATATACTTCCATTATGCCCTACTGTAATACCCGCTACATTCTTATTTTTTAAAAGAACGTTTAAATCACTTAAGCTTGGAGGTAATCCCCTTGGATGATTATGTATTAATAATACTTTTTCTCCTTTTTTTTCCGCTCTACTAACATCTTGATTAAACTTTTTAGTTCTTTTTATTCCAAAAGGAATATGCTGGTTAGTTATATCTGAAATCTTTTTACATGACGACAAACTAATTGCATATAACTCTTCTGTATTTTTTCCGTCTCTATTTTTTAACGCATTTCGACTTTTCTCTGCAATTAATCCTTTTACTTTTTCATCATCTGATATTTTACTAAATCTTGCATTATATTCTTTTGATTTTATCACTTTCCAATTCACTCCATAATTATCATTACCACTTTTGCCATTCTTTAAACTACGCTTTGTTCTAATTGAATTTTCCCTAAATTCTGAATTTACATACTTTTCTTTCCAATCTTTGTACGTCATATCAGCAGAAACATAATATGTATTACCATCTTCATCTCTTGCAGCTCTTTGCTCACCTTTGGTAAATTCATCATCAAAATAAGGTGCTGTACAGCTTCTACAATTAACGTGAAATGGCGGAGCTGTTACCCCCTCTTCATATTCGTTCATCTTGAATACTTTGCCATCCATTTCCTGGCAGATGTCTGATGTATGACCGTCCAATGTGGTTACAATCTCATATCTTTCAACATCCAACTCCTTAAAGCATTCCTTTTGAGCTGTTGAACTAAAATACGCCGATTCAGTCATTACAAGTCTTCCGGCATTAGCCTTGCTTACATTCATTTTGTTTGATGCCTTAACAAAATCAACAGGCATAAACATAGATGAACTGATTGCAGATGAAATAAATTCACTTAAGAAGACTCTTGGAGAAGATGTTACGGAAGACGTGGCAATGTCACTGTTTCATCATAATGAACAGACTGTAAAAACAAGTAATGCAACACTACCAATTGAAGTTAATGCACCATATGTGAGGGTAAAGGCATCATCATCCAACGCTAGAATTGAATTCCAGAACGAGTATCAGCAAACGATTAATAAGGAATTTTATTCAGGAAGCATTGATGAAATCATAGATTTGAGTAAATATGGAACAACAGAATATGATGTTAAATACATTAGAATTTTTACAAACAATGCCAGCACGGCAGAAGTAATATGTTTGGGAAGTGCGATAGCAGAGATATACATAATAGAGCAGGAACATCTAAAGTATGTCGTCAATAAAATAGCTGAGTTTAACCAGAAGAGAGTAGACAGCATAGCAGAAATAAATAATGCCACCACAGAATCAAAAAATTCAATTGATTCATTAACCATAAGCTCACAAAAAGAAATAAGTTCTTTGACAGAAGCAAAAAGCAGTGACATAGCAACACTTACAACTGCAAAGATGGAAGACATAGCTAGTGTTACGAATGCAAAGCTTGAAGATATTAACAACAAAGCTACAAGTCAGATTAGTGCCATTAACAACACAGCTTTAAGCCAGATAAATGCTATTAATAAGACTTCGCAAGGTAAATTTGAAAATATGACTATAAAATATTCTGATATGTGTAGAACTCTCGGAATAGAACACGAGGGAATATTATGCCTTGGTAATTTAAGACAAGTTTCAATTAATGTGGCGAGTTTTAAATATATAAAATTGGGAAAAATGTATACAGTGCCAACTGATAAAAAGTTAATTTCAAATCAGGGCTCATATCTTTTCAATGTTGACAATTTTGGATATATAACTATAGATGAGGAATATGACATTTCATCAGAAAAAGAATTATATTGTTATTCAGAATATTATCACGATCATACAATTACAATCTATGTAGACTATAAACTTTATAACGAATCAGAAGAAACAACAGAGGAATAAGAAAGGAGATATACATGACACTTTATCAGATTTTATCCTTGTGTGGGATACCTTCATTAATTGGTGCAATTTTTGTTAGTGCAGTTAATTATGTCAAATTAAAAAATTCATCATATAAATTAATTAAGGACGGAGTTATTGCAATTTTGCATAACAAGATATACACGCAGGGAAAACAGTACATAGCTCAGGAGCACATATCAGTTGAAGCCTTGGATGATTTTGAACATTTATACAAGGCATATCACGCACTGGGCGGAAATGGAACAGGAACAGAGATTTATAAGAGAGTAAAGGAACTGCCAATGAAGCAGGGAAAGGAGTAAACGAATGAGTAGTGACAAGACAAAGAAATGGATTAAGGCAGCAGGTGTCAGAGCTGTAAAAACAATGGCACAGACAGCAGTATCATTAATTACTGTTGGAAATTTAATCACAGAGCTTGATTGGGTTTCAATAATTGGAATTTCTGCAACAGCAGGAGTGGTTAGTATGTTAACAAGTGTTGCAGGATTGCCGGAAGTGGAAAGTGAGGAAGAATAATGAACAAAACACATGATATTAGAATTGACAGAACTAAGTTACACCCTTGGCTTAATTACAAGTTAACTTTACTTTTAAAGCAGTGTGCAAAGAAAGGAATATATCTTATTATTACACAGGGATTTAGAAGCAAGGCAGAGCAGGACGCTTTGTATGCTCAGGGCAGAACAAAGAAAGGAAGCATTGTAACCAATGCAAAAGGAAGCGACTATTCCAGCCAGCACCAGTGGGGCATTGCTTTTGATATTGCGATAAATGGCAAGAAACTTTTGTATGACGAGGCAACAATTAGAAAAGTGGCAAAAATTGCCAAGTCAAAGAAAGTTGGTCTTGCCTGGGGCGGTGATTGGGTTAGCCCTGTGGATACTCCGCATTTTTATCTGGGAAAGTGGGGAGATACTCCGGCTAAGTTAAAAAGAACTTACGGAACATTTGAAAAGTTCAAAAAGACTTGGACTAAGGAAGTTTTTGGAACAAAGAAAGGATTGAACATCTGGAACAAAACAAGAACAAAAGTCCTAAAGAAAAAACTTCCAAACAAAACCAAAGTCAATGTAATGTATGTTAAAAAAGGATATGCAAAAGTTGAGTGTAATGGTGTAGTTGGATATATGAAAGCTAAGTACTTACTTTAAATGGTACTAAAATGGTACTGGAAAAAGTTGAAAATACAAAAATTAAGCATGAAATGTGAATATATATCAAGAAAAAACACCAAAAATAATATGAAAATGTTAAAAATAATCATATTTAGTTTAGAGAAAATAAGGAAAATGCTAGAAGAGGAATTGTTATAGATATAATCAAAGGACAAATGTCAAGAGAAGAAGCTATAACAACAATTAAAAATAGAACATTTTTTAGACTAAAAGGAGATACAGATGTATACATTAAGGAAAATGAAGAATTATTAGCAATATTAAGATTCAAAAAATAAGGGAACTCTTTTCTCGGTCCAGCATTGTTCCTCAATAAGAGTTCCCATAAGATATCTTATGCAAATGATAGCATATTATTCGCAAATAGTCAAATAAAGGAGGTAACAAATGTTAATCGCAAAAATCAATTTTTATGACAAGGAAAACAATTTTGCCTTGGTAAAAGCCGGGGATGAGGTTAAGGCAAAAACAAAGGAGTGCAGAGATTATTTGTTAAGAATTGGCGCAGTAATTGAAAAAGACGAATCAAAGGCATCTACAAGTAAGTAGGTGCTTTTTATATGCCCAAAACGTGATGGCATTAAACTCTCGGAATACGCTGACGAGCTAAAACGGAAAGGATGTTTTTTATGAAAAATCAAACAAAATACCTATTTTAGGATTTGTGTCAGAGGCAGTTGTGGCAGGTTTTATAGGATTATACAACGTAACATTAATGGGTGAGGCAGATAATTATGATGCGTTTATACATATATTAACGGAATCAATTTATTTTGTATTTTTGTTTTGGCATTTAATAATTCAAATAATAGCATTTAAAACGTATAAATGGTATAATTTGAGAATGTATGTTAGAAAACATAATGATTTTTTTTATTATGGATTGCAAGATTCAAGTAGATGAATTGCAAAATAATATTATAAAAAGTATTAAAAGGGAGTTTATAATGAAAAAATTAACAAAGGAAGAGAAGCATAAGCAGTGTCTTAAAGAGATTAAAGCTACAATGTTAGTTGTGGTCGTATGCTTTTTGTGGCACGTGCTTACAGCATTTTTACTGAATTCTAAAGGAGGCACTTTATTCCATATGCCTTTATGGTTCGTGGTTTCTGTGTTTGGCACAATAATTTTGGCAATTATTGGGGTGTTCTGGTTGTTAAAATTTGTGTTTGTAGATTTCTCTTATGATGAGGAGGAATGTGAAGATGAACAGTAATCAGATTATAATTTTATCAGTTTTTCTAGGATATTTATTATTTAATGTGGTAGTAAGTTTTGTTTATAGCAGAAAGGCAGAAAAGAGTTTGAATACTTCTGAGGAGAAGAAGTATTTTATTGGTGGAAGAAATATGAATGGTATAGTTCTTGCCATGACTATTATGGCAACTTATACTTCAGCAAGTTCTTTTATTTCAGGACCGGGCGCAGCAGGACTTACATATGGCTATGCTCAGGCTTGGATTGCAGCAATTCAGGTGCCGGTTACTTTTTTAGTGCTTGGAGTGCTAGGAAACAAGTTGGCGCTGGTTTCAAGAAGAACAGGAGCAGTAACTGTAGTTGGATATTTTAAGGCAAGATACAAAAGTTCAGCTCTTGTAATTATTACAAGTGTTGGTCTTATTGCTTTCTTTATTGCGCAGATGATAAGCCAGTTTACAGGTGGAGCCACACTTATTGCTTCAATAACAGGATTGGACCACGTAACTTCGCTTTTGATTTTTGGAACCGTTGTTGTATTGTACACAGCTGTTGGCGGATTTAGTGCTGTAGTAATTACAGATACAATTCAGGGAATTGTAATGTGTGTGGGAACATTTTTATTTATATTTTTTGTTCTTAAAGCAGGTGGAGGCTTGGCATCAATTGATGCAGGACTTGCCAATAATTTGCCTAATGTTTATAATGATATTTTTTCAAAATACACACCGGGAGGATTGCTTAGTTTCTGGATTTTGGTAGGTTTTGGAACATTGGGACTTCCACAGACTGCAGTTCGTGCCATGGGATTTAAGAATACGAAGAGTATGCATCAGGCAATGTGGATTGGTGTATTAACATGTAGTTTTGTAATTGTTGGCATGCATCTTGCAGGAACTTGGGCAGGAGCATTCGTTGATGTGGATAACCTTCCAACATCAGATTATTTTATTCCATATATTGTTCAAAAAATTATGCCAACAGGAGTTGCGGCAATTTTCCTTGCAGCTCCAATGGCTGCAGTAATGTCTACGGCTGATTCGCTTTTGATTCTTGCCACAGCCGCAATTGTAAAGGATTTATGGAAGAATTATGTTGTAAAAGATGATCCTGAAAAAAATAAGTCATACGAGAAAAATGTTAAGTCGATAAGTACAGTTATTACAATTATATTAGGTATAGTAGTTATGGTTCTTACAATTAATCCACCTGATATTATTTTCGTACTTAATATGTTTGCATTTGGTGGTTTGGAATGTACTTTCTTCTGGCCACTTGTTGGCGGTTTGTTCTGGAAAAAAGGAACAAAGCAGGCGGCAGTTTGTAGCAGCGTAGGCGCAATTGCAACTTATATTTTTGCAACATATTTTATTAATATTGCAGGACTTAACGCAGTTGTTTGGGGACTTCTTGTAGGTGGAATTTTGTATTTTGGAATTGGAATGGTAACAGGAAGAAAAGGTTTGGATCCGGATATTTTGGACAAATGTTTTTAATAAAGCCATAGGAGTTTTGACACTCTAATTAAATAAGAAAAAGCAGGTACAAAAAATGAATAAAGTAGTGAAGAGAATTTTAAAGATAGTTGGCATTGCCATAGCAGTAATTGTGGTTGTATTAATTGGATATATTATTTACTTATATGCAAGTTATCATCGCATTGAAGACAATAAGAAATTAAAGGTTGAAAGCCGTATTGAGCAGTCTAAAGCTAGCGAAAAACTTTCTACAGGAAAGGAATATTCAGCACTTACTTATAACATTGGTTTTGGTGCGTACACACCGGATTTCAGTTTCTTTATGGATGGCGGTAAGTCATCATGGGCAAAGAGCAAGAAAAGTGTTATCTCAACTGTTAACGGTGCAGGTGAGCTGGTTAAGTCATATGATCCTGATTTTGCCTTAATCGAGGAAGTGGATTTAAACTCTACCAGAAGTTATCATGTAAATGAGTATTCATTATTAAAAAATGTTATGAAAGATTATGATTGTGTGTTTGCACAAAATTATGATTCAGCATTTTTGTTTTATCCGTTTACCCAGCCTCACGGAAGCAGTAAGTCAGGACTTGCGTTGTTTTCAAAATATAGCATTACGGATTCTTTAAGAAGAAGTTTTCCGGTTTCAACATCTTTTAGCAAGTTTTTTGATTTGGACAGATGCTATAGTATTTCAAGGGTTCCTGTAGATAATGGAAAGGAATTAGTTATTTTTGAACTTCATATGTCTGCTTACGGAAACAGTGATGAAATACGTGAGGGACAGATTAATATGTTGGTTTCTGATTTGGAAAAAGAGTACAAGGCAGGCAATTATGTTTTGTGTGGCGGGGATTTTAACCACGATTTGAAAGCATCTGAAGATGATTCAGAAAACAGGGAATCATGGGCTTATCCTTTTCCAAGAAAGAAACTTCCAAGTAATTTTTCTTTCTGTATAGATCAGTTATCTGATGAGAAAAAAGACAATCTTTGGAATAGTGCAAGAAATGCTGATATGGAATATAAGCCGGGAGTAACTTATACAGTTACGCTGGATGGTTTTATTATTTCCGATAATATAGAATGTGTAAAATATGATAATATTAACACAGGCTATACTTATTCAGACCATGATCCGGTTTATGTAAAGTTTAAATTGAAATAAAAAATAAAAGTTAATAGAAAACTAATTTAAAATAATATCAAAATGATTGGTAAATTTTTAACGAGATTTTTAAATTAAATAATCTTGACATAGTTAGTGAAAGTTGTATCATATTAACTAGTTTTATATGACTAACTTGATTAGAATACATATAAAAACTAAGTTAATTAGGTTCGGCATAGAAGTTTACTTAGTATTATTTGAATATTTGATTATGGAAGGGAGATTAATAATGTCAGAAATTAACAGTATTGATGTGGAAGAAGATCAGTTTGCATATCGTTACGATACACAGCTTCTTATAGATAGAAGAGATGAAGATTTGGATGAAGATGAAATATCAGATTACATTACAGAGCATTTTGAAGGAAACTGTTTAATAGCAGTTGGTGATGAAGATTTGATTAAAATACATTTTCATACAAATGAACCTTGGAAGGTTTTGGAATATTGCAACAGCATAGGCGAGATTTACGATATTGTTGTTGAAGATATGATAAGACAGTCTAATGGATTGCAGGGCTAGAATTACAAGAATAATAAATATACAGAAATCGGAGATGCGTTTGCGTTTCCGATTTCTTTTTTTACGGATTCACATTTTTTCTTTTGAACCATATAAGTTTTTTTACGTATATATATAGTAGAAGATTAAATCGGAGATTAGTTTTATGTGTAAAAATACAAAAATATGGATGAAAGCGGCAATAATGCGAGCAATCAGAACCATAGCCCAGACCTTTGTTGCAACAGTGGGAACAGCAGCAGTTATGTCAGAAGTAAACTGGAAAGTTGTAATTTCAGCTACAGTTTTGGCAGGATTTTTGAGCATAGCTACAAGTTTAACAGGATTGCCTGAATGCGAAGAAAAAGAAAAATCTTAAAATGATTTATATTTGTAAATGAATATTTAGAAAAAAAGTGGTAAAATAAGAAAAGGTGTTATTAAAAAACGAAAGAGGAAAGGATGTAGAATATGAGAAACAAAATCAAACATATTTTAACTGTGTGTTTTGTTATTGCCGCAATGGCAGTTGTATGGAATGCACCTGTTTGGGCAGGCACAGCAACACAGGCGGAATTAACCGGCACACAGGAAGACATTGAACTTAACAAAGAAGTTACAATTAATTGGGAAAAGAATGGTGATGAAGTTGATTACTATTTTACACCAACAGAGAACAAGAGATATTTATTTGTGTTAACAGATAATGACGACAGATTTCCAGGTTTATATCAGGGAGATGACAAGTTAAGTTGGTTTAGTTATTATTCAACAGTAGATGGAAAGATGTATCTTCAGACACCTGTGTTAGAAGCAGGAACAAAATATGATATTTATTTTACATCACGTGAAGGTGAAACAGAAATTCAGTTTGGCTTCTACGATGATATCTGGCATGGAGCAGAAGAAATTGACAATGCTGCAACAGGCATAATGAAAAAAGGATATAGTGAAGATGGAAAAAATTATTCACGCGCTAAAATTTATAAAATAACAGTTCCGGAAGATGGAGCATACGAATACAGAGTATCAGGATTAAACCCTACAGGTATTGCAGATGACGACTATGATTTTGATGTGGATATTTATGATGAAGATGGAAATTGGAATAGTAATCAGGACAGTGTACCTAACTGGGGTGGCAGTAGTGATGCATGTGCATTTGCCAACTTAGAAGCAGGAAAAACTTATTATCTTGTTTTGGCAAACTATTCAGTTGACAATGCATATGAGTATACATTATCGAGAACAAATTTAGGCATAGAATTAAATAGTGAAAAAACGTTAAATTGGAATGAAATAGGAGATTATTTCTATTATCATTTTATACCTGAAAAAACACAGTCATATCTTTTTACAGTTTCTGACAATGGTGATAGAGTTCCACAAATTGGAAGAACTGATAAAACATGGAAAAATATGATGTATGATGTAGATGGCAAAATTAGATTGGTAACACCAGTATTAGAAGCAGGAAAGGAATATACACTTTATGTGCCTATTGCAGCAGGTGAAAATAGCGTACAGGTTGGTTTCTATGATAATTTATGGGCTGGTGTAAATACTCTTGAAACACCTTGTTCAGGTACAATAGGAAAAGGAACGAAAAGATTTGATGGAAAAGCTTGGTATCCAAGTAACAGACTTTACAAAGTAACAGTTCCAACAACTACAAATTATGTATATAAGGTAACTGGTTTCAATAAAGAAAAAGAATATAGTGCTTTACTAAGATTTTTAAATGAAGACCTTTCAGAAGTTGAAGGACAAAGAGAAATAAATGACATTAAGCTTACCGGTTCAATTTATACAACAGTAAAATTAGAAGCAGGAAAGACATACTATTTGCGATTTTCAAATTACACGCTAGATAGTGGAGTTAATTACAAAATAGTTATTAATAATCTTAATATTGAGAACGCAAAAAATTTAGGTGAAAGCGCAGAAGGAAAGTTAAGTGCTTCAAGTGACACAACATACAAATTTGTTGCCACAGAAGATAAGGTATATAACTTCACAGATACAAAAGTATCAGAAGATGTAAAAGAATTTTCAATATATGATAATGATTTAAAAAATATATCTACTAATAGTATTAAAAAATCAAAAGTAACATACAATGAAAATAATGAACCTAAAGTAGATTATGTTACTTACAAGATTTATCTTAAAAAAGGAACATATTACATTAATCTTAATAACACTTCTGATAAAGAAACAGAATATAATATTAAAGTAGAAAATGAGGAACTCGTTGATATAGACAGCATTAATTTAGATTCTAATTACATTGAAATTGAAGAAGGTGTAAAGAAAGCTGTTAAGCATACTATAAATCCTGATAATGCTACATTTACAAGTGTTGATTGGAAAGTTTCAGACACTAGCATTGTATCACTTGGATATGTAGGTAATGTTATGAATATTGAAGCTTTAAAAGAAGGCGAATGTGATATTACAGTAACAGCTAAAAATGGCAAAAAAGCAGTTTGTCATATTGTTGTAAAAAAAGCCGGGGACCATAAGTATGACAGCACAATTGAAAAAGCTAGCACATCTAAGGATGGAAAGATAATTGATAAATGTAGCCGTTGTGGAGATGAAAAAGTTGCACAGATTATTTCACATCCAACAAAGGTAGTTTTAAATAATAGCAATTTTGTTTATGATGGCAAGGTTAAGACACCAACAGTTACTGTTACAAGTGCAGATGGTAAAACAGTTGATTCTGCTAATTATGATATTTCATATGCTAATGGCAGAAAAGATGCAGGAACATATGATGTGAAAGTTACTTTTAAGGGCAACTACACAGGAAGCTTAACAACTAAGTTTACAATAGCAAAGGCTAACCAGAGTTTAAAAATTAAATCACCTAAGAAGAAAATGAAGGTTGGTGCAAAGGCTAAAATTAAAATAAAAGCTAACAAAGGTCATGGAAAAGTTACATACAAAGTATCTAACAAGAAGATTGCAAAAATCAAGAAAGGTAAGTTAGTAGCCCTTAAAAAGGGAAAAGTAAAATTAACAGTAACTTTAAAGGCAACTAAGAACTACAAGCAGAAGAAAGTTACAATAACAATAAAAGTTAAATAGTAATTTAAAGGGTGCCACCTTTCAACACAATTAGTTGACAGATGGAAAGAGACTATTAGCTGGAATTTTAAGTTTTTGTCTGGTATTTGGTATGATGGCAGGCAGTTTTGTTCCGGGAATGGCCGAAACAGTTTGTACCATATATGGTAATTCTTTCATATATGAAACTTGAAATCTGCCCAATAATAGGCGCAACATCAATCCTATGGGGCAAATTCCATTAGTTTCAATGAGAATAAAGCTTGGAATCTACCCCCATAGTATGCATAAACTTGCTTCTATGGGGGAATTACTTATTTGTTACTTAAATTCAACTTGTATATTTACACAGTCTTAAAACCACATTCAAATTTTGTTTTTGCCTCCTGCACTTTTTTTGCTTCAGCGGCAGGTGTAGGATAGTAGCCCATTGTATGCATCTGATTAAAAACATCAACCTGGATATCATGTTCCTTGGCAAGTAAGTCTAACATTGTTTCGCGAAGATTATCGTGAACACATTCGTTAGCTCCAAGGTTATAAAGTGTAGTCGCGTTCTTTTCTGAATTAAGAGCGTCGCCTAAAATTTCTTTTTCTGTATATACTTCATTCATAGTTAAACCTCCTGATTTTCAAAAAGCAAATTATTTTACATAAGAATAAATTGAGTTAAAGTGTCCCTGATGTTTCTGTGAAATATCAAGCATTTGCTGTTTTATTGTTTCGTCCTGACTATGCTCAGCAAGCATCTGAAACTTTTTGACCAACAACTCCTCTTCATTTAATAAATCCTGAATAACTGAAAGTTCTTTTTCTGATAAATCCATTATAAAAATCCTCCTAAATTATTTTTCCTAATTAGTATTAATATAAAGCCTGAAAATAATGCTTTGAAAAATATGGAAAAGGGTAGAATATGATTTAAAATAAATAAAAATGTGATATATTTGCTTTTTGAATTGTTTTATAGATAGAAAGATCTTTCAGAGTAACACGGGAGGAAAACAATGGATACAAACAGGTACGCTGATTTAGTAAATATGTATGCAAACAATGTGTACAAAATTGCAGTTTCCTATTGTAATAACAGGTCGGATGCAGAAGACATTGTGCAGAATGTATTTATTAAATTGCTTAAATCAAAAGAAAAATTTAAGGATGATGAGCATGTTAAAAGATGGCTTATAAGGGTGGCAATTAACGAATCGAAAAATATGAATACATCATTTTGGCGAAAACGAATTGTTCCATTGGAGGACTCCGAACCAATTATTAATACAAGGGACAAATCTGATGAGAAAGCTGTTTTGCTGGGAGCTGTCATGAAACTAAAAGAGAAAAACAGAATAGTGGTGCAGCTTTATTATTATGAAGGGTATTCGGTTAAAGAAATTGCCGAAATACTTAGAATAAAAGAAACAACAGTTCAAACCAGATTAATGAGAGCAAGAAATGCTTTAAGGGAAATTGTAAAGGAGGATTGGTTAAATGAATAATTTATATAAGGAAGCAATGGATGAAATAAATATTTCAGACCAGTGCTTAAGAAAGGTAAAAAGTATGAATAATAATAACAAAAAAATAAAAAAATTCAGATTAAAATACGCAGTTGTTTTTGCAACATTGATGCTTTCATTTTTTGCATTCAACATTGTGTCATATGCGGCAACGGGGAAAGACTTAACAAGCCATATTTCAAATGTTATAGAAAAGAGTCAGGATAATGATTTTGTTAAGACTAAGAAATATAAAGTTAACGATGATACAGAGGTTGAGGTTGAAGAACATGAGGAAAATCTGGACAAAAACAATCTTAAAGTTAATACTGATACAAGCAAAGATGGTGATGTTGAAGTAGAAATCAGAGAGAACGATAGTAATAAATAATAACATTATCTTAAGGGGCTGTCGCATTAGCGGCAGCCCCTTGCTGTTTCGGAAGGAATTACGTGTCATATGAAAGAAACGCTGTGTGACAAGTAAATTATTGAAAAAACATTGATGTTCGAATGAAAATTACGTGTCATTGGGCAGAAATACTATATACACACGTAATTCATGGCTATTACGGAATTAGCGAACCGAAACTCTGTAAAATCCGTAATTGCTAAAATCATCCTAATTATACTAGAGAACAGGTAAGTTCAGATTGAAATCCAGCAAGTTTAAATTGAGTTCAGGGAAGACCCAGGGCAAGTTTAGGTTGACTTCAGCTCAAAAAAGTTCATATCACGTTAAAGCTAAATTCAGATAAACAAAGTTTAGACAGTAAAACAAATTTTTTTGAAATATTTCCCCTAAGTATGTTAGAATAATAAAAAGATTTGAAGGTGTAATATGAAAAATTTAAAAAGCAGATTGATTATGTTTGTCCTGCTTGTGGGACTTGTTTTTTCCGGATATAAAATTGTAGATTATTTTTATACTTCATATGATGAGAAGCAGAATTTCAATAATGTGGAGAAGCTTGTTGAAAGTGAGTATGAAGATGAGAAGATTCAATATAATGATTTTGAAATACTAAAGAAGTATAAGAAAGTATACGAGAAGAATAATGACTTAGTGGGCTGGATTAAGATTAAGGATACGAATATTGATTATCCGGTTATGCAGACTAAGGATGATTATTCATATTATTTAAAGAGAAATTTCAATAAGAAGTTTTCCATCTATGGGACGCCTTTTGTAGGAGAGGGGTGTGGCATTAATCCCAATTCTGATAATGTGATTATTTATGGTCATAATATGAAGAATGGAACTATGTTTGCAGATTTGAATAAGTATAAAGACAAGGAGTTTTATGAAAGTCATAAAGAAGTGCAGTTTGATACGTTGACGGAAGAGGGGACATATAAGGTTGTGTATGCTTTTGTTACGGAAGTGAATAAGAAGGATTCTTTTAAATATTATGAAAAAATAAATTGGAACAGCAAGAATGAATTTAATGAATATGTGTCAAATTTAGAACAGAGAAAGTTGTATGACACAGGTGAGAAGATTAAAAAGAAAGATAAATTATTAACACTTTCAACCTGCGAGAAGGCCAGCGATAATAGTCGAATGGTAGTAGTGTGTAAAAAAGTAAAATCAATGACAGATAACGGACAGGAGGATTTATGAAACAGAAAACAGTTGTAATAACAGGTGCAAGTTCAGGTATAGGAATGGAGTTTGCAAGAGCTTTTTCTAAGATGGGGTGCAGGCTTATTTTGACAGCAAGAAGAAAGGAACGCCTTGAAAAATTAAGAGAAGAGCTTGGAACTCCTTGCAAGATTATTGTTGCGGATTTATCAAGAGAGGGCGAATGCTATCAGTTTTTTGAAAATATAGCAGATGAGCCGGTTGATGTTTTTATTAACAATGCAGGTTTTGGAACTTGCGGAAAGTTTGATGAAACTGATTTAGGAAAAGAAGTCTCTATGATAAATGTTAACATTAAGGCTATGCATATTTTGTTTAAGAAGATGGTTATAAAGATGAAGAAGCAGGGCTATGGAAGAATTTTAAATGTGGCTTCATCAGCAGGGCTTCTTCCGGCAGGACCTTATATGGCAACATATTATGCTACAAAATCTTATGTAGTAAGCATTACAAAGGCTGTTGCCGAAGAATTAAAAGAGCAGGGAAGCAATATTTATGTTGAGGCACTTTGTCCGGGACCGGTTGATACGGAATTTAATGAAAATGCAGATGTAATTTTTGCTTTAAGAGGAATTACACCAAGATTTTGTGTAAAAGAAGCAATTCACGGAATGAAAAAGAAGCAGGTAATTATAGTGCCATCACTTAAAATGAAGCTTGCAGTTATGGGACAAAAATTATTGCCTTCAAATATTTTAATGAAAATAGTTGCAAAACAGCAAAAGAAGAAGACTGAAAATTTATAAATCGTAATTGTTTTATTTAATCAGACAGATAATGATATTCCAGTATATTTACGTATGAACAATGAATGTGTAAAGGTTGATTTAAAACCATGGTCAATATCAACAGGAATAATAAAATAAAGTATGTTTATAATAAAAGCGGGAGTTGCAATTTATGCGACTCCTAATTTTGTATTATAAAATAAGCGAAAATTAGAAAATTGCACTAACTAAGTGAAAATCCGTCATAAATTTCTTAAATAAAATGAATGATAATGATTGACTTTGAATGAACTTGAAGATAAAATTATATCAACAACAGAAAGAACTATTACAGAAAATAACATACAAAATATCATACAAGGAGGAATATTAAATGATTTATACAGTAACATTTAATCCATCACTTGATTACATTGTGTCGGTAGATGATTTTAAATTAGGACTTACCAATCGTACAAGTTCTGAATTAATTTTACCGGGAGGTAAAGGAACTAACGTATCAACAGTTTTAAAGAACTTAGGATTTGAAAGTACAGCTCTTGGTTTTGTGGCAGGTTTTACGGGAAATGAAATCGTTAAGAGATTAAATGACATGGGAATTAAATCTGATTTTATTTCTATTGAAAATGGAATCTCAAGAATTAATCTTAAACTTAAATCTATTGACGGAACAGAGATTAACGGAGCAGGACCTGACATTAGTGAAGAAAAGGTTAACGAGTTAATGGACAAGCTTAATCAGCTTAAAGAAGGAGATGTACTTGTTCTTGCAGGAAGTATTCCTTCATCTATGAGCGACAATATTTATAGAGACATAATGGCAGATTTAAAAGACAGAGGAGTGATGATTGTTGTTGATGCAACAAAGGATTTACTTTTAAATGTTTTAGAGTACCATCCATTTCTCATTAAACCTAACAATCACGAATTAGGCGAAATATTTGATGTTAAGCTTACAACAAGAGAAGAAGTTATTCCTTATGGAAGAAAGCTTCAGGAAAAAGGAGCCAGAAACGTTCTTGTTTCTATGGCAGGAGAAGGGGCAGTTCTTATTGCAGAAGATGGCCAGGTATTTGATGCACCTGCACCAAAAGGAAAACTTATTAATGGCGTAGGCGCAGGAGATTCAATGGTTGCAGGTTTTGTGGCAGGTTGGATCGAAAAACAGGATTACGAATATGCTTTCCATATGGGTGTTGCATCAGGAAGTGCAAGCGCTTTTTCAGAAAATCTTGCGACAAAAGAAGAAATTATAAATATTTACAACCAGGTTATGGGAAAATAATAAAAGAAAAATAATTATTATAAAATAATGGACAAAAAATAATAACTAACAGAATTTAATTAAAAATTAAAATAAAAAATATGTGATTAATGAAGAAAGATTAATTACGGAAATGGAGGCTATTATGAGAATTACAGATCTACTTGATCCAAGAAGTATTTCCCTTACAGCTACACCTAAGACAAAAAGTGAAGCCTTAGATCAGTTAGTTGATTTAATGTGTGCTAGTGGGAAAATTAATGACAAGGAAGCTTATCGTAAGCAGGTTTATGCAAGAGAGGAAGAAAGTACAACAGGTATAGGACTTGGAATTGGTATTCCTCACGGAAAATGTGATGCAGTTGACAAGCCGGGACTTGCAGCAATGGTAGTTAAGAATGGAGTTGACTTTGAGGCATTAGATGATGCACCGGTAACATTACTTTTCTTAATTGCAGCACCTAATACAGAAGATAATGTACATTTAAGTGTTTTAAGTAAGTTATCGGTTATGATGATGGATCAGAATTTCTCAGACTCATTAAGAAATGCAGGAAGCGTTGAAGAATTTCTGGAAATTATTGATCAGGCCGATGATGAAAAGAAGAGTATTGATGAAAGATTGGCAGACACAGGTGAAGCAAAAGAAAATTCAACAAAAATTTTGGCAGTTACATCATGTCCTACAGGAATTGCCCACACATACATGGCAGCAGAAGGTCTTGAAACAGCAGCTAAGGCTAAGGGATGCTTTATAAAAGTTGAAACAAGAGGTTCAGGTGGAGCTAAGAATGTTCTTACAGCTAAGGAAATTGAAGAGGCAGATTGTATTATAGTTGCAGCAGATGCTAAGGTTCCAATGGACAGATTTGCCGGAAAGAAAGTTATTGAATGTCAGGTTTCAGATGGAATCAGTAAGGCAGACCAGCTTATAGACAGAGCAATTGCAGGCGATGCACCTATTTACAAATCAGGCTCTGAAAGTAGCAGTAATACAGAAGTTAGTAAATCCGGCAAAGGTATCGGACATCAGATTTATACACAGCTTATGAACGGTGTATCACATATGCTTCCATTCGTAGTTGGCGGTGGTATACTTATTGCAATAGCATTTCTTATTGATGGTTTAAATGTTGATATTAATTCACTTCCTGCTGATCAGAGAAGTAATTTTGGTACAATTACACCTATGGCAGCAATGTTTAAGAGCATTGGTGGAACAGCATTTGGATTTATGCTCCCTGTACTTGCAGGATATATAGCAATGGCAATAGGAGACAGACCGGCACTTGCAGTTGGTTTTGTAGGTGGAATGATTGCAGCAAACGGCAAGTCAGGTTTCCTTGGCGCATTAGTTGCAGGTTTCGTTGCAGGTTATTTAATAATCGGTTTAAGAAAATTATGCGACAAGCTTCCTGACGCACTTGAAAAAATCGCACCGGTACTTATTTATCCTGTACTTGGAATTTTGATTATCGGAATATTTATGACTTATGTAGTTGAACCTATTATGGGTGGAATTAATACAGGACTTAACAGTGGACTTGAAGGAATGGCAGGTTCAAGTAAGATATTACTTGGTTTGATTTTAGGTGGAATGATGTCAATCGATATGGGTGGCCCATTCAACAAGGCAGCATACGTTTTCGGTGTTGCACAGATTGCAGCAGGCAACTACGACATTATGGCAACAGTTATGATTGGTGGTATGGTTCCACCTTGCGCAATCGCACTTGCAACATTATTATTTAAAGATAAATTTACAAAAGAAGAAAGAGAAGCAGGACCAACAAACTTTATTATGGGACTTGCATTCATTACAGAAGGTGCAATTCCTTTTGCAGCATCAGATCCATTACATGTATTACCTGCATGTATTATCGGTTCAGGCTTAGCAGGAGCATTATCAATGGTATTTAATTGTACATTGATGGCACCTCACGGTGGAATCTTCGTGTTCCCTGTAGTTGGAAACGGATTAATGTACTTTGTAGCATTAGTTGCAGGCACAATCGTTTCAGCAGTATTACTTGGAGCATTAAAGAAAAAAGTAGCTTAAATTAAAAATATTTGCAGTGCTCAAAATTAACCTTGGGCACTGCTTTTGTGGATTATTTATCCATCACGGAGGAAAAATGTTAACAGAACAAAGGCATAGATTATTATTAGAGTTGGTTAATGAGAAAAAGAGCATTACTGTAACTGAAGCAAAAGAAGTACTTAATGCGTCAGAATCAACTATCAGACGTGACATAATTGCATTGCATAATGCAGGAAAGTTGACAAAGGTTTTCGGTGGTGCAATCGCTCTTGAAGAAACAGTAATCACTGAAGAACCATCGGTTGATCAGAGAGTTGAAAAGAATAAAGATGAAAAAAGCATTATTGCAGAATATGCTGCAAGTCTGGTTGAACAGGGAGACTTTGTATATATAGACGCAGGAACAACAACAGGCTATATGTTAGGTTACTTAAATAACAGCAAATCTGTTTTTGTAACTAATGCAGTAACTCACGCAAAAAAACTTGCGTTGCAGGGAAACAAAGTTATTCTTATTGAGGGAGAATTAAAAGGTTCAACAGAAGCTCTTGTTGGAGGATATGCAGCAGCATCTCTTAAGAAATTTCACTTTACGAAAGGTTTTTTTGGAACAAATGGTTTAACGAAAAAAGCAGGTTTTACAACTCCTGATACAAGTGAAGCACTTGTAAAAAATAAGGCAATGGAGCAGTGTAAAGAATGCTATGTTTTGGCTGATCAGTCAAAATTTGACAAAATAAGCCCGGTAACATTCCAGCAGTTTGGCAGAGCAATAATAATAACAGAAAGCAAACCTGAAGGCTATATGGAATGTGAAAATATAATAGTTGTTCGGGAAAATTAAAATTTATAGAATGGTTATAAAATAATTAACAGAAATTAAAAAATTGAAAAGGTAAAGATTATTAAAAATAAATGAAAGGCAGTTTGTAGCTTGTTATGCTATGGCTGTCTTTTTTTGGACTTAATAAGAAAAGTCTTTGAAAATTCCATTAATTAAAATCCGGTTGAGAATTGCAAGCCAAGTTTGGATAAAAAAGTTGAAAAAAGCATGTGACATTTTGCAACTTTTTTGGGAAAGTTTTTCTTTGATTTACTGCATAAAAACTGAATTTTTACAAAAACATCACATAAACAGCTAACAACAAAATGTAATAAAGCATAAATAAAGTGTTGACAATGAAAAAGTGAGGTGCTAATATCGATTTACCAAAAGAACACAACGTAATATATGAATAAATGAAGCCAGTATAAGTGACATTTTCGTAAAAGTCGTATTATCTTAGACAGTCATAAATTCATTTGTTTATTTTATGTTTGTTTTTAGGAATAAGTTAAGAAAGGAGAAATATAATGGACGTTTTTTTGCAGGAACATGGTAAGACTGTTTTTATAGCAGTTTGTATTTTACTTTTAGTAGGCGTTGCATATGCAATTGGCCCGGTTATTAGCAAGGCAGTACAGGATGTAGTTGGAAGCTACACAACTTCTGTTACATTTGACAGCATTGCAGGAAAGATTCCTACCGCAGGAAAGTAGGTAGGTATACATTTGGATGTGTTTATAATTGATTAATTAGACGATGGGGGAAGTAGGAATGAGGAAACTTTCATTGCCAGATAAGGCTTTTGGAAATCTTTTGAAATTTATTTTGGATGAGAATATTACGGATATAAATTGGAGTCAGGGATTATGGGTTAATGATTTAAATAAGGGAAGGTATAAAATTAAAGGCTTTACATTAGACGATAATTTTATTCAGCAGTTTTATACAAGAATAAGCAATTTAATGAACGTACAGTTTAATAAGAATAACCCATTACTTGAGGCAGAAACGGATAATTTAAGAATATCAATTTTGCATGACTCAGTAACTAACACGGGGATTAGCATAAGTATCAGAAAGACACCAGCAGTAAGAAGAATTAACAGGGACAGCATCGTTAAAGATGATTACTGTAATGCGGATATAGATACTTTTATAGAGAATGCCATACGAGCTCATTGTACAGTAGTAGTGGGGGGATTACCGGGGGTAGGAAAAACAGAATATGTAAAGTATTTAACCCAGTTTATTCCAGCGTATGAAAGAGTATATACCATAGAAGATAACCTTGAACTAAGATATTCAGCAATTAATCCAGGCAAAGATTGCGTTGAAATTAAAATAAGCGATACATTTGGATATTCAGAAGCATTAAAGGCAAGTAAGAGACAGTTACCTACGTGGGTTTTGCTAGCAGAAGCAAGAGGCGAAGAGGTCCGGTTCCTAATGGAAAATATTTCTGCAGGCGTACATTGCCTGACCACAGTGCATCTTGATGATGTTAGCAAACTCCCTGATCGTTTAAGAAATATGGGACAGACAATTAACGAAAATGATGTGTATTCTTTTATTGACATTGGAGTACAGATACGGTCTGTTGTAAAAGAAGGAGAAAAGATAAAAAGAAAGGTGGCACAGGTTATTTGTCTTTCCAGAGAGGATGAGAAGAATGGAAAGACAATGATATATGAGGATGGAAAGATATTAACTAAAGATTTGCCTCTTGATATAAAGAGAAAATTTGAATTAGCGGGAATTAAGAATCCTTTTTTAAAGGAGAATGAAGAATGAAAAATATAAAAAATTTATTAAAGAGAGTTAGCGTGGTGGCAGTCATATGTTTAGCGTACAGACTTAAACTTATACCGGGGCTGATATGTGTTCTGACAATAGTAGTATGTAATGTTTTTTTAGAGAAGCAGGACATAATAAAGAAGCAATATTTAGCCAAGTATAATGATGTAGTTTTGTATATGGAACAAATGATTTACTCTTTTAAGAAACAACCAAAGATTAGAATGGCATTATTAGATGCCCAAAAAGTAAGTTCCATAGAGATGAGAGAAGTAATTGAGGAAGCAATAGTAAATATTGATTCTAACAAGTCAGCGAATATTTATGAGGACGCATTGGCAATAATTGAGAAAGAATACAACTGTGGAAGAATTAAATCATTACATAAATTTATTATAAAAATAGAAAATTATGGTGGAAATTATGAAACGTATATAGATATTTTATTGGAGGATATAAAAAATTGGAGTGACAGGACTTTAACATTTATAAGAAATGTGGATAGAACAAGACGAAATGTTTTAATATCCATTGCATCAACACTGATAACCTGTGGATTTATGGCATATTTGATACCTAAGGATTACAAGTTTACCGGGCATGGATTATATCAGGTATGTTCAATGATATTAATAATGGCAATGATATTTACTTATCTTGCAATAACTAAACGATTAAATTTTGACTGGTTAAAAGAAGAAAGGGCTTTGCCCGACAATATGGTTATAAAATACTATGCCTTAGTAGAAAAAGGGTACAATAATATATCAGATTTAAGTTTTATGGAAAGAATAAATTACAAAAAAGCAAAGAAAAGACTGGAACGTGAAATATACAAGATTTTTCCTGATTGGATAAGAGATGTGGCTATTAATCTTCAAAATGATACAGTTCAGTCAGCAATAGAAGGATCATATGAGGATACACCATTTATATTAAAACGACCGGTGAGAAAATTATTGATTGATTTTGAACGATATCCTGTTGGAATTGAGCCATATGATAATGTTTTAAAAGAGTTTGACTTACCGGATGTGAAATCATCAGTAAAGATGTTTTATTCAATAAACGAATTGGGCAGAGAGCAGTCAACTAAGCAGATAGGTGCAATAATAGATAGAAATAATAAGCTGTCAGGTCAAACAGAAGAAATGAAAAACAAAGACCGAATCGGAATAGCGGCAATGTATTCAGTTATACCAATGTTTCTTGGAGTATTAAAGATTATAGTTGATATGTTGTTAATGATTTTAGTGTTTACATCTTCAATTTCGGAGGTGGTGAAATGAAAGAATTATTATCAGAGGCAGGACAGTGTCTGGTATACGGAATAATATTTGTACTATTAATAATGGGATTTTATGGAATATTTGTATCGGTAACCGTTTAATAAGTATATATTAATCAAAATAGCAGACAGGTTTTATGAGAAAAAAACAAGGGGGATATTATGGAACAGTTTATATCAGAACATGGTGGAGTTATTGTAAGCGGAATAGTAACCATAGCATTATTAGGAATAATAATGACAGTAATCTTAGCTGTTGGAAATATGGACGCTTACGAGATTTCAAAAATAATAGGGGGATAGTAGTGGAAGTATTTTTAGAAGAACATGGAGAAAGTATTATATACGGATTAATAGGGCTGGTTATGGTAGTGACCATAACAGCGGTAATAAGCAGAGGCATTGTTAATATAGTTCCGGATTACAAAAAAGAACTTAGCAGGAACAACAGTTATCAGATAGAAAAGAATGAATACAAATATCCCACAATAATAGCAGATGAGGTTATATATGCAGATTATGGAGATACCACTTTTAATTATATGGACTACATAAGAGCGAGAGATTACAGAGGAGGCAATATAACCGATAAAGTGAAAGTATATGGAAAGGTAGATGTTAACCAAAAGGGCGTGTACAGATTAAGATGTACAGTAATATCATATTTTAATCTGGCATGTACTAAGTACATAAATATTATAGTGGAATAGAGATAAGAAAGAGGGGGAATATATGAGATTGGCAATAGAATTATTTGCTATGGCAATAACCATTACATTAGGATGTCTGTTATTATCATCTATGATTACCAGTGGAAATCAGGTGGCTGACGCAAGAGATTATTACAACGTGGTAGTTAACAGAATTGAGGATAGTTATTGTAACGAAGATGTTATAAGAGAATGCATTAACGAGGCGGAAAACAAAGGTTATCAATTATCAGTAAAGGATGTAACAATGTATAATGACAACCCAAGTAAGCTTGTTGTTTTATCTTATAATGTAACCTTTCCAATTCTTAATATGTTTAACAAAGATAATAAAAAACAGGCGGTGATAGAAGGATATGCGAGATAAAATTAAAGTATTAATCATAACGTCAATAATATGTTTATTTTACTGTGGAGTTGCCTTTGGATATACGGGAGGTGGCACAAAGGGTAATCCTTACATAGTGTCAAATGTAGACGAACTAACAACAATTCTTGATGAGAAAGGAAGTAACGATTGGGTATACATATCATTAAAATCTAATATAGAAATTAAGAAAACAATAACTGTTAGAACTGGTTATTTTGTTATAAATGCAACAAACGGTGATAAAACAATTAAACGTAGTACATCTTTAAAAGATTCCATTAATGATCAAAGTAATCCGGGATATTGTTTTAGAATATTAAATACTTCATATGTAATATTTGGATTAGGTGGAAATATGCTTACATTAGATGGAAGTTGGAAGGATTTAGGAAATGCAAATATGTCAGGCTGGATAAATGTAGGACCAGGCGGACGGCTTTATATAGAAAGATTTGCACGTTTGATAAACACATTTAACAACGAAAAAAAATCCGGAGCTCCAATTATGACATATGGAGATACGCAGATTAATTGTGAAATTGGCAGATGTAAAGGATACAATGGTGGAGCAATTAAAAATATAAAAGGAACTTTAAAAGTATATGGAGATACAAAAATACATGATTGTGTATCTGTAACCGAAGGTGGGGCAATACATAATTCACAAAAAGGAACACTAAGTATAGAAGATTCGGAAATTTGGAATTGCGAAGCATTAGAAGAAGGGGGAGCGATTTTTTCAAAAGATGCAGATAGTTCGTGTGTTATTTATTCAGGGAAGATACATAATAACAAATCAGGTGAAAGTGCCGGAGCAGTTTTCTCAGGATATGGAGCGACGCTTGTTATAGGAAGGTCAACATCGGGACCTGAAATATTTGAAAATACTTCAGGAGGAAGCGGAGGTGGAGTAAGATGCAACGGAGGAACAGGTTCAGATGCAGGTGGAATAACAACATTTATAAGAGGAACAATAACAAATAATACTTCAGGTAAGCATGGTGGAGGCATTGCCTGTGGAGAAGCAGGAGAAAATGGTCAGTCAAAACTTTATATGTCAGATATGACTATTAGTAATAATACTTGTACAGAGTCAGGTGGTGGAATTTGGACACCAAACAATATACAGGGAACAGGAACAGAATATGTAATTATTCAAAACAGCCGGATTACATCCAATACTTGTCATAAATATGGTGGAGGCATATCTGTTCATGGAAAGGTTTATGTATCAAACTGTTCAATAGAACATAATTTTACAGGTGACAGGGGAGCAGGAATCCATATAACAGAAGAAGGTACGTTAAAATATGATATGGGAACAATTTCTGACAATAAAACCTTAGACAGTATTACAGGAACGGGAATATATGTAAATGGTCAGCTTAAAATTAATGAATCGGCAAGAATAGCTGAAAATAATGTAGTTTACCTGCCTAAAGGAAAATATATAGAAGTAACAGGTGAACTTTATAAATATTATTCAAGTATTGCAAAAATAGAATCGGAAGACAAAAGTAATGGAACAAAATTAGTATATATAAATTATGAAAATGGAACAGGCGAGAAAGAACTGTATTATAAAGGAACTTCCAGTGATGAATATGAAGGAAAAAAAGTGCAAAAGAAATATAGTTGTGTTGGAATAAGTTCGCAACAATTGCTAAGAACGGGAGAAAATGTTTCAGGTATCGGGAAAAATTGGATTATTATAAGTGAAAAATACTTAATAAAATATGATTCAAATACAACTGATGAAGTTAAAAATATGCCTTCAGACCAAGTAAAATTTTGGAATGAAAATATTAAATTAAGCAGTGAAGGTCCTGAAAGAGAAAAATATATAATTGATACTAAAAAACATTGGAATTACTCAAAAGATGGAAGAGGAACAAGAATTTCAGCGGGAGCTTATTTTTATGCCAATGAATCAAGAGTTCTATATGCTCAGTGGAAGAAACGTCCACCTAAGGAAATATATATAAATGCTAAGGACAGATATTATTTTAAAGGACAAGGCATAGTTATAAATAGAGAAGAATTGCTGAAAAAAGTTACAGTAACTGACGATGTTGATAACGGAAATGAGTATTATGTTAGAATAATAGAAATAACCCGAACCAGTGATAATCTTGTCAATAATGATAGTAGTGACGATAAGAACGATAGCAACAGTAATAATAACGATAGTACTAATAATAAAAATGATAGCAGCAGTAACAAGAGCGATAGTGCTAGTAATAAAAGTGACAGCAGCAGTAACAAGAGCGATAGTACTGACAATAAAAGTGATAGTAAAAACAATAACAGTAGCAATAAAAGTGACAGTGGCAGTAAAGGTGATTACAAAGACAACAATTTATTAGCGACGGGATCAAATCTTGTTCCTGAAAAGTACATTAATACGTCAAAGGTTAGTGTATATAAAATAAAGATATATACTGAAACAGAAACAGCAAGTGTAAATGCAACAGCAACATTTAAAATTTATGTATTAGATAATGAAACAGCCATTGGTTCTGTAAGATTTATAAGCAGTAAATATCTTTATACATTATCAGATACTTCAAAATGGAATAAAAAGCGAAATGAGAATTTGAATACAAGGTTAACTAATGCGTTAAAAGATTCAAATCCAATGCTCAAAGTTGCGTATACAAGTGATGAAATTGAGCAGATAAGAAAGACTGTAAAAGGAAAAGGCTACAGAATAACCAATAGTCTTAATAAAAATATTACAAAGGAATGGTAGTGTATGAAACAGATAATAATTATTGTGGGAACCATAGTTATAATTTTCATAGCTGCAATGACAATAGTATCTGTGGAAAGTAAGGACTTAAGAACAGACGAATTAAACAGAGCAGTTTCTGCATCAATTAAGAAAACAGTTTCAGACAGTCAGATTGAAAATCAGTCTACTATATTGTCTGATAAGGAAATGGTAGCATATTTTATTCAGTTGTTAAGTGTTAACATGAAAGGCAAGGGAGATGTTACCGTTGAAGTATATGATGCAGACTATAAAGAGGGACTTTTGTCTGTTGCAGTAACTGAAAAATTTAAATATGTAAATGGAAAAAATGGAGAAATAACAGTTAGAAAGTCAGCAATAGCTGAATAAAAATCAGATGTGTCCTAAAGTCATTATCCCACCATTGTGCAGGCACAGGTGGAATAAGACAATTTAACTTATAATCTATAGTATTATATTATTTTTGAATTTTAGTGCTGACTTCGCCGGAGTTTAGCCATTCTTCAGAACCGTCTTCATAACGAACTTTAAGATGGCATTCCTTGTCTATTTCAAGAGCCAGTGCATTTCTTGAAGTTCCGTTAGAAAGTACGCTGATAGGTTGCCCAATTATCATTGAACGGCTAATATATTCGTCAAGATAAGCTCTTTTGTCAAAGGATTCATAGTATTCCATAAAATAGTTTAAAAGGTGACCAACAAGTATGCTTCGCTTATTTACGGCATCACTGCTTTTTTCAAAAATAGCAGTTGCAATTTCTGAAATATCTTCAGGAAAACCGCCTTCAGGAGGGCATACGTTAATGCCAATTCCTACTATGGCATAATCCAACTTTGATGTTTCAATATTAAAGGCAGCTTCGGTAAGAATGCCACAAACTTTTTTACCTTCAATATAAATGTCATTAACCCATTTAATGTCAGCTTTTTTGTTAGAAACATCTTCAATGGCTTTGGCTGTTGCTACAGCAGCAGAAGTTGTTAAGAATAAAGCCTGATCAGCAGGAATATCAGGTCTTACTAATATGCTAATGTACAGGCCTGTGTTTGATGGAGAGTAGAATTTCTTACCCATTCGTCCTCTGCCAAGTGTCTGTTCTGTGGCGATAAGGACTGTGCCGTGTGGCGCACTCTGTTCGGCTTTTTCTTTTAAAACTGTATTGGTAGATGTAATGGTTTTATATACAGACAAATCAAGTGGATAATTTAAATATTGTTCAATGCTTTGTGGTGAAAGAATGTCATTGTCAGGCTCTAAGCAATATCCTTTGTTAGGAATTGCATTTATTGAATAGCCGTCTTTTTCAAGAGTTTTAATGGCTTTCCAGATAGAGTTACGGCTTACGTTAAGATTAGTTGCAAGCTGACCTCCTGAAATGTATTCACCTTTATTTTCTTCAAGCTGTTTTAAAACTTCGTCTTTTATGCTCATGGTAACAGAAACCTTTCTTAATTAGTATGATTATGCAATAAAGAGTTATGCAATAGAAGTACATAACAAAATTTATTTTATGCAATGAAAATATAATGTCAAAAATATGACATAAAAAAGTATAACATCAAAAATATGTTTATTCAACAAAACAAAGTGAATGAATAATAAAATGTTAGCTAAAAAATAAAATGGGTTGACAATTAAAAAACGTTGTCTTACAATGGTGACGTTGGAGTGCGCATATTCAGAGAATATTTAGAAGGGACATAGGCATAAATTTAATTACTCAATTGATGCCTTTTATAAAAAATGAATAATAAGAAATTTTTAACTGTTCAGGATATGGTTCTTATAGCTGTATTTGTAGCAATAATAACTGTATGTTCATTTATACAGATTTCAGTAGGACCTGTACCATTTACATTACAGACATTTGGTGTTTTTGTAACAGCAGGCATACTTGGAACTAAGAGAGGAACATTAGCAGTTATAGTTTATATTTTGCTTGGTATTATTGGTGTACCTGTATTTTGTGGTGCAGGCGGACCGGGAGTTATTGTTGGAACAACAGGTGGTTACATAACAGGATTTATTTTTACTGCACTTATTATTGGCATAATCACTCATTTCTTCGAAAAGAGTTCTACATGGTTAAACATTGGAGCTACAGTTGTAGCTATGATTTTAGGTGATGTTGTATGTTTTGTTATTGGAACAATTCAGTTTATGTTTGTAATGAAGACTTCATTGACAGTGGCATTGGGATACTGTGTAATACCATTTATTATTCCTGATTTAGTTAAAATATTAGTAGCAACAATTATTGTTAATAGGATGAAGAAATATGTCAAAATACTTAATTAGACCACATCATATGTTGTGCATGCAGTTCTTTGAGGGCAAGGGATACAGCGATGGATTTGTCGCATCTATGGCAGCAATAAAAGAAAAACTTGAAAAAGAAGATCCTCAGGTTGAGATTGTTGAAGGAACAGATGATGTATGTAAGAATTGCCCACATAATATGGGTGGGGCATGTGAGAATGAAGATTCTGTAAGACAACATGACAAGAGAGTGTATGACAAAGTAATTGAAACTGTAGGAAACAGTGCCAAATGGTCAAGTATTACAAAAGCCATAAGAGAGAACATTATAGACTCAGGTAAGATGAGAGAAACTTGTGGTAAGTGTCAGTGGTCAGATATTTGTTTTAAAAATTAGAATAATAAATATATATTTCAAACAACCAAAGGGTGCGTGGCTTTATGCTATGCACCTTTTGTGTTATATGCTATTAGACTTGATATTTGCGATAGCTAAGCAATATAGGTATAAATCTGCAACTAAACAATATAGGTATAAATCTGCAACTAAACAATATAGGTATAAATATAGATAGAAGAACCAAAATATGTTAGTATATAATGTATTAGATTTAATTTTGGAGGAAGCAATGACTTTAGAGGCAAAGAATTTAAATGAGCAGATAAGCAATTTAAAAGAATATGAAGTGATTCTTCATAAAAATATAGAAGAAGTTGATTCAGAAGGATGGTTTTTGAAACATAAGAAAACAGGAGCAAGAATAGTACTTCTGGCTAATGATGATGATAACAAGGTATTTAATATAGGATTTAGAACACCTGTTAATAATGATACGGGAGTTCCGCACATTATCGAGCATACAGTACTTTGTGGTTCGAAGAAGTATCCTGTTAAGGATCCTTTTATGGAATTAGTTAAGGGGTCACTTAACACATTTTTAAATGCAATGACATATCCGGATAAGACAATTTATCCAGTGGCAAGTTATAATGACAAGGATTTTAAGAATCTTATGGAAACGTATATGGATGCAGTTTTTAATCCTAATATATATGATGAAAAGAAGATTTTTCTTCAGGAGGGATGGCATTACGAACTTGAAAACAAGGATGGAGAATTAACTTATAACGGAGTTGTATACAATGAAATGAAAGGCGTTTATTCATCAGTGGACGGCGTAATGGATAGAGCAACATTACATTCATTGTATCCGGACACATCTTACAGTTATGAGTCAGGCGGAAATCCTGACAATATACCGGAATTATCATACGAAGAATATTTGGATTTTCATAGAAAATACTATCATCCGTCTAACAGCTACATTTATCTTTATGGAGATATGGATATGGTTGAAAGACTTCAGTGGATTGACAAGGAATATCTTGGCAAGTATGATATGTTGAAAATTGATTCAGAAGTAAAGAAACAGCCTGCTTTTTCACAGTTAAAGGAAGAAAAAGTGGCTTATGCAATTACAGACAGTGAATCATTGGAAGACAACACAGTTCTTACAGTTAATTATGTAATTGGCGATAGCAGTGATGTAGAATTAAATACTGCAATTCAGGTTTTGGAATACGTTCTTATGGAAATGCCTGGAGCTTTTCTTAAGCAGGCTTTAATTGATGCAAAAATCGGGAAAGATGTTTATAGTCAGTATGAGGACGATATTTGCCAGCCTATGTACAGCATTGTTGCAAAATATGCCAATGAATCGGACAAAGAAAAATTTATTACAATAATAAATGAAACACTTGAAAAATTGGCAAAGGAAGGTCTTGATAAAAAGGCACTTTTGGCAGGATTAAACAGCCTTGAATTTAAAGTGAGAGAATCAGATTTTGGCAGAATACCAAAGGGATTAATCTTTGGAATAAATATGCTTTCAAGCTGGTTATATGATGACAGCAATCCTTTTGTTTTATTAGAAACAAACAAGGTTTTTGAAAAACTTAGAAAGATGATTGACACAGATTATTTTGAAAAATTAATCACAGAATATTTTATAAAAAATACTCACAAATCAGTGGTAATATTAACACCTGAAAAAGGATTGACTGAAAAGAAAGAACAGCAGTTAAAAGATTCATTGGAAGCTAAGAAAGGTACAATGACAGACGAAGAAATTGAAAATATAATAAGAGAAACAAAGGAACTAAAAGAATATCAGACAACATCTTCATCACCTGAAGATTTGGCAAAAATTCCTTTACTTGAAATCGAAGATATAGGAAAAAAACCACGAAAAATCATTGGACAACCGGAAACTAAAGAAGGCATAACAATGCTTTACAACGACCTGTTTACTAATGGAATAGGATACCTTGACATAGTATTCGACTGTACAGATTTGCCTGAAAAATATCAAAGTTATATGGGACTTTTGAAACCTGTGTTAAGTTACATGGATACTGAAAAGCATTCTTATACAGAACTTAATACTGAAATTGATTTGGATTTAGGCGGTTTTGCTTTTGATTCAGGAATTTATGTTAATAAGAAAACAGGAGAACCAATGCTTACAGGCGAGGTTCACGCAAAGATGCTTTATGACAAGATTCCAAAGACTTTTGATTTGATTAAAGAAGTTGTTTTGGAAACTAAGTTTGATGACTATAAGCGTTTAAAAGAAATTCTTGAAGAATTAAAATCAAGAGTGAAATCTTCAATAATAAAGACAGGTGACAGTGCCGCAATGCTTAGGGCAATGTCTTATTATTCAAAATCATATTATTTAAAAGAACAGTCAACAGGACTTGCATTCTATCAGTTCTTAAGTGACATTTTGGATAATTATGAAGAAAAGAAAGAAGATTTCGCAAAGAATTTAAAAGATACAATTGAATATGTGTTCAGCAATCAGAAAATGTACTTGAATTATGCCGGAGATAAGGAAAGTTATGAACTTGTGAAAAAACTTGTTATTGACTTAAAGAACAGTGTTTATAATGTTCCAAGAAATACGGATTTGTGGCAGTTTAAACCTGAAAAGAAAAATGAAGCAATAAAAACATCAGGTCAGGTCCAATACGTTGCAAGAACAGGTAACTACAACAAGGATAAAGACAAGGTATTTAGTGGAAGCTTTATGGTTCTTGGAAATATTATGAGAAGTAAATATCTTTGGAATAACATTAGAGAATTAGGTGGAGCTTATGGATGTAACGCTTCATTTACAAGAAATGGTGATGTAATGTTTACTTCATATAGAGATCCAAACCTTGGAAAAACTAATCAGGTATATTTAAAAGCAGCAGATTTTATTGAAAATTTTAATGTAGATGAAAGAGAAATGCGTAAATATATTATAGGAACAATTAGCGGAATTGATACACCACTTAATGCGGCAGACAGAAGTGGAAGAGAGTTTAGCTGTTTTATTACAGACACAGATTATGAAACATTAAAAAGAGAACGTGAGCAGATTCTTTCAACCAATGTTGAAAACATTAGAGAGCTTGCACCTTTGGTAAGAGAAGCTATGGCAGACAATAATATTTGCGTAGTAGGTAGTGCAAGTGCAATAGAACAGGACAAAGAACTTTTTGAAAAAACAGTAGAATTAGTTTAAAAAGTATTAGTTTAAAAAGTATTAGTTTAAAGTTATAACTAAAAATATCAGACAGATATATTGGAACTAAAGAGAATTATCAGTTGTTTACCGAAAGAAAGGAGAGCATCCAGGGGATGCAATAAGATAATGAAAGAAAAATTTAAATCAGGATTTGTAGCTCTTATAGGCAGACCAAATGTAGGAAAATCTACATTAATGAATCAGATTATTGGTCAGAAGATAGCAATAACATCAAAAAAACCACAGACTACAAGAAATAAGATACAGACAGTATATACATGTGATGAAGGTCAGATAGTATTCCTTGACACACCAGGAATCCACAAAGCTAAGAACAAGCTTGGGGAATATATGGTTAATGTGGCAGAAAAAACATTAAAGGAAGTTGACCTTATATTATGGCTTGTAGAACCTGACACTTTTATCGGTGCAGGGGAACAGCATATTGCTGAACAACTTAAAGGCATTGATGTACCTGTAATTCTTGTAATTAACAAAACAGATACAGTTAAACGTGAAGAGATTTTGACTTTTATTGATGCCTATAGAAAAATATATGATTTTAATGAAATCATTCCTGCATCAGCTCTTAGAGGTCAGAACACAGATACAGTTGTTGAGGAAATATTTAAGTATTTGCCGGAAGGTCCTATGTACTATGATGAAGATACAGTTACAGACCAGCCAATGAGACAGATTGTAGCTGAATTAATAAGAGAAAAAGCTCTGCACGCATTAAATGAAGAAGTGCCTCACGGAATTGCTGTAACAATAGAAAGAATGAAGCAGAGAAAAAATGCTGAAATTATGGATATTGACGCAACAATAGTTTGTGAAAGAGATTCACATAAGGGAATAATAATTGGCAAAAAAGGCAGCATGCTTAAGAAAATCGGTACAAATGCCAGATATGAAATTGAGCAGCAGTTGGAAATGAAAGTTAATCTTCAGTTATGGGTAAAAGTTAGAAAAGACTGGAGAGACAGCGAATTATTAATGAAGAATTACGGATATATTGAAGAAAAATAATTTCCAATATATTCTTACAAGCCCAAATAAGTATACAAAAATTTCTATGGAGAATCCTAATTATAGACATATAAAACATGGAAAATAAAATATAATTTTATATAGGATTACAGTGTCAAAAGGTCTTAGCCCACGGTGTCTGCATAATGGTGGGGATGGCACTGAATGAAATTAGTTTTAGAATTGGTACTTAGGAGGGAATATGGAATATCAGGGAAGTTCTAGTGCTTTTTGGGCAACAGGAAAGATTGAAGATTATTTGAAGTATTCTGAGGAGAGAAAAAGACAGGCTTGCGAAAAATTTATTTCTGCAATAGAAGGTGAAAAGGCAAATGATAGAAACAGTAACAGTAATTGGGATGGTAATATCCTACATGGCTATAAGTGAATATGACAAAAGACTGGTATTGTTAACAAAGGAATTTGGTAAAATCACAGCTTTTGCAAGAGGTGCAAGAAAAACAACAAGTCAGTTTCTTGCAGGAAGCCAGCCAATGGCTTTTGGTGAATTTACCTTGTACAGAGGAAGAAATGCATATACGGTAACATCAATGAAAATAAGTGATTATTTCAGCAGTGACATGAAAGACATTGACAGTATGTATATGGGAATGTACTTTTTGGAGCTGGCGGACTATTATGGCAGGGAAGGCATTGAGGCAGGAGAAACACTCAAACTACTATATATGTCTATGAAGGCATTATCCAAAAATATGCTAAAAAAAGAATTGATTAGATGTATATTTGAATTAAGAATTCTTGTTATAAATGGTGAGTATCCAAATGTGTTTACTTGTGGCAATTGCGGAGAAAAAGAGAATCTTGATTACTTTGATGAAAAAAATAATACAATGATATGTAGCAACTGTCATGGAAAAGTATCAGAGAAAAATATAATTGACAATTCAACAATTTACGCACTTCAATATATAGTTACATCACCTATAACAAGATTATTCTCCTTTGACGTGACAGATAAAGTACTGGAACAGATGAAGGGGATAATTAACAAATATATAAAGAAACATATAGATAGGAAGTTTAATTCTTTAGAATTTCTGGAAATTTAATATTGAAATTAATTGCTTAAACGTATAGAATTACTAACTAGAGAAATAAATAGGAGACTAAGAGATGAAGAGAATTATGGCAATGCTAATGTCAGTTGTTTTGACATTAGGGCTGACGGCTTGTGGTCATACTGTTGGTGATGTTGATTTGGAATCAGGTCAAAGTGCTGTCTACATACAGAAGGACGGTATGGTTTCATATGCTGTAAGCGAATCGTTTGATAAGGATTATTATGATAAAGATGAATTAAAGAAGGAGATAGAGGCTGAAATTAAGGCATACAATGCTAGTAGTGATGCTTCAGTAGATGATGCAATTACACTTGATAGCTTTAGTGTGTCAAAAAAGGTTGCAACATTGTCTCTTGATTTTACAACAACATATGATTTACTTAATTATATGTTAAATGATAATAGAGTGGAAAAAGACAAATTCTATATTGGAACAATTGATTCTAATGACGATTGCAACATAAGTGGTAATTTTGTTGAACCAGGCAAAAAGGATAAAATCAAGGCTAAAACTATTAAAAGCATGACGGATAGTAATATTTTAATAGTGGATGAACAGTATAAGGTTCAGGTAGAAGGCAATGTTTTATATACAAGTGATAATTGTAAGATTGATGATGATGGCATTGTGACTACAGCAAAGTCAGATGATGGACTAAGTTATGTTGTGTATGAACTTGAAGAATAATCATATTTTTTAGAAAATATTTTACCAGTTAGCATAAAATAATTTGACAAATAAAAAAATAAAAGTTAAATTAAGAAAAATCATAATAGAAAATAGAAAAAGTAGAAAAGGAAGAAATGACATGGAAAAGACAATGGAAAAAATTGTAGCACTTGCAAAAAGCAGAGGATTTGTATATCCGGGCTCAGAAATTTACGGTGGACTTGCAAACACTTGGGATTATGGTAACTTAGGTGTTGAATTAAAGAACAATGTAAAAAAGGCATGGTGGAAGAAATTTATTCAGGAAAACCCTTATAACGTAGGTGTTGACTGTGCAATTTTAATGAATCCACAGACTTGGGTAGCATCAGGACATCTTGGCGGATTCTCAGATCCATTAATGGACTGTAAAGAGTGTCATGAAAGATTTAGAGCTGACAAGATTATTGAAGATTATATGGCTGATAATGGTATTGAAGCTGAAGGTTCAGTTGATGGTTGGACACATGAACAGATGGCTGATTACATAGAGGAGCACAAGATTGCATGTCCTACATGTGGAAAGCACAACTTTACAGAAATCCGTGAATTTAACCTTATGTTTAAAACATTCCAGGGTGTAACTGAGGATGCTAAGAATACAGTATACTTAAGACCTGAAACAGCGCAGGGAATTTTCGTTAACTTTAAGAATGTTCAGAGAACATCAAGAAAGAAGATTCCTTTCGGAATTGGTCAGGTTGGTAAATCATTTAGAAATGAAATTACACCTGGTAACTTTACATTCAGAACAAGAGAATTTGAACAGATGGAATTAGAGTTCTTCTGTGAACCGGGAACAGACCTTGAATGGTTCCAGTATTGGAGAGCTTTCTGCCGAGACTGGTTATTAAGCCTTGGAATTAAAGAAGATGAAATGAGACTTCGTGATCACTCACCTGAAGAATTGTGCTTCTACTCAAAGGGAACAACTGATATTGAATTTTTATTCCCATTTGGATGGGGCGAACTTTGGGGTATTGCTGACAGAACAGATTATGACCTTACACAGCATCAGGAACTTTCAAAACAGGATTTAACATATTTTGATGATGACAAGCATGAAAGATATGTTCCATATGTTATTGAACCATCACTTGGTGCAGACCGTGTAACATTAGCTTTCTTATGTGCAGCTTATGATGAAGAAAATATCGGAACAGAAGAAAAACCTGATATGCGTACAGTTTTGCATTTTCATCCTGCACTTGCACCTGTTAAGATTGGTGTATTGCCTTTGTCAAAAAAATTAAATGAAGGTGCTGAAAAGGTATTTGCAGAACTTAGCAAGTATTATAACTGTGAATATGATGACAGAGGAGCAATTGGAAAGAGATATCGTCGTCAGGATGAAATCGGAACTCCATTCTGTGTAACATATGACTTTGATTCAGAAGAAGATGGAGCAGTTACAGTACGTGACCGTGACACAATGGAACAGGAAAGAATTAAGATTGAAGATTTGAAAGAATACTTTGAACAGAAATTTGAATTCTAATAAAAATAATACAATTTTTAGAGAAAGGCTACCTAAGAGGGTGGCCTTTTGTTATGAAAAAGACTAATTATGTTAGACAAAAATAAGTCTAAATAATGATTTTTATGCTGAATTTTAAAAATAAATGAAAAAAATCCTAAATAGAGAGTAAAAAGCACAAAAACTCTTTGGATAAAAACGTTTCTATTATATAATATTCATAGAGGAATTGAGAAGGGTTTGGAATAACTTGAATCAGTTGCCGTAAATGAAACTATGTTTCAAATAATTAAAAGGCGAGGTGTAATATGAAACCAGTAGTTAAAGTTATCCAGACAGCGAAAAACGAAAAACAGGCGTGGCGCAAGTTAGATGATTTGGAATTGTTTAAATATTATAATTTCCGAATGAATACAGTGTCTGTTGACAGTAGCATAAGCTATCAGAAACTTTTGGGATTTGGAGGGGCTTTTACGGAAGCATCAGCTTATACTTGGGCTAATGCAGATGAAAAATCAAAGGATGAAATCGTGAAAGCTTACTTTGATAAGGAACATGGATTGGCATACAATCTTGGAAGAACAACAATTCATGGATGTGATTTTTCGTTAGAACCATATACATACATTGAAGAAGGTGATTTTGAGTTATCAACATTTGATATGTCAAGGGAAGACAAGTGGCTTGTACCTTTTTTGACAAGGGCAAAAGAAACAGCAGGACACAGTCTGGGAATATTGGCATCACCATGGAGTCCACCGGCTTTTATGAAAGACAACAAAGATATTAATAACGGTGGCAGACTTTTAAAGAAAAACTATGCAATATGGGCTGAATATATGGTTAAGTATATTGAGGGAATGAAAGAACGTGGCATAGAAATAGATATGATTAGTATCCAGAATGAGCCGGCTGCAAAACAGGAATGGGCATCATGTAAGTATGAGGCTGATGAAGAAGCGGAGTTTGCAGTTGACTATCTTTATCCTGCATTAGAAAAAAGAGGATTGCAGGACAAAGTTAAAATTGTTATTTGGGACCACAATAGAGACTTAATGTTTAGAAGATTAAATGAGTCAATGGCATATCCGGGAGCTAGAGAAAAGGTTTGGGGAGCAGCGTTTCATTGGTATGTTTCAGATAAATCAGAAATTCTTACAATGGTTCATGAAAAATTTTCTGAGAAACATTTATTATTTACAGAGGGCTGTGTTGAATTAGTGAATAATTCAGGCGGAACAAGTTCAAAGGCAGGAATCGGTGCATGGAAACATGGAGAAATCTATGGAAGAAATATTATAAAAGATTTCAATAACTATAATGAAGCATGGATTGATTGGAATCTGCTTTTAAATGAAATCGGTGGGCCTAACTATGTAGGAAACTATTGTGAAGCACCGGTAATGTATGATAGGAATACAAAAGAAATAATGTACAACAGTTCATATTACTATATTGGACATTTTTCAAGATATATTGAACCGGGAGCAGTGAGAATCTGCTGTAGAAATGATGTGGATAAGGGATTATATTCAGTATCATTTAAAAACCCTAATGGAGATATTGTTACAGTGGTTCAAAATGAGTTGAACAGAAAGCAGAGATTAGCTTTGGTTGTTGATGGACAGGGAACAAATACGGAAATACCTGCTCATTCAATTACAACATTTATAACAAAAAATAGTCAGGAATAATTTTCTTAAATGCCCTAAACCCCTTTAAATATAAAGAGTTTAGGGCATATTTCTTCTTGACTATGAGATTGTCTATGTTATAATTATTTCATAGGTGAGATTGCGTCTTTTTTTATGGAGTTGATTATCAACTATGATTTAAGCAGTTTTTGCTTAGATGGTCTCATCATTAATCGATTATATGAGTTGTGTATAGGAAAGCCATTCCTTCAACTCATAACATAAAATACAGTTTTAGGAGGAAAAAACAGATGGCAAACAAATGGGTATACCTTTTCAGCGAAGGTAATGCTAACATGCGTGAACTTCTTGGTGGTAAAGGTGCTAACCTTGCAGAAATGACAGGCTTAGGACTTCCAGTACCTCAGGGATTCACAATTACAACAGAAGCTTGTACTCAGTACTATGAGGATGGCAGAGAGATCAATGAAGAAATTCAGGGTCAGATCAATGAATACATCGTAAAGATGGAAGAAATCACAGGAAAGAAATTCGGTGATAAAGAGAATCCTTTACTTGTTTCTGTTCGTTCAGGAGCTAGAGCTTCTATGCCAGGTATGATGGATACAATTCTTAACCTTGGTCTTAACGAAACAGTAGTTGAAGCAATTGCTGCTAAGTCAGGAAATGCTCGTTGGGCTTGGGACTGCTATAGAAGATTCATCCAGATGTACTCTGATGTAGTTATGGAAGTTGGTAAGAAGTACTTTGAAGAGCTTATCGACAAGATGAAAGCTGATAGAGGTGTTCAGCAGGACGTAGAACTTACAGCTGATGACTTAAAGGAATTAGCAGCACAGTTCAAGGCTGAATACAAAGAAAAAATCGGAGAAGATTTCCCAGATGATCCTAAGGAACAGTTAATGGGAGCTATCAAGGCCGTATTTAGATCATGGGACAACCCACGTGCTAACGTATACCGTCGTGACAATGATATCCCTTATTCATGGGGTACAGCTGTTAACGTACAGTCAATGGCATTCGGTAATATGGGTGATGATTGTGGTACAGGTGTTGCATTTACAAGAGATCCTGCTACAGGTGAAAAGCACTTAATGGGTGAATTCTTAAAGAATGCTCAGGGTGAAGACGTAGTTGCAGGTGTTAGAACACCAATGCCTATCGCTCAGATGGAACAGGAATTCCCAGAAGCATTTGAAGAATTTGTAAAGGTTTGCAAGACTCTTGAAGATCATTACAGAGATATGCAGGATATGGAATTTACTGTTGAAAACAGAAAGCTTTACATGTTACAGACAAGAAATGGTAAGAGAACAGCTCAGGCTGCTTTAAAGATCGCTTGTGACCTTGTTGATGAAGGCATGAGAACAGAAGAAGAAGCTGTAGCTATGATCGATCCAAGAAACTTAGATACATTATTACATCCACAGTTTGATGCAGCAGCTCTTAAGGCAGCTACACCAGTTGCTAAGGCACTTGGAGCATCTCCAGGAGCAGCTTGTGGTAAGATCGTATTCACAGCTGAAGACGCTGAAACTTGGAATGCAAGAGGAGAAAAGGTTGTACTTGTACGTCTTGAAACATCTCCAGAAGATATCACAGGTATGAAGGCATCACAGGGTATCTTAACAGTTCGTGGTGGTATGACATCACATGCTGCAGTAGTAGCCCGTGGTATGGGTACATGTTGTGTATCTGGTTGTGGCGACATCGTTATGGATGAAGCAAACAAGAAATTTACATTAGCCGGAAAAGAATACCATGAAGGAGACTTTATCTCAATCGATGGTTCTACAGGTAATATTTATGATGGTATCATCCCTACAGTTGATGCAACAATCGCTGGTGAATTCGGAAGAATCATGGGATGGGCTGATAAGTTCAGAACACTTAAAGTTAGAACTAATGCAGATACTCCAGCTGATGCTAAGAAAGCTAGAGAACTTGGTGCAGAAGGTATTGGTCTTTGCCGTACAGAGCATATGTTCTTCGAAGAAGACAGAATCGCTGCATTTAGAGAAATGATTTGTTCAGATACTGTTGAAGAAAGAGAAGAAGCACTTGAAAAGATTCTTCCATATCAGCAGGGAGACTTCGAAGCTCTTTATGAAGCTCTTGAAGGATGTCCAGTAACAATCAGATTCTTAGATCCACCTCTTCATGAATTCGTTCCAACTGAAGAAGACGATATTGAGAAACTTGCTGATGCTCAGGGCAAATCAGTAGAAGAAATTAAGGGTATTATCCAGGGATTACATGAATTTAACCCTATGATGGGACACAGAGGACTTCGTCTTGCTGTAACATATCCAGAAATCGCTAAGATGCAGACTAAGGCTGTTATTCGTGCTGCTATCAACGTACAGAAGAAGCACAGCGATTGGACAGTTAAGCCTGAAATCATGATTCCATTATCATGTGATTCTAAGGAATTAAAATATGTTAAGGATATCGTAGTAGCTACAGCTGATGCTGAAATCGCAGCAGCAGGTGTTAAACTTGAATACCAGGTAGGTACAATGATCGAAATCCCTAGAGCAGCTCTTACAGCTGACGAAATCGCTAAGCAGGCTGACTTCTTCTGCTTCGGTACAAACGATTTAACACAGATGACATACGGATTCTCAAGAGATGATGCTGGTAAGTTCTTAGATGCTTACTATGATGCTAAGATCTTCGAAAACGATCCATTTGCTAAGTTAGATCAGGTTGGTGTTGGTAAGTTAATGGAAATGGCTATCAAACTTGGTAAGCCAGTTAACCCTAACCTTCACGTAGGTATCTGTGGAGAACACGGTGGAGATCCATCTTCAGTAGAATTCTGCCATAAGATTGGTCTTGATTATGTATCATGTTCACCATTCCGTGTACCTATTGCTAGATTAGCAGCAGCTCAGGCAGCTATTGCAGAAAGTGGGAAATAATCGTTTATGGTGTCAAAAGCCCCTAAACATCGGCAATTTCACAGTTTCTAAGGACTACTTGAAAGAGTATAAAAAGTTCGATAAAAACATGAAAAAAGCGGGTAAATGGGAAGACATCAACGTAACGATTACGGTTTGATAAAAATAATCAGGGAATCATACTTTTAAAGTATGGTTCCCTTTTTGTATGTTTGAAAAAAAGAAAAATATTAAATCCAGGTTGTCAAAAGTAGATTAAGAAAATGGAGGCGGGTCTATTGCAAGATACGCATTTGTATATACAAATACATTCTTGTTAGGAAGAATCCTAAAACCTTTATATCTCAAATGTTGTATTGGCGGGTGCATCTGCTTTGAGGAGATGTCAATTGGACACAAATATTCTAAATAATTTGAACTGAAATTTTGTAATTGATAAAATAATGAAATATCAATTTGATTATAGATATGATAGAATATAGCTGTATAAATGTTGAGCGAAATATAATAACACGAGTATGGCGTGATAAAACACTAATGGCACTGTGTATAAAATAGAAAATTGGGTAGATGATAAATTAAAATTTAGGGAGGTGAACATATATTGGCAAGAGCAAAATATCAGGTATTAGTTATTCCATATTATATTGAAAACGGCAATGTAAAATATTGCATATTTAAAAGAAATGATATGAAAGTATGGCAATTTATAGCAGGTGGTGGAGAAGATGAGGATGAAACTATAATAATATCTGCAAAACGAGAGGCATATGAAGAAGCAAACATAGGTATGGATTGTAAATATTCTGTACTTGATACACAAAATAGCATACCAACATACTGTTTTAAAGAAGCAAGAAAAATATGGGGTGAAAATTGTTTAGTTATTCCTGAATATACATTTGCTGCTAGGATGAATACAACAATTTTGGAATTGTCTCAAGAGCATACAAAATATGAATGGGTTGATTATAAAACTGCATTAAAAAGACTTAGATATGATAGTAATAAAACTGCGTTATGGGAATTAGATAGTAAAATTAAATTAGGAACATTAAATTAAGAATATTCATATTATGATTTAAATACAACAAAATTGTAGTGTGTTACAGTTGTAAGCTTGTCATAAGCTCTAGATTTTGAAATATAGGCTGAGAATTAGGTCTATTAGCAAATGAGGTAAAAAAGAATGAACAAGTATTTAGAAAATTTAAACAGAATAGAGTTTGTTGTAACAATGGCATGCACAGGAAGATGCATACATTGTTCAGAGGGAGAACATAAATCAAGTGGAAAACACATAGATGGAGACATAGCAGTGCAAGCAGTTATTGATATATGTAATAACTATGATATTAAATCTTTAATGACTTTTGGAGGAGAACCTTTGATATATCCGGAAGTGGTTTGCAACATTCATAAAACTGCTAAAGAAATGAACATAAAGGATAGGGCAATAATCACTAACGGATTTTTTTCTAAAGACAAAGAAAGAGTAAGAGAAGTGGCGCAAATGTTGTCATATAGTGGAGTTCAAAAAGTGTTATTATCTGTTGATTCATTTCATCAAGAGACTATACCGCTTGATATAGTGAAATATTTTGCAATGTGCATAAAAGAGAGTGGTGTAGAAATTAAATTAAATCCTGCTTGGCTTGTGAGCAAAGAAGATGAAAATGAATATAACAAAAAGACAAAGAAAATTATTTCTGAATTTGAGGATTTAAATATTCCACAGGCAAAAGGAAATGTTATTTTTCCAAATGGAAATGCAGTGAAATATCTAAGTGATTACTTCGATAAGAACAAGGAATATATAAATCCATATGAGGAGAATCCAATAGATGTTAGAACAATTAGTTTTTCAGAAAATGGGGATGTGTTGAATGGGAATATTTATGAAAAATCAATTATGGAGATAATTGAGGAATACAAAGTTTAGAATAAAGATACATTTCTTTTTTAAAGAAATAGTAAAACAAATTTAGAATTTATAAGGTGTGGCAATGATAAGAAAAGTAAGAGGTGAAGAAATACCAGTATGTGTGGAAATTGTTAAAAAAAGTTTTTTGACAGTTGCAGATGAATATGGTTTTACGGAGGAAAATGCTCCTAGGTTTACAGCTTTTGCGACTACGCAAGATAGATTGTATTGGCATATGGATGGAGAGCATAGGCCAATGTATGTATTTGAAGAAGATGGTGCTTTGTGTGGATATTATTCACTTTTGTTACAAGGAAATGGAGAATGTGAACTTAATAATCTTGCAGTATTGCCAGAGTATAGACATAAGGGCATTGGAAGACAATTATTAGCTCATTCCTTTAATATAGCAAAAGAATTAGGCTGTAGAATTATTAATATAGCTATTGTAGAAGAAAACAGAGTTCTTCGTAAATGGTATGAGTTGAATGGAGCAATACATATTGGAACAAAGAAATATGATTTTTTTCCATTTACATGTGGATATATGAAAAAGGAATTGTAGAGAAATTTAGTATTAGGAGGCGAAAAGGAGAGAAGCGATGGACGAATGGTTAAAAACAAGAAACTTACCTTTACATTTTATATCTGTTGCAGGATTAGTATATAAAGGCGATGAAGTTTTATTGATTAAATCAAAACGTAGAGGATGGGAAATCCCTGGCGGAGTGGTAGAACAGGGAGAGGATATAATAAGTGGCTTAAAAAGAGAAATATTTGAGGAAAGTGGCATTGTTGTCGAGCCGGAAAAGTTTGTTGGTCTATATCAGAGATTGAATACTAAAGATGGATATGGTCCCCTTGAAGGAATGATTTTACCTCCTGTTGTGAATTTGACATTTATTTGTAAATATATAGATGGAAATGAAAATGTATCAGATGAAAGTATTGAAGTAGGATGGTTTACTCCAAACATTGCAAAAGAAAAAATTACTGCTCCTGATATAAAGAAAAGAGTTTGTGATATGTTGGAATTTGATGGTAAGCACCATTTTAGTACTTTTGAAAATAAAGACAGTAAAATAAAATTTATTAGCGATATGCTTGTTAAATAATTATACATAATACGGAGTAAAAAAATTGAAACAAATAATTATAATCGGATGTCCGGGAAGCGGGAAAACTTATTTTGCAAAACAGTTGTCAGAAATTTTGCAAATAGAACTTTTTCATATGGATAATATATATTGGAAGAAAGATAAAACGCATATTAGTAGGGGAGAATTGATTAGCGCGGTAGATCGAATAATAAGTCAATCAGAATGGATTCTTGATGGAAATTATATATCAACTATTGAGCAAAGAATAAAAGCTGCGGACACGATATTTTTCTTCGACTATGAAACTAAAGATTGCTTAGAAGGAGTTAAATCAAGAATAGGTGTAAAGCGCGATGACATTCCGTGGATAGAAACAAAATTGGACCCTGATTTTCAAAAATGGATTATGGATTTTAGAAAAGATACATTGCCTCAAATAGAAAAAATATTAGAACGATACAAATATAAAAAAATAATTAGATTTGCTTGTAGAAAAGATAAGGAAAAATACTTGATGAAATTGAAAAAGAATGTAAATAAGAATATTACAATTCATACCACGGAGCTTAATATAGAGTTGCAGGATGACCAATGGCAAATGGAATATATTGATCATAACAGAAATATTGCCAGAGCAATAGTGTATGATGAGGATGGAAATTTTTATTTTGTAAGAGCTGAAAGAAATGATGATTTCGGACAGGCAACAATTATAGAAACAGCAGGTGGGGGTGTTGAAGAAGGTGAAAGATTGCAGGATGCAATAAAAAGAGAACTTAAAGAAGAATTGGGTGTAAAAGTAGATGTAATCTGCAAAATCGGAGTTGTAAGTGATTATTATAATCTGATTCATAGACATAATATTAATAACTATTTTTTGTGCAAAGTTGAATTCTTTGGTGAAAAAGAACTGACAGAAGATGAAAGAAATAATTTTCACTTATCAACATTGAAATTATCTTATGAAGAAGCTATTAGAGAGTATGAATATAGGTCAAATACAAGATTAGGGAAACTTATAGCCAATAGAGAATTGCCAGTGTTGCATCGTGCAAAAGAAATAATTGATATTTAGACAAGAATTACTAAATTAAGATTTATGGAGAAGACTTTTAGATTTAATATATGGAGAATATAAAGATGAGTATACATAAACCGAAGATGATATTATTTGATTATGGACATACATTATTGTATGAGATTGGACATAATGCAGAAAAGGGGAATAAAGCAATATATCAATACATAAAAAGTAATCCTAAAAATATTTCATTTCAAGAATTTAATAAAATAGTAAATAGCACATTTAAAAAGATAAATGAGTGTGGCAATGGAATTGATATTTGTGAGAAAAATTTTTTGCGATTAGTATATGGATACATGAACATTGAATTATCTGTTTCATTGGAAGAGGCAGAAAGCATTATATGGAATGGTGTATCAGAAGGTGATATTATGCCAAATGCAAATAAAATATTAGATTATCTGAATAAAAATGACATTAGGAGTGGAGTCATTAGTAATATGTGTTGGTCTGGAAAATCTTTGAAAGACAGATTGAACAGATTACTTCCGAATAACAAACTGGAATTTGCAATTACTTCCGGGGATTATATATTTAAAAAGCCAAATAAAATGCTATTTGGGATAGCGATGAATAGAGCAGGACTAAATGCAGAAGAAGTGTGGTATTGTGGAGATAGTGTAAAAGCGGATATTTATGGAGCACATAATGCAGGAATATTTCCAGTTTTGTATGAAGGAAAAACAGAAGAAAAGAACTCATTTGAGGGTCAAAACGAGGGAGACGAGATAGATTTTGATTATTTTAAAATTAATAATTGGGATGAATTGATAGAAAAAATTGAAACAATATAGAATAGGAAATAAACTAGAATATTAGTAATATTGTACGAGGACGTGAATTATGGAACTTTGGGATGCATATGACATGAATTTAAATAAAATTAAAGATAAAACATTAATAAGAGGTGAAGCCGTACCAGATGGAATGTACCATTTAGTGTGTGAGGTTATTGTTAAACATACAGATGGTACATATTTGTTAATGCAAAGAGACAAAAATAAGCATTATGGTGAATATTGGGAAGCTACAGCAGGAGGTTCAGCATTGCAAGGAGAAAATCCACTTGAATGTGCAATAAGAGAATTGCGAGAAGAAACAGGAATAAATGAAACAAATTTAGTGGAGCTAGGAAGGGTTGTTCAGCATAATCATCATTCAATATATGTTGATTATATTGTGATTACGGATTGGGACAAGTCTAACATTACTCTTCAACAGGGAGAAACACAGGATTATAAATGGGTAGATAAAGATACTTTGAAAAATATGAAATCTAATGAATTGGTAACAAGAAGAATGCAGCTTTTTATTAAAGAATTGCGATAAGAAACAATAACAAGATTAAGGGAATGTATTGTGAAAATAATTAAGTACGAAGATAAATATCGTGATGATATGATTTTTATGATATTAGAAGCCAAAAATGCTTTAGGACGAGTTCCGGGATTAAATGAGGATTTATTGGATATTAAAAGGAACTACTTGGATGCAGGAGATATGTTTTGGTTGGCTATTAATGAACAAGACAGAGTTATAGGAAGTATTGGATATAATTCTATAAGAGACACCGATGAGGTTTGGCTGCATCGTTTGTTTGTAAAATATAATTTGAAAAGACAAGGTATTGAAAGTGCTTTGTTAGAAATGGCAGAAAATTATATAGCAAATCAAGGAAAGAAAGTGGTAAGAATTCATATGGGAGGAGATGGCTTTGAGGAATCAAAAATATTTTATCCCAAACATGGCTATGTGGAGTATCGGGAACGCTATATGATGAAGAATTTGTAGATAATAGCAAATTACTACGGTAGGAGAATTGAAGTTAGAGGAGGTAAATATAGTGGTTGGCGATATTGTAAAAGTAGTGGTTGACAGACCACTTGGAAGTTATCATCCTAAGCATAAAGATATGCATTATCCGATTAATTATGGATATATTGAAGGAATAATTGCTCCAGATGGAGAAGAACAAGATGCGTATATTATAGGTGTAGATGAACCTGTAAAGGAATTTGTTGGAAGAATTATTGCAATAATACATCGCAATAATGATGTAGAGGAAAAAATGGGTCGTTGCACCTCAAAATATGATATTTACTAAAGAACAAATATGGGAAAAAGTTTTGTTTACAGAACAGTACTTTGATTCTGAAATAATAATGTAAACATAAGTATTTTTGAACTAATAAAATAAATAGAAAAATTAGAATTTGTTTATGATTCTTAAGTTCTCTAATAGAGTTTACATAGATATTAAATAGCAAAGGAGATGATTGTAAATGAAAAATAGAAGTATCTGTCGTTTAACAAAAAAGTGGAGGAAAAAAATATTGTAACCCTTCACAAAATTAGGAGGAACAATGATAATTAACAAACTTGATTCTATCGAATTTAGACTTAAAGAATTGCATGATTTTACTTGGTTAAAGAAATATGGTACTGCTTTTTGGGTTGTAGATGAAACCGGCTCAGGATGTATTTGTATTGGGATGGAGGATGCTGAAAGAAAATATTTTTGTAAAATTGCAGGAGTAAATACAGTTGAAGCAGAAGTTTCACCGGAAGAATCTGTGAAAATTCTAAAAGAAGCTGTTCATCTATATTACGATTTAGCACACCCCAATTTGACTAAAATTATTGAGGAATACGATTATAACCAATTTTATGTTGTGGTTTTTGAATGGGCAGATGGAGAATGTTTATTTGACCATTGGAATTTTGAAACATACCAAAGAGATATAGGTATTAAAAGTCCTAAAGAAAAATTTAAAGAATTACCTGTTAGTAAAAAGCTGAAAGCAATAGAGATTTTAAATTCTTTTTTGCAAAATGTAAAACAAAAGGGATATGTTGCTGTCGATTTTTATGATGGAAGCATTATGTATGATTTTTCAACAGATGTAACTACAATTTGCGACATTGACCTTTTTAAAAAAGCCCCAGTTATCAACGATAAAGGTGTAGATTGGTTTGGAACAAAGAGGCTGAAAGCTCCAGAGGAATATATAGAGGGTTGCGCGATTGATGAGCAGACGAATATTTTTACTTTAGGTGCATTAATTTTTGAGTTTTTTGGAAGATTTTCTGATGAAGAAATCCATCAAAGATATTGTAACAATCAATTTATTCCTTGCACATTACCTAATTGGCAATTAAGTGAAGAGAGTTATCAAGTTGCAACCAAGGCGGTAAGTCTTAATAAAAGTGAACGTTATTTAACATTTGCTGAGTTTTGGTATGAATGGAAAGTGGCAAATTCCAGTTTATAAAATTAAGAAAATGGAATTTAAGGAGGAGTATGTAAATGAAATTAGCAGATTTAGCAACAGGCTCTGATTGGAT
>ENA-OWPB01000316-OWPB01000316.1-human-gut-metagenome-genome-assembly--contig:-NODE-316-length-65974-cov-3.875590_pt1 | contig 65974 bp, 76 predicted proteins | sample MGYA00248260_ERZ651838 | MGnify/ENA primary metagenome ERZ651838 (study PRJEB26924, sample SAMEA4378304) | human gut metagenome | biome: human gut; feature: human-associated habitat; material: faeces... | reverse complement strand
TCCGAGACCACAAATATGCCTTATTGGGGGCAATGGCTTCTGTGCTGTGGCTGGAGAAGATGAATTAAACAGGAGGAGGAGATTTGGGGACAGAAGCTGATGTCTTCTGCTTACTCGAGAATATACGCAAAAGACAAGGAGGTTTTTGTATGAAGAACAACGACTCACCATTCCTGCTACCGGAAAGCATGACTGGAGCGACTGGTGGATCGTAAAAAAATCTACGGTTTTTAAAACAGGAACAAAAAAAAGAGAATGTTGGATCTGTGATAAAATACAAACGGTTTCTATTCCTAAATTAAAACCATTTGTGAAGCTAAATAAGAAAACTATTTCCTTAACTGCTGGAAAATCATATCGTTTAAAGGCATCTTATGCCAAAGGCGATTCTGTAAAAAAATGCAAATCTTCTAATAAAAAGGTTGCTACTGTCTCTAAAAAAGGAGTAATTAGCGCTCGACAAGCTGGTAAAGTTCGAATTACTATCTACACAAAATCCGGTAAAAAGGCAACCTGCAAAGTTACTGTTACTGCGAAAAAGAAAGCCGCTAAGAAAAGTTCCTCTAATAAGAGCGGTTCTGGTAGTGGTTCTTCAAAAACAAACGGCAGTACTGTTTATTGGACACCAGGCGGTGCAGTTTATCATCGCACACCAAATTGTCCGACTTTGAGTCGATCAAGAACGATTTATCATGGTTCTATTTCTAGTTGTCCGAAGAACCGCGGATGCAAGGTGTGCTTTTAAATTTTGATTTGCGCAGCAAAGGAGACACCTACAGGAAATATAATATCCTATGGGCTGTGTTTTGTCTGCCTAAACGAATTCAGAATTTATTCCAACTGGTTTTCTGAGCTGCCAACGCACAGAACTCCTGAAGCTAAATAAAGCATATTTGTGACCTCGGAGCAAGGTTTGGATGCGAGCGCTTTAAGCGAACAACATTCAAACTGCCGCGACTAAAGTCACAAATATGCTTTATTTAGCTTCAGGAGTCCATCTGCTTTGCAGCCTCGCAAATCAGAAGCCGCTATGCTATCATTCCCCGAATGCTTCCTCTCATTTTGCGAATGAAAGAGATTACTAATCCAAGTACTGCACAGTAAAATATACCATTGTTTCCGGTAAATGCATGTAAAATCCACTGGCCGCCATCCATTCCATTATATCCAAAAGTAAGGAATCCATCAATAAATGGAGTAAGTACCGTAATTACTAAGAATAATCCAAATGCGAAAATTCCTCTTCCGGTATCTATGTTTCTAAGTACTCCCATGTCCATTACTTTTTTAGAACCAAGAATCCACAGTGCTTCAATGATTCCAAACAGGATGAAGAAAGCACTTCCGCCGATAAATACAATGGTGTCTATATCTCTTGATGATGCCAGTCCCATAATTGTACTTACGCTGGTATAGTTCCAGACATTCTTAAAAATCTGTAATACAATACCAATCATTAATAAGGCGCAAAGCCAATGTAAACCAGTAAAAAGGATATTTCCTGCTGTCTTTACACTCTTTCCTACAACATTACCTGCTGTGGAGGCTGCATTTGACACGGCATCTCCACCACTACTTAAAGCGGAACGGCGCTTTCTCTTTGTCGTTGTTGTGTTTCTTGATGAGCCGCCTCTTTTATTCTTTATCGTGACTTTTACATTTTTCTGTTTATCTTTTTGTTTCTGGTCTTCTTCCTCATCATATACCTTATATTCCGCATCAATGGATTCATTGCTTTTCTCTGTAGATGGCTCTTCTTTTGGAAGCGGAGCACCACAGTTCTTACAGAAATTACCTTCTGCTTCTGCACCACAATTGCTACAAAACATTATGTTCACCTCATTTCAAATATCTTGTATAATAATAAACCATTTTTATACAAAAAAAAAGAGGGGAGGTTTCTTGATTTTTACCAGGGATGAGACGAACCGAAGGAAGCATATCCTGCCGGATATGCTTCCTTCGGTTCTGTCTTTGGTAAAAATTAAGATGGGAGATTTAAAGAATAGTATATTTTGTATTTAGGAAATTATACGAGAATCCTCGGTAATTCAAAAGTAAAATTTTAAATATAAAGTAAGAAATTATATCTCATATTTCCTCAGAGTTTCGTCTGTCAGTCTGTTTATCTCTCTTCACACAGAGACATTACCAAATGATTCATTACTTTTTCACACCTTATTATATCCCGAATCTCTACAAATTCATCTGGTTTATGTGCATACTGCAGGCTTCCTGGACCGTAGGACATACATTCTATATTGTGCAGTCTTCCGGCGATGACTGCGGTATCTGTGTAGCCGGTAAAGACTTTAACGACTGCTTTTTGTTTTGTTTCTGCCTCTACGGCTTCTTTTAAGTTTTTAAGAAGTATAGAATCTGGATTTTTCTCGATATATGGGCGGTTTCCCGTAATATCGTAGGAAATCTTTATTCCTGGTATCTGGGTTTCGATTTCTTTAATGATTTTATTAAAATGTTGAACAACGATTTGATCGGTTACCGGAGGTGCTAACCGGCAGTCAATGAAAATTGTGCAGGCATCTGGTACTACATAAGGCTGATAGCCGCCTTGAATCTGTCCAAATGTAATGGTAGAGTAGCCAAGTTCTTCATGCACTGGAAAATGCTCAAATATTTCTTGTATTTGTACGATAAACTTTGATGCTGCAAATATTGCATCCGCTCCTTTTTCTGGCTTGCTGGCATGAGCGGTAATTCCTTTTACATGAACGTGAAACCATAGTCTGCCTTTATGTGCCATCTGAATCTCACCATCCGTCGGTTCTAAGTCTAAAACATAATCTTCTTTTTTTACGAATTCCTGTTCTACGATATGGTCGGAGCCGGTCATATCGCCCTCCTCATCGACAGTGCATATCATTCGAAGCGGACATTTTAAAGAAATTTCTCCTTTTTCAAGGCGTCTTGCCGTCTTTTTAAAAGTCGCTAATGCACAGGCAAGTCCGGACTTCATATCGCAGCTTCCTCTGCCATACATTCGTAAAATTCCATTCTGCTCTTCTATTTCTGCTCCAAATGGATTCTTCGTCCACCCCTCTCCTACAACGACAGTATCCATATGGCAGATAAATATAAACATTGGAACTTCTTTGTATTTTTCTTTTATACTTTCTTCTTTTGTATTTTCCGGCCACAATGTGGCAATTACATTTTTTCTGCCATTTCCTACATCGTCAAGCTGGATTTCGCAGGAAGTATCCTTTAGATAAGCAAGGATAGCCTCTCTCATTGCTGCTTCTTCTGTTCCAGGATTTGTACTTTCTATTTTGACAAATGTTCTGGTAAGTTCAACACTCTCTTCATATGTTTCCATTTCTACTTATAACACCTCTCAAGAAACTTTCAAAATATTCGTATTATTCTGCTTATAAGTTTTGCTGCCCCTTTTGTATTTTTTTAGACGATGCTGCTTTTTCCTCTCTTTAAATATTTACCGTCTCCTCTTTCACCGAGGAATTCTCCGTCTTTTACAAGAATCTTTCCTCTCTGCATTACAAGGTCGATTTTACCTTCGATCTCTCGTCCCTCATAACAGGTATAATCGGCAGCACCATACATTTTTTTCTTTGTCATTGTCCATTTTTTCTTTGGATTAAAGATCACAATATCTGCATCAGAACCGACAGAGAGTGTACCTTTTTGTGGATAGACTCCTCCGACCTTTGCTGGATTGGTACAGGCGTATTTTACAAGCTGTTCCATGGAAATTTTCCCTTTGCACACACCCTCAGAATATAATAAAGATAATCTTTCTTCTACTCCCGGCGCGCCACTTGGACATTTTGTAAAATCATCTGCTCCCTGCTGCTTTTGCCTTTTGAAAGTAAATGGACAGTGATCGGTTGCTACAGTATCAATTTCATTGTTTTTAAGGCCATCCCATAATGCCTCATTATCTGCTGGCTTTCGCAGTGGTGGAGCCATCACTGCCTTTAACCCTTCAGATGAATCATCATACAAGTCATCTGTAAGCAATAGATACTGTGGACAAGTCTCCACTCCGATATGTTTCTGTCCTCGTTTCTTTGCCTGACGAATTTCTTCTAATCCCTCTTTTGTCGAAAGATGTACGATGTATACAGGAGCATCTCCTATAGCACTTGCAAGATATAACATACGGTTTACAGCTTCTGCTTCTGCTTCATTTGGCCTGCTTAATGGATGATATCTTACTTCTGTTTTCCCTTCTCCCACAAATTTCTTTCGGAAGTAAGATACGATACCATCATTTTCACAATGAACCGTAATTAAAATGTCATCTTCTTTTGCCTGTTTTAATACACGAACGATGTCTTCATCAGAAAGTTTATAGTCATAGGTCATATAAATTTTAAAGCTGGTGATTCCCTCGTCTTTGACAACTTTTTTCATTTCTTTTAATATATCATCATTAACATGCTGAAAAACGCCGTGGAATCCGTAATCAACTACAGCATTATGATCTGCAAGCTTGTGATATTCCTTTACCTGATGCATCAGATTGCAGCCTTTTGGTCCAAATGCCATATGGTCAATGATAGTTGTTGTACCACCACAGGCCGCAGCAATCGTTCCTGTATAAAAGTCATCAATAGCCCTTGCAATCCCGACATCCAAATCCATATGTGTATGAATATCTACTGCACCCGGCATAACATAACATCCTTCTGCATCAATACACTTTGCTTCCGCGTCTTCTATGTTCGTATCGATTTTTATGATTTTGTCATCTTCTAATAACAAGTCAGCCAGAAATGTTTTTTCTTCTGAAGCAATGGTTCCGTTTTTTATAAGCCATTTCATATGTTCTTCTCCTTTTCGTATAATCATTACAAGTTGAGAATATAAAAGAATCCCGTTATCACAGTACAATCTGTATCAACGGGAAGTCTTTCTTTATAAGAACATATCGTAATGGCGGGTTTCCCTTTTCCTGATTCTGGCGGGTTTCCCTTCTCCTGATATGGTTCTCGTATGATTATTTTAACTATTCAGAATCAGGTGTATTTTTCATAAGCACTATAGACACTATAGGAGTTGATTCTGAATAGTTATTCATCGTAATTATTTCTCAGAAATTACAGCTACCGCTTCAATCTCTACTTTTGCGCCCTTTGGAAGAGCGGCAACCTGAAAAGCTGCGCGTGCTGGATATGGTTCTGTGAAAAATTCTGCATATACTTCGTTCATTGCTCCAAAGTCTGCAATGTCCTGAAGTAAAACTGTAGTCTTTGTTACATCACTCATATCTGCTCCTGCAGATGCAAGGATGTTCTTGATGTTTGTAAGGCTCTGTTTTGTCTGTGCCTTAATGTCTTCTCCAGCAAATTCTCCTGTCGCAGGATCTACTGGAAGCTGACCAGATACATAAATTGTTTTCTCTGCCTGTACTGCCTGGGAATATGGTCCGATAGCAGCAGGTGCATTGTCTGTATGTAATGCTTTATTCATAACATTTGCTCCTCTACTGATGAATTAATGTTCCCGTCTTTCCGGCAATTCCATCTTTTGCCTTCTCAAGTAAGGTGATAAGAGATGTTCTTCCCTCTCCAGACTGGGTAAATGCTACGGCTGCCTGTACCTTTGGAAGCATGGAACCTGCTGGGAACTCACCTTCTTCAATGTATTTCTCAGCAAGTTCTGGTGTAAGCTCGGAAAGTGCCTCCTGTTCTGGTGTGCCAAAATGGATGGCTACTTTTTCCACAGCAGTAAGTATAATCAGACAGTCTGCATTTAACTGTTCTGCAAGTTTCTCAGCGGCAAAATCTTTGTCGATTACTGCGGCTGCACCTTTTAAGTGATGTCCTCCTGTTTTAAATACAGGAATTCCACCACCACCACATGCGATGACAACGTGGTTGCTTTCTACTAATGCTTTGATTGTGTCAATCTCTACAATAGATACTGGTTTCGGGGAAGCTACCACTCTGCGGTAGCCTCGTCCGGAATCTTCGATTACCTTATAACCCTTCTCCCTTACAAGCTCATCTGCTTCTTCTTTTGTCATAAAGGAACCGATTGGTTTGGTTGGATTTTTAAATGCCGGATCATCCGGACTTACTTCAACCTGTGTAAGCATTGTCGCACAGTCTTTCTGAATTCCACGATCTAATAACTCTTCGCGAAGTGCATTCTGAAGGTCATATCCGATATATCCCTGACTCATTGCCACACATACAGATAACGGAGACTGTACATACTTTTCAGGATTTGATCTTCTGAGTTCTGTCATCGCATTCTGAATCATCCCAACCTGTGGTCCATTTCCATGCGCGATAACAATTTCGTTTCCCTCTTCAATTAAATCAGCAATCGCAACTGCTGTATTCTTTACGGCTTTCATCTGCTCTTCAAGGTTGCTTCCAAGTGCATTTCCCCCTAAAGCGATGACGATTCTTTTACTCACTCTAACTATACCCCCTGCGAATTAATAAACGACTTAAATTATTCACCGAAGTGTCTTGGGGTAGCTTTGTCTGCTAATGCTTCTAATGTTCCAGTGATATCTTTCTGTTTTGCAAGAAGAATCATAGCTGCGATGATGTATGGTTTGTAGCTTGCTTCTTTGTATAATGGATCACGGTATCTGTCAAATACAGAAGCTTCAACTTCTCCGTCTTTGCAGGATACACCATTGATGTCTGCTGGTAAGCAGTGAAGATAGAGAGCTTTTCCGTCTTTAGTTGTAGACATAAGTTCTTCTGTACAGCACCAGTCTTTATGCTCTGCGTTCTGCGCAAGTAATTCTTTCTCTAATGCATCGATTCCAGCCTGGTCACCTTCTGCATATAAGTCTGTACGTTTTTCCATAGCTGCAAAAGGAGCCCAGCTCTTTGGATATACGATATCAGCATCTTTGAAAGCTTCTGCCATAGAGTTTGTCTTTGTGAAGCTTCCGCCGTTTTCTGCTGCGTTTTTCTTAGCAACTTCTTCTACCTCTGGCATGATGTCATATCCTTCTGGATGTGCAAGTACAACGTCCATACCAAATCTTGTCATTAAGCCAACAACACCCTGAGGTACGCTTAATGGTTTACCATAACTTGGAGAGTAAGCCCATGTCATAGCAACTTTTTTACCTTTAAGATTCTCTACACCACCAAATGTATTGATGATGTGAAGCATATCTGCCATACACTGTGTTGGATGGTCGATATCGCACTGAAGGTTAACTAATGTAGGTTTCTGCTCAAGAACACCATCTTTGTTTCCCTGTGTTACAGAATCTACTACTTCATGCATGTATTTGTTTCCTTTTCCGATGTACATATCGTCACGGATACCAATAACGTCTGCCATGAAGGAAATCATGTTTGCTGTTTCTCTTACAGTTTCACCATGAGCAATCTGACTCTTTGTCTCATCTAAATCCTGTACTTCTAATCCAAGAAGGTTACAAGCGGAAGCGAAAGAGAAACGAGTTCTTGTAGAGTTGTCACGGAACAAAGAAATTCCTAATCCAGATTCAAATACTTTTGTAGAGATGTTGTTCTCTCTCATGTAACGAAGTGCTTCAGCAACAGTAAATACTGCTTCTAATTCGTCATCTGTCTTTTCCCATGTAAGGAAGAAGTCTCCGTTGTACATTTCTTTGAAGTTTAATTTGTTTAATTTGTCAATATAACCCTGTAATTTCTTGTCCATTTTTATTCTCCTTATTTTGAAATACTCTTTTATTAACTTGTTTATTTTATTTATTACTGTAACTACTCAGGCCAAACTCACACGCATATCTGCATAACTCTGGATACTTGCTCGTATTTACAGCTTTTTTTGATTGATACTTTTTAATCTGTCAGGAAAACAGCTATTTTTGCAAATCTCTGTTTTCCTGACACTGTATTTTTACACATTCATTGGATGAACATTATTGGTATCAACATTTATTTTATTTATCTAAGGTAAAAAGATAAATTATTTAATGTCGTTATTTGTTTTTCCAGCGCGGAACTGTGAGATATCATCAGTCTTGTTGTCTTCGTTGTAAAGGTTTGCTGCTGCAACGTAAACTGCTGCACATCTTACTAAATCATCTTTGTATGTGATTTCGTTTGGTGCGTGTGCCTGTGATTCAGCTCCAGGTCCGAATCCTACGCATGGGATTCCGTAACGTCCCTGAATTGCTACACCGTTTGTAGAGAATGTCCATTTGTCGATTAATGGACGGTTTCTAAGTTCTTTTGTAGAATCTGGTCCCATACGTTTATCTCCGAAGAGTCCCTTATGAGCGTCTACTAATGCCTGAACATGAGCAGCATTTTCTTTGTTGATCCATGTTGGGAAGTAACATTCTGTTTCGTATACTTCTCCTGTCCATGATGGACGGTCATACATATACATGGAAACTTTAACATCATCACCGTATTTCTGAACGCTAGGAAGTGCGCGGATTTCGTCTAAGCAGGAATCCCATGTCTCACCAGCAGTCATACGACGGTCGATGGAGATTGCACAGCTATCTGCTACAGCACAACGGCTAGGAGATGTGTAGAAAATCTGAGATACTGTACATGTTCCTCTTCCTAAAAACTGTGCATCTTCGTAATGTTCTGGATTGTATTTAGGGCTGAGCATCTTAACAAGGCCTTTGATGTCTGTGCTTTCGTCACATCCGTTGTTATTTAATGCCCTTACATCAGCGATGATGTCAGCCATCTTGTAAATTGCATTGTCTCCTCTTTCTGGAGCAGAACCGTGGCAGGAAACACCTTTAACGTCTACACGGATTTCCATTCTTCCACGATGTCCTCTGTAAATACCACCATCTGTAGGCTCTGTGGAAATTACAAACTCAGGAACGATTTTGTCTTTGTTGTAAATGTACTGCCAGCACATTCCGTCACAGTCTTCTTCCTGTACACTACCAACAATCATAATCTTATAACCTTCTGGAATGAGGTCTAAGTCTTTCATGATTTTAGCACCGTATACAGCACTTGCCATTCCACCTTCCTGGTCAGAACCGCCACGTCCGTAGATGATTTCATCTGTTTCATATCCTTTGTATGGATCCTGTTCCCAGTTATCAATGTTACCGATACCTACTGTATCAATGTGAGAGTCGATTGCGATAATCTTTTCGCCATCTCCCATCCATCCGATAACGTTTCCTAATCCGTCAACTTCTACTTTATCAAAGTTTAACTTCTCCATCTCTGCTTTGATGCAGGCAACAACTTCTTTTTCCTCACAGCTTTCGCTTGGATGAGAAATCATCGCACGAAGAAATGCTGCCATGTCTGCTCTGTAATTTTCTGCTGCTTCATTAATTTTCTGAAAATCTAATGCCATTTTTATCCTCCTAAATATTGCATTCATCCACAGTTGGTAAATTTCACGGAGTCTGAAAATTGGGAATATTAATTTCTCTCCGACCACACTGCCCTTAAATTTTCTTTATTTCATTTATCTAAAAGATATTTTTATACGGTTGGGTATTCGCCACCCCATACAATCTTCTTATATTTATCAGGGTCTGTATCTCCCTCTGTGGAGAACATGAGCACCTGACTGGAGTTATCTAACTCTAATGCTTCTCTGAGTTCTTTGTAAGCATCGTCTGTCATAATAGAAGAAATAACTCCCATTCCTACCGCTCCAGATTCTCCGGATGTTACGGATGGATCTCCTTTTACTGGAGCTGCAAGCATTCTCATACCCTTTGCAGATACCCAGTCTGGACAGGAAATAAATGCGGAAACATGGTTTCTTAAAATATCCCATCCAATTGTATTTGGTTCGCCACAGGCAAGACCTGCCATGATTGTCTGAAGATCTCCACCAACGATTCTTGGTTCGCCATCTCCAGCTTCTGCTCCTTTATAAAGGCAATCTGCTGCGCCAGCTTCCATTACGATAAATTTCGGTGGGTTGTTTGGATAAAGGTTTGCAAAGTAACCAACAACACCGCCTGCAAGACTTCCTACACCTGCCTGTACAAATACATGAGTAGGCCTGTTTACTTCTACTTCTCTTAACTGCTCTGCAGCCTCACCAGCCATACTTCCGTATCCCTGCATAATCCAGGAAGGAATCTCTTCGTATCCGTCCCATGCAGTATCCTGAACGATAACACCATGTGGTGTCTCTGCTGCTTCTTTTGCTGCAAGTCTTACACAATCATCATAATTTAACTCTTCGATTGTTACAGAAGCACCTTCTTTCGCAATATTATCAAATCTTGTCTGTGTGCTTCCCTTTGGCATATGTACAACGGCTTTCTGTCCAAGCTTATTTGCTGCCCATGCAACACCACGTCCATGATTTCCGTCTGTTGCAGTAAAGAATGTTGCCTGTCCAAAGTCATCGCGGAACTTCTTGCTTGTCAGATAATCATATGTCATCTCACTAACATCTTTACCCATCTCTTTTGCAATATATTTTGCCATTGCGAAAGAACCGCCAAGTACTTTGAACGCATTTAATCCAAAACGATAGCTTTCGTCTTTCACAAATAAACCGCCGAGTCCAAGCTGTCCAGCCATTCCATCAAGCTTTGCTAATGGTGTTACTGAGTACTGTGGAAAGCTGCGGTGAAACTTTCTTGCCTGATTTACATTATCAAGTGCCATTACCGCAAGATTCTTATCTTCATTCTTTGGCATCTGATTCAAAATCCATTTGATTTTCTCCATTGTTTTCCTCCATAAAAATAGACTACAAACTTTTTGTTAGGTGTAATGAAAAGTTTTTTGTTGTCTTTATTATAGTGGTATAACGGCAGATTAGCAAATTCTTCTTTGGAGGTATTTGAAAAGAGACGAAGGTGCTGAAAACAAAGAGCCCCTATCTGTGACTTTCTTCGTTACGAGAAGATATCTAGTCAAAAGTTTCTCCTTAAATATATTGATTTTGACTCCGTTGTAAAAAACACAAAAGTCGCAAAATCAATATATTTAAGGAGAAACTTTTGACCATATCGTACTCTGGCAACTCCGAGGCCACAGATAGGGGCTCTTTGTTTTCAGCACCTTCTGACTTTGGCAAAATACGGGAAAGATGAATTTGTTATCTACGAAAGAGATTTGGGGGATTCGTCTGTTTATCTATTACATCTGTTTTACCTATTCCTCTTCTTTCTTTTCCAGCATATGGCTTTCGAGAAACATTTTCTCGAATTTTTGTTCTGAAAAACTTATGACCTGTTCTTCAAATCTCTGGCAGGTGATCAAGAACTGACGGCCGTCTTCAGTGAGGAAGGTTTTTCCTCCATTTCGTCCGCCTCGACGTCTTTTTACGACAGTATAGCCGAGTTTGTCTTCTAGTTCATTAATCATATCCCAGGCTTTTCCTGGAGATAATGCCATTGTATCACAGGCTTTTCTTACATTATTCAAGTCTTCTATTAAAAAAAGTAATAATTTTAAACGGGCATTGAAGAACGGGGTTTCGTGTCCAATTCCAAAAGTAAGGATTGGATGAAGGATGGATTTATTATGTTCTTCAATCTGGCTTTGTAGTTCATCATCCTCCTGATTAAGTGATAATACTCCAATATCATCTACCTCAACAAATACTCTTCTGTCTGCATATTTTTCGATGGCTCCCCGCAGTCCGTTTTCACCATCATAGGCAAGGATATCAGGAATCATTTCATTGGAAATGAGCACTGGATGCCCGGCTTTTTTCTTATAAGAAGGTACAACAATATCATCGTGATGTTTTCGCATCTCCACGATGGTCTTCGGAATGAACATGGGAGCATTTACCGGGGTAAATACAACACTTAAGCATTTATCCTGTAAATAAGAAAGACCAGCTTTTACCGAATGAAATAGTTCTCTCTTTTCGTCCGACTCTTCTAAAATTAAAAATACTACATTAAGATTATTTAGCTGATATCTGCTCTCGTAATCATCAGCTCCTACAACTACTACTATTGGAAACAGACCTGCCTGCTGCATGGAAAGGACAATTCTTTTAATAGCTGGAATCTTTCCTGTCTTTCGCAAAGGATGTGCGCTCTCCTTACTTGCCGCTGCAATAATTCCGCCTACATTGCTAACAAACATAGTTTTCTCCCTTTTCTTTCACAAATTTACTTATTTGTAAGTATTATAAACTATAGTACCAAAAAAAGCTACATTTCTGTAGCTTTTTTAACAAATTTTTCATTAAGAAATAGGGATTATAATTAATTTACTATATTATTTCATTTTGTAAAAGAAAAAGATAGAAATACAAATTTTATCACTTATCGTCCTATCTGTTTACTGATAAGATGATATTTTATAGAGTTTTTTACTTTATGTTTACAGATGAAATCAGCATTAGCTGATTTCACGATAGCATGTTTAAAAAATAGTTTCAGCAAGATGTACAAATTGCTTTTTGATTTTTCAAACACGCTATCAGAATTACTCTTCTTCTTTTGGACGATAGAAAGTATCCTCTAATGGTAATTTTGTTCTAAATTTGCCATCAAGGGCATAATAAGCTCCCTGTACAGCAGGGGCAGTAGGAATTGTTGCAATCTCGCCAATTCCCTTTGCACCATAGGCAACATCTAATAACTTCTCTTTTTCTACATAGATAGCATGAATATTTGGAATCTGTGTAGAACGGAGTAAGCCAAGTGTTCCGTAAGTTACTTGAGGAACGCAGTCTTTAAGTGGCCAGTCTTCGGTTAAAGCATAGCCCATTCCCATGAGTACGCCTCCCTCAATCTGTCCCTGAATAGAGATTGGATTCACTACCTTTCCAGAGTCGTGTGCCGCATACACTTCGGTTACTTTTCCTTTTTTATCAAGGATAACAACATGTGTCGCAAATCCATATGCGATATGGCTCTTTGGATATGGCACATCTGCACCAAGTTTATCGGTTGGCTCATAATATTCATAGAAATAATTCTTGCCGTTTAATTTCTCTAAGTCATTATCGACTTCTTTCATTGCATCGGCAAGCTTCACTGCCGCTCCTCTTACTGCTTCACCAGTAAGAAGGGTCTGTCTTGAACCAGAAGTTGTACCGGAATCTGGTGCATTCTCTGTATTGCAAACAGCGTTGCGGATTTTTGAAAGTGGAAGTCCGGTTGCCTGTGCCACATCCTGACAAAATACAGTAGCACATCCCTGTCCGATATCAGAGGCAGCCGCATAAATCACGCAGACACCATCTTCAATCACAAGGTTGCACCTTCCTTTATCCGGAAGCCCTACGCCTACACCGGCATTCTTCATAGAACAGGCGATTCCTGCATGGTCTTTATTAGCTTCGTACACATCTTTTACAGCCTCTAATGTCTCTTTTAAGGCAGTAGAACAGTCAGCAATCTGTCCGTTTGGAAGAACCTTTCCTGGCTCAATCGCGTTACGGTATCGGATCTCCCACGGAGAGATGCCTACCTGTTCTGCAAGAAGGTTAATAATGGATTCTAACGCGAACTCACTCTGACATACTCCAAATCCACGGAACGCTCCGGCTGGCGGATTGTTCGTATAATATCCAAATCCTCGGATATCTGTATTCTGGTAACAGTATGGCCCTACGGAGTGCGTGCAGGCTCTTTCAAGAACCGGTCCACACAGGGAAGCATAAGCTCCTGTATCAAAATAAATCTCACAGTCAAGGCCGGTAAAAATACCATTTTCATCACAGCCAAGAGTGAAGGTTCCTTCCATTGCATGGCGTTTCGGGTGGAAGAATAGAGACTCCTGTCTTGTGAACTTGGCCTTGACCGGACGCTGGTATTTATATGCTGCAAGTGCAGTTAAATGCTGTACGGTAACGTCTTCTTTTCCACCGAAGCCACCACCGATAAGCTGATTTTCTACTACAATCTTTTCCGGATCCCAGCCAAACATAATGGATACTTCTTTTCTTGTATCAAATGCTCCCTGATCCGTACTTAATATTTTAATTCCATCTTTATATGGGAAAGAAACCGCACATTCTGGTTCAAGAAATGCGTGTTCTGTAAATGGTGTTGTAAATGAACGGGTTACTTTATAGGCTGCCTTCTCTAAAGCAGTTTTGGCATCTCCTCTTGTAACGTGACGCTGCTGGCATAAGTTTCCACTTGAATGAATCTGTGGGGCATCCTCTGCCATCGCCTCATGGACATTGCGGATCGGCTCCAGCTTTTCGTAATCTACTTTTACAAGCTTCTTTGCCTTTTCAAGGATTTCTTCAGTCTCTGCTACAACAACACAGATAGTATCCCCAATCATTCTTGTAATATCGCCTTCAGCGATCATAACATCCCAGTCCTGCTGAATATGTCCCACTTTATTATTTGGCACATCTTTTGCTGTGAGTACACCAAGCACACCTGGAAGTGCCTCTGCTTTTGACGCATGAATCTTTAACACTCTTGCACGAGGGTATTTGCTGCGTACTGCAGATAAATGTACCATACCATCCATAACAATATCGTCTGGATATTTGCCGTATCCAAGCACTTTCTTTCGCACATCGACACGGAATGCTCTCTGTCCGACACCGTACTGGTCTCCTCTTTCAAGGTCATAATCAATCTCTGCATCTCCTCGAAGAATTGCTGCGGTAAGCTGAATTCCCTCGATAATCTTTTTATAACCGGTACAGCGGCAGATATTACCTCTTAATGCGTATTTAATTTCTTCTTCTGTTGGGTCTGGATTCTGATCAATAAGTGCTTTTCCTGCCATAACCATTCCCGGAATGCAGAAACCACACTGTACAGAACCTTTCGAACCAAATGCATAGACAAATGCATCCTGCTCTCTTTCTGTCAGTCCCTCTACCGTTACAATGTTTCTTCCCACAGATTTATCTGTCGTTAAAACGCAGGCTTTTACTGCAACCCCGTCAACAATAATCGTACAGGTTCCACAGGCACCTTCACTACATCCATCTTTTACGGAAAATAAATGAAGGTCATCTCTAAGATAGCGAAGAAGAGACTTTTTTTCTGTTGTTGTCCGGCGCATTCCATTGACAGTAAAACAATATTCTGTTGCCATAGTTCTCCTCCTCTCTTATCTTATGGATAAAATACCATTTTTATCGTGAATAACACCCCGTGGACATTTGACGGCACACATACCACAGGCGATGCATTTTTCCTGACAAATGACAGCGTGGTTATCCACAACTTTGATTGCCTTACATGGACAGTATTTCTCACAGATTCTGCATCCAATACAGCTTACTGCACATCCCTGAATCGCTTTTGGGCCTTTGTCAAGGTTAGCACACTGTGGCTGAATAGTATTTTCTGTTGGAACTACCTGAATCAGATGCTGTGGGCAGGCTTTTGCACAAAGCCCACATCCCACACATTTTTCCTCATCAATCTTCGCAATTCCTCTTTCACCGATTGACACTGCGTGTAACCGACACGCTTCCACACAGCTTCCTCCACCGAGGCATCCATAAGAGCATATGTTAATACCTTCTGGATACTGTGTTAATATTTCCTGACAGTTACCTGTGACAGTAACCTGTTCAAATCCTTCTTTTCTGGTTGGTCTGCCGTTACAATGGATTACGGCAACTTTCTTTCTTCTAACAGCCATAATACTCGCCTGACTATTTCATCAGATAGGAATAATCCTTCTGAATTGTCTCGATGACCGCTGCTGCATCTGCGGAAATAGTACGGATGCCATTGATGTCCGTTTTTTCTACTTTACCATCAAGACGAAGATGGATTTCTCCGTTTTCTTCACAGTAGAATCCTTCATTTTCGCTGTTTGTGAAATCTTCTTCACTCCAGAATAATGTAAATTTATCTTTGTAAGGGCTTCCAGCGTATGGACAGAATACAGCACAGTTACCACATTCATTACACATACCATCTACATGGATAACCTGTTCCTGACATTTACCAGCAACTTTAATTGCAACGTTTGCTCTGTTTGGACATACATCTGCACATGTCTCACATACAGTAGAACATCCAAGACATCTCTTATCTGGCATCTCTGTGAGGTCAGGACTCTGGTATCCCTTCTTGGCGATGTATTTTGCTGAATCTTCTGCCACATTCGCTTCTGCATATTTTTCGTAGGAAATACCTGCAATGGCTGCGGCAGCTTTCGATGCATCTGCGATTGCTTCTACAACAGTAGCTGGTCCTCTTCTGGAATCACCTGCTGCGTAAACGCCTTCTACACTTGTCATCATGTTTGCATCTACAACCGGGCGGCCCTTGCGGTCAAGTTCCACACCCATATCTTCATATAATGTACCGTCGATATTTTCTCCAACAGCTGCAATTACAGTATCTGCTGGAACATATTCTACTTTTCCTGTGTCAACTGGTGCTCTTCTTCCAGACTCATCTGCCTCACCAAGTTCCATTACAGAACATTTAAGCTGTCCATTCTCCACACCAATCGGTGCAAGAAGTTCCATGAACTGTACGCCATCCTCGATAGCTTCTCTTAATTCTTCTTCGTCTGCAGGCATATATCTCTTTGTTCTTCTGTAAACAAGACGTACATTTTCTACACCTTTTACGCGAATCGCTGCTCTTGCAACGTCCATTGCCGTATTTCCACCACCAAGGACAACAACATTTTTACCAAGAACAACTTCAATTTTTTCATTCTTTGCATCTGCTAAGAACTCTACTGCATCAAATGCGCCGCCGTACTGAAGATGTGCGTTACCAGGTTTCCATGCACCGATGGCAACGATAACATCTGTATATCCTTCTTCTTTAAGTGCTTTAATAGAAGCAACTTCTTTACCCGTTACAAACTCTGCACCGTATGCTTTACAAAGTGCAACATCTTTCTCAATGTCTTCTCTCTTAATTCGGAAGTCTGGAATAACATTTCTTACAACACCGCCGAGATTTTCAGACTTTTCAAATACAGTAACAGGGACACCTGCTCTTGAAAGGAACATTGCTGCAGAAAGACCCGCAGGACCACCACCAATAACAGCAACCTTCTTATCTGTTCTTGCTTCCGGTTTTGCAATATTCTTAAGAACTGTTTCATAAGCGGCATCCGCTGCTGCATATTTTGTCTCACGGATATGTAATGTTTCTTCGTAATAGTTACGCATACATTTATCTCCACAGTGATGTGGACAGATAGTTCCTGTGATAAATGGTAATGCATTTCTTTCTAAAATGATATCTAATGCCTTTGTTGCATCGCCCTCTGTCATTGCCTCAAGGTAAGCTGGGATATCCTGTGCAATCGGACAGCCATTACGGCAAGGAGCTGTGAAACAGTCAAACAGTGGAAGTTCTTTTTCCATATGTCTTTCTGGTAAAGGTTTTACTGGTTTCTTATATAATTCATCGCTTGCAACAGCGTCATCTAACGCTGCGATTGCTTTTGTATCTGTTCCGTGGAATCTCTCTGTACCGCATTCCATGAACTTCTCGCTAATCTGGCTTAATCTTTCATATCCACCTGGCTTTAAGATATTTGTTGCCATTGTGATTGGCCAGATACCTGCGTCAAACATTTCACGGATATTGTAGATTGTTGCTCCACCAGAATAAGAAATACGAAGCTTGCCGTCAAACTGTTCGGATAACAATTTTGCAAGATGAATACTTAATGGGAACAGGGAGCGTCCGGACATATACATCTCTTCGCTAGGTAATTCTTTTGCAGCAACGTCAACAGGGAATGTGTTTGTCAGTTTTACACCAAACTCTAATCCCTTTTCTTTTGTTAATGCCATTAATCTTTCTAACATTGGAATCGCATCATCCCACTGTAAGTCTTCTACAAAATGATGGTCATCAAATGCAACATAATCAAATCCAAGCTCGTCTAATCTCTTTCTTGCATATTCATATCCAAGAAGAGTTGGGTTACATTTGATAAATGTATGAAGATGTTTCTCTGTAATAAGATAAGTAGCAATTCTTTCGATTTCATCCGGAGGGCAGCCATGAAGAGTAGATTCTGTGATGGAACTGGAAATGTTAGAGCTGATAGACTTAATATAGTCTGCATCTACATTTTCAAAAGAATCTACATTCTCTAATGCCCAGTTGATACACTCTTTAAATACTTCTGTATCTTTTGCCTCGATCATATCATCAATGAATGTATTTACCTTTTCGGACTTAATTCCTTCTAAGTCATATCCAACAGACATGTTAAATACGAATCCGTCTGGATGGCCAAGTCCTAATTCTTTGGCAAGAATCTTACATACAACCCATGCTTTTACATACTCAGCGTATGCCTGTGAAACATATAACTCAGTAGACCATTCACAGTTATAGCACTCATCTCCAGCTGTAATACATGGTTTTGCAACGCAAGCAGAAAGTTCTGCACCATCCATTACCTGTACAGTCTTTAATTCAAAAAATCTGGAACCAGTTACATAAGAAGCAATGATGTTTTGTGCTAACTGTGTATTTGGACCTGCTGCTGGTCCGAATGGAGATTCAATCTTTTCCTCATAAATAGGAAGTGCCTGTCCGCTTGTGTAATGTACAAGCTTATCAATACCAAAAATACTTCCTTTCTTTTTGTATTCGCTTAATGCCCAGTTCATAAGATGTCCAATAGACATCGGTCTCATAATATCGCTCATAGTACTCTCCTCTTTATTATCATTTTATTTTAGTAAGTTCTGTGATTTAATTCCCCCCAGAGCTTCTTACTCTGTTCCATTGTCCACGCATTGATTGCATCTTCATCAATGTTTACAAATTCACGGTCTTTATAAAGTACTTTTCCGTTAATTACAGTTGTTCTACAGTTTTTACCCATCATTCCGAAAATCATATGCCCATCAATGTTTTCGTCTGAAAATGGAGTAAATGGTTTGTAATCCATAACAATAACGTCTGCTGCTGCACCCTCTTTTAAAATACCCAGAGACTGATTGAAGTATTTCTCTGCGATGATACGGTTGTTCTCGAACTGCATCTTCACATCTTCACACCATGCAACATTAGGCATTGCCTGCTGATGTCTCTGGATAATTAAAAATACCTTCATGCTCTCTAACATATCATGCGTATACGCATCCGTTCCCATACCAACAGTGATACCCTTTTCCATCATCTTAAGAACTGGTGCACATCCTACAGCATTACCCATATTAGATTCTGGATTGTTTACAACCATAGTTCCTGTCTCTTTGATGATATCCATCTCGGCAGGACTTACATGGATACAATGTCCTAACATGGTCTTTTCTCCAAGTAATCCGTTATATAACAGTCTGTTTACTGGACGGCATCCGTAGTTGCGAATACTATCGTATACATCATTCATTCCCTCTGCAACGTGAATATGGAAACCTGTCATTCCATCATTTGCTTCTACCATTTTTTCGAAGGTCTTATCAGAAATTGTAAATAAGGCATGTCCACCAAACATAGCTTTTACCATATCATCATCTGCTTCTTTTGCCCATTTTGCAAAATCAGCGTTCTCTTTGATACTCTGTAAAGTTTTCTCCTCGCCATCTCTTTCAGAAACCTCATAGCAAAGACAGGAACGGATACCTAATTCTTTTACAACATCTTTAATGGCAAATAAGGAACCTGAAATTTCACCAAAACTTGCATGATGATCAAAAATAGTAGTCACACCATTTCTGATACAGTCTAGAACAGTTGCATATGCACAGGCTTTTGTTCCATCTAAAGTAAGATGTCTGTCAATTGCCCACCATGTTCCATCTAATACTTCAAGGAAGTTTGTTGGATTGTTGCCAGCAATAGATAAGCCTCTTGCGAGACCAGAGTAGATATGTGTGTGCGCATTGATAAGACCTGGCATGATCACGCCGCCCTTTGCATCTACAAATTCCGCTTCCGGATACTTTGCTTTCATTTCTGTCAAAGATCCTACTTCTTTTATCTTTTCTCCAGAAATAACAACCGCTCCATCTTCTAAATACGGATTTTCCTGATCGCGTGTAATTACTCTTCCATTTCCTATTAATAACATTTAGCTGTCCTCCTAAATTTTTTTTAGATTAGAAATTGAATTTATTTTTTTTAACTGATATAATGAAATATACTATTTAAATTCTTTTGATTTTGTCTGCTTTATCCTGTGATAATGGACTTAAATAGTTATAAAATATTCCATTTAGAAAGGTTTTATTGATTATGAAAAAATCTCTTATTGAATTTTACACAAGGCTTGCTCATGGTCTGGCTGTACAGTTCGGCTCTAACTGTGAAGTTGTTGTACATGACCTGCAGGGAAAAGACATAGAACACTCCATCATCGCCATTGAGAATGGCCACGTAACTGGACGAAGAATCGGTGATGGACCTTCTCAGATTGTTCTGGAATCTCTTCATAATAGTGAGCAAAACTTAAAACAGGAAGATAAGCTCGCTTATCTCACAAAGACAAAAAACGGGAAAATTCTAAAATCAAGTACGATTTTTATTCGTGATGACTCCGATAAAATTATTGGAATTTTCGGAATCAATTACGACATTTCCTTAATGCTTGCTATGGAAAAAGAGCTTTCTTCCTTCACTGGTACTATTGAAGAAGATACTACCAAAGAACCTATTGCTGTAAATATCGGCGATTTATTAGATGAATTAATCACACAGAGTGTACAGCATATCGGTAAGCCGGTTACCTTAATGTCTAAGGAAGATAAGGTACAGGTTGTCCGTCTTTTAAATGAAGCCGGCGCTTTCCTAATCACCAAATCTGGACCAAAAGTCTGCCAATTCTTAGGAATCTCCAAATACACTCTGTATAGTTACTTAGATGAAATAAAATCGAAAAATACAATCTAATATATTTATAATCTTCCAGAATCATCATTATTGAAATTATATGATTCTGGAAAGATTACTTTATTCTTTCGTTTCTTCTGTAGTTTCTGCTGCTGTCTCTTCTTTCGGAAGAATCAAATTTAATAAAATAGCCATGATTGTAGCAACTACTACAGAGGAAGAACCAAAGATACTGTTAATCCATCCCGGAAGTCCAGGGCCTGATAAACAATCCGCAACCTGTGTAATTCCGACACCTAAAGCTACAGACATACCAACTACCGTTGTCTTTCTTGCTGTCAATCCATCTTTTGTAAACATACGAACACCAGTCATGGCAATCTGTGCAAATACAGATAATGTTGCACCACCGATAACACTCTGTGGAATTGTTGTTAATGCTGCTGAGAATACAGGAATAAATCCTGCAATCATAAGAATGACTGCTGCCACTAAAAATACGATTCTATTTATAACCTTATTTACTGTAACAATTCCTACATTCTGACTGTATGTCGCAGTTGGAAGCCCTCCAAAAAATGCTCCAAAAATACTCATAACTCCCTGCGTAAGAATACCACCCTGTAACTCACGATTGGTTGGAACTCTATCCATACCACCCATTGTTGTGGAAGTCAAATCACCGATTGTCTGTACAGAGTTTACAATATAAACAATGGCAAGTGATATACATGCAGATGGTACAAACTTAATCTGGAAGTGCATGAACTGTGGCACAGCCACAATTGCTGTCGTATTAGTAACACTGGAGAAATCTACCATTCCAAATGCCAAAGCAAGTAAATATCCTGCAATCATTCCGAAAAATAATGACCCTAATTTAAAAATTCCCTTTGTAAAATTACTTAAAATAAGAACAACTCCAAATGTACAAAGAGCAACAACCCAATTCTTCATACTTCCAAATTCTTTTGATCCGGCTCCCCCAGCCATGTATTTTATCGCAGTTGGATAAAGAGAAAGACCAATTGTAAAAATTACAGTTCCAGTAACAACATCCGGAAATAGTTTTCTAATCTCTTTTACAAAAATTCCAAAGATAATTGCAACGATACCGCCGATAATTTCAGCACCAAGTATCGTTCCCATATCAAATTCACCACCAATAGCTTGAAGTGTCGGAACGTAAGCAAAACTAGTTCCCATGATTACAGGCAACCCTGCCCCCAATCGATTAAAAATCGGGAATAACTGTAGTAATGTTGCAATGGCAGTAAGGAGCAACGCTGCCTGAATCATCATCGTTTTCTCACTCTCTGTCAGCCCACATACTCCTGCAATGATAATGGATGGTGTAATTACACCAACAACCGCTGCTAGTACATGCTGCAGAGATAATGGTACAAGTAAGGATGGCTTTGGAACCGATCCTTTAAACTCGTACAATGTACTCGTGTCAGCTTCTCTTGTTAGTTTTTTTTCACTCATAATATCCTCCTAACATAAATTATTTTTATTACTAAATAATTTTTATTAGGTTTATTATAACTCTTCATACTATTTATTGCAAGTTATTTATTATTTTTGTCAATATTTAATTAATTTTATCAATTATTTTGTGCACATTGCTTAATTTTGTTTTATTTTTTTGCGCAATCACCTAACTTTTTTTATGTGATTTTTCTATCATTCTAGAAAAAATTGAAAATTATCAGTTCGAAAAACGCTTTTCTTAATATCTTATTGATATTATAATTTCAACAGGATACTTCTGCAAATTCTTCCTTAGAAGAACTCGTAAAAATCAGGTAAATAGCGGTTTTTGCAAGAAAAGAAGGAGTTTTTGATATTTCAAAAACTCCTTCTTTTCCTGTTATTTAAAATAGTATGGAAATATTCTCATTGTTTTCTAATTATTCTATGTAACTCCACAATTTCTTAGTGCTTGTCATAACTCCGTCAAAGCCCGCTTTCTGACATATCTTTATTCGTTCTTCTGAATTTATAAATCCACCGGCGAAAAACTTACCTGTAAATATTTCTTTAAACATTGGAAGAAATTCTACCGCATGAGAATATGGCCGAAGTTCTACTGCCGTAAAATTGACTCCTTTTAGTGAACGTAGTGCCATTTCTACAGAATGAGAATCAATCAGGGAAATACGAAAAATAGTTTCCAGTCCCATATGCTGCATCTGATTTAACTTTGAAACACTAGACCCTATCACACCATCTACTTTATACAGCTTTTTTAACATTTCAAAAGCAATTCTGTCATTACCAAGTCCTCCAATCAATTCATGATTTACAATAACTTTCTGTCCATTTCTATGACAGTTCTCTGTGAGTTGTTTTAAATTTCCAATATGTGCATTCGATAACAATACCTCTCTGCATTCTGACTCCAGCGTATATTTTAAATATTTCACATCACGGATAGATGGTACAACTAAAAACCCCTGTTTCTCCAACTTTATCATCCTTTCGATTTTTCATCCCAGTATGTTTTCATAATTTCATTTAATCGACACCACTCTTTATATCTCTTCTCATAAATAGGGAAAGTGCTATCATCCGGCAATACCGGTTCTTTTACTTTTACAGCTTTTTCAAATGCATCCTCGTAGTCTTTATACACTCCTGCCCCAATACCTGCTGCGATTGCTACACCCTGTGCTCCCGTTTCTTCACAATCTACACCAACAATTGGAACCTGTAAAACATTTGCAAATATCTGATTCCATACATGGCTTTTTGCTGTTCCACCAGTTAATCGGATCTCCTTTACCGGAAGCCCTGCATTTCTTAAAAAATCAATATGATGTTTATGAATAAAAGCAACTCCTTCTGCAACAGAATAACAGATTTCTGCATAAGACGTACTCATATCAATGTTAAAGAAATTCGCTTTTGCATTCATGTGAATACTTGGTTGTGCAACAAAAGGACTAAAGAATACTTTTACCTTCTCAATTGGTACCATCTCAATAAGTTCATCAAGTACAGCATATTGAGACAAGTTTCTATCCTGCGCCTCAAGTTTTGCTGTTCCACCAAGAATTCTCGTAAACCATTCATAGTTAGAACCAGAAGCTCCGGTATAAGAACAGTTTAAATATTCTCCTTTTTTCAGATACGGCATATTGGACGATGCATTCGGGATGATTCGATCGGAATGTGTTTCATTGATACACCAGGAACCGGCAACGGCAGTATATACCTCCTCTCCCGTTGCTCCCGCACCAACCAGGCATGCTAGTATATCCATCATTCCGGCTGCAACAGGAGTTCCTTCTGCGAGTCCTGTAATTTCTGACGCTTCTTTTGTTACTGTTCCAACAATTTCTGTCGGCTCTGTCGCAAGTTTTGGCAATGCATCATATAATTCCGGAATTCCGTATAAATCCATCAGTTCTCTGGAATAATCCATCGTATTCATATCTACCATAAAGGCTCCGCCAAAACAATTTAAATCTGTAGCAAATACATTAGTAAGGCGATACATAATATAATCTTTAAACTGAAGGATTCCACCAATCTGATTATAAATCTCCCTGTAATTTTCCTTATACCAGCGAAGAATCGGGCCTGGTTCTCCCGCAAATAATGTACCTTTTACAATATCATTAATCTTTTCGTATGTTCCTTCTCTCTGATACATTTCAATAATACTGTTGGCACGATAATCCTGTGAAAAACAGCCTGGCGCAATGGCATATCCTTCTTTATCAAGGAAAACAACTCCATTACCAAAGGAAGTAACTCCGACACCGGCAATCTGCTCTGGTGCAACTGCTGCTTTCTCTACTGCCTCTTTTATACATACTGATATAAGATTCCACAACTCTGTAACATCGAATTCTTCAAAGCCTTCTCCCCTTCTTTTAAAATGCATACTCGGTGTTGCTGCTGTGGCAATCATCTTCCCATATAAATCAAAAATAACAACTTTACTTGATGTATTTCCCGCATCAATTCCCATTAAATATTTTTCCATGTGTAACCCTCCTAAAATTCCGTATATTTTAAGCTTTTCCTGCGGAACCTGTAAGCCGTATTTTTTCTTTTACTACCTTCTTTACCGCTTTAAGTGGTTCTCTGTTTGCATTGCTCATCCAGATTGCCATCGTTCCTGCTTTTTCAAGTTCTTCTTTCATTGTACCAAAATAAGCCGCCATCATTTCTGAATAGATATTAAGCTTGGTAACTCCAAGAGAAATCGCTTTTTTAATCTGAGCATCTGGTGTTCCTGAACCTCCATGCACTACCATAGGAATATCTGAAATGCTATTTAATAATTCCAGTCTTTCAAAATCAAGTTTTGGTTCATGAACATAAACACCATGAGAAGTTCCAACAGCAACCGCCAGACAGTCCACTCCCGTTTCGGCAATAAACCTCCTCATCTCTTCTGGATTGGTCAGATAATCTTCTGGATTGTCGTAATTGCCGTCTTCCTTTATTACACCAGAAACAATGCCGTCTCCTACATGACCAAGCTCTGCCTCCACCGTTGCCCCATATTTGTGTGCATAGTCTGCTGCTTCTTTTGACAATCTGACATTTTCCTCAAAAGGATATTCAGAAGCATCATACATAACAGAAGTAAAGCCGGCATCCACACATCTTTTTAAGAAATTCATATCTCTCGCATGATCAAGATGAAGACATACAGGAACACTTGCTTTCTTCGCCAAATCTTTCAGGCTCTCTGTCCAGTAGGTAAGCATTTTTTCATTGCCCTGCTGTAAGTCTGGAGTCAGTCCCATAACAATAACCGGCGATTTCTCTTCTTCTGCCGCTTCCACGATAGCCATTGCCATCTCAATTGTGCTTGCATCAAATGCCCCTACCGCATAATGTTCTCTTCTTGCCTTCTCAAGCATTTCTTTAATATTTACTAACGCCATATCATTCTTCCTTTCTATTAATACTTTTCATGATAAGTTTTATGATTTTTCCTATTTTTACCTGTATTTTCTATTACTTGCTTATGCATACTTACTCATTCTTTCTTTCAATCTATCTCATCAACATACCGCCTGTTGCATCAAAGGTAATCCCCGTATAGTAATCCGCACATTTTGATGCTAAGAATACCGCTGCCTGTGCGACCTCCTCGGGCTCAGCTACCCTTCCAATTGGAATTCTTCCATTATAATAATCTGGCTTTGCCTTCAACGCTTCCTCTGTCATCGGTGTCCTCACCATTCCGGGGGCTACCATATTTACATTAATTCCATATTTTGTGACTTCTCTTGCAAGAGAAATACTAAAGCTTACAAGTCCTGCTTTTGATGCTGCATAATGTGCATGTCCTGTTGTTGATCCGTGAAATGCTGCCTGCGAAACAATGTTAACAATCTTTCCTTTCTGCTGAGCAGCTATCTTTTCCAGCACAAATTTCTGACACAGCAAATATGGTACTTCTAAATTCACACGAATCGTCCGCTCAAAATCTTCTGGCTTCATATCTACTACATATGCTGTCGGCCAGATTCCAGCATTATTAATCAAAACATCAATACTTCCCAAATCCTTTTTTATGACATCAAAGATGAAATCCACACTTGAAAGCTCTGAAAAATCCACACAATATCCCTGAATCCGCTCATCCTGATATTTTTCCCGAAGTTCCATCATTATCTCATGCACTTCCTTCTCTCTTCGTCCTGTAACGACTGGAATTCCTTCTTCCTGTGCAATAAGTTCTGCTATCGCCTTCCCAAGTCCTTTTGTGCTCCCTGTTACTAAAACTACCTTATCTTTTAAACCGTAATCCATTCTGTCACCCCTGTTTCACAAAAAACGGCTAAAGTCTTCTTTTTCTCAAATTTAAGAAAAGAAAACTTTAGCCGTAGTACTTAATCTTATACAACTTAATCTATTTTGTTCTGGAAAAATTATAACATATGCACAAAGAGACTGTCAATAAAATAAAAAGAATACATTAAGTTAACTATATTATACCAAAAATAATTTCTCATATGTTTAAAAAACACTTGGAAATATCCCTTTAGATTCTATCATTTTATCCGCAAAAACTATTTCTTCATTTCCATTAGTGCAACTAACTTCCTGGCAGCGAATATTGCAAATGCCTCATCATTAATATGTGCATCCACGTCAATGACTTCAACAAGAGGATTGTTTATCACTTTCTTTAATGTAATAAATAACGCCTGGTCTTCCCTTGGGCCATAGTATTCGCTTCCCACTTTATCATTCATAGAAATTCCCTGAAGTGGAAGTAGCAATACCGCATTATTCTTACACTGATTCAGTTTCTCGCCAACTTTAATACCAAATGTAACATTTTCCTCTATATTACTCTTTACAACTGTGATAGCCGGATTATGCATATAGACAACTCTATCCTTATATTTTTCAGGGAGACTCTCTCTTTCACCAAATGTAATCATATCTGCAGCACCTACCGATACCACCTGCGGAACACCATTCAATGCAGCCGCATCTAAACGTCCTGTACCAGCTGCCATAATACCTCCGGCAATTTCATCAATCCATTCTGTTGTTGTCAGATCTAATACACCATCTACAATTCCACTGTTAATCAGAGATTCCATCATCTTTCCGCCAGTTCCCGATGCATGGAAAATAATCACCTCGTACCCTTCCTGCTCAAGATATTCTTTCGCACACATAACACATGGCGTCGTTACTCCGTACATCGTAGCTACGATCAATAGCTTTTTGACTGGAATATCTGTATTCTCATGTTCAACCATCCCAACAATAGCATGAACCGCATGTGTCAGTACCTGCGAGGAAATACGGTTAATTCCTGCTACATCCACAATGGAAGGCATCATCAAAATATCACTTGTTCCCACATATCTTGACACATCTCCAGATGCCATCGTTGATACCATGATTTTAGGAACACCTAATGGTAATAACCTCATGCACGGAGTCACAAGAGAAGTTCCGCCTGTGCCACCCAAAGCAAGAACGGCATCAAACAGCTTCTCCGCATATAACTTTGGAATCAAGGCACAAAGCCCCTTAGACATCACTTCCATGGCATATCCCCGGTCTTTTTTCTCCTGCAATTCGGCAACGCTTCCTCCTCCCAAAACAGCAACCGAATCATGATTAATATCTGGTGAAAAAGCCTCCTTATAAATGCCAGCATGAATCGTTAATGTTCGTAATCCCAGATTCTCTATTTTATTTTTTACATAGAGATATTCCTCTCCCTTTGTATCAAAAGTGCCAATTAACGCTATTGTCTTCATTTTTCCCTTCTCCAAGAAATCAACTTCTTTCCAAAAATTATCCTAAAATGTGTTTGAAATCTACTGGGGATATACAGATACCTTTTAATTTTTCAAACATACTTTATTTTATTATAATAAAATTACTCCACAATTACTGGGAATAATTCAGAGTAATATTAGGAGAAAAATGGTTTTGTAAATATTATATTTTTTATCATATATTAAAAACTTCGCCATCCTCCGGAACCCACACATTTCCCTTGTAAAATTGCTTTGCCTCCTCTGTATACCGCTCTTTTCGCTTTTTCCCGGTCTGGTCTTCAGTATGCCAGATTAACAGATTCTTTACCTTTAAATCCTGTGCAATCATACTTGCCTCTTTTACCGTTTGATGTTGATATTGGTACGCATGAAACTTCGGTTCTTCATCAAATAAGCAGAAGGCTTCGGATAATAGCCAATCTACATTTTTACTATATTTTTTACCATTTTCTTTCAACGGCTCATCTCCAGCAAATACCAGTTTCTTTCCATTATCATACTCCATCAAAAAACCATATTGTTTCGCTTTTGTAGAACCAATATCAAAAAATGTAAAATCATAATTTAAAATATGTTTCCTTTCATGGTCTTTTACCAAAACAAACTTAATTCTTGTCTCCAAAAAAGCCTGGCTTCGTTTCTTAAGAATCATGCGGCACACATGTAATACCTTTCCCAATACTACATCGTTTCCGTAAAGATAAAAATCCCCCTCATATTCCTCCAGTTCTAACAACTCCGCAATCGTGCGAATTACCCATATCATCCCTAAAAAATGATCGGTATGTTCATGGGAAAGAAAGGCATGATGAAGCTTCTTCCAATTAAGATTCATAGTATCAAATGCCCGCAGGATGTCACTGCCCCCTGTCCCGTCCACAAGAAATAACTGATCATCTTCCTCAAAAACACAGGAGGTATTGATATATTTACATTCGCTCCGATTACCACAGATTTCACTTTCTTGTTGTTCTTTACAGCTTTGGCCGCTACAGAAGTTACCTTATATCTAAAAAATGATTGATCCCGGTTGTGATAATCATTGGAGTTATCAATTGAATTATTAATCTGGGTTGATATTTAATCGCGATCTTCCATTTATTTTAAATTTATAGTTGAATTCAACAGCAGATCCAAATGATTTGGTTAAAATGCCTTTTATTGAAGAAATTGTATTTACAGAAAACCCCTTATTGTATAAATTTATAATAAACTCTTGTAAATCATTTTTTGTAATTGTTTTTAATTTATAAGACTCCAAAGCAGGTTTTATATATAATCGAATTTTCTTTTACCATTTACGGATGCAATTTCAAATCTATACTGGTAAGAGAGACCATTCTTTGTTTCTCTTTTGTCAATCATTATGTCTTTCATTGTACGAATTTCTCCTTTCTGAAATGGTATGCTAGAATATAGCATCTCAAGCACACATTTTCAAGCGTTATTTTGCGTACACATTCTTATCTTATGTGTACGCTGTGTGTACTTGAAGCGTTATTTTAGAAAAATTATATAAATTTACAGAAAATAAAAAAGGACTTCCACATAAAATGGAAGTCCCAAAACCCGCATAAATAAAGAGTTTTTCTTAGAATCTACCTGCCTTAGCAGCTTCTTCTACGCTTACAGCTACAGCTACTGTAGCTCCAACCATAGGGTTGTTACCCAATAATATTGTGTGTATTTATAAGTATTTCATAATCTCTAAAACTCGCTTAAATACTAGATATTCATTATCTTGCTGTATCTTATTGTATCCTATAAATTTTATGCTTATCGTTGTCATTGTTGTCAATTTGTTGTCACGATTATTTCTTACTGAGTTTATTTACAATCTTCTGGATTGCATTATAATCGTAACCGGCTGCCTTTAATTTCTTCTTACGAGTTGCGCCGTTTCCCCATTTTCCAGCCTTTACTTCCTTGGCAATCTGGGTATTAGATTTCTTTGCTTGTACCGGTTTCTTGACAGATTGTTCTTTTTTCTCCGGAAGTTTTATATCTTTGTATAACACATTTAAGTCGAAATTACCAGAGTTGCCTGCGGAAACTGTTGAGGGGAACCTGCCGCTACTGGTGTACTGCCATGCGATGTTAGCAGTTGAAGGCTTATATTTTGCATTCGGATTTGTTTTAATCTGCATACGATCATAGCCTTTATAATATCTCGCAATCCACCAGTTTTCACAATTAATCTTTTTGCGATCAATATGCTCCTGATAGTAGCTCATACCGGTATAGACTCCAAATGCGTATCCTCTTGCCTCTACTACTTTCTGCGCTGCATTAATAATTTCAGCAATCTTAGTCTTGCTCAGTGCCGCCTGCACCTTATCTTCGATATCAAACCAGATACCATACTTGAAGCATTTCTTATCAATCTTATCGAGGATATCGCAGACTAACTTCATATCGCTCTGTGCCTTTGCCGCTGTCGTAGCATATGAGTAGTTATATACTCCCCAGCCGATGCCATTTGCATTGCAGGCGGCATAATTCGCATTAAACTGCTTGTCTCTTGCAAGGTCCTTTCTGATAATCTTTAAGATTGCGCCTTCGCAACCGTACTGTTTTGCTTTTTTCCAGTTTATTTTTCCATTATAGCTTGATACATCAATTATTTTTCTCATTCTTAATCCTCCTCTGGCAGCTCGTCTGTCATATCGCTTAAAAACTTCTGAATATAGTTCTTAACTCTTTCCGGAACCGGCAGTCCGCACAGTGTCATATTTTTTAGGATGCTAACAGCTTCATACAATACAAATAAAAGGCAGAAAAATTCGCATACTCCCATCTTCTGAATGCCCAACAACTGAATATATTTGTCCGGAATCATAAATAGAACATTGATATGCATAATAATATCTACAAGCATCAGTAATCCAACGCTGAGCAGCATAGCCGCCTTTCTGATTGCTCCGTCAATTCCTACGCAAGAATTAAACTTATGTTCTTTAATCGCCCGGAGCACTCCCAAGATAGTGTCTAATACGACAGCGATTAATAAAATTTCAAAAAATGAATTTCCTGTAAGTAATTTCAACGTTTCCTGAATCATAATCTTCCCCTCCTATTTCACAGCTACTATTCCTCTGTACTTTTCGTTTGTACATCTCTTCTTATTTTCTTCTTCGACGGTTACTGTGTTCTTTCTTCCGTCTGAGAAACGATAAATCTTTCCCGATCGGTTATCTCTCAGCAAGACAACTGTGTGAATCGGACTCCCCTCTTCAAAGAGGACCATATAGCCTTTCTTTAATTTTGCCTTTAACTGTTCGATCGTTAAAGACTTGTGATAAGTTGCTGGTTTCCCTGGACAAATTTGGTTGATTCCCTTGACGATTTCTGTTAAGGGATATTTAGCACCGCATTTCAGTTTTCTTCGAGCGTACTGCAATGTTTGCTGCATATTTTTCTTCACGCCGCGAAACCTTAATGCCATGTAGAACGCTACCAAGCTGCAGCCATGTGTCCTAATAAATGCAGCCTTAAAATTGTACTGGCTTGGAACCGGTATATTTCGACCGTTATCCAGTATGATTCTCCAGGGAAATTTCTTTTTACTGTTCTTGTTTTTATTTGCTACTATTCTCACTTTTATCCCCTCCTCATTTCAATATCATCAACATCACAGTATTTTCTTAATCCGTATTCCAGAACATTTGTTGCCTCGTCAGCTTCTTCTACACCCTGCCGGTATCCCGACTCATACAGCTTCACGGTTACCGCATTCGCGGTTATCACATCTCCGGCAATAACTGACACTGTAAACGATGAGCCTATAAGTACCTCAGCAGGAATTAGGCATGTATCCGTCTCTCCAAGCAAGATTGCAATCGGCTCACTGTCTCCGCTGCGGGGCTGTGACAATTTTTGTGATAATCTCTTGCATTGCGTCAATTTTTGTACTTAACTCGTTGATCTGTTCCTGATATGTTTTGCTCTCTCTGTTGCAAATCTTAATTGTGCCCGTATAATTCAGCACATCTTTGTATTTTACAACTACGTTTAATACAATTGTTCTCGCGCCGTCTGGGACAGTCAGTTTATTGTTTGCATCAGTTATCTGTGTCTCTTCGCAAGTCCCTGTTTCAGACAAAAAAGTTACAATGGTCCCCGACGGAAATCCATACACAAAATATGTTTTCCCATTTTCCATTCCTACTGTCGTAATTAATTCATTTGCGATTTCGATGAGACCGTTTTCTGTTGCGGTTCCCGTTATACTAAATTCACGACCTTTTAATATTGTTGTGATGCCGTAAATCGTATGATTATAATTCATCCTAGGAAATAAATTCCCCGGGATTCCCTGCGCCTGGTTTCTGATTGCCTCTCCCAGATTGCTGTATTTCGTGCCATCCTCTCCGATCCGGGCATCAACTACCTCTTGCATGGAGCCACATAATTTCCCTGCCCAGTCGATCACTGTAATCTGGCAGTCCGCTGCGCTAAAATTAAATGATCCGGAGCCATCGACTACGTTCGTCACAAGCAGTTTGATGTATGTAAGCTGATTTATCGCAAATGTAAACTCCACATTGCGCTGCAGCGATGTGGAGCTTGTTGCCGGAAATACAAGATATTCTGTCTTAATTGCTTCATAGTTTCCATCTAAACTAGCAGCTGATTGTAACACAATTCTCATTGGAACCTCTGGCAGCCCTCCTGTTCTGCTGACTCTTGCAACGAATTTCATATGATAAAGTCCCGGTTTTAGCAGCTTCGCAACATATCCCTGCTGGGGGTACGGTATTGTTATAAAATCGTCGTCTTTCGATAGGACATTGTTAAACATCTTGTCGTAAACAACATCTGCAGCTAAATAACTCATCGCCACAGATGTTCCGTTAATTGATGTACTGAGGATGGTTTTTCCGATTTCCTGTGTTTGCGCAGTGCCGGCTGCAATTAGATTATCAATCCGTTTGCGCTCGGTATCAACATCTGTCTTTCGCTCCACTATTTCTTTTGATAGTCCCAAAACTACTGCCGCTACACTGTCTGGATGCCCGGTAGCATCTTTATAACATTGCTCTATCGCATCGTGTATACTGCTTCGTACTTCTTCCCCGTATATTGCCTCTTTTATCTTTTTTAAATAATTACTTATCATTTTTATCACCTACTTCGGTAAAGAAACTATTCTATCCTCATCCGATTTACAACAATAATTGATCAGTTCTTGTCGTCTGTCCCTCATATCACAGCACCTCTATTAATGCGAATTTCGCACCTCCGGTATGCGCGGCATTTCCGGCATTATAGAACCGCACAACGAGAGAAGTAGCGGATACGCTTACCACTCTTGGTTCTAACCACCCTTCTGCCTGCGGTACAACAATCGGTGTTTTTTTAAATCCATAACTACTCAAATTAATAGTAATGCTGCTTCCAAATGTGTTAACCGCCAAACTTGAACTTTGACTTGCGCTAACAGTCTGAACCTGTTTAATGTTCCCGGCGATTGCACGGGAATCTATATAGTCTTTTATCTTCGCCCACAATCGGTTTAAACCATCACTGTTTAAGTATCCCATGGTTCCTCACCTCATTTTATACGCAAATAGCGTCAATTTCTGCATTTGTAATAGCAGTAATCGTAAAGATTTCACCTAATGGGTCCCAATCGCTACCATTCCATGCAACATTCATGCCTGCGCCGCCATATTTGCTGGCCGCTTCGATGTTGTAAACATCACCAACTCTCTGTCCGGTTGTTGGTAATTTGCCTGAAGAAGCTACTGAACCACAATATTTATACATATTAGTGATTTCGGATTTCTTAGCATATGTACTCGATAAAGTAGCATTTGTCGGTAACGCGTCAAGTTTACCTTTATCTGTGGCACTCATAAGACCGGCCACGCTACTAGTTGCCCCGCTAAAGGTAAATCCGCATAAATCTACGGCCGCCTCACCTTCATCCCTCGTAATCCAAAAGCCGCGTTTATCCGCAGAGGGGTTGTAATCCCTTATTTGCAAGCTACCCCAATAGCCACTCGCAAATAATACCATCGTCTCTTGTCCTGCCGCTGGTGCCGGTACAAGTCCATGTGCACCCATCATGTCACCACTTGCGGCGGCTTTAAAATCACTGTAAGTTGTATTAGCTGGTGTTCCCCAAGTTCCATCTGCTTTTAAGTATTTACCTTCATTTCCCTTTGTCGGTGCCGGAACTAAACCACTCCCGCCGTCTGCGCTTGCGGTTGCTCCCTTAAAATTACCGTAAGTCGTGTTTGTATCCTGCGTAGTAATAGTGTTGGTCGTTCCATCGCCCTTTGTGTACGTGATGGTTCTTCCGTTTACTGATAAATTAGTGATACCTTTATTGAAAAGTGCTTTGATTTTATTCCACAAGTAGGTAACACCATTATTGTCTAAATAAGCCATTTTATCACCTCATCGTTTTTTATTTACATATTTCGTCTAGTTCCAAGTTTGTTATCGCTTCTATATCTTTCGATTGCGCGATAGATATCGCCATGTCTGACTTGTCGTTTGCTCCGCTAGCCGTTTCTCTTACTTTTTCTACATTGTTATTTATAATTAGAACACTTTTTTCAAATGTAACTTCATTGGAAAAAGTTTTTTCTGAAAGTGTGGATAGTGTTTTTCCAAGCGTAATTTTTGTATTTGAAGGATTTTCCAAATCTATCTCGTATTTGTTAACGAGATAATATGTAGATTTGTCTCCCGGAGTGCTTAACAGATTATGATGCGTTGACACGCAGGGAATCAAATCTCCCAAGCCTATGGCATCAATCTCCACATCAATTTTATGCAAATCCACCGCTGTCAGTTCAATCGTAGTTGTCAGATTAATGCACTTGTTTAGATATTCCTGTGCTTTTTTTAGGAGGGTGTTTGGATTATTAACATCGGGAAAATCCACCTTATCACATATCCACCCATAAAGCTCAACTGCCTCTGGGCTGTAAATATAGTCCGTTCCATCGTGTCCTTCCGCGGTCTTGATTGTTACATTATTTGCACCAATCGGTATAATGGCAGTCTTAATATCTTCCGCTTTCACATACTTTTGAAAATCAAGAATGTTCTCTCCGAACCGAATGCTCTGCGTGCTTATTTTCCCGTATTGTTTTACATAATCAATGTACCTCATACCATTCTCATAGTGAATTTTAAGATATCCTTCATATTTTTCAAGGAAGTTAGTATTTATAAAATCCCACGTTTTTTCATAATTTGTTGCCAGACTCTTAATTTCTACCGAATCAATATCAATGATACCTATTTCAAATTGCTTTTCTTTTTCAACTTGCGTATTATGTTCTTCTATTAGACACTTAAAAATTTCAACATTTGTATCTGCTTTATGAATTTCTGCCGACTGGCTCCCATAAGTATGCGGTCGTTGAATTGTATCGAGCAAATAGGACAATTCTCCTTCACACGTAATTTGTCCGGTATATTCAAAATCTCTCTGATCCGTAATGGACCTGCCGCAGTAAAGTAATCTTGATTTTTCCGTTCCGTCGTCTAAAACATCCACATCGTATACTTTTAGCCTGGATTTTAATTTCTTTATATCGTTTGCATGAGGGTGCGAAGGTAATATACTAAAGTCAAAAGAGCCAGTTTTGTTAAGCTCCAAAGTTATCTTGGGAAATAATAACTGATAGTCTTCATCCCTGACATCATGCAGCACTTTATCATCGCAATAAATACGGTACATTACAGCATTCCCCCCCTGTAATCCACGGACACCGTTGCATTTCCGGAAAAAGTAAGTATATTTTCACCTTCTTTAATACAGATACCAAACACTTTATTTTTGCCCGGAGAAAGTGTATATGTGGTTCCTTCATAAGACACCTGAACGGATTCGTCACAAGAAATTACCGGAACAATTCTCTTTCTTCGCCCTGGTATTCTAAGACTGTATGTACCATTTACGATGATATTTTTATAGTTTCTTATAATACCTGTCTTAAAATTAAAACTATCCCATTCCCACGGCTCCAGACTGGAAAACTTTTCAAATTTATACGGTTCTACATTTCCTGACAATGTAATGATTCCTTCTACCCGGTTAGTTTTTTCTACTTCAACGTTGAGTCTACCGATATAGTAAAACCCCGGATCGTTGTCTAAAATTATCTTACATTTCCTTCCTGTCAGATAATTTGCTATTTCTGATACTCGTATACTCCAGTCGTAATAATCTTGTTCTGGAGTTTCAAATTCAAGGGAAAGGGAACGGGTTTTATACTTAACATCTCCACCAGTAAGGCTTTCTGTAAAATCCAAGACCCCGTCCATCCCCGGAACATCCTGTTCATATGTCTTTGCCTCTGGAAAACCAAGAGTAATCTTTGTCCAGCCAAGTCCCCAGTCCTTAAGGGTATGTTTATCTCCTATCTGGACGCCTAAATTTCCTCGATACATTTAAACACCTCCCCTTGCCTTTCTGTTTGTTATGTTGCTCAAGTATACATCTATATACGGTACTGTTGTTCGCGCTACTTCTTTTCCATCAAGATTTGTCACGATTTCTATGCTCTCCGGAGCATTATATATCGTTTGTCCTGTATTTCCTGCCAGGGCTGCAGTAAGTTGTGGTTGAACACTTGCGGACACTTTTGATACCTGTCTGGATAATGCAGCTTGCATGCGACTTTGAATATCTGGAAGGGATAATTTTAAATTTGCTTTCGTAAAGCGTTCTGCAAGAGTTTCGGATACACCCTCTATTTGCTTATATAATCTTGGAGCCTCTGCTTCATGTCCTTTTTCTGCACCTTCGATATTGTGGATACCAATCTGCTTAAATACTCTCGATGGAGATTTAATCTTTAACTCTTTTTTTGCAGTCTTTATAATATTGGAGCAGATTTTTTTCATTGTCTTAGACAGATTTCTTGACTCACTGTTCATTCCGGCAGTGAGTCCTTTTGCGATATTTGTCCCAATCTGGCTCATCTGTGCATACAACTCATCTGTTGCATCCTTGAGCTGTGCTTCATACTCCTTTTGAATTTTAGCGAAGTCGTCCGCAAAAAAATTCTTCGAAAAAGATTCTGATGATGAATAGATCGTTTTCCAATCACTTAAATATTTCTTCTGTTCAGAGGGTGCCATTCCTCTAAACCAGTCCATATAAGCTGTTGCTTCATCCATATTCATTCCAAGAATCTTATTCATCATCGACTCTGGGATCCTGCCTTCAAGGTCTTTTAAATTTTCCTGATATCTCTTAATATCTGCAATATTCTGTTTCAGATCGTAAACATTTCCCCAGGACTGCTGCTTTTCTGTGAGAGTGTCCATCTTGCTCTTGATATCGTTATATTGCGTCTGATATGTTTCAGATAATTTCTGTATCCTCTCTTCCGCAATCTTAGTAATACGAGCTGACTCTTTTTCAAATGCATCATTATAAGCTGCAGCCGCTTTTTCTCCAGCAGTTTTAAGTTGCGACTCCTGTTTTTTGTCAGAGGCTTTCATCTGCTTTAACTTTTTCTTTAATGCTGCCTTCTGTTTTTTATTCGCTTTCTTACTTCCGAGCTTATCAATCTTGTTCTGCAGTTTTTCCTCTTTCTTCTGATTTGCATTTGAAAGTGCTTCTTCCTGCTGACTGATGATTTCCTGTATCGTCTCAGAAGAACGAGATTTCGACGTACTTAATGCTGTAGATAATCCAGATAAAAGATTGCTTCCTATCTCAGAGTAATTTCCATTTTTTGAAGCAGTTTTTGCCGCATTGAGAGCTTCCATCATAGTGCTTTCTATCTCTCCAAGCAACTCACTTCTTGATTCTCTTACACCTTTTGCAATGCCTTTCGGGATATTATTTCCGATGATTTTCTTAAATTTTCTTGAAGGAGAATGAATGTCAAGTTCATCTGCAGAAGCTGTTAGAGCTGAGGCACACATTGCTCTTGATTCCTTTTCAACAACATCGGTGTTATCCTTGATACCGGCCGCCATGCCGAGGGGTAAGTATGTACCGACTTCATTTTTCATCACTCTGGATGGCGATTTAATCTTTGCTGCTGATCTGGCCGCTGCTACCGCTGCCCTTACGGCACTTCTGGCCGCTGCCGCTACGAACGGAGTCCCGGCATGGATACCAGATGCGACACCAGCAGCCATATTTTTTCCAGCTGATACAAAACCGGCTTTTCCGGAATTCGCACCAGTCTTAGCTGTAGTCGATAAGGTCTTTCCGGCTTTTTGCACTGATCCTTTCTGAGAAGACAAACCTGAAATATATGACTTTGCGTTCTTGCTTCCTGCCGATTTCCACTGTGAGGATGCGGAGCTTGCGCCAGATGCACCATTTTTTGAAATTTCTTTTCCAGTCTTTTTTGTCGTAGTGACCGCTTTTTTTCCTTCAGTAGTATAACCACTGTATGTTTTCTTTGCGGCTGCAGTATTATTCGAGGCCTTTAACTTAGTATTTTTTTCAATATCTTTTCCGCTTTTAGATACATCCTTGGCCGTGGTCTTTCCCTTTTTACTTACAGCATTCATGGAAGATGTAAATCCTGAAGTTTTCACACCCGGAATCTGCCCTTTTCCTACACTATCAATGTCCTTCTTTATCTCATTAGCATCTTTTTTTGTTATTTTTTTAGGCTTTTCTAATGGTGAGGCATCAGAGCCAGACTGTAACTGTTTAATCGCATCATTTACACTTGTCTTTCCCTGCATGATGCTCTGTACTAATTCCTCTGAGATTTCTTTTCCGGAAAGACCAGCTTTTTGTACTGCATCATTAAAATTAATCAGGTTATTCATCTGATCAATAGCCGTCTGGAAATTTATCGAACCATCCGAAATGCCTTGCAACAAATACTGAGGAATTTCTATTCCTGCTTCCTGGGCCTGTTGAATTAATCCGTCCAGATTAATCAAACGATTCAAGCCCTCGCCTGTGGTAGGAGCTTTATAATTTCCGGCTTTAATGTTTTCTAATACTGTCTCTGGAATTTTCTTTGCTTTTATTCCGGCATCTTTCGCAAGCTTATCTAAATTGGAAAGAAAATCTGCATAGTTGCCCTCTTTAATCTGCATCTGGGAGTAATTTTCCATCTCATCCTGCAAACTTGATAAATTCTTTTCATAATTTTTAACTGCTTTTGCCGAATCATTATAAGCTTTTTCTAAATCTTTTTCCTTTTGCCTTGCTTCATTTCTACTCTTTAGATTCTTGCCATAATCCGGATTTTGTTCATATGCTTTATCTGCTTTCCTTGTTTCAGCCTGTGCTTTCTCATACTCTTCTTTCGCTTTCTGCATCTGCTTCTGAGCTTTCTCAATCTTAGACTGTGTTTTAACAATGTCCTCTGCGACACTGTCCATCTGAGAACCATAAGCCTTTGCCATCGCCTGCTCTTTTAAGGCTTGAATATTCTTTTTAATTGCAGAAGTAGATTGATTCAATTTATCTTTCTGCTCATCGTATTGCAAATTCAGGTCTGGTAAGATGCTGTTAAGCTGTTCCACAATACTCTTTATCTGCTTCTTCTGTCCGGCAGATTTCTTCTCAACCGAAATTAAAGACTCCAGTTTATTGTAAAGTACATCAGTCTTCTCTGCTTCTGTTTGAGTTCCATTGATAGAATCCAGTCTTTCTCTCTGGCTCTGCTTTATCTGTTTGCTATATTCTCTTTGCTCTTTGGCGGCTGCTTCTATTTTTTTCGAAAACTTATCCTGCTCATAGGAGCCATCTTTCTGCGTTAATGTGTATGCCGCAACACCAGCAGTCAAGGCTCCACAGGCCAAAATAGCAACTCCAATTGGACCACCTAACGTAGCGACCCCAGCACTTAAAAGTCCTGTCGCTGTAGTAGCTGCCATAGCTTCTCCGGTAAACAGCCTTACCACTGTTCCAAGCCCTGTCATAACCGCACTTGCACCAGTCATTGCTGCCTGCGTTTCTGTAAATGCTGTTGCAATCGTCTTCACAACGGTATAGCCTTTCATTACGACAAGAAAACTTGTAGCAAGAGGCAGAGCAACCTGCATATTTTCGCTGATGAGCTTTGCTCCCCCGCCTAATGCTCTTAATCCAGTTGCACCAATTGATTTTGCAGTATTGCCCAGATTTTTCACTGTCGTAATCGTTTCTTCCGGGATAATCGCTTCAATGCCGTTGTCTTTTATCGTGGTCGATAAACTCCTAATCTCTGTCGCGGCAGCTCTAACAGCTTTCTTAGCAGGATTCTTGATATTATCATATAATTCGATTCCTGCTGACTCTGCCGCAGAGCCTAATTCATATAATGCCCCCTGTAGGTTATCATTCATGATATCGGCCTGATCCTGTGCCGCTCCAGATGCATTATCTATTGCCTTTGACAACTTATTAAAATCTGATTCGCTCGCATTTACGATTGCAAGTAAACCAGACATAGCTTCCTGTCCACCAAGTGCCGAAGCTGCTGCTGCCTGCTCATCTTCAGGAAGTCCCTGCAAGGAATCTCTCATATTCTCCATGACCTCCATGAGAGACTTCATTTTACCATCGGAATTTTTAATAGAAATCCCATATTTCTCCATTGCCTCCGCGCAATCCTTTGGTGGACTCGCTAGACGCGTAAGAATGCTTCTTAACGCTGTACCTGCCTGAGAAGACTTGATTCCTGCATTCCCCATTAGACCGATAGCCTGTGCAAGGTCTTCAATGTTATAGCCAAGGGAACCGGCAACAGGAGCTGCATATTTAAAAGTTTCCCCCATCATCGCAACATTTGTATTACTGCTGGATGCCGCAGTGGCCAATACATCTGCAAAATGTGCACTGTCGCTTGCTTTTAGCCCCATTGCCGTGAGTGCATCTGTTACAATATCAGAAACTGTTCCAAGATTTTCTCCGGAAGCTGCAGCTAAATTCATGACACCAGGTAGCCCTGCAATCATCTGCTGAGAGTTCCAACCGGCCATAGCCATATATTTAAGACCTTCCGAAGCCTGTGTAGCAGAGAACTTTGTGGTTGCCCCCATTTCCTTCGCTTTATTTGTTAATGCCTCTAAGTCTTTTCTGGAAGCTCCGGAAATCGCTTTTACTTCGCTCATTCCCGCTTCAAATGACCTTCCGGCATTAATAGCTGCTGTTCCGGCAGCCACAGCACCAGTTGCGGTTGCGGCTGTAATTGTGCTTAATATACTTTTTATCTTGCTTCCTGCTCCTGTCCAATACTGGGCAGACTGTTCTGAAGCTGTTTTACTGCTCTCTCCGATTTCTTTGTTATTCTTTTTGACCTGCTCACTCGTTTGCTTAGATGCAGTTTCTACCTGCTTCTCTGCCGACTTTGCAGAAGAGGCAATGCTATTCCCTGTCTGTTTTGCCGTGCTTTCGACTTGTTTGCCGGTCGATTTAACAGATGTTTCAGCACTCTTACCGGCCTGCTTTACCGCATTCCCCGCTTTTTTCGCAGAACTCTCTGTCTGTTTGGAAGCTTGCTTTGCCGAAACCTCTACTTGTTTTACTGACTGCTTTACAGAAGTCTCTGCCTTCTTTGCTGCCTGTGCAGTGTCTTTTTCAAGGTTTTTGCTTAAACTATCAAGTTCCTTTTCTGCCTTTTCAGAATTAAGCTCGACCTCGATTTCAATATGTCCATCCGCAGACATAACTAAACCTCCCTTAAAAAGGTCTACGTCTGTTATCTGTGTTCACACTGCACGTTCCTCAGGGCTGCAGCTTCATCCCTTATAATAATCCGGTCAAATCACCATCTCCCAAAAGGGCCTGCGTGATCTTGTCCTGTCTTTCCTGTTCTTCCTCGGAAATATCTTTCGGAAGCTCATATAATCTTTTCATTCTGTTATAGAATGCTTTTTGTTCTTTCTCCATTCCTTTCGTGTCGATCACGCGGTAAGTAATAATCTTACTTATCATGCAATCATCAGAAAGGGCAGAGAAAAGAGCAGAAAACTTCCACCAGTGGAGCTCCTGCTCTGCTAAATCAATACCATATTGTTCGAAGAAAGCAGCATAAATATAATCTGCATCATGATTGTAATCATATATTTTCTTTCCGCTGCCGCTCTTTTTCGACTTCTTTTTATCAATGTTTTCTTTCCCACACTCATAGAACCACAGCATTTTATTAATTGCTTCGTTGATATCTTCCGGGATTTCTTTGTAGTAGAGTTCTAAGCCCGTCTTATATTTCGCAAGCAACTCGGCTATCTCCTTGTCCATTTCCTCGTCTAGCTCACAAAGTTCATTTGCAAAAGACTGCTGTTCCTGCGTGAGTTCTCTTTTTTGCATCAATATTTCAAACTGAATCGAGGTCCTGAAATCGGCATTTATTTTATAAATTTTTCCGTTGACTTCAACCTCTGTCGGAAGCTGGTCCATTAAGATATTCATGATTTATGCAAAGAGACCTTTACCTGCGGTCTCTTCATATTCTTCGACCTGTGCATTGTTTAAACGTGTCAGCTTCTGAACTGCCAGCACACGTTCGCCCAGATCATAATTCTGAAACATTTTTTCTGTAGCTCCCTCACCTAATAGATTATTGAGAAAACTATCAATAATCTTACATTCCGCAATAATATCATCTGCACTAAGGAGATTTCCTACTCCTACGGTGTTCTTTTCGTAATCCTCAAGTTCCTTTGCTACTTTTTTCGCTCCTGGAATAAACTTTCTTGCCGTTTCTGCTTCCATAGCAGAAAAAGGAAACTTCTGTCCGTTCCACTGAAATGTCTTATTCATACCGTTTTCTCCCTCCTATGCTGATTCTTTTGCTGTAAATGTCTTTGTTTTTGTATTGAATGTACCCTCTACCGGATCACCTTTGTCGTGAAGTGTTCCTTCTACCTGTAACTCTCCATCATTATCAGCAAAAGAAGAAACCTCCACAGCGACGTTAAATAATCTCGCCTCAAAGGTAGATTCCTGAGCAACGACCGCCTTATCAAGGTCCACCCTTACCATCTCTCTTTCCGCATCACCGCCGGTCTTTCTTAATTTTCCAATTGTCACAAAATCCTCAATAATCTTTTCAGACATAATCTGATCTGCAGTGAACGGATGCTGCCCCTCATAGGATGTGATAGAACTAGTAGACGATTTGTCATTAATATACTTTTTGGAACTTGTCTGTGCACCAGGCTCTTCGTCTAATTTTTCAAATCCAGTTCCTGCCAACTCGTAAGTATCACCAACTTTAATATATGCCGCTTCCTGGTATCTCTGCTTTACTTCTTTACTTACACTTGCCATTATCGTCTAGCCTCCTGTTCATAAATAATTCTGCACTGTATCTGATACTTTGCCTTATCCAGTTCTGTATCAAACACATATCCACCTGTGATTGCTTCAATTTTCTTAATTGTTTTTCCAGCGTTCAATTCCGGAAAATCTTTCTCATTTGTTACCTGTTCTAACCAGTCAGAAAAAAGTTCGAAGAATCCAATATTATCAAGATTCTGCCTTACTTCTTCTGTGTAAATTTCCCTACTAGCGAAATTAAAAAGACACTGCCGGGTGGTATTCCCAACAATGTCTCTTTTCAATATCTGTTGTGCCGGCACAGACTCAATGGAATAACTTGTGCTATCCTTTCCGAGTCTGTCTATGCCTAAACTTTTATAATATTCATCCAGATACGGGCATCTTTTTATAATCTCCCGTACCGCTTCTATTACTGTCATTTTGCCTTTCCTCCGATGTAGTCAGCCACGCTTTGCGTTACCTCCTGCCCTCTGTCTGCCCACATTCGCTTATCCCATTCCTTTCCTCTTAAGCCTTTCCCTTTGTTCTCATGGTATTGTTTTCTGGCATAAGGCATAACATATTCAATAGAATCTTCATGTTCTACGGCTGTACGCATCAAATCTCCATGAGAAAATGGAACATAAGGATTTGTTACACGTCTTACTTCCGCTACCATAAACCTCTGTGCCTGCCCGCCTTTTCCAAGCTTTCTTTTTGCTAATATTGCATTCGCAGAGTCTAAGTGCACTTTTACTTTCATTCCGCTGTCACCTTCCAATGCTGTAATGCAGGACTGCCATTGTCATTTGTCTCAACAATAGCAATTATTCTGACGTTGCCATACTTATCTTTCAGATGCTCTACATCTTTCTGTTTTATGAGTTCATCTGTAATTTCACCCCTAACAACTATATCTTCCGGTGCAAACGTAAAGAAATCGTTTTTATCTTGTGCAGATGCAAAATTTACTGGGGAACGATATCTTTTTCTTGTATCTACCAAGAACGGGACGTATACTTCTGCTACATCTGCACTAATCACTCCGGAGTCCGAGGGTAAAACCTTTGTAACGTCCTGCCAGTTCACACCTTTTAATATCGTCCGGTAATATTTGTTACTACCTTCTTCTCTGTCGTAGACTTTATTATAAATCGTCACAGAAGCGTTAGTAATCATCAGGAACACCCCCTATATAACAATCCGGTTGTGGCAAGGTAAGGATATGCTGCTGCATATTGTTTTTTACGAAGAACTTTTTCTTTAATCTGACCGTCTGCCTGCTCTGTTACATAAGAAACTGACAACTTTCCAACCGTTTCAGACTTCTTTTCCCCTTCCGTAGAGCTTTCAGCTTTATAAATAACTTCCGCAACTGCACAGGCTGCAGCTTTCACTTCCTCTGGAATATTGTTTTCACTTACTCTTGAAAAAGTAATCGCCTTAATATATGTGCTTGCCCTTGTGATCACACGCTGGAACTGCTCGTTTGGAATAACATTACCGCCGTACTCTGTCATGTAAAATGCAAGGTCTGCATATCTTACCATGAAATCACCCCTATCCCCTCGAAATAATTCTTGCAATAGGAATTGCTTTATGGTTGATTGTTTTCTTGGCGGATCCAGATTTGCCATTGTTAACAAGTTCCCAGTTAGCTCCATTTGCTAATTCAGCATCTGTAGGAGATTTAGCTGTCATGGATTTCTTTGTAAACGAGATTCCATATGGTGCAAATACTTTTCTCTGTCTCATATAGAGAGTATCTTCTCCGCCGTGTTTCTTTGGATCACGATACATTTCATACGGCACTTTTGCACCAATATCCTCATAATCAAAAGCACCATCGCCAAGAACAAAAGTTGTATATTTAGTGTAGGCTTCCTGTGGTGCAACGTATCCTGGGCTTCCTTTCGTTCCGCTTTCTGCTACTGCTGCAACAGCTTCCGTTGGCATAGAATCATCAATCAGAACTAAGCGTCCGTTCCATGTTGCAAGAGTTAAGTCTCTCTCAACTCCGTTTGCATCTGTCTGAGTCATATATTTTAACAGCTTCAGGTTTTCGAGATTTGTTGCTACAGCACTGTGCATGATTGCGATCGTGAACTTAGACTTATTGTCTCCTGCCGCTTTCTGCAATGCAGTATTTAATGTGTCCGCCTGAACTACATTCTTTACATTTCCATCCTTATCCGTTGCTGTCTCTCCCGTGATATCGGATGTGTGATTCTGTACAAATTTTAAGTTCTCCGCTCCCGTCATAGCGAAGATGCCCTCAAGAATCTTTACCAATGTCGTCTGATCAAGTTCCGCCTTATAGTCATTAACCTGGGCGGCCACATTATCCATAAAGCTGACTCCTCCGGTTACATCCTCAGAAAAGTCTCGTTCTGTCCATCCTTTCATACGTCCGGTAACAACAACTCCTCTTTCAAATGTATCTGTGTTTTCAGATTCAAGATCTGTCTCGCCATCATAATTCTGCGCATCCCCACCAATCAGTCCATGCATTGGTAAGACCGCATAAACCGTTCCGGTTTGAGAACTAAATGTGTTCCTGATATCCTGATTGCCCTTTAAGGCTCTCGATTTAATCAGTTCGTTTCTTTTTAAGTTCGGAATCCTCTCTGTATAGGCTCCAAAAGCCTGAGGATTAAAACTTTTTGAATCAAATTTCTCTCCTGCCATTTTCTACTCCTTTTTTAAATCTCTGCTCCCGGATTCTGTGCCATATAGTCACACAATTCGGTATATGTCATTTCGCTCGGTTTCTTTCCTCCGACACTGCCAGAACCACCGTTTGTCCCTTTTACAAACTCTGGTGCCGACTCATCGCTTTCAAACAGATAATCATTATCTGCCTTAATCTGAGCAAGCTGCTCATCCAGTCCAACAATTTTTCCATCGTTGAATTTCAGTCCATCCATATCGAGAAGTGCTTTGACAGCTTTGGCATTCTTGGCTTTTGCTCCAGTTAATGCTGCGGATAATACATAATCAAATTTCATCTGGGAAATCTGTTTATCCGCATCGGCCTTTGCCTTTTCTGCCGTCTCTTTCCATTCATCCGCTGCTTTTTTAATTCCATCAATATCCATGTCTTTAAACTTCTGGATTTCGGTATTGGCATCGTTTACCTGTGTTTCAAGAGATTCTGCCTTTAACTTATAGCTGTCTCTTTCCTGGATAACTTTTTCTGCTTTTTTCTGTTCTACTGCAATGTCTTTTCCGTTCTCAGCCATAATCTTATCAATCACTTCTTGGGAAAGATTAAGGCTCTTTAAAAATTCTGTTTTCATGTCTCCTGCTCCTTTCGTATTAGGTTGTTTTAGGCGTGTAACCGACCGCCACGAACCGACTGTTTAAGGTCTCATCTGCTGACCAATATCCAGTTTAACCCTGCTGGTGGGAGATATTTGGATCACCTCCTATTCATAATCTTCAATCACGGTAATTCCATATTCAACAGCACATGTGTTTTCAATTTTGCACCCTCTTGCCTCTTCCCAGCCTTTTGCAAAATACGCAATATCTGCGCTGGATAAAAGCTCTAAAGATTTACCCAAGAACCAAAGGGGCTTTGCTCCTACTGGAGCCGACTGAAAGAAGGAATCAATCACTTCGACAGGCTCCCCAACCTGTTTCTCTGCTTTTTTAATTGCTTTTTCTCTTGTTTCAAGAATCTCCTCGTCTGTTTTACCTCTCATTGGCTGTGAAATAAATAATTTTTTCATGTTCTCTTACCTTCCTTTTCTTAAAAATTATAAATAACCTTACAATTATTGATATTTCCGTTTGCCAGCCGATACTCAATCACTGTAGGATATCTGTTTTCTTCTAACCATTCTCTTACTTTCGCAAACACACTTTCTTTATACTGAACCGTGATTCCATCATGTCCGTTCCGGCTATATGCCGTTCTAACAATTTCATCTGTAAACAAATCAAGTTTCTGAATAATCGCTGCTACCGCTTTGTCGTGTGGTTTTCCGCTTGATGATATGATTCCAAGTTCTTTTGCGATAGAGGTACAATCCCAAAGTTTGTTATCTTCTGTTATTAACGGAGAACGAACCGGATAACCGTTATCTGTGTAAATCCTTACAATTTCCGCTGCAATGAACTTATCATCCACACCAGCTTTACCTAACAGACCACTGATATTTTTTGCCATCTGATTAACAGAAGAGAGCTTTTCTTTCCCGCCATTCTTTTTCTTTGGAGCTTCATAAGAACCTGTTTTGCGAATCTGTGGGAGAACCTCATCCGTTACCCAATCGCTAAATTTTTCTGCTTCTGGCTTACGACTCTTGAAAACAAGTTTATAAACACCTGATTCAGTAAGAAATTTTTCACCTGCATTATTCAATTTTCGGATGTCCTTATCTCGGACATCTGAGTTTTTAACTATAATTGCCTGCCTCTGATTCATTTGAGCAAGATAATTTCTCACTGCGCTCTCTGAAAGATCTAAACATTTTCCAACGTGCTTTGAATTAAATAACACCCGTCCATTCAGTTCAAACACTTCCACATCATGTCCTTCAAAAATCATTAAGTTATTCATTGCAATTCTCCTTTCTGAATCACTAAAATAAGACGCAGCCTTTCACTACGTCTCGTGGTTCGTTTGGGGAGGTCAGGAGCATACCCTGACAGGAGTTCTCCCATTATTCAATTAATTTCATAAATAGCTATATCCTTTCTTAAAAATGGGTATAAAAATACCACCTGACCTTTGCCAGATGGTAACTATCATAATTATTTCTTGTTTTGTGCCTTTTCTACTTTATCTTTGATTAACTGATACCAGCCATTATTTTCATTATCGAAATGTGGACAATTATAATCTTTTGCATTCAAATACTTCTTTGGTATTTTTCCGTATGCTTTGCACACCGTCAAATCATCATTTTCATCGAAATCAGACTTTTTACAAGCATCACACAGCGGTATCGGACTAACAACCCTTGCCATACCTGGAAAATCTTCAAAGCTTGGTCCCACTTCGCCTTCACAACGATTTCCATCTTCATCATAATAATAACATTTTTCTGTCATAGGATTGCCTCCGCTTTCATGTAATACCTTCCATTTTCTTTTTTGATATCTTTGATTATATACCGGAAACCTCTCTTAAACAATACCTCTTGCTGATATTTATATTTTTTAGTTGCTAAACTTTCTATATATAGGCAGCCCCTGTATCCTTTTGGTACTTCTATTTCCAGATGTACATTTCTTCCTCTATACTGAAGGTCTCTAAAAGATGTTGAAGTATATCCAACATTTGTTAATATCTTTCCTTTCAGCATTCGCATATTCTTATCAGAATACTCAAACCCTTTCGGAAATGCATTCAAGAACTCTGGTATCGTATCTCGATGAACGATCATCTTATGCTCAGTGACTCCCTTATCTAACGCGGAATCCAGTACCTTCATATACTCCCGCTCTTTTTCAATCATTTGCGACTTGCCGGAATACAGTGCCCGGTTTACCTGGTGAGCGGCAAAGCCTGTATATCTTTGCACTGCCAATCTTTCCTCATCCGACAACTTATCAAGCTGCTTCGCCATCTGCATCTTAGATGTATGTCTTTTACTTGCCCATACCGCTTTCTGTGCAACGCTTTTATTAAATCCAACGATATTTCCTTCTGAGTCCAATACTGCATGAACTTGTGTCCTTGCAGACTCATATCTTCTTCCGGTTTGCCTGCAAAATTTTTTAAGAGATTTCTCCTGCTTTTTTAACTCTGCCGACTCACTTTCAAACCTATTTGTCAGCTCTGCTTTTAATGTATTACTATCTGTATTTTTTATTCCAGCATCATATCCTGTAAGTTTTCTTTTTGTTGCTCTTATCTTTCTTTCCTGTGAACGCTGCATCTGACTCAACTCATACTCTGTATATTTTTTACCATTGTACTCGTACTTTCTGGCACTATAATCGTCAAGCATTTCCTGTGAATAAGCTGGTGCAGATATTCCAGGAAAGAACGCATGAAAATTGTGCCGACAGTTCCAGCCGCAAAGCCCCGCACCAGTTCCATATCCGGTACTTTCATAAAATGGAGGATATCTGCTATCTTTTCCAGAAACACAAAAGACTTTTCCTTGCCACACTGCATGAGTTGGTCTTGCTCCTGAGTGGGCGGTTGTTTCTACATGATCACAGCCAGACTCCTTGACATATTGAAGATTCATTTCTGCTGCCGACTGATTTACCCCGGTTAGAACGGCTCTCCTTACTGCTACGTCTAACTTATCTACATGCCCGGATGGATATAAAACCTCGGTTCCTTGCACCGCCGCTTCCTTAATTGCATCCGCAATCGCTTTATCATAACTAAAAGCCCCGGTCTGTACTTTCATCATTGCTTTATTGCAAGCGGTTATGTAAGCACTTTGCGTTTTAACAGCCGTTGTTAAAGTAAGATTATTAATCTCTTCTTTTGTCTTTCTTAGATTTGCTGCAAGAATCTTCTGCATCGTTTCTGACTGATGAAGTTTTATCTCTTTTTCACCTGCAGCTTTATAAATAACTGCTTCATTCTTAAGATTTCTTACTCCCGCTTCCTCAAAAACTCTTTCTACTTCTGTATTCATATATCCAGAAACTTGAGAAACACGCTTTAGAACATCCTTATAAAGGAGCCCCGCTCCCTGCAAGATTTCTGCTTGTCGTCTTGAAGTTTCCGTTACTTCTCCGGTTTTTACAAGACGTTTTGATATATCTGCTATAATCGCTGTGCCTAAGGCATCAACCAGGGCAAGTAGCTGATCTGAAAATTTTTCAAGGTATTCCGGCTCTAGCATAAAACACCACCTATTCTTCTGCTATCTGAAAACGTTCATCCTGCTGCGGCATCATTTTCAAAGCTTCCTCTTCTGACACACCATACTTGGCTGCAACGTATAATTCTTTTCGGATAAAGCCGGCAACCGCATCCTGCTGCATACTGGCAAGTTCCTGTTCTTTATCAATTACAATAGAATCATCCCAGTCAAAGCTCATCTCGTATTTCTTTCTGCCAGAAAGTCCAGAAAGTTGAGCCATGACATCCATAGCATATACTAACTGTTCTAATGCAGTCTGTAATGACTTCTGGATATCGGATACCGTACTATAGGAACGCTGTTTACTTGCTTTAATCTCTTCCGCAGTCTTATCAACGGTATTTGGGTCACTTAATGTCCCGTAAGCAAGCCCTACATTAAACTCTATCCTGCGAAGAATCGCATTAAATCCATTAATAAAGTTCTCATCGCGAATAGCCGGTGCAAACACTTTATATTTCTCGGCATTATCATCAAGGTCCATCATGCGAAACAGTCTGTCCTTGCCCTTTGGAAACTCATAATTTCCCTTATCATCCTTTTTAAACAAGGTAATGTCTGCATCAATCGCAAGCTCCGAGCCCTCAAACTCCCAAAGGAGTCTTGTCCACTGATTGTCCGCTTCCTTAATGTCATTGATAGCTCTGGAATATACAGAAACACCAAGAGGTGATGTATCATCCACATTATTCGCGTTGGGAATCTTGAAATAGGCAAACAGTGGCATCTTTACATTCTTAAGCGTAACTTCTTCCTGCAGATTAGCCCATTCCGGTACAGCAGTAAGAGGAACTTCTTTCCCCAAAACCTCAACATTATCAAGATCCTGTTTCACAAAAGCTTTGTTGTTTATGTGATACATTGTGCCTTCGTGTTGATGATACTCCAGTCTGGTATACACCTTTTTCCCTACCGTTAAGCTCTCAGCGAATACCGCTGCCGTAACTTCTCCTCTGGAATTAAACTTCGTAGGGAAGAACCTGTCTGCCTGAACCATATCTACCTCTATATGCCCTTCTGATGCATAAGGTTTCATTGCTAACCCGCCCTTAGCACAGGCATATTCTGTGTATTTACGGATATCGCTGATAACTGCCTGATACTCTTCGTTAATGAAGTCATTTCCTGTAACTTCTGTTTTCAGTTCCAGCGTAACAAGTCTTGCGAACTCTCCGGCAATAGCAGCAGGCAATCCACAAAGCTTTATATTCTTTTCCTTCCAGGGCGGCTCATTTTTATACATCTTAGCCCAGAGATCAATCCCATTCGCCATTTTGTCAGATACCGCTACCTCAACCCCGATGGCATCTTTTATTTTTTCTCTTCCGAGCATCTTTCTAATCACCTGCCCTATTCTTTCGATAAATTCTTTTATCATCTATCTCAACTCCATTTTCGTTCCCGTCTTATGATGGTATAAGCAAAATATCGTGCAGCATCCATGCAGTGATCGTGCTGCTTTACTGGCTTATCCTCACCCCGTTCAATTGCCTTTTCATCCCAGATATAGGAACCAAATTCTTTAATCGTTTCCTTACAATCTTTAAGAAACAATAAAACTCCTAGATTAAGAAGATTTCCAACAAAACGTATCCCATCGAGAACATCGTTCTTTGCTTTCTTAACCTTGAAGCCCCTTTTTTTAAGCTCTGCAATAAAGGAAGCTGCGGCCGGATCTACAATGATTGATTCTATTTCAATCCCACTGACGAACTCTTCCATATCATCCGCATACTCACCATCTGTTTTCTGTTCCGCTTCATCTCTTCCAGAATAGTAATATTCTTTTGTATCAACCCACTGCCCTTTACGGTTCTTCTCCCAGAGTAAGAAAACAGTTGCATTCTGGGTACCGTAATCAACACTTACATACTTCCTACCGACATAGCTCTGCGGCTCTGATATGACGTGCTTTTCTTCACTGAACATATCATAGATAATACCTTCCGCTACAGCCCAAAGGCCTAAGATATACCGTTTATAAAACACACCGGTATACATGGAGCGGTATCTCTTCTTAATCCGCTCCGATAGGCTGAGGTTATCATCCATCGTGAAATGAAGATATACTATCTTCTTTTCTTCTGCTTTATCAATCCAATCAGTTTTAAACCAATGATAAGGTCCATCTGGATTGCAGTTAAACCAATACTTAGAATTATCCACCGAGCATCGTCCTGTTGCCTGATTCACAAAAGACTCTGGCATCAGGGCAACTTCATCAAAAAAGACCCCTGCCAGGGTAATACCCTGAATGAGGTCTTGTGAGCGTTCATCCTTGCCACCAAAAATATAAAAATAATTTTCCTTTCCATTTCTGCGAACAATTACGAGATTGTCCGCTCTATGGTCTTCCACATAGTAACCGCGGCTTTTAAGCATCAGTTTCAGCCAAAACAAAACATTTCGCCTGAAAGAACCGATTGTTTTTCCGCACATCGCAAAGTTTTGACCGTCAAACGATTCCATCGCCCACATAGCAAATGAGAGCGACATAGAAACTGTCTTTCCTGACCTAATTGCTCCATCTGCTATGATGCCATCCATGTCATGAACTGGTGACTCTGGCATCCACCAGGTAAGGATTTTCTTTTGCTTACGAGAAAATGGTCTAAACTTAAAGGCTGCTTTCTTTACTCTTCTTCCCATACTGCGTATGCCTCGCCTTTCAGTGCTTCTAGGAAGCCATCATCTTCTGTTTCTTCTTCATCCACACCAGATATAATTGCCGTCTTCGCCCTGATCTGCTCGATCCTAGCTTTCTGCTCCTCTGTTGCAAGTTCATAATTACTATGCAACAGTTCATCATATTGCTTTATCAAGGACCTTAATTCTCCCTGTGCCCTTGCCTGTGCTTTTAAAAATGTTGCCTGTTTATCCCATGCTTCCTGTACCTCCCACTTCTCGCCTATAAGCTTACCCTTTGATTTTTTCTCTTCGACTTTCTCGATTGTCTTATCCTCGTGGTCCTTTACATACATGATCTGCTGTGCTCTGACGATTGCAGCATAAGCAATCTGTATATTTTCCCAGAGAATATCTAAAGGGTCCTTCTTTTCAATCTCCTGGATAATAGAAAAGGTCTCTTCCGGAAGATACTTCGAGAAGAAACCATGCTTTTCTGCGTTTTTATTTTGTTTTGGAGCGGCTCCGCCCTTGCCGCCTACGGCATTCTTGTTACCTGGCTGACCGCCTTTCTTTGCTTTCGCAACGTTGCGTTTCTCTTTTGCAACGTTGCAATCCCATTTATATCTATTTTTCCAACTTCGGACTGTTCCTTCCGGAACTCCTAATTGACTTGCAATTTCAATTAGCTTTTGTCCTTTTAAGTATAATTCTTTTGCCTGCGTTATCCTCTCATCCGGCTTCCTCGGCATCACCACCACCTCTCATTCGTTTTTGTTTTGGAAATATCCCCTCCAGGAATCGAACCTGGGACATTTGTGCTCTACCACTGAGCTAAGGGGATAAGAAAAAGACCGCACATTTTGTGCGGTCTTGAATTACTATATTATCTCACTCTGTAATATCATCTCTTTTTAAAATCCTTTAATAAATTAATATTTTCGATCTTGTTTATTTTTTTCATCCAATATATCTTGATATTCCGTACGTTTTTCCAATGGGATAATGTCATCAATATATGCTTTTGCATTTGCCTTCAAGCACATATATTTTTCTGGATATTTAATTTTAAGTATCGATATAATAAGAATTGATAACCGACGAAAATATTTTAATTCCTCTTTCAAATTTCTTTTTACATATGTATTGAATCTTTTCATATTATTTATATTTTCAGGCACTTTATTAATATCTGTATGAATATATTTACATGCTTCTGAATATATATACTTAATTTGACTTTTGTATTTTGTTAATATATTCTTTTCAATACCACTACTTCCATTATCAATACAAGCAAAGAGATCTTCTAAATTTTTCATAGCATAATCTTGAGATATATATCTCAAGAAACTTTCTATAGTATTTCTATATAAAAAATAAATTAATCTTATATCCCCAATGATTACACAATTTAATAGTGAACACATATTTAACAAAATATTATTAAGTAATTGAACTTGTTTTTCTTCTCCAGATGTATATTGGAACAAAACTCTTAATCCGGTATAATACTTATTAATCTCTCGTATAAACTCTTTTCTAGAATTAATTTCTTTTTTCTTATAGACTTTATTTAAAATATTCATTGAGTTTGCTGTATTTTTCTCAATGGTGCGTTTGAAGTCACTAACCACATCCATAAATTATAGCTCCATTCTTTCTATCACACTATAAATATCAACTTTTTCTAAATCATCATTATTGTTTATTTTTTTTAATATCTCAAATAACTTATTCAAATAATTATTTATTTCATCTTCATCTGTTATTTCTTTAATTATTCGAACTATTTTCCCGCAAATTGTTGTACGTGAATGAATCATATAATCACTTAAGGAAATTCCAAAATTATTTTTTAAAAAAGTAGCAATATCTTTGTTTTTTCTAAAAATTTTTTTTGATAAAATTAAATTTTGAAGAATAGAAATAAACAAAAGTTTCCTAACTACCAAAATATCCGATAATTCAGAATCCATATTACTCCTTTCTCTTGTATTTAAATATTCTTTTATTAAATCCAGCGTATTATTATCTATCATTCAAGCTTCCTCCATTCACTGCACAATTATATACATCTAAAAATTCCTTAGTTAATTTTAATATCGGTCTTTTACAACCTTTCGTTTCATACATCAATTTTTGTTCTTCACTAGCTCTTGCGATTCGGTTATTTATTATAATGGTCTGCTCAAACACTTTACTGAATTTATATTTTTCTCTTATTTCACGTAATTTCTCATCATGATATCCGCCTGATCCCTTTTGTACAAGGTTCGCTATAATACCAAGTCTTTGTATTTTCGCATTTTTTGTTCTGCGATTATTAAATTTTCCAACAATCTTTTCAAACAGTGATAAGCCTATTGTAGATAAATAATCTGGCTTGATTATTAACAAATAAAAATCAGAGGCTTTAAATGCAGAGGTCGTATATACTGACTGCGTAGGCGGACAATCAATGAAAATAAAATCATACTTATTTCTCAAACTGGCATTATCTATAAATAAATTTAATGTATCTGTTGTTGTTCCATCTGTATCAACTATATTTGTCATTCTTAAATCGCCACATATCAAATCTAAGTTTTCTCTTACATTATATATAATTTTCTCACTTATAGAACTTTCAGAGCTTGAAACTGAATCTGGGTCTTCTCCGCTAATACCGTACAAATCATCTTCTGCACTATCCTTATAAAGCCAGTAAATAGTTTCCTTTTCTGTATGTTTATCATCAATCACTTTTTGAATATTTTGAGGATTTAATAAATATTGTGTAGCATTCATTTGTGGATCAATATCAATCAATAATATTTTTTTACCTTGATCAGCCAAACAACCGGCTATATTTACACAAACTGTTGTTTTTCCAACTCCACCTTTCATATTCATGAAAGATATAATATTTCTTTCCATTTGTTTCCTCCGTAAAACATTTTTCTTTATTTTACAATATATATCGATAAATTTCCATACTACTACGATTTTTTATATAATAAAAATACACCCTACATTTCTATAGGATGTATTTCAAGAAAGTTTTACGGAGAAATAACCAAGGCGATCATGCCTTTTTATTTCATTTTACACTTTATCATACTCTGGTGGGACATTGGGGGACATTTTTGAATTTTCTTCAAAAAATCTAAAATTTCTTTTTCTACAATTCTCTTCTGTGTATGCTACTTTTCTTTTTGGGAAAAGAGAATTCATTCTAGTAGCCACTTTCGTCCAGGTCAGTCCCTCAATATAATAGAGTCGGAACATAATCCGGAGTTCACTTTTTTCGATAGATTCTATGTATTCCTCTGCCTGATTGGTAAGTTCTAGCAGTTCTTCCTCTTTCATTTTCAGCCGCTCTCGTCTGGATATGAGTAATTGTTTCATCCTTGCATGTTCCGGAATAGGAAAACCTGTTACTGTAAAATGCTGTATTCCTCCCATGCCTCCTGAAACTACATCGCTCACCGCTCCTTCTTTCTCGATCTTTTCTAATCGCTCCTCCGTCATTTTTATGAGTCTCCTTAACTCTTTTATCTCCGCTTGCATATCACAGTACTGGATCAGGACTGACTTTTCCAATGGAATCACCTCTTTCCTGCTATCTATAAATCTTGCCTGTTTTCTTATCTCTGAGTTTAATCCGTCCAAATACTTCAAATTCATCTATTGCCGCTACTGCTTTCATAGCATTAATTGTTCTCGTTACCGAATCCGGCGGCTTATCCGCTGCCTTAATCGCATCGTGTGCTGTCTTATCTCTATAGTGTTCATGATTTCGTGTATCCATCTGATTACCTCACTTGTTAAGTATGTAAAATACAAATCCTGTATAAATTAATGCTGCTATAATTACTATTGCTTCTGTTATACTCATTTTTGCTCCAATCCAAGTTGTCTAAGCATCTCTCTTTTAAAAGTGCTAAAACGGCAGATTATTGTACCTTCCATTTTTACTTTGCACCAACTGCACTTTCTGCAACTATACATTCCTTCTGAGAAGTAGCATTTCTTGAAATCTTCTTCCATTTCCTCAGATACATGCAATCTAATTTCTACATGTGGTGCAGGAAAAATTTTAATTGTTTTTGCTTTCTTCATTTTATCGTCCCTTTCTTTTACTTTACAAATAAACTGGTTATTATTTCTTGTGTATAATAGTTTTTTGTCAAGTATCTCTTATTTTTCATGTTATTTTGTAAATTTCCGCTTATATATGCTCATGCAACTCCGGTGGTCCGAACGACTGAGGCTCCAGCTCCATCAAAGTATTATATCTCTCAACATGTTCATCCGGTGTAATCTCATCGTTCATAAGCTCCTGCTCCAATTTATTGTATTCAGCATCTATCCTCTCTTTAAACTCCTGACGGCTTATCTTCCCTTCGATAAGCATTTGTTCTAATATTTTGTATTCGTGACTCATAATTTACTTTTTCCTCTTATTCACCTGTTTCGTATGCTCCGCCACTCTCTTGCATCCAGCTTTCCACTTCTGGTAGGCTTTACCTTGCTTACATGGCTGATTCATTCCCTCGCAACGGTCTCTTTCGGGACATTTCACGCATGGATTAATCATCTGTTTGCTCCTTTCACGAAATTACCTAATGCTCTATTTTTCCAAGGTGCTTCTTTTATGTCCTTTGGTTTGTACGGTTCTGGTAATAATGCCCATGCAATTACCTTTTCATAAGAAATTAGCCCCACCCATTCAGAGTCCCCATAATCATCTTCATGGTAAAACCAATTTTTCCGGTAATCATAAGTATCTCCATTGTATGCACAAACCATATAGAAATCAGATTTATCTGGTAATCTCTCACTACACGGAATCCAATCAATAACCGGTGTAATATCTGCTTTCTTTTTTGGTGCATTTTCCTCATATGGTTCTGACAACGGCATCCATGCAGTCGCAAAATAACCTAAAGATGCATATGTTCTGCCTGTAAATGGAGCATAAAAAGCTCCTCCCTCATCATCTACTTTCCAAGTGCCTACAAGCGGCTTCTACTTCTCATTTGCAAATGATAACAATACACGTTCTCCGTTCTCGGGTGTTTTTTCTTCTAATGGTATCCATTCACAAATTTTAGGCTGCTCTTCAATCATCTTAATTACGTTTGTGCCTACAAGTAATCTCTCTTCGCATTCCCTAATGAGTCTTTTTTCGTCAATCATCTCTTTCTTCTCCTTTCTGCAGCTTTTCGCATATCTTCCCAGTCCTTTCTTAAGTCTTCCGGAAATACTTCCGGATTAACTACTTCTTTTCTGGCTTCCAGCTCTGCTCTAATAAAATTTTGTTTTGTTATTTCTGTTTTTGCCTTTTCTAAGAGATGCAATGCAGTCTCTAAATCTTTCTCGGTAAACTTAGGGTCGCATAAGTAAGATGCTATGTAAGGCGGCTCTGCGTCTAAATCATAAAGGCTGCGCTCAATAATTTTTCTCACGTTATCCGTATAAAGTTCTAACGGGATATCTATCCTAACTTTCTTCATTGTTTCCTTTCTCCCCGGCATTGCCGGGGAATCAATGGCATATAGCTCCGATCAGTATCATGGAGCGGTTAACAAGTTACTGCAATGTGTATCTATCCTTAACCCCGGAGGGTATCCAGCTTTTTCGCCTTCTTAGCAATTCTCTTTGCACTTCGTTCCGTGTTTCTTCGATGTTGTCTACTGGCATGGGGAACTGTCTGTTTTCGTGCTGGTTCTTTGTGCTTCACATCTTTGTCATTCATCCGGATAGCATATTCAAGACCTGTCTCTTTCTTTAATGCATCTATCATCTCCAGCCAGGTAACATAATCCTCCATCAGGCACTCTGTTTTAAAATCAAATCGTTTACGAAAGCGCTCTATCCTTGCTGCTCCAAATCCAAATTCATCATGTAATGTCATTGCTGTTAAGATATTTACAGTATCCAGTGTCTGATTCTTTATGTTCTCTATCACCTTATCTACAGCAAATCGGCTGACTCCGATTGGAATCCCAGTAATGCCCCTCATGCGAAGTTCTTCTTCTAGTCCTTCGATTCCTTTTTTCTTTGCAACTTCTAGTGCATAAGACATACCTTCCTGTCTTGCACGTTCCAATTTATCTATCCTTGCCACTTTAATTGCCTCCCGTAAGTTTTTTCTCTATCGCTGCATAATCATAATCTCGACCTTCAAAATTATGAAAATTGTTGTTGCCTGGTTTATTAGCTTTCCCGGAGCTTCTGCCTGATGAGCTGCTTTTCTTCTTCGTCAAAGGATAAAATCCCTTCCAGCCTCTGATAAATGCTGTCTTACAGATTAGGATTCTTTCCTGTTCATCCTTCCCCAAGGAAGAAAGTTCCTGCCTCAGTGCTTCTATCTGTTCTTTCATCAACGGGGTACGCTGCTGCTGATTTCTCATCAAGATATATTTTTCAAAGGCATCGTTAAGCTCCGGGTTGTTATAATATATATATTTATTATTTACTTTACTTTCCTTTAGGGATTTTTCCTGAGAATTATCATTATTTTTCTTGGAATTATTCTCTTTTTTCTCGGAATTATCGTTGAAAAGGGTAACTTTAATAAAAGGTTCTGTTTCCTCTTTTTTCAGAAGCCAGAACCTTTCGACTTCTATTGGATTTTTCTTGGCTCTTGTTTTTACCGCCAACTGAAATCTCCGCTGTATTCCGGCAGAGGTTAAGACAGCGTCCGACTGAAAAAGCTGTTTATCAAACATCGACCGTTCCAATAAGAATGTCAAAACCTGCTTCACCTTATCACAATTCATGTTCAGATCATCTGACATGATATAGTAAAAATCATCATCAACAATAATATAAAATCCGTTTCGATAAATCTCACATAGAAGATAAAGATATATCGTGATGCCATCCGCGCCATATCTGGCTTTTAAAATCTTTATCTTCTTATCCGAGAAAAAATCACAATCCAAAGAAAAATAATCAATACCCTGTTTCTTTTGTCTCGCCAAGGCATTTCCTTCTTTCTTTAATCGTTTTCTAAGTTACTTATACCAACCTCCACTCTTGGAGAGTCTGAATAAAATTTCTCCATGGATAACGAAACGATCTGCGTATCATCATGATAAGCAACCTTATTTAACGCATCCAGGATACTCTTAATAACATTATCTAAATCCGGTTTCTTCGTTGGCCGGATAAGACCGGCAAGCATCTGCTGCCGCTTTTTCTTGCTCGTACTCTTTGCGATCGGGTAATATGCTATGATATTTGCTTTAAGCTCCTCATCCGCATCAAAGGGATGTGCCCTGGTCTGGAAAAAGCAAGTCTTTACCAGATTTTCATACAAAACTGTTCCCTCCGGAGTGTAGGAAAATGTTCGACCGCCTGTATGTACGGTTCTGGCCCGGGCCTTTCCTTTCGGAGGGCCGGGGACCGTGAAATGAATTTCCGTCATTGCTTTAATCCTTTAAAAAAATGTCTGCTGACCGTCTGGTGCCTGCGAAGTTTCTTCTGATACTTCTTCCTCATGAATCTCCTGATCAGCAGCTACCGTTTCCTCATTATCTATATCTACATAATCTTTTGTACCATCTTCATGGATTACTGCCATATCGGCATCCATAGCACTCAGCATATCGATACTCATGATTCCCCATTTACTGATTAACTGGCGGAGCATTGTTTTATATGCCATTGCATCAAAGTCTTTTTCCCAGAAAGTGTAACCTTTCTTCGCTTGATATCCTTTTGAATACTTTAATGCATGAGCCTCCATTTTCTTTTTTGACCAATACATCGCTTTCTTAAAACCATTGGTGTATTCAAACATGGCATAATATCCAATTGTTTCTGTTTCTTCTCTCACTTCTTCGTCATCGATTAAATTCACTTCGATTTCTTCATTTAACGGGTCGAAACGAACCAACTCCCCCTCTTTGATTGCCAGTACATTTAATTTCTTATACTGTCCTGATCTGATTGCTAACTGTATATATCCCTTATATCCAAGCTGGAACTGTGCTTCTTTGTACCCTTTTTTATTGTTGTTAAACGGAACCATATAGTACTGTCCAAGCTGTGGCGAAGGAGAAAGCTTTAAGGACTCTCCAAGTAATGCCGCGCTTAAGATGGAAGGGTTTGTACATTCCTGTAATGCTGGATTAACCTGCACGGCGGATATAATAGAAGAAACAAACCGGCTTCCATTCTTACCACCAATTACATTATTAATCTGATTTTTAACAGCATCATTTGTAAGATATGCTGTTAAACTTGTCTTCTGTTGTCTCTTCGCCAAGCTGTTACCAACTGCCATTTATAATTCCTCCTTCTCTAAAATATCTACTATCTCAGCATTGTTCTTTAATTTCATCAATACTTCATTTAAGTAAGCATACTGTGTCTCGTTTGCAGTGATTGCAATCACGATTTTCTTTCGTCTAAGAGGCTTCTGATCCTGGATAGCTTCCTGTGGTACAATATCTGCTGGCTCATTCTCCGGATCCGGAAGTTTCTGGTCCTTCTGAACCTTGCCGGCCATCTCCACTCTCTCGGCTTCTTCTTTTCTCCAGCGTTCTCTTTCTTCTGCTTCTTTCCTCTTTTGTTCCTCATAGAGAGCTTTCTTCTGCGTGGTTTCTTCAAGCTGCTGTTTTTTTGCCATAGCGGCCATGAGGTCAAAGTCTTTTAAATACTCTTCCTTCATCTCATAGACATAAAGGCTATTTTCTGCATTGATAATCTTTAAATCCCCGTCTACCTTGTCATGAATAGCTGTGATTTCTTCTTTCACGGACTTTAAAGTTGTTGATGCATTCAGCCAAGAGTCTTTAAAAATCTTCTCAAACGGTACCGTACGGTCTAGATCACCGATGCACTCATTATAAATCTCTTTGACTTTTGCAAGCTTCTCCTGTCTTAATCCTTCTTCGTATCCCTTAACCTGCGAATCAATGTTAGTGATTGCCTCGTTTATGATTCTTACCAGTTCTTTTTCTTTCATGGTAAATTCATCATAAGGGAGCATAATCTCTTTCTTAAGTTCTTTTCTTTTGTTTTCAAGAGCAGTAACAAGCTTTCTTAAGTTTGCTCTGTCCTGCTTTGCATCCTTAATCTGATCACTGCTATAAACAAGATTAAGATAATCGCTTGATTTTTTTGTAATCTCTTCTTTCAGTTCGTCAAAGTTCCAGTCGATGCTCTTTAAAAATCCATCGACCTGAGGGTTATAAATCTTTAACTCCATTTGATTACTCCTCCTTTATATTTCCGGAAGAAGAAGCCCCGGCTCCTGTCCGCTTTTTAGACTATGCCAGAACTTTTCCTCTTCATTTTTTAACATTTCAATATCAGCAAGCACTTCTTCTCTTTCGATGTGGTAGTGCTTTGTTGTGAGCCTCACCTCTCCATCACGTACGCTTTTTAATTGTGCCTTTAACACGACAAAATCATATTCCGTAACCAGCAGATAGTGAAGGATCTGAATGTAATAGTTGTCTGGTATCTGATTGTCCCATTTTTGCCACTGCATAGACTGTAAGATATTTGTTGTCTTGATTTCTAAAATGCCTCTCCGTCCGTCTAGATCCACCAGTTCACCATCCAGCGAAGCATGTGCCCAGGGATATTGATTGTTGGTGAGCATGTTGTTGTCGTAATACTCCACTTTGTATTCCGGATAATCTAAAGCAAACAATGCTCTAAGCAGCGGCTCTGCATCGTTTCCATATTTGACATATGATTTGCCCGAAATATCCACAGGAGACATCTGTCCTTTCTTCTCCATCCACAGTTCCTGGTTTGTTTTATACGGATTTAATCCGAGGATAGCAGAGGCATCGGAACCGCCGATGCCCTTACGATTTACCAGCCACTCTTCCATGGAATCAAATTGGATTCTTGCGAGGTTCGGAGTAATTTTGATTGTTTTCATCTATGTACTCCATTCTTTCTCATATCCATCGCGATTAACTCTGTCAAAGCTGCCTTGCGTCTCAGTAGTAGAAACGATATAGGCTCCTGTTCCAGAGCCGATTCATTTTGGCTATATTTTTTCAGTAAAAAATTAATTATCATGTTTCTCACCTGCCAAAATTTCAAGGTGTGCAATGCACTTATCATAGTCTACTTTTTGTTCTTCATACGATGCAACGAGGGATATATCGAAATGAACAAATTCTTTTTCCATATCAAACTCTCCCAGCATAGTAAGTACGCTAACACTAGAATTACCATAAATAAAATTGACAAAATTTCCGGCCTGCTGTGCTGCGTATACTTTTTCAAGCAAAAGCTCAATCTCTTCCAATCCTAAAAACTTGTTTTCTTCTGTGATCATAATTTTCTCCTTTTCTTTTCCTCTATCATGAGGTATACTTTAAGTGGTTTATTTGCTATGTGCCCATTGGGAGTTGCCGCTCCTTCTAAGGGCACATTTTTTATTTCGGTTCTTCCATATTTTGGAGACATTTTTCAATATCTTCCCCTTCATATGTAATTAAAAACTCTTTTAAAGCTTCCGGGCGCACCTTAGTACTCCCGATTTTAATGCTCGGCAACAAGCCGGCATTAATTAATCTGTAAGCCATATTTGTGTTGACTCTCAACTCTTTTGCGACTTCTCTTACGGTTAATAACATTTATCTCTCCCTCCTTTCCTATTCATCCTTGACTTTTCATAAATTCTCCAATACTCTTTCTATACAGGCACTGCCATGCCGAGTATATAAGAAAGGAGAAAGATATGAAATCTCAAATTGATTGGAGTGCTGTCGCTGCGTGGATTGCTTTGGCTATTTCTATCATAAGCCCTGCGATCACAACTATTTTGACTAATCGACATCAACTAAAACTTCATAAACTTGACACACAAGAAAAACGTGAGGACGCTTATAATGCGGCTCGTATTTCTGCAATCGAAGAATTTACTTCCAAAGTTGGTAAATATATTTCTCATCCAAGTTCTTCAAACCAAAAAGAATATGCAGAATGTTATTTCCGTATATATGCTTACGTTCCGCACGCTCTATGGCCGTTCTTGGATGATTTGAGCTCTAAGCTCGAATCCAACTGTGAAAGAGAAGCTCTTGAGCTTTTTAGAGGTATCTCTAAATCCTTAGCCTGCTTATTAAAAGAAGAACCGCTAGAACTTCCATCAAAATAGTCCATTCTACCAGAAGTCTCCATCCAGGAGGCTTCATTTTTATTTCAATTGTTCCGCACACCACTGCTATAGCCGTTACGATTCCAAAGCAAATAATATTTAAACTAGTCACCGCCGTTCCTGCCTTTCTCCTGTTTTTGTTTTATGTCCCATTCTTCAATGACTTTTTTAACTTCTTTAAGTCTCTTGTCTTCTGTTGCCTTTGTCATGTTCTCACCTCCTAACTTCTTTCTTTTCATTGACTTTTTGTAAAAATCGTCATACTCTTTTCTTTACAGACCATTGGTCGAGTAATAAGAAAGGAGAATATACATATGGATTCAAAAGCAACTATTTCTTGTTCCTGCGGTTGTATGTTCCAAGTAGGATTCCAGACAAGTTATGCAGATATTCCTCCCGTTTGCCCTCAATGTGGACTTACTATGGATCAAAAGTCTTGGGAAGCATTACGAAGCACACTCGCCAGTTTATCTGATTTCAATTATCACATTTTGAAATGGAACTCTGAATTCGGTGAACCGAAAATGTTGGTTCCCACGATCACAGCCTGTACTCTGGAAGATTAATTTTGGCTAATTGAATTTCTTCCAAAGCATATTTACAGCAGTCAAATGCTGTTTCTGGCATTGAATCAAGATTATAATTTTTTAACAGCTCCTGGAATTTCTCGACTAATTCTGGGAGCTTTCCATTTAATACTTGATTTAATCTCTCTTCATCTCTGACATGTTTTTTTGCGTCTATGTTTATCCCTCCTAACTACTGCTCTACCATGAAAAATAAATATAGATTCTATTAAAAAGCAATGGAATAGCCAAAACATATAATGCCATTCTTTGGTAAAGAAGCTCTTTGTAAGCATCATGCGATGGATGTTCTTTGTTTAATTTTGTAATTTTCCACGAAGTGATTGCAGCTTCTAAAATTAAACCTCCAATCGCCACCCAACGGGTTACATCTTTAAAAGTCATTGGTATTCTCCCTTCTAATCTCTATTGACTTTTTTCTGCTGAGAAAGATGACTTTCCACCTCTTTCCAAGCAGGCGACTCTGATAATTCGCACCAATCGCGGCCAGGAAGTTCAAAAGACACTACCACTTGGGAATCTTCTTGATTAACGTATCTTTTTTCAAACACTTGTACTTCTCGGTATTTTTTAAACCTTGGCTCCGGACACAAAGTTTGGAGTTCTTTTCTTATGAGAACTAACTCGTTATAAATTTTTCTTAAAAACATATCGTTCCCTATCCTGCTTTCTAATTATCCCTAAGCATTGTTAAAATTCTCGCCATCGAGATGGCTGACTCAAGAGCAATCTGCGTTTCTTTTGGATATGTGTCCCATTCTTCAATGACTTTTTTAACTTCTTTAAGCCTCTTGTCTTCTGTTGTCTTTGTCATGTTCTCACCTCCGTTATTGATTATATCAATATATTACTATCTTGAAGGGATTTAGTCAAGTATTTTTGATAAAAAAATTGACTAAAGGGATTTTTAGTGTTATTATCATCGTGAAAGGAGGAGTATATGAACGAACGATTCAAAGAAGTAAGGAAAACTCTCGGACTGACTCAATCTGAATTTGGAAAAAGCCTTGGCATTTCCAATACTGCAATTTCGAAAATCGAAAAGGGTGAAAATAATGTAAGCGAATCAAATATCATTTCAATTTGCAGGGAATTTGGAGTAAATGAAGAATGGCTTCGCACCGGTGTTGGTGGAGAAGATAATATGTTCATCAAATTATCTGCCTATGACAAGGCATATAACCGCTTTGGATATGTTATGGAAAATGCATCAGCATCCAAAAAGGCTGCGTTGACTATGTTGCTAGAATTAGTTTACAGAACGTCAGATGAAGAATGGGATCTCATTATGAAGGAAATAGATGAGATAAAAAAGGGGGAGGTCTAAAAGACCCTCCCCTTCATTCCTCTCATTATGATTTTTATTCTCTGTTTCTGGTTTTTATTTAGATTTCGATACAAGTCTAAAATTTCTTTTTCCTCCATTCTTTCTCTGCTCATTTCTTTTCTCTCTTCGTCCTCTTTTCTCATTATGTAATGCTCCTTTCTTCCGAAAGTATGTTCGATTTTATTCTATTATATAATCCGAACATATTTTCGTCAATATGTAATTTCTGGAATTAAATTCCCCATCAATAGTAGTATGACAGAATAGCGATCTAATAAAATTCTTCATTAACCTCCTCATAAAATAATGCAGCATATTTTCTCAAATAACCTCCTTGATTTGAAATTT